>Ga0115003_10001296_pt1 | contig 21936 bp, 20 predicted proteins | sample ArcticOcean_MG_C_7_FD_88736 | JGI IMG/M metagenome (GOLD analysis project Ga0115003, IMG submission 88736) | Marine microbial communities from western Arctic Ocean - ArcticOcean_MG_CB11_88 | ecosystem: Environmental > Aquatic > Marine > Oceanic | place: Arctic Ocean: Canada Basin | collected... | reverse complement strand
GCGTTGAAGCCAGCTTGGAAAAGGTCACGCCCCATATGGACGGGGCGTCTCGAAGCCTTGGGCACGGCGCATTCAGCACACTTCGAAAGGTGCATCTTCCGCTTATTCGGGGTAGTATCTTAACCGCATCAATGTTGGTTTTTGTTGATTGTATGAAAGAGCTGCCATTGACGGTTATATTACGCCCTTTTAACTTTAACACTCTGGCAACATTTGTTCATCAATACGCATCCGATGAACAACTGGGCGAGGCATCACTGGCTGCTTTATCCATCGTTGGGTTTGGCATTTTACCGGTGATTGTTCTGAGTTTGGCGATTACAAAGTCACGGCCTGGCAGTAGATTAGGGGAACAAGTCTAATGGGTGGACTACATATTTTCGGTCTCAGTCATTCATATGGCTCCCATAAAGTCTTGGATAATGTTGGCTTGATGATCCCTGCGGGTGAACTGGTTTGTATGTTGGGGCCTTCTGGGTGTGGAAAATCAACGCTTTTACGTCTTGCGGGCGGGCTTGAGAAGGTTCAAGACGGCACGGTCGTTATCAACGGTGTAACAGTCGGAGATTCAAAGATACATTTGAATCCGGAGCATCGGCACATTGGCTTGATGTTTCAAGATTATGCTTTGTTTCCGCATCTGAATATCATTGAAAACGTAACCTTTGGCCTGTTTGGAATGACGTCCGTCAAAGCCCACGCACGGGCAATGCAAATGCTGGATCAGGTCAGCATGACGTCTCATAAGGATAAATATCCGCACATGCTTTCTGGTGGGCAACAGCAGCGCGTTGCGTTAGCGCGCGCCTTGGCCCCTGAACCAAAGTTGCTACTACTTGATGAGCCGTTTTCAGGGCTCGATACCAATATGCGGCAGAAGATTCGTGAAGAAACGTTGAACGTACTTAAGCAAAGCGGTGTTGCTACTTTAATGGTCACCCATGATCCCGAAGAAGCAATGTTTATGGCGGATCGAATTAAGGTTATGGGGAGTAATGGTCGAATATTGCAGGCTGGACGCCCTCATGAAATTTATTACCACCCAAGGCACGAACTTGTCGCTAAATTGTTTGGTATGATGAACATGTTTATGGGCGTCGTTGCTGATGGCAGAGTTGAAACTCCGCTAGGGTCGGTTGCCACTGATTTAGATGATGGGGAACAAGCCCAAGTTTTAGTTCGCCCCGAAGGTGTCATTATTGAAGCCAATGGAAATGGTCGGGGCTCATTAGTTGAAGTAACTTCAAGCCATTTGCTTGGCCATGATAATATTGTTCGTGTTCGATTAAATAAGGGCGAGGGGGATGAGCTGTATGTTCGCGTTCATCATACTTTTGAGGTGGAATTAAAAAAGAATCTCACGGTCCGGATCGATCCTGAATACGCCTTTGTGTTTCCCTTCGAAGAAGAATTAAAATTAACAAAGATGGATAAGCCAGAATTAAATGAAGCACAAGTTAGTGCAGCTGCGGCAGAATGATGCTGGTTATGAAAAATGAATTTAATAGATATGCTTTAATAATTAAAGGTCGCTTGGTTCCGCATTTTTCGTGTATAAACAAGTTGTTTTCGCAGGTGATACGCATTACGCCCTCTCAAGGAGAAAATTAAATGGTACAACTTTCTGAAACTTTTATGCTGGAAAGCCAGACCTTGGATCAAGATCATCAAGTGCTTGTTGAAATGGTAAACGAAATTACTGAGATGCTGGACAGTGGGGAGACAATTGATTGTAAAGTCAAGGTCCTTGAGTTTATTAAGTTCACCAAAGCCCATTTTGCACGAGAAGAGCAGCTTTTAAATAAGGTTGGCTATCCATATGTTGCGAAGCACCAAAAGCATCACAGAGAGCTTTACGCGAAAATGGACCACATGCTGGAATTTGCAGGGCTTGTTTCTGTCAATGAAATGGCACGTGAAAGTCTGAAAACAGAATTGGTGTTTTTCGTCATGGATGACGTAATTACCACCGATCTTGATTTTAAGAATTTTATTAGTGGCTTAAATTAAATTAAATAAAAATTTATACTTTAGATATCTAAGATTAGCGTTTCGCCCTTTTCGGCGCGAGACGTACAGATCATTATGGCATTTTGGTGATCTTTTTCTTTTAAAAAGCTATCGCGGTGCTCTGCTTTTCCACCAAGGAGGCGCACTTGGCAGCTGCCGCAAACACCGTCTTCGCACGATGAGGACACATTAATACCTGCATCATTAACAACATCTAAAATACTTTTTCCGGGAGGCACACTTAACGTTTTTCTTTGGCGGGAAAGGACTATATCGAAAGCTGTGTCATTGTTTTGATGTAAGGGTTCTTGACGATCGGAAACAAATTTTTCGAACCGAACCATACCTTCTGGCCAATGGCTCGCCGCGTTTTGAACGGCCGTTATCAAGCCGCTTGGGCCACATACATAAATGCAGGTATTCTCGGTTGGGGTGGCAAGGATTTGCTGAAGATCGATGCCGTTTTCGGGGTTTCCTCCATCATGGTGGAAATGAACCTGGTCAGCAAAAACCTCTTTTGCTTCTTTTGCATATGGAGTGGATTCCGGTCCTCGTGCGCAATAGTGCAAGGTTGCTGAGGCCCCTTTTTCGTGCAAGGCTCGGCCCATCGATAACAGCGGCACTATACCGATGCCGCCCGCAATAAGCAGGTGGTGTTCAGCGCTTTTGTCGAGGGGGAAATTATTTGTAGGCAATGATGCTTCAACACTATCACCCAGAGCCAAGGTGTCGTGCATCCAAGCAGAACCACCTCCTCCATCGCTTTCCCGTAAGACAGCTATTTCATAATACTGGCGTTGTTTAGGTGAATTAGCCAAAGAATATGAGCGTCGATGACCATTGGGGGTGATGATATTGATGTGACTACCTGCCGTAAATGTCGGCAAAAGACTTTCGATTTCAGGAAAAAATTCGAATTTTTTTACATTACTAGTAAGTTTTTTTATTCCCCCAACCCGTAATTTAATGCGTGATTTTATAGTTGGTGCTGGGACTTTTTGATCGTTCTTTAGAATCAATCTTTCAACGCGTTGTCGGCCGATGATGTGTTGGCTCAAAATGTCGTCAATATCATCCGTGGTATCATAACGGTACCATGTCGCTTCTGGGTAAATAACCAATACAGGCCCCAGTTCACAGCGTTCTAAGCACCCGGCTTTATTTATGCGAATGTTCTTAATCTTCAGCTCTTTAGCACGGTCTTTCATATGTTTTTGTAAATCAACGGACCCACGGGCTGCACAAGAGCTGCGGGGGTGATCTTGGGCGCGTTCGTTAATGCAACAAAATACATGAACATCATATACGTGTTCAGTCTTCACTTCACTCGCGGGCATGTTTTCGCTCCATTGCATTCGTTTGTCATTTTATGTAACAGCAAATATTTATATCAAAATATATTTGAACAACAAGCGTTTGCCTACATCAAGAACTAGCTAAAATGGCTTGTTGTTCGAACGCCCGCTTAAATAAATAGTTTGCGTCAATTTTGGATAGCTGCATATTGAATGGTAACAGCAAACTAAATCAAAGGATTAGAGATGCCATATTGTACAACAAATGACGGCGTGAAACTGTATTATGAAGAAGCGGGTGAAGGCACGCCGATATTATTCGTCCACGAATTTGCAGGTGATTATCGCAGTTGGGAGCCTCAGGTCCGACATTTTTCGCATAACTACCGATGCATTACTTTTAGCGCGCGTGGTTTTACCCCATCTGACGTTCCCGCTGATCCTGAAATGTATAGCCAAGATATTGCACGCGAAGATATTAAGGCCGTTCTTGATAGCTTAGATATTCAAGAAGCACATGTTATCGGGCTTTCCATGGGTGGATTTTCAGCGCTGCATTTTGGAATGCACTACCCAGACCGTGTTCTGTCTCAAGTTATTGCAGGTTGTGGTTATGGCGCTGATGAAGGATCAAGTGATCAGTTTAAACGTGAAACAGCAGTAGCCGCCAACCGCATTGAAACAGAAACCATGGCAGTATTTGGGGCCAGTTATGCAGTAGGGCCAACGCGGGTTCAATTTCAAAATAAGGACCCACGCGGATGGAAAGAATTTGAGATGCAATTGTGTGAACACTCCAGCCTTGGTTCCGCCAATACAATGCGTGGTGTTCAAGGCCGGCGCCCGTCTTTGTATGCTTTAAAAGAAAGCCTGCAAGAAATGACGGTGCCAACGCTTGTTCTTAACGGAGACGAAGATGATCCGTGCTTGGGTGTAAGTTTGTTCTTAAAGCAAGCAATCACCTCATCTGCTTTAAGTTTAATACCTAGAACGGGCCATACATGTAACCTTGAGGAACCCGCATTGTTCAATCAGACTTGCGAGACCTTCATCCACCAAGTTGAATGCGGGCGCTGGACCCTCAGGGACCCACGGTCGATGACATCAAGTATAATTTCAGCTGAAGATAAATAAGAAATATTAAAAAGGGCTGCATTATGCAAATGCAGCCCTTTTTAATTCATACACGTTTATTAATGGGTTAATCGAATGAAAAACCCATTGTCCGCCCTTGGTTATATAATCCACCATCTTGGACTATCAGGAATTTCGCCCGTTTGTCCCCTTTATTGTGATGTGAATGATAGGACGTTGGGGGTGTTACAGTAGTCGCCCACGGGGCCCAATCTTTTCGCTCACCTTCAACAACCGAATAACAATTTTCGCCTTGAACGACCAACGCTACGGCAACTGAATTATGGCGATGCGCGCGCTGGGAATCACCGGGGGGCAAAGTATTCATCGCCAAAGTCATTGTTGGGGTGATGTTTCGGCGATCAACTTGTTTTTCAGATGAAAATATAAGAGCAATTCCGGCTGTATTTTCGCCTTTGCTTACGCCATAAAGCAGATCAATCTGTCGATCAATTTCTGCTGCTGGATAATGAACAATATCGATAGTTGTTTCATTGATTTCAGCAGGTTGAGCGTTTTCGAACTCCATTTGTGGTTCGTTGGTCACAACCCAAATGACGGCATTGCCATCCACCGCTTTAACATCAACATTGGCGCAGCCCGGGAGGACGAATAAGTCACCTGCATTCCAGGCAATAATTTGATCACCAAATGTAGTTGTCCCTGACCCACTGATCACGTACCAAATTGATCCGGCTGTATTAAACTCAGCTCGTATAGTATCACCCTCATTGATGCGGGCATAACGGGCTAATAAAAACGGCGTTGTTGCTGGTGTTGGATTATTAAACTTGCTTGATAAATCACACGTGATAAACCCAGTTTTTGCATCAGGTGCCATAGCATCATCAATTTTGGTGGCAAAAACGTGATCTGGAACAGGATCTAAAACAATGTTAAACGCGTTTCCTGAATTGAAAAACCGAGCTCGCTCTTGTGCGGGGGTTGTTGGATCAGCCGGAGTTTGAACGGTCATCTCAGGTAACGATTTAGGGCTCATTTCATTTGGCATTTTTAATCTTCCAATGTTTTGTTTATTAAATCTATCACATTTCAAACCAAAGCCATACATTTTTAACCTAAAATTTCACGAACCTTTTCCGTCATTGCGACGCCGAGTGGATGCAGTTGGTCCTCATCATAATGGACCCCATCGCCATCACTTGAGATTACGATTTTGCCGGCGTCTAAAAATGAACTTCCGCTATTACTTGCTGCTCTTTCAAAGCAACCGGCAAATTGTAACGATTTTTCTGTGCCGCCCACATAATGATCTGCCAATATATTAAGTTCGCCTAAAGGAGGGGGTGCAACCAATAGCGTTTTAGGTGTTCCCCCATAAAAGGGTTTGCTTGGGTTGTTAATCATGCCCACGAGTGATGCCGCTCCACAGGAAATATCCCAAGCCGTTAGGCTGAAACGGGATTTCAGGTCATTCGTCCCTAGCATTATGATAACCAAGTCTAGTGGCATATGTGATTCCAAGCAGGGGAATAGATATCTCTTGCCGTTTTTATGTTCACCTTCAATTTCATCATCAAAAGCCGATGTTCGGCCATTTAAGCCTTCTGCAATCACGTGGTAATCATTTCCAAGCTGATTTTGCATTACCGTTGTCCAGCGCACCTCGAGGGGGTAACGATTAGGGCTACCTAATTTCAATACTGGCTGTGCACCCCACGTATTGGAATCGCCATAACACAAAATATTTTTCAATGTATTTACCTTTATTTTTTATTTGTGGCTGAGTGTGCGCTTTACAGCGTCTTGCCAGCCTTCGTATTTGCTTTGGCGTTCAGGCTCATCCATTTTGGCCTCAAACCTACGCTCTAATTCCCAGGCGTTAGAGAATGATGTGGGTTCAGGGTAAAATCCAGCTTTCATTCCTCCGAGGTACGCAGCCCCTAATGCAGTTGTTTCTAAGACCATAGGGCGATCAACGGGAGCGGCTAACATGTCGCTTAAAAACTGCATGGTCCAGTCGCTTGCAACCATGCCACCATCAACCCGAAGCACCGTTTGGCGTCCAGATGCTCCAGCCCAATCGGCTTGCATGGCTTCCAATAGATCACGCGTTTGATAACAAACGGCTTCTAAGGCGGCGCGTGCCAGCTCGTTTGGTCCCGTTCCCCGGGTTAGACCAAATATGGCACCGCGGGCTTGAGCGTCCCAATAAGGCGCGCCGAGGCCGGTAAATGCGGGGACCATATAAATATCTTGAGTGACGTTTGCGGCATCAGCCATCGATCCTGTTTGTGAAGCATTGTCAATAACGCCCAACCCGTCGCGCAACCATTGAACGGCAGTTCCAGCGTTAAAAATCGATCCTTCCAATGCGTAAGTCGGTTTGCCATCAAATTGATACGCAATGGTCGTCAACATCCGGTTTTTTGATCTGACCAGTTCTGAGCCGGTATTCAGCATTGCAAAGCATCCAGTACCATAGGTTGATTTCATCATACCCGCATCGAAACATGCTTGGCCAATGGTCGCCGCGTGTTGATCGCCCGCAATACCTAAAATCGGAATAGCCCCACCAAAAAGGGAAAGTTCGGTAACTCCAAACTCAGCTGCGCAATCATATACATCAGGTAAGAGGGATTGGGGGATGTTTAGGGCGCTCAACAGGTCGCTATCCCATGCCCCGTTGTTGATGTTATAGAGCATTGTTCTTGATGCATTTGTTGCATCTGTTGCGTGGACTTGTCCATCGGTCAATTGCCAAAGTAAAAAACTATCAATGGTTCCGAAAGCTAAATCACCAGCTTCTGCTTTAGTTCGTGCGCCTTCAACGTGGTCCAAAATCCATGCGATTTTGGTCCCCGAAAAATAAGGGTCCAGCAATAATCCTGTTTTTGCAGTGGTATCTGGTTCAGCTCCACTGGATTTTAAATCATCACAATAATTCGCCGTCCGCCGGTCTTGCCATACAATTGCATTATAAATTGGTTTACCAGATTTGCGGTCCCAAATAACAGTTGTTTCGCGTTGGTTGGTGATTCCGATCGCTACTATATCAGATGCATTGGCATTGGCCTTTAATAAGGCTTCTCTGCATGTAGTTACAACGCTTCGCCATATCTCTTCCGCGTCATGCTCGACCCAACCTGATTGCGGGAAGTGCTGGGTTAATTCTTGTTGAGCTTGAGCACAGTTTTGATAATTCTGATCAAATAAAATTGCACGAGAAGACGTTGTTCCTTGGTCTATGGCCAGAACATATTTTGACATGTTTTTCCTCTAACGCGCGAATAATCAGCTTATGGGTAATTCTGAGCTTTCATTTTGAAGCCACTGATCAAGCTTTTCAACCTCTTGTGGAATAAACTTCAATCCAAGCTTTGTTCGGCGCCAAAGTATATCGTCGGTTGTTCTTGCCCACTCATATTTACGTAAATACTCAACTTCTGCTTGGTACAGACCGGCCCCAAAGTGAGTACCTAGTTCGTGCATGTTTTGTGCTCCAGCCAGTATTTTTTCAGCTAAAGTCCCATAAGAGCGGATCAGGCGGGTTATGAGTTGTGTATCAAGGTTTGGGTACTTTTCACAAAATTCGGTTTTTAAGGCATCAAATTTATCAATGGGGAAGTCGCCGCCGGGCAATTTACTATTGCGCGTCCAAGGGCCGTTAGCTGGTTGTAAAATTTCACTCAGCTTTTTCATGGCGTCTTCAGCCAAGCAACGGAAAGTCGTGATTTTACCACCAAACACATTCAGTAATGCGGGCTCATTATTGGGCGCATCCAGTTCTAGAACATAATCACGTGTTGCTTTTTGGGCAGAGGCTTCGCCACTATCAAACAAAGGGCGCACACCTGAATAGGTCCAAACCACGTCTTCGACGCGAACCACTTTTTTGAAATATGATGAAGCTGCTGTGCATAAATAAGATATTTCATCGTGCGTGGCGATAACGTCGTTCGGGTCGCCCCTATAATCGACATCTGTGGTGCCTATTAACGTGAACTCATTTTGGTAAGGTATAGTGAATGTTATTCTTCCATCTGCATTTTGGAAAATATAAGCGCGGTTATGATTAAACAATTTTTTAACAACAATATGACTACCCTTAACCAATCGAACTTTAGATTTAGACGTCGCTTTGATCCGGTCACTTAAAACATCTTCAACCCAAGGACCTGAAGCATTAATCAATACCTTAGCTTTGATCGTTTTTTTCTTGCTACTTAAATGATCCTGTGTTGCAATTTCCCAATGCGTTCTTTGGCGATGTGCTGATAAAACTTCGGTGCGTACATTTATTTGGGCACCATGCTGAGCCGCATCCATGGCGGTCAATACTACCAAACGCGCATCATCCACCCAACAATCCGAATATTCGAAGCCGCGTGTCATTTCATCTTTTAGGGGAATACCAGCTGGATCGGTCGTCAGATTAATAGAGGCGCAACCCGGTAATATTTTGCGCCCGCCTAGTTGATCGTACAAAAACAATCCAAACCGGATTAACCATGCAGGACGCAGCCCTTCTAGGTGTGGAAAAACAAATCGCAGTGGCCAACTGATATGCGGTGCCATGTTTAAAAGAACTTCGCGTTCTTTTAGTGATTCACGAACCAAACGAAATTCGTTGTGCTCTAAATAACGCAAGCCCCCATGGATCAGCTTTGTCGATGACGATGAAGTGCCGCTGGCAAGGTCGTTTTTTTCAAATAAGGCAACGGACAACCCGCGGCCGGCGGCGTCACGGGCAATGCCGCAACCATTGATCCCGCCACCAATGACAGCGATGTCATATACATCGTTGTTCGTTCTTTTATTTGAATCTGTAATTTTCGAATTCATTATAAAGTGAACTTAAATGAAGAAAAACGAAATCTCAACTGTTATGTTCAATCCCCCATGATGGGGGCATTTGTTGCGGGTCGCATCCGTATTGATACTTGATAAACAGCTCATCTATCTTCACCATGCGCAACTATGACCCAGCTTCCCATTGATGATGTTTTGCCGCAGTTATTGGCGAGCCTAAATCAGGCACAAAATGCCGTTTTGCAAGCGTCTCCGGGGGCGGGTAAAACGACGCGGGTACCAATAGCGCTGTTAGATTCTGCATGGCGTAAGGGCGGCAAGATTATCATGCTTGAGCCCCGCCGGTTAGCAACCCGTGCAGCAGCAAGGCGGATGGCGCAAACGTTGGGTGAAACTGTTGGTGAACGTATTGGCTACCGTATTCAGCTTGATAGTCAGGTTGGTCCTAACACTGTTATTGAAGTTGTCACCGAAGGCATATTAACCCGGCACCTGCAACGTGACCCATCGTTGGAAGGGGTTGCTGCTATTATTTTTGATGAGTTTCATGAGCGCAGTTTACAGGCTGATTTGGGCTTGGCACTCTGTTTGGATTGCCAAGCCAATCTGCGCGAAGATTTGAGAATTGTTGTTATGTCCGCAACTTTGGACGTCGACCCGGTTTCTGCCCTCATGGGGGATGCGCCCGTTATTGTATCGGAAGGCCTCGCCTTTCCGGTCGAGACACGTTATTTAGGAAAGCCGCATGTTGGTCGATTTAAGGATGGGTTTTGTCCGGGTGTCGCATCTGCTATAAAACAGGCGTTGCGTGACGAGACCGGAAGCATTTTGGCATTTTTGCCCGGAGAAGGTGAGATTCGCCGGGTCGAAAAGCTGCTGAAAGAATCTGTGTTTGCTAACACAGTGCACATATTTCCTTTGTACGGATCCCTTCCACAAAACCAACAGGATCAAGCGATTTCTCCTGCTCAAAAAGGGCAACGGAAAATTGTTTTGGCATCGGCCATTGCGGAAACCAGCTTAACCATTGAGGGTATTCGCGTTGTGATCGACGGGGGCTTGTCCCGTGTGCCCCGGTTCGATCCAGGAAGCTGCATGACCCGTTTGATTACAGAGCCCGTATCTATAGCCGCTGCCACTCAACGCCAAGGCCGCGCAGGTCGGTTGGAACCGGGTATTTGTTATCGCTTGTGGGATAAAGCAGGCGAGGGGGCTTTTAAAAGATTTAATCAGCCTGAGATTTTGGATGCCGATTTAGCCCCTTTGGCCTTGGATTTGGCAAACTGGGGTATCCATAATATTGATGCCTTGAACTGGCTTGCCGTGCCCCCCAATGCTCCATTGGCTCAGGGGCAGGAACTTTTGAAATTGCTTGGTGCGTTGGATGCTCAAGGGCGGATTTCCGCCCATGGGCGGGAAATGGCGACGTTGCCCATGCATCCTCGCCTTGCCCATATGGTTGTTCGGGGCGGGAAGCTCGGTTTGGCAGATTTGGCGTGCAACGTGGCCGCCTTATTAACCGACAGAGATATTGCCCAGCGTGAGGGTCCGGGAGAAATTCCTGCTGACTTGAATTTACGTCTTGCCGCCCTGAAAGGGGAGCGAACAAGCCTCAGGATAAATCAAAATGCGCTGAGCCGAACAAAGGCCCTTGCAAAACAATTGATGCGGCGCACGCAAAAGAAAATGACACCTGACGCTGATTTAGATATTTCAGCGGACGAGCGTGTGGGCGCGTTGATTGCGCTGGCCTATCCAGATAGGATCGCCGAGCGTCGTACGGGTGGTGAAGCGCGCTTTCGATTATCCAATGGCAAAGGGGCCGCGTTATCGTCAGCGGATGCGTTGCATAATGCTCCGTACATTGCCATTGCCGTCGTCACTGGTGATAACCGGGACGCACACATTCGATTGGCAGCTCCTTTGTCGGTTGCTACGATTGAGGTTTTGTACGAAGACCAAATGTTGGAGGGTGAGACTGCGGTTTGGGACAGCCAAAGCCGATCTGTTTTGGCCCGCAATCAAAAACGTTTGCTGGCGTTAGTGCTTAATGACGCTCCAGCTAAAAATATTCCAGCCGATCAAGTTGCGGAGGCATTGCTTGATGGGATACGTGAAGTTGGGTTGGCATGTTTGCCGTGGACCAAAGAAGCGAACGCGTGGCAACAACGCGTGCAGTGTTTGTATCAGTCAACGGGGAAGGGGGCTGACCTGTCGGCTCAGACCTTGTTAGAGACCGCGGAACAATGGCTTCTTCCTTACTTAAATGGGAAAGGCCGCCTCGATCATTTGAAGTCGTTGGATATGCTCGCCATTTTAAAAAGCATGTTGGGTTGGGAGGCTTTGAAGGTGTTGGAAAAACAAACCCCGAGCCATTTCACGGTCTCCAGCGGCTCCAACATTCGGATCGATTATTCGGACCCAACGGCACCAGTTTTGCCCGTGAAATTGCAAGAAATGTTTGGGGCAACTGAAACGCCTTGTGTTCTTAATGGCGCGTTGGCGTTGACCATACATCTTTTATCGCCAGCAGGGCGGCCGTTGCAAATTACGCAAGACCTGCCTGCTTTTTGGAATAACGCATACCCGGAAGTCAAAGCCGAAATGCGGGGGCGTTATCCCAAACACCCTTGGCCCGATGACCCTATGGCTGCAACCGCAACTCGGTTCGCTAAAAACAAAATGGCGCGGAAAAAGTAAAAGCGCACAGGCTTTACTCCATATCTGGTACGGCACCAAAGCGAGTAATGAATTTGGGTTCGTCATATTCGCCAAGGTCTGGGTCCGCCGCCAACATGACGGCATCAACGCCTTCGTGATTCCCAGATGCCCATATTTTTTCAGCTCGCATTTCAGCCGCCAACTCTGATCGGCATTCTATAGTTTCATCCACAACAAGCTGACCTTTGGCGGTCTTTTTATAGATTTGGCAAATATACTTCGTCTCTTTAGCCATTTGTTCTTCTGCTCCCAAATTCTGTATGAGACACTATAGGCAACAAGATCGCTAGACAGCAATGGTGTCGGCTGGCTAAGGTGTTCATCATTAAAAATATCGATATTTGAGGATGGGTTGAGAATGAGTGATACAGAACCTGTGGATTGGTCGAAGCAACTGTTTGATGATTTTGTGGCTGCGGGCATCACTTTGTTTCCGTATGTCCCGGATGCTGGGAACAAACAGTTGATTAAATATGCTGAAGAGCACAATGGCGTTCGCCCCATATTATTGACCACTGAAGAAGAAGGTGTTGCCGTTTGTGCGGGTGCTGATTTGGTCCGTGAGAAGGCCGTTGTTTGCATGCAATCGTCTGGCGTTGGAAACATTCCAAACTTTTTGTCTTTCGTGAACGGTGGCCGATTTCCGATTTTGATGATGATTTCAATGCGTGGTGATTATGGAGAGCAAAATCCGTGGCAGTACCCCATGGGGCAAGCTGTTGATCCCATTTTAACGGCCATGGGCGTTTTGCTTTTTCGTGTGGATCACATGGATGATCTGGCTCCTGCTACCGAAGCGGCTCTTTCAGCCACTTTTAAAAGCGGCAAGTCCGCTGCACTTATTTTATCTCAGCGCTTTTTAGGCGCTAAAGCATTTTAAGGAATATCGTTCAAATGACCCCAGCAGTTCTTGATCGACGCAAAGTTCTATCTCAACTTTTTCCAAACCCGGATGACTATTTGTTTGTGACAGGACTTGCCGGTTCAGCCCGCGATACGGCAGGTTTAACCAAAGATGGAACTAATTTATTCACTATGGCTGGCGCTATGGGTGCTGCTACATCAATGGGCTTGGGCGTTGCCATGTCGGCACCAAATGAAAAGGTCGTTGTTGTTACGGGTGATGGCGAGCTTTTGATGAATATAGGTTCCCTTGCAACGGTAGCGACCATTGCCCCTGAAAACTTTTCGATTATTTGTATAGACAATGGCTGCCATGGAGAGACCGGCGGACAAACTGGGCACACATCAAATAAAACAAATTTAAAGATGATGGCTGAAGGCGCGGGGTTTTCATCGACATTGCTTATCGAAAGTGAAGCCGAGTTGGAGCAAGGCGTAAGCTTTTTGAACGAAACCCCAGGTCCACGGTTTATTCATTTGCGGGTCATAGATGGCGCGCCAACAGTCTTTAAGCGCAATATGGACTTAGCAGAATGCCGAATTCGGTTTCGTTCTGCGTTTTAGGGGCTTACCCCTTTGCACTTAGTGCCCCGAACTTAGGCCGTATAGCCAAGCTGTTCTGAAAGCTGCTTAGCGATGGTTTTTGTGATGGGTTGTGCTCAGCCATATCGGTGAAAGACATGCGCCACATAGGGCCTAAAAATCCAATAGCCCCAATGACGAACCGTATAATCCTGACTTTGCAGCTCTGGCTCGGGCGCATAGTGTGTATGGAATGAAAGTCAGTAAGTTGGACGAATTCTGCGATGTTCTATCAGAAGGAATTGAAAGCAATCGGCCTTGGTTGGTCGATCTGGAAGTTGACCCCGGCGGGAAGGTGCCGTCTGTTGGGACTTACCCCGGCCTAGGTATTACTTTAGGGCCGGTGCTTACGTTCGGATATTTGGTTGCCAAACATGCTTGGCAAGAAAAGTAAAAAGGCGTTTGATTATTAATCGGTGGCGAAGCTGCTTTCCATATCGATTTGAAGGGCGTCGTTAAACCGATTAAAGAACCCGCACAAGGTGATGCGCAAGGTCAACTCAACGATCTGGGCCTCGTCAAAATGCTGTTTTAAAGAGTCGAAAATAGCATCGCGCATATACGGGGCTTTCTCTGTTACTTGAACAGAATAATCACGGACCAACATATCTATTTCATCAAATCCGGGTACGTCATCATCAAGAACTTTATCGGCTGTATCGGGGTGGAACCCTTGCGCGGTTAGGCGAGGTGCGTGATGGTCAACGCAATAAGTACACTCATTTATTTTAGATACGACAACAAGGGCGATTTCCAAATATCGCTTTGGCAGTATTTTTTCATCAGCCAGATCGAGCAATAATCCCATAATATGTTTCAGTGCTGGTGGGCGATGGGCAAATATTTTTGCCTGGTTCTCAAACGGCCCGTATTCAGACACATAGCGGTTGAAAACATCACGAGCGTCGTCGGCTAATTCGTCCTGGTTCACTTCACTTACACGAGGCATTTTTTTTCCAAATCCATAAAATTATTGTAGCTAAATTCCCAAAAACCTGAATTGAGGTTAAAAGAACTACATAGGGCGTGCAAGGAATTCTAGTAAAACTTGTGGAAAATACATTTAGTTGAATTTAGCTTGTTTTAATAAGAAGTATTTTCATTATGGTTTATCTGGCATACAATAAATAATAATAAAAATGATAAAAAATGACACTAACAGGAGAGTTACAAATGCACAAAAGACAATTATTTATGGCCGCAGCGTTTGCTACGGGTATCTTCGCCGCAGTACCACAAGCCAATGCTGAAATTCAAAAGTATCATTTCGAAGTGGTTGGAACATGGGGATTCTTAGAAAATTGGAAAAGATTCGAAAGCAAATTTTGGAACGAGCAACTACCAAAAGCTTCCGGCGGCAAACTGACCGCGAATGCCAAGCCGTATACTGAATTAGGCATTAAGGGCTTTGAAATTATGTCTGGCCTGAAAAAAGGGGCTTTTGATGGAGTTCATGCTCTGACAAGTTACAGTGCCAAAGCAAGCCCAGCTCTTGAGGGTATTGATTTAGCTGGCGTTATTCAAGACTTCCCGACATATCGTAAAGCCGTTACTGCTTACCGGCCTATACTCGAGCGGGAAATTGCAGAAAAGTATAATGCTAAACTTTTGAACGTATACACGTTCCCAAGTCAGCAACTTTGGTGCAATTTAAAAGATCGCAACATTAAAGATGTTTCTTTGAAAGATCTTGCTGGAAAAAAAATCCGGACCTACAGCCGTACTTTGGGCGATTTCATTGAAGGTTTGAATGCAAGCGCTGTAACAATCGCATTTGCTGAGGTTGTTCCTGCGTTGCAAAAAGGGGTCGCTGATTGTGGCATCACCGGTACAATGCCTGCATATAATGCAAAATGGTATCAAGTTGTGACCCATAATATCCGTGTTCGAGTTGGCTATGCTGCAACGTTTACTGCAATCAACATGGATACTTGGAAAAGCTTAAATGCTGATACGCAAAACTTGATATTATCTGAAGCCAAAAAGATGGAAGATGAAATTTGGGCGTTTACAACCACACTCGATCAATTGGGTATGGATTGTAATGCGTCCGGTCCATGTTCTGCTGGGGAAACAGGAAATATGGTTCCAGTTACGCCGTCTGCTGCTGACCAAGCAATGCTTCAAGATATTGCTGAAAACGTCGTGTTGAAGCGTTGGGCTGAGCGGTGTGGTGCGGTATGTGCTAAAGAGTGGAATGACACTGTTGGCAAAGTTGTTGGCATGAAAGCCCCTTTATAGGTCGTTAATCTAAAAGTTCGAAATACCGTACAGAAAGCGCCGCTGCTTTCTGTACGGTCACCGAATAAAGTGGAGTTACATAATTTGTTTGCTTCCATACATACTAAATTTATAAATGTGTCCCGTATTGCCACTTGGGTTGGTGGCGGGGCTCTTTTATTATCCGCCATTATGGTGACATTAGATGTTTTATCTCGAAAACTGATTGGTTTTACAATCAGCGGCTCTGATGAAATTTCGGGTTATGTATTCACTGCCAGTACAACTTGGGCTTACTCTTATTGCTTGTTAACGCGCGCGAATATTCGCATTGATGCTTTTTATAATATTCTAAGCCTTCGTTCGAAAGCTATTCTAGACGTGATAGGCTTATTGTTATTGCTTTATTATATTTATTTATTAACGACAAACGCTATGGGTATGTTTCTTGAGAATGTCGAATATAATTCTTCAGCTCAGACCACGTTAGCGACCCCTCTTTGGATACCTCAAATTTTTTGGGTGTCTGGTTTATGGTTCTTTCTGCTCAGTTTAACTTTTTTGGCCGTTTATAGCCTTAGCGCATTTATTAAACGCGATTGGGCCTGCATTAATCGAATTATCGGTGTGAAGTCTGTAGAAGAAGAAATTTCTGAAGAGACACACGTTTAACCATACCGCTGCGACTTCTATTATTTAGGAATTCCCCATGCCTTTATTCATTATAACCATGCTCCTTGGACTTGTTGCCGCGGCGGTCCCCGTAGCAGCGGTCCTTGGAATTTTGAGTTTAACGCTAGATGAAATCTTTATGCGTGGCCGCAGATCTTTGATGCTTGGTGATTTTGTTTGGGAACAAAGTGTCGAATACCTTCTGGTTGCGATCCCGATGTTCATTTTACTGGGCGAGATTATGTTGCGGGCTGGTATAGCGGTTCGGATGTACAACGCGGTTGCTCAATGGTTGTCATGGCTTCCGGGCGGCCTGATGCATGCGAATATCGGATCGTCTGCTATATTTGCCGCAACTTCCGGCTCTAGTGTTGCGACAGCCGCTACCGTTGGCACCGTTGCTTATCCTGAAATTGAGAAACGTAATTACAACGAAAGTCTTTTTTTGGGCTCCATTGCAGCTGGTGGAACGCTTGGTATTTTAATTCCACCATCAATTAATCTGATTATCTATGGGTTGCTGACAAACACTTCTGTTCCTGAGCTTTATCTCGCGGGCATTTTCCCAGGCCTTGCTTTGGCTCTTTTGTTCATGGCTGTGGTTGTTGTTGCTTGTTTGTGGAAACCGCATTGGGGCGGAGTAAAGGTTAAAACCGATTGGGCGTCACGGATCCGAGTACTCCCCGATTTGCTTCCCCCTGTTATGTTATTTTTAGCTGTTGTTGGCTCTATTTATGCTGGAATTGCAACACCAACAGAAGCAGCCTCTATTGGTGTTGTTTTTGCCCTTATTATTGCTGCTATCAATAAAGCGCTCAATATTGAAATGCTGAAAGAAGCGTTTGAAGGCACCATGCGTTCAAGTGCTACAATCATGCTCATTATTTTAGCCGCTGTGTTCTTGAACTTCGTTTTGGGATTTATGGGTGTTACCCAAGTCATGCTCGAGACGATTAAAGAGCTGGGTTGGTCGCCAATGGAAACAATGATTGTGATTGTTCTGTTTTATTTGCTACTCGGCATGTTTATGGAAACGCTATCCATGATGCTGACGACCATACCAGTAGTGTTTCCGATTGTTGCCCACATGGGTTTTGATCCGGTTTGGTTTGGCATTATGATTACCGTGCTCATGGAAGCCGCTCTGATTACGCCACCGATTGGAATTAATTTATATGTCGTTCATGGTATTCGAGCCCGTGGTGGGAAATTTAGCGATGTTAGTATTGGTGCCTTACCGTTCTTAATCGCGATGTTTGTTCTTATTGCTGTTTTATTAGTTTTACCGGATATTGCTGTTTGGCTACCACAACAATTTTACGGATAATAGAGATCGACATCGCATGACGGATATTGATACTGGGCTTAATGCTTGGCAAATGACGACGAATCATAATCGAATGATTGACTTGCAGGCTGATAAGTCTCCGCCAAAAGATGGGCCTGTCGATATTTCTTATTATGGAAGCTCGGCTTTTCGCATTACGTCTCCTAAAGGCGTCAGTGTGATGATTGATCCGTGGCGCAATCATCCGTCGCGCACATGGGATTGGTACTTTCACGATTTCCCCATCACCGCTGTTGATGTGGGGGTTTCGACCCACGCCCATTTTGACCACGATGCTTTGCACCGTTTGGATGCCAGCGTCCTGTTGGATCGCCTGATTGGGATGTATCGGTTTGGTGATATGACGATCTACGGTCTGGCTGATAAACACGCGGTTGATTCAAGTTGCGCTATCTATGATTTTAAGAAAATTCATAAGATGTTCCATGGCACCGATGTCGATGGACCAGAAAACCCTCGTTCGTGGGATCATTGTCTGATCGTTATTGAAACTGGCGGACTTCGGATTGTGCATTGGGGCGATAATCGGCATAACCCACCAGATGATATCTGGAAGGCGTTGGGCCATATTGATATTGCTTTATTGCCTGTCGATGCATCCCAACACGTTATGGGGCATATACATACACAAGCGATAATTGATCGCTTAAAACCACGGGTGATAATTCCGCATCATTATTACATTTGGGATGTGGTTCAGCGCCAAAGCACCTTGCAAACAGCAGATGCTTGGGTTGAAGCGTATCCGGAATCCGAGCACCTTTTGAAGCCAACCCGAACATACCGGATTGATGAGGTTGATAAGTTTGACCGTGTTGTCCACTTCTTTGGTGACAATGTGATATTTGATAAAGAAGCGTGGCTTAAAAACGGACGTTAATAGGCGTTGTTTTCTTAATCATCCAATCGGGCGTCTTGTATACTGGGTAAATCCGTAATCAACATGCTGCCTGGTGTATGGGTAATGCAAATCTCTGGTTTAGCCATGCGGATGGCGTTTTGAGGCGTAACACCACAAGCCCAAAAAACAGGAACTTCGTCGTCTGCAATGGATTGTGCATCGCCCCAATCGGGCTTGTTTATATCTTTAATGCCAATAGCCGATGGATCTCCAAAGTGTACAGGAGAACCGTGGGTGTGTGGAAAGCGGGACGTGATTTCAACGGCGCGTATCGCATTTCGCGTTGTCATTGGACGCATGGAAACTACCGTACCGCCTTTGAAATCCCCGGCAGGGATCGTTTCGAGCGATGTTATATACATTGAAACGGTCAAATTTTCACTTATGTGGCGGAGTGGTATCCCTCCGTCCATCATCGCTTGTTCAAATGAAAACGAACAACCAATAATGAACGCAACAAAATCGTCCTGCCAAAGAGATTTGATATCGGTGACAGTCTCTGACAGCTCACCATTTCGATAGATGTTATAACTCGGAATATCTGAGCGAATATCAATATCGTGCCCTAATGAAGGCAGCATTGGGTTGCCTGTATCTGAGACACCAACCAATGGGCACGGCTTTGGATTGCGTTGGCAATACCGCATGAAATCCATTGCTTGTTTTGCGGGTAAAATTGCTAAGTTCCCTTGTGTGTAACCCGGAGCCATTCCAGCTGTTTGTCCCGTAAAGTAACCATTCCGAATGGCGCATCTAACAGATGCTGGGTCGTTATGATCGTTGATTTCACGAAACGCATTAACTTGAGACATGTAGAGTTCCTAGCCATAAATATATACAATAATTATGTTATGAGATCTGACACTATGCGTCAACGGTTTGACTTATTTTGGTGATCGAGACGCCGGAGGCTGGCGGGTATGGAAATCCAGATGCTGGATCTAAAGAAAACCTAAAAGAAGATTCACGTTCAGGTAAATTTTCTACCGATTTTTTACAAAAATCTTATGGCACGAAAAGTAACGATTAAGTGTTTGGGTTTCGTTGATATCTTATCGACAAATTGTTTGTGAACGGGCAGTGTTATGCTTGATATTTATCGACAAATATATTCGATAGGAACCCAGCTTACCAATGATTTTTCCGGTTCTTAACTGAATTACTCAATCGATATTTGTAATGCTGTCTCTCGGGCTTGGTTACTGGCCAAACCATATATGTCGATGGTCGAATAACCGTTAGCCAATAAATTTAGTCATCGATGTAAATCTGGGCATTTAGGGGCGCTGTGCCTTAGAAGATCATCAGTTGTGCTTATAAGATGATAATGACGTGTCTTAACGGTCTTCCAAAGAACGTGATTTTAAGTTACTTTTTAGAAATATTAAGTGGTGTCTTATTCGTTTCGGTCGATTGTTTGATTAATTTTAATTAAAACAATGGGTTATTTTGTGTTTGAACCGTCTATAGGATCCAGACACCTCAACTTGATTTCAATAGGGAGTATGTAAGACTGTGGCTGATTTAAAATATGAATCCCCAACAACTACAGAAGCTGCTGTAGCGCTTTTGGCGGCAGGGGGGGGAATGGCACGGGTATTTGCCGGTGGAACCGATTTATTGGTTCAAATGCATGAAGAAATGATCGAGCCGACGCTACTGGTCGACATTAAAAACATCGAGGAAATGCGCAAAATAACCTTTGAAGCTGACTATGTGCGCATTGGTGCGGCGGTTACGGGTGCAGAACTTGGCGAAAATGACAAATTGGTCGCTATGTGGCCCGGCGTTGTTGAAGCGGTTGAGCTTATTGGCTCATACCAAGTTCAAGGGCGCGCGACGATTGCTGGTAATTTATGCAATGCATCTCCAGCAGCCGACAGTGTTCCTGCAATGATCGCAGCCGCTGCAAGAGTTTGTATCGCAGGCCCAACCGGAAAACTCGAAATTCCAGTTGAACAGATGCTGATTAGCCCAGGTAAAACATCGTTAGTTCAAGGCGAATTTGTAACTTCAATTTTATTGCCAAATCGCCCTTCCAACGCAGGTGATGCGTATTTAAGATTTATTCCACGTACAGAGATGGATATCGCTGTTGTTGGCGTTGGCGTGTCGATTGAGCTAAATGCCGATGGAGTGTGCTCTTCAGCCCGTCTCTCATTGGGTGCCGTCTCTGCAACGGCTCAATTGGTTGAGGCAGCATCCGGAATTTTGGTTGGAAACAAGCTGGATGATACCGTACTCGAGGCACTGGCATCTGCGGCAAGCGAGGCTTGTTCGCCTATTGATGACAAACGCGGAACAATCGAGTTCAGAACAAAAGTGGCCGGTGTATTGGCCTGTCGGGCGACGAAGATCGCTTGGCAACGTGCGGAGAAAAACTAATGGCTAGACATCATATAACGACGACCATTAACGGTGATGAAGTTGAATTCGCCTGCCAACCGGGGCAAACACTGCTCGAGGTTCTGCGAACAGAATTGGGCATGACCGGCACCAAAAATGGCTGTGGAAGCGGCGATTGTGGGGCGTGTACTGTCATTGTAAATGATCGCCCAATTAATGCCTGTTTGGTGTTAGGCGTTGAGCTTGAAGGAGCCCAAGTCGAGACGATTGAAGGAATGGCGGAAGGCACTGAATTGCATCCCCTACAACAAAAATTCCTAGATCACGCGGCTTTGCAATGCGGTATTTGTACACCAGGTATTTTGAATATGGCAAAAGCGTTTCTTGCTAAAAACCCTGACCCGACGGAAAGCGAAGTCCGCTTTGGTTTGGCGGGAAATCTCTGCCGTTGCACAGGATATGATAAAATTGTACGTGCCGTTCTTGATGCGGCCCAGGAAATGAGGGCACCTATATAATGAGCAACGATAACGCTAAAACAAATTTCCAATGGGTTGGCAAACGAACACGCCGCCCAGATGGTGTTGATAAAGTAACCGGCCGCGCGCGCTATGGCGATGACATGAGCATGCCTGGTATGCTGCATTGTAAAGTGTTACGCAGCCGACATGCCCATGCAAAAATTCTCTCGATTGATACCAGCAAAGCGGCAGCGCTTAAAGGTGTGAAAGCTGTTTTGACCAGCGCTGAGATTCCAGATCATCCGCTGTCCAAGCCGCCATACGCGCCAATTATCAACGACATGCATGATATTTCACGCAACGTTATGGCGCGTGATAAAGTGTTTTATGATGGCCATGCTGTGGCTGCTGTAGCTGCAACGTCAGAACGGATAGCCAAGGCTGCACTTGAACTTATTGAGGTAAAATATGAAGTTCTACCTCATGTATTAGATCCCATCGATGCGGCTCAGCCGGATGCGCCCATTTTGCATGAAGATCAGTTTACCTTTTTGGGTGATAAAACTTCAG
>Ga0115003_10001294_pt1 | contig 21941 bp, 22 predicted proteins | sample ArcticOcean_MG_C_7_FD_88736 | JGI IMG/M metagenome (GOLD analysis project Ga0115003, IMG submission 88736) | Marine microbial communities from western Arctic Ocean - ArcticOcean_MG_CB11_88 | ecosystem: Environmental > Aquatic > Marine > Oceanic | place: Arctic Ocean: Canada Basin | collected... | reverse complement strand
TGGAATGACGACGTCAAGATCGCCGTGTTCAGCAGCGACCGCCTCAATCATCAAAGCGTGTGCTGCGTGGTCGGTCGCGTCGAAGGTGACAGTTGCAACCTTGACGTGGTCGGCGAAGCCAGTGGAATCGGCCGAGGCCTCGTCGCGGCATGCGAGTACGACGGTCTTGAGCGCCGGCGACGACAGCTCTGCGACGATTGAACGAGCGATGTCGCTGTTGCCACCGAGGACAAGAATGGTCTGAGGCTGGTTGATCGCGTTGTTCATGGTTCGCCTTTCAGGCGGATGTGGTCGAGGCGGTGTGGTCGAGGCGGTAAACGTTTGACGGCTCAGAGCAGGTCGAGACGGCGGGCCAGATCGCTGGCCCATCGGCCATTCGGATCAACGGTTCGCCGAATGGCTTTCCACTCATCGAGTCGGGGGTATCCGGAGCGGATCACTGCAGGAGTGAGTTGTGCGTCCTTGGCAAGGTAATGCCTCCCGCCGACAGCAAGAATCATCTCGTCGAGTTCGTTGAGCAGTGCGTCGAGGCCCTCCACGCCCGAAGGGACGTCAATCGTGAGTGTCCAGCCGGAGGTCGGAAAACTCAAGAAACCACCGCTGCCGGGCCCGAACCGCTTGAGCACGTTGACGAAGCTGGCATGCCCGTGCGATGCGACTTTCTCGACGATGTTCCGGAGGGTGTCGATGGCATTGTCGGGCACGACAAACTGGTATTGAATGAAGCCGTTACGGCCGTACAGCCGGTTCCAGCAGCCCACCATGTCGAGCGGATGGAAGAAGCCCGTCAGCGTCTCGGTGTGGTGTTGAAGCTTCGGTGTTTTCCGGAACCACAACTCGTTGAACGCCTTAATGGTCAGCTTGTTGAAGACGTTTGGCACCACCGATGGAATGTCGGCCAATGTGGGCGGCGAATAGGCCAGCGGATCCGCTGTTTGCTTCGGGTTCAACTCTCGGAGTTCGTCGAGCGATGCGTGGTTGGCAGATGCCAGTAATGCGCGACCAAGGCTTGCACCAGTCGCACACAGGTCAATCCAGGCAACCGAGTACCGGTACAGATGGTCGCTCGCGATCATCTTTTCGATCAATGTGTCGAAGTTAGGCACTCGCTCGTTTGTCACGACGCAGTGACGGGTCTCGATCGGGATCAGCGAGAAGGTCGCGTCGAGAATGATGCCGGTGAGGCCCATGCCGCCCACCGTCGCCCAGAACAGGTCTGCGTGCTCCCCCGTCGGGCTCAGCAATCGCAGGGTGCCATCGGCAAGGAGTAGCGTCAATTGCTGGACGTGTGAGCCAAACGAACCGTCGACGTGATGGTTTTTCCCGTGGATGTCAGCAGCGATTGCCCCGCCGACCGTGACGAATCGTGTGCCGGGGGTGACGGGCACGAACCAGCCGAGCGGAATGATCTCGCGGAGCAACGTGTCGAGGCTGATGCCTGCGCCGACTCGGACCGACCCTTGTGCGCTGTTGACTGCGATATCGCCATCGGAGATCCGAATGACGGTGCCACCGCCATTTTGCGCCGGGTCGCCGTAGGACCGACCCATGCCACGAGCGATTACACCGCGTCCCGATTGGTCGAGCCGCTCTAAGACGCCTGTTTGGGTCAGCTCATCGGCGCTGATGTCGACCAACGAAGCCACAGATGGCGTTGTTCGGCCCCAGCCGGTAAGAGCGAGTTGTTCGGATTTCACGAAGAGCCGATGTTATCGGTGGTCAGTAGGGCCATTCGGGCACACCACGACCGAAGCGCCGCAACACCTTGCCCACCCCAAGCGACAGCACGAGCTTAAGCCCGAGGTTTTTTGCGAACCATGGGAGCTGGGCGAGTTGACGCAGCGAGTTTTGGGCACGGCCACCAACGCCGGACAGGTCGGCGCGATAGATCGTCATTGACCTCGAGCGGCCGACGTAGCGCCAACGTGACCCGAAGGCGAGGTGACGGAGAATCGCCATTGTCACGCCAATCGAGGAAAAGGAGTCGTGGATGAGCATGGTGCCGCCGTCAGCGACCTTGTCGCCCCACGAGCGGATGTCGGCGAGCGCTGGGGCGTACCGGTGCGCCCCGTCGACGTAGAGCACCTCGATACTGCCCTGAACGTCAGGCAGTGCGTCGTCGGAAAATGAACGGAGGTGGGTGACGCGATCGGTGACCCCCGCAGCGGCAAGGTTGGCATTGAACTGGTCGTGATCGCTCGCAGCTTCGTTGGCGAAACCGTCGATCTCCTGGGGCCCGCGGTCGGTACCAGCATGCGGGTCGATGGCAATCACGTCGACCGACGGATCAGCCGCCGATGCCAGCACGATGGTCGAACGGCCCTGGAAGCTACCGATCTCGACGATTCGTCCGCCCGCTGGACAGTTGACTGCCGAGTCGTACAACGTGGCTGCTTGGCCAGGCGTCATCCAACCTTCGACGTCGGCAACGAGAGCCATAACGTAGGGGAGCGATGAACGAGTTGGTTCGGACATGGGACAAGGATGGATTCAGGCGGCGTAGACCGCAACCCCGTAGACGATGATCCAGCAGAGCCCCAGGAGCTGCAGGACGCGATCTTTTGCGAAGACTTCCTCGGGTGCACCGCCACCGCCCTGCTCGAGCACGAGCAGATACCGGAAAAGCGCTGTCAACATCGGCACGATCGAGAGCTCGTAGAACGGGAAGTCGAACGACGAACCGGACGTCGCCGCGCTGGCCTCACTGGTCTCAAACGCCCAAACGCAGTAGCTGAGCAGCGCTGCACCGCAGCTCACCGACAACAGAATGCGGAGGTAGCCAACCGAGTACGAATCAAGTGTTACCCGAGTGCCGGAGCCCTTGCCCATCTCGTTGAGTTCGGCGTAGCGCTTACCAACGACGATGAACAACGAGCCGAAGGTGATGCACAGAACGAACCAACGAGACATCGGCACGTCGACAGCGACAGCACCAGCTGCAGCCCGCAGGACAAAGCCCGATGCCACGGCGACAAGGTCGACCACCGGAATTCGCTTGAGGCCAAGGTTGTAGGCGAAGTTGACAACGAGATACAGGCCGACAATTGCCACGGTCTGCCAGCGCTCGGTGAGCGCAGCGACGCCGAGCGCAGCTGCCCCGAAGGCAACACACGCAAGCCACGCCACGTTGATTGGGACGTCGCCGGCGGCAATTGGACGGAAACGCTTCTTCGGATGCTTCTGGTCGGCTTCGACATCGATCAGATCATTGAGGAAGTAGACGCCCGCTGACGCAAGGCAGAACGAGACGAATGCAAGAACCGTCAGGCCGAATGGCCGACCCTGATTCAGTACGCCCGCTGCACCGGGCGCGGCAAAAACGAGAACATTCTTCAACCACTGTTTGGGCCGCGCTGTGTAAATGATGCCCGAGATCACGGCTCGACGGTAGCGGCCAGGAGCGCTGCACCCGATGATCCCCATCCACATCATTCCCGGATGTTCGACCCTCGGCGACTAACGCCCCCTGAATCGTGGGCTTTCTAGCGGCTGCTGGCAGGAAGCCAGGCGGGCGAGCTTGAGCCGACGTAGACCGCTGTGTCGGAGTCGAGCAGCAGTTCTCGGTCGCCTGCCGAGTCGCCATACGCCGTGACATGCACGTTCGCTCGGCCGCCGTGGTGTTCGTCGAGCCACTCGTTGAGTCGCCGGACCTTTTCGGGTCCGCGGCAATTCGGCCCGACCAAATTGCCGGTGAAGATGTCGCCATCGGTTTCGAGTCGGACAGCTAATACATCGTTCGCGCCGAGGAGTTCAGCAAGGGGCCGAAGGTAGATCTCAAAGCTGGCCGACACCAGAACAATCTGATCACCGGCTGCTGCATGGCGACTCATTGCTGACCACTGGTCAGGGCGTAAACCCGTCGCAAACACGTCGGCGGCGAACACGTCAGCCAATTGTTGCACTTCGGCGACATCGCGACCGGCGAATGCCGCGTGGGCCCCAAGCGCCTTCAGCCGATCTCGATCCCGGCGAACAACTGCAGGGATGGACTGGCGAGCGCCGAGTGCAAGCTGCTTCACCATCGGTCGCGTACCGGCAACCTGGCGGATGAACGGAACGACGCAGTCTCGTCGTGTCAGCGTTCCATCGACGTCGAACGCGGCAATTCGGATCATGGTCAGGGCCTCAGGAGCGTCGGGCGGGGATGGCGTCGAGTGCTTCCCAGAACGCTGGCCAACTCTTGGATACGACTGACGGGTCGTTGACCTCGATGCCATCGACGACGAGGCCGAGTACACCAAAGGCCATACCGAGACGGTGGTCGTGGTGCGTGTCGAGCACGGCACCGTGCAACACGTTTGTTGGCATGATCAGTAGTCCGTCGTCTTCGACGAGTACCTGTGCACCTGTCTTGTTCAGTTCGGCAGCGAGGTCGCCGAGGCGATCGCTCTCCTTCTCACGAATGAAGCCAACGCCGGTGATCTTGGTCGGCGTGACTGCTTGTGTGGCCACGACCGCCATCGTCGGCACCAGGTCGGAGATATCGGCCATGTTGATGTCGATACCGCGTAGCGGTGTGTCGCTTCGCCGCATCACGACCGTGTCGTTGGCACTCACGGTCGCCGTGCACCCCATCGACACAAGGACGTCGATGAACTTGGCATCGCCCTGGAGCGCGTCATGTCCAAGACCCTTGACGCTCACCGCACCGCATAGGACCGCAGCGGCTGCAAGCGGATAGCTGGCTGATGAGGCATCGGGTTCAACCGTGTAATCGGTACCGAAGTAGCCACCCTCACCGACGTGAATGGTTCGTTCCGAAACGTCGACATCATCGAAACCAAACGCCGACATGACCGAACGGGTAATTTCGACGTACGGCCGCGAGACCAGTTCGGTCGACAGCCCAAGGCGCATCCCTCGACGAATGTATGGGGCGACCATCATCAGGGCCGAAACGTATTGACTCGACACGTTGCCCGGCATCATGACAGCGTCGGCACCCCCAAGCGGCCCTGAAACGGTGACCGGCAAATGACCCCATTCATTACCAGGCTCGATGCGGGCGCCGAGTGCTGCAAGGGAGTTGTGAAGCGGCGCCATGGGACGGGCGCGTAACGGCGGCGCTCCGTCGATGACATATGGGCCGGCCCCCAGCGCTGCCAGCGCAGTGACGAAGCGGGAGGTGGTTCCGGCAAGACGAGTCTGGAGATTGATTGGACCGTTGGGCAGCACACCGGCGTTACCTGTGACGGTTCCAATGAGTCGCTGATCGCGTTCGGTGACGTCGATCACAACACCGAGTCGTTCGAGGCAGTCGAGCATGGCGGAGGTGTCGTCGCCAGGAGCAATACCAACAATTTCGCTCTCGCCTTCGGCGAGTGCTGCGCACATCAGTGCACGGTTGGCAATGCTTTTGGATGGCGGCACAACAACGTCGGCGATGACTGGACCGTCGGCTCGACGAACCAGCAATCGATCGGGAAGTTCAAGTGTCACGACAGGGCCTGCACAGACGGGCGGAACCCGCGGGCGATCAGGCCGCCACGGAAGATTTCGGATTTGGTGCTGTCAATCAGTACGACTGCAACGCCACGATTGCTCTCAGCGACATGGACCACCTCGAAGTTGGCAATGTTGACGCTGAGTTCGCCAGCGAGCGTGAACAGCTCAGCTGCGGAACCAGCACGGTCAGGAATCGGGATCCGCACTTCGGCGAGATCTTCGGGATGCACCACGCGAGTCGGCAAGTTCGATCGAGCGTCGCGCGCTGCTTGCAACGTGGACCGCAGTGTTTCGTGGTCGTCAGCGGCGATCAGGTCTCGTACGTTGCTCAGTCCAGCAATGAGCTCGCCGAGCGCTGACGTGATGGCCGTCTTGTTCTCGGCACAGATGTCAATCCAGATGCCCGGCTGCCCGCTGGCCACACGCGTCATGTCACGGAAGCCGCCCGCAGCGAGACGCAGCAGTGCGGCATGTTCTTCGGAACGGCTGCTGGCCAGACCCATCAGCGTGGCGGCCGCGAGGTGCGGCACGTGGCTGACAACTGCAACAAGCTCATCGTGGCGCTCGGGGCTCAGTGCGACGACGTCGGCACCGAACGAGGAGATGATGCCGTTGACCTGTGCAAACGTTGCGTCATCGCTGCCCTCGAGTGGGGTCAGGACCCACACCGCGCTGTGAAAAAGGTCCGCCTGTGCCGCATCGATGCCATCGAACTCGCTCCCCGCCATCGGGTGCCCACCAATGAATCGGGGGTGCTCGACCGATCGACAGACCGGGGTCTTCACGCTGCCGACGTCAGTGACCGTGCCCGTGGTCTCGGCGAGGGCTCGCAGGACCTCGTTGGTCGTCGAGCGCACAGGCACAGCAACGAAGGTGATCTCTGCGCCGACGTCGAGGCCTGATTCATCAATGATTCCACGATCGAGGGCCGTCGTCACCGTTGGTCCGCGGGTGTCGTCGCCCGACACGTTCCAACCGGCGCCTTTCAGCGCGAGCGCAATCGAGGCGCCAATCAAACCCAGTCCGATCACATTGGCGCGCCGCTGCACGGGACTCGCTGTCATGAAGGAGAATCGTACTGCGAGGTCGAATCCGTCGCCGGTCGAGTTGTCGATGCGATCGTCTCAATCATCTCGCGACGCTCGGCTGCAGTCAGTTCCCGCCAGTCCCCCGGCTTGAGCGATGTGTCGCTCAGCGGACCGATGCGGGTACGAACGAGACGCGTCACGGTGTGACCAACCGCCTCGCACATTCGACGAACCTGTCGGTTGCGACCTTCGTGGATCGTGAGGCGCAGCGTGCCTGGTTGGGGCTGCGAGACCCGCGCTGGCGCCGTTACACCATCTTCGAGTTCGACGCCGTCACGTAGGACACGGATCCCTCCGGGCGAGACAGTTCCGCCGTCGACCTGTGCGAGGTACTCTTTCTCGACGCCATGTGACGGGTGAGCAATTCGATTGGCGAGGTCGCCGTCGTTGGTCAAGAGCAAAAGCCCCTCGGTGTCGGCATCGAGCCGCCCCACTGAAAAGACACGCGGCTCTTCTGGAACGAGTTCGACGACCGTTGGACGACCGTGTGTGTCCTTGCTCGTCGTGACAACGCCACGCGGCTTATTCAGGAGGTAGTAGACGAGCCCAGGGCGCACCCCGATCGGCGCACCGTCGACTTCGACGGTGTCGTTGTCAGGATCGACTCGGCGACCGAGAATCGCGAGTTCGCCGTTGACGGTGACGCGATCTTCGGCAATAAGTTCTTCGCACACTCGACGGCTACCCCAGCCGGTCGACGCCAGCACCTTCTGGAGCCGAATGCCCTGGTGGAGATGAGAGTTCTTTTCGGCCAACTGTTCCCAGAGGGGCGGCTCGAATTCGGCGTCGTCAGTCACTGTGTATCGGCCCCTTCGTGGGCATCGTCGGGCTGTGCATCGTCGGCGTACACCACGGCGGTCGGAGCGACCTCGATCTGCGGAGTGACGCGCAGACCGTGTTCGAGGAGTTCGATGACGTCGGCTCCGGGAATGAACTCGGCAATGGCCGGCAGGTCGTCGAGCGAGTCGAGGCCGAGCTTTTCAAGAAAAATGTCTGTCGTACCGAACAGCATTGCCTGGCCGGGTCCGTCGTCTCGGCCGATCTCTTCGATATAGCCTCGGGCCGCCAAGGTTCGAATGACGCCGTCCGGATCAACACCACGGATGGCACCGACCTGGGCACGCGAAATTGGCTGCTTGTACGCGACGATGGCCAGTGTCTCCAGTGCAGCTCCCGAGAGTCGCGCGCGTTGATCGTGGAGCAGGAAACGCTCGACGTAGGGCGTCAGGTCGGTTGCCGTCTGATACCGGAATCCACCCGCGACTCGGGCCAATTCGAAACCGTTCTCGGCTTCGCGGTATGTCGCAGCAAGCTCTTCGCACCACTGATCGACGAGGGTGGCGGGCTGCTCGATGAGCTGAGCCAGCATTTCCGGTGGCACCGGGTCATGGGCAACGAGAACAATGGCTTCGATCGCTCGTTTGAACGCCGCAATCTGATCGTGGACCGGGACGAGAATCTCGTCGGCCAGGCTGCTCTCAACATCAGCCGTTCGGCTCTCGGTCGACGCAGCCACGGGGGCGTCGGATTCTCGTGGGGAAAGTTCAGTCATGTCAGCCCTCGTAGGCGTCGATCAGGATGGTGTTGGAATCGAAGTCGTCGTCCATCGACCAGATGACGTCGATGTCGCCGAACCGCTCTGTCTGATTTAATTCGATCGCACCTTGCTTGAACAGCTCAAGGAGCGCAAGGAACCGGACGATCACGTCGATCCGGTCAGCGAACTGTGCAGTGAGGTCGCGGAACGAGATACGGCCGGCTCGCGGCAGTTCGTCGATCAGCTCCGACACTGCATCAGCCACCGTGATCTTGATCGGATCGACGTGAAACAGGTCGACGATGGGCTTCGGGCGTGGCGTGAGCGCCTTAATTGCTGCGTTCTGGAACCGCTTCAGGCTGGTGCCTTCGAGCATGTCGGGCACGACGTCGGCAAAGCGCTCGTCGGGGCCAACGACACGCGGAAAAGTCTTGTCAGCTTCTTCGGCGAGCCGATCGAAGACCGTGGCCACGTCTTTAAACGTCTTTGCTTCGAGCAGACGCGCAAGCAGCATGTCGCGTTCTTCCCACAGCGCGAACTCGTCGTCGATGTCGCCGTCGCTCATATTGGGGAGCAAGCGGCGGGCCTTCAGATCGACGAGCGTCGCCGCGATCAGCAAGAAGCTGGTCGCCACATCAAGATCTAGCACCTGCATTCGATCAAGCTCGGAAAGGAAGGCATCGACGATCGTCGAGAGATTGATCTCGTAGATATCGACCTGCTCCTTCAGGATGAGCTGCAACAGCAGGTCGAACGGCCCCTCATAGACCGGTGTTGCAACGTCAACCATCCAACAAACGATACAGAAGGCACAGGGCGACCAGCGGTATCGTCTCGGACGTGACCGACAACGCTGCGACGACTCCCCTCACTACTGGCCCGACGACTGGTTCAGTAACGGGTGCAAAGCCGCGAGTGTTGTCGTGTATTCAACCCACCGGCGATCTACACCTTGGCAACTACCTCGGAGCGTTGCGTAACTGGGTCAGTGGTCAACACGGTGCCGACGCGTTCCACGGAGTCGTCGATCTCCATGCCCTGACGGTCACTGACAAGCCAGGCCAAGTCGGCGCTGCGACCCTGCGTACCGCTGCGATGTTGTTCGCCATCGGCCTTGACCCCGACGTGGCGACCGTCTTTGCTCAGAGTCACGTACCCGAACACAATCAACTTGGCTGGGTTATGGAGTGCACAGTCAGCTACGGCGAGCTCTCCCGTATGACCCAGTTCAAAGACAAGTCAGCCAAGCGCGAGCAAGACTTCATCAGCGGCGGGCTCTTCACGTATCCGGCGCTGCAAGCCGCAGACATCCTCCTGTACGACACCAATCACGTGCCGGTCGGCGAGGATCAGCGCCAGCACATCGAGATTACCCGCGACGCTGCTGTTCGTTTCAACCACCGTTTCGGCGACACTTTCGTGATTCCTGAGGCAGTGACCCCGAAAGCCGGCGCACGCGTGATGAGCCTCCAAGACCCCGGGTCGAAAATGTCGAAATCCGACGATTCCGACGCCGGCTGCGTTTATCTCATCGACGAAGCCAAGGCCGTGATGAAAAAGTTCAAGCGCGCTGTCACTGACTCCGACACCGGTGTCGACGCCGTGCGATTCGATCGCGAGAACAAGCCAGGCGTCAGCAACCTGCTTGAGATTCATGCCGCTGTTACCGATCGGACGCCCGAGGCAGTTGCCGCCGAGTACGAGCAGTACGGCGCCCTGAAAGTCGCAACCGGCGAAGCGGTCCTGGCCGTCCTCGAACCAATTCGAGCCCGCTACACCGAACTGATGGAAGACCGAGGCGAACTCGCCCGACTCCTGCAGGTTGGCGCAGGCCGGGCACGCAAAGTGGCAGCAGTCACCGTCGAACGTGCCTACGCCAACATTGGCATGTTGCCTGCGTGAACATGTGCTGCACCTGAACGCAACCGACCGACGGGTCATCGGTCTCGCAGTTCCTGCCCTCGGAACCCTTGCCGCCGAGCCGATGTACCGACTCGTCGATACCGCAGTTGTCGGCCGGCTCGGCACCGATCAGCTCGGTGGGCTGGCCATTGCAATTTCTGTGCTCTCGCTCGTTATCGCGAGCAGTAATTTTATCACCTACGGCACCACCGAGCGGGTGGCTCGTCGACTGGGTTCCGGGAACCCTGCCGAAGCAGCGAATGTCGGGGTGCAGGCACTGTGGCTGGCTGGCACGGTCGGCGTGCTCGCAGTGCCGCTACTGATTGGCTTCGCGCGTCCTTTGACCGCAGCGCTTGGTGCTGATGATGAAGTCGCCATCTTCGCTGTTGAGTACCTCCGCATCGCTGCGCTCAGCGTGCCGTTTGTCGTCGTCTCGCTTGCGGCACAAGGCGTGCAACGCGGTTCATCCGACTACCGGACCCCGCTCGTCATCCTCGTCTGTTCGAACATCTTCAACGTGATGGTCGAGTTGGTTTTGGTCTTGCGGTTCGACATGGGTATCGCTGGTGCCGCATGGTCAACGGTTGTTGCCCAAATCGGCGCCGGCGTTGCCTTCGTGGTCGTGATTCGTCGACGCCTCGCCGAAGCCACGCAGTGGAGGCCAAATTGGGCAGAGATGACGCCGCTCCTCACTGCGGGGCGCCACCTCCTCCTGCGTGTTGCCTCGATCCTCGGAGTGTTCACCGGGGCAACGGCGATTGCTGCCCGCATCGATGCACCAACGTTGGCCGCCCACCAGATCGTCGTGACGATGTTCCTCTTCCTCGCCCTGGTGCTCGACGGGCTCGCCGTGCCAGCGCAGACACTCATCGCCGAAGAGTTGGGTCGAGACACCGGCGCCAGCGGGACCAGTGCCGCGCTCGACTTGGCGAGGCGGGTCATTCGCTTGTCGCTGTTCGTCGCGGTTGGGCTCACTGTGCTGGTTGCGGCCTCTGCCCCCCTTGTCGCTCGGGCCTTCAGTAACGATGCTGCGGTCGTCAGCCGGGCGACGAGTGGCCTGTTCCTGCTTGCGGTATTGCTGCTACCCGCTGCGGTGGCTTTCGCGTGCGACGGCATCTTGATCGGTGCCGGCGATTATCGCTTTATTGGCCGTGCGGCCTTCGCGTTTCTGATCGCCGTGCTGCCGATCGCCGTGTTCGTTCTCGCAACGAGGTCACTCGGCATCGTCGGCATCTGGCTTGGTCTCGTTGGTTGGGTGTGCCTCCGAGCTGGAGTGAACCGCCAGCGTGTCGAGCGAATTTTACAACCAACGGCGGCGTAGCTTTCAGTCGTTGGTGCTTCGCTCAGGCGTGGTCAGAGCGGTTCAGGCTCTTGTTTGCCGGACCGAAGCCAGCAATCAATTCGACCGTGACGACCTCGGAACCGACGTTGGCCGCCATCTCAGCACCGATTGCTTCATGGTCGTGATATGCAGAAAAGCGTTTGCCGCGCCGGCCGATGAGTGTGCCTGCGACTCGCCCGAACGTGCCGAGTCGGCATTCGATCTTGCCCACGTCGTGCAGTAGCGCTCCAGCAATTTCCGGCACGGTGGCATCGGGCCGATCCTCGACGAAGCGCTGAGCTACAGCGATGCTGTGGCGGCGATCTTGATTGCTGAGCTGCACCCAGAGCGACCGCTCGCCGTTGGTCAAGCGATCATCTGCCCAGATCTCGTCGGCGACTGATGGTGGGTTTCCGGGCAACGACGTGACAAAACGAGCAAGCAGGTGCCACCATCCGGCTGGGTTCATCAACATCGACGCCATCAGTGCATTGTGGCCCGAGGATGGCTCGACCGGTACACGTCCCAGAGACGTTGCTGGCTGACCCGCGTGTACACCTGCGTCGTGGAGATTGATGCATGACCGAGCATCTCCTGCACCACGCGCAGGTCTGCTCCATGATCGAGCAGGTGGGTAGCGCACGAATGGCGCAAGACGTGTGGCGAAAGCTGATCAGTGATGCCGGCCCGTTGCCCGTACTTTTTGACAATCAACCAGGCAGCTTGCCGTGTCAATCGGCCACCGCGAGTGTTGAGGAAGATCGCCTCTGCGTCTCCGCGGCGTTTCCACTGTGTGGGGATCAGATGAGCGCGGCCTGACGTGGAAAACCAATCGTGGAACGCGCGTGCTGCAGTCCCCCCAAACGGCACAATCCGTTCTTTGGCACCTTTGCCATAGAGGCGAACCAGCCGATCGTCGAGGTTGACATCGCCAATTGATAGCCCGACGGCCTCAGAGATCCGGGCACCCGTGGCGTAGAGCAATTCGAGGAGCGCACGGTCGCGTTGGTCTGCTGGGGCGGTACCGGTCACTGCGTCGAGCAGGCTGGCAACTTGCGATTCGTCGAGTGGCTTCGGGATCCCAGATGGCACGCGCACACCTTCGAGATCGGCGGCCGGGTCGTCTGGGCGTTCCCCCTCGATCGCCAGAAACCGGTGCAGCATCCTGATCGCTGCAAGCTGACGGGCAATCGACGACGTCGCCGCTTCAGAGGCGCGCCGTTCGGCCACGAACTCAACGAGTTCGCTGTGCGCAACATCGAGCACCGTCCGTTCACGACTGCGCAGCCATGTCCAATAGGCAGTGAGATCGCGCCGATAAGCCGCCAGCGTGTTCGGCGAGCGGCCCTTCTCGGCCACCATCCACGACAGAAACTCCTCGATCTCGAGCGGGAGGTCGACACGCGCCATGGAGGCTCAGGAAGCGTCGGCGGAGCGGAGGCGTCGTTCGGCGAGCAGCAGACCCGAGACTGTCTTGGCATCACAGATCTCGCCCGAATCAATCATCGCAAGTGCGTCGACGAGGGGGAGGTGCAGGATTTCCATGTACGCCTCCTCCGGGCCTTGACGATCAGTCGCCGTCGGGGTGCAGTTGGTGGCGAGATAGATGGTCATGACCGAGTCGGTCATTCCCGGCGAGGGATAGGTCTCGGCGAGCAACTCGAGGTTGCCCGCGATCAGGCCAGCCTCCTCGATGAGCTCTCGACGCGCAACCTCGGCGGTGTCTTCGCCGGCGATGTCACGCATCCCGGCCGGAATCTCGATCACATCGGCGTCGTAGGGCGGTCGGTACTGCTTGACGAGCACAGTGGACGCATTGCCTTCGGCATCGAATACGAGCGGAACAACGCCAACTGCACCGGGAGAACGCACGATGTCGCGGGTGAACGGCGTGCCGTCTGGTGCAATGAACTCAGCGACGGCAACGTGCCAGACGTAGCCCTGGTGAACCAGGGACTCGCCGACCCGCTTGAATTCAGACATTGCTCAGGTCAGCGACCGTTCGGGCGACGTCGGCACGGCGCGCGACTCATCAGATGACGTGGCAGATCGTCGCTGGAGTGCCGCAGCAATCAGTTCACGGAACAGTGGATGCGGCCGGTCGGGTCGGCTCTTAAATTCGGGATGAGCTTGTGTGGCAACCCAGAACGGGTGGCCTGGCAGTTCAATGAACTCGACCAAGCGACTGTCGGGCGAAGTCCCTGAGCACCAGAGGCCGTGCTCTTCGAGCTGGCTGCGGTACTGCTCGTTGAACTCGTAGCGATGACGGTGACGCTCCGAAACCACCGGCTCACCGTACGCAGCTGCGACCTGGGACCCGGCGGCAAGCACGGCGTAGTACGCGCCGAGGCGCATGGTTCCACCCTTGTCTTCGATACCGCGTTGGTCGAGCATCAGGTCGATCACGGGGTGGCGGGTGGTTGGATCGAACTCGGTCGAGTTGGCGTCGACGAGCCCGACAACGTTGCGGGCGTAGTCGATCGTCATTGCCTGGAGACCGAGGCAAAGGCCGAGACATGGCACGAGCTCTTCTCGGGCGTACTGAGCAGCAGCAATTTTGCCTTCGACGCCGCGGTGCCCGAAACCACCGGGAATGACGATGCCGTCAAGGTGGCTCAGCTGGCCTGCTGCGAGCAGGCCTTCGACATTTTCAGATTGGATCCATTCGATCTCGACGTCAGCACCGTGGTGGAAACCAGCGTGCTTCAAGCTTTCGACCACAGACAGGTAGGCGTCAGGAAGCTGGATGTATTTGCCAATGAGACCGACGCGGACCGGCTTCACGGCGGCTTCGACCTTTTTCACAAACTGTTGCCAGTACGTGAGGTCTACTTCGCCCTCAATGCGCAGCACATCACACACGAAGTCGTCGAGGCCCTCGTCGTGGAGGATGAGTGGGAGTTCGTAGATGTTGTTGGCGTCCGCGGCGTTCACCACGGCACGAAGTTCGACGTCGCACATGGCCGAGACCTTGCGCTTCAGGTCCTCGCTGAGTGGCTCCTCGCTGCGGCAGACAATGACGTCTGGCTGGATGCCGCGGCTGCGGAGCTCAGTGACCGAGTGTTGCGTCGGCTTGGTCTTCTGCTCGCCAGCTGGGCCGATGAACGGAACGAGCGTGACGTGGATGTAGCAGACGTTGTCGCGTCCGACCATGTTGCGGAATTGGCGGATTGCTTCGAGGAACGGGAGGATCTCGATGTCGCCAACGGTGCCGCCGACCTCGGTAATAACGACGTCGACATCGTTGCGCGCCACACGCTCCACGCGACGTTTGATTTCGTCAGTGATGTGCGGAATGACCTGAACGGTCTTGCCGAGGTAGTCGCCGCGTCGTTCCGCAGCAAGTACCGACTGATAAATCGAGCCAGTGGTCGCGTTCGAGTTGCGCGACAGGTTCTCGTCGATGAAACGCTCGTAATGGCCAAGGTCGAGATCGGTTTCTCCGCCATCGTCGGTCACGAAGACTTCACCGTGCTCGAACGGGTTCATCGTGCCCGGATCGATGTTGATGTACGGGTCAAGTTTTTGGAGCGTGACGCTCAGCCCTCGGTGCTTCAACAACCGACCAAGAGACGATGCAGTCAGACCCTTACCAAGGGAGCTGGCAACGCCTCCTGTCACGAAAATGTGCTTGGGCATTTCAGACCTCCGTCAGAGAACAACACGACGGGAAGTCACCATACCGCGCTTTGACGAGCCTTGGGGCTCTCTCGCTCTGAAATCTCACGTCAGTAGTTCGCGAGCGTGCTCGAGCGCTGAATCGGTCGACTTACCGGACAGCATCCGGGCAATCTCGTCGACACGTTCGTCGCCCTCAAGCCGCTGAGCCGAAGCGAAGGTCGCGCCTTTCCTGACCTTCTTCGACACCGAGATCTGAGACTCGGCTGCCGCTGCAACCTGAGCGAGGTGCGTCACCACAAGGACCTGATGGTGACGACCCAGCCGGGCGAGGGCGTCGCCGACAGCTTGCGCAGCCTCTCCCCCGATGCCGGCGTCGACCTCGTCGAACACCAAGGTGTCATGGCCCGAAGTGCCTGATGAGTTTGCAGACGCTTCGGAAAGCACGAGCCGGAGCGCCAGCATTGCCCGTGCGAGTTCGCCGCCAGATGCCACGCGGTTCAACGGGAGAACCGGTGACCCAGGGTTGGCGGCGAGGAGGAACTGGACGCGATCGCCCGGATGGTCTTCAGCGTGCTCGCCAACCTCGATGGCGATGGCCGCATTGGGCATCGCCAGCGTCTGCAAACGCTTCTGAACGGCAGCAGCGAGTTTCGGCGCCGCTGCTCGGCGAGCTCGACCAACAGCTTCTGCCGCTGCGCGTTCCTCGATCAAGGCCGTTTGTCGTTCGACGTCGAGCGCCGCAGCACGCTCGTCAAATCGCTCCAGTTCACGCAGACGGTCCTCTGATTCAGCATGGAAGACCATCACGGCACTGAGGCCGTCGCCGTATTTGCGTTGCAGATCCTTAAGGAGCTGGCGCCGCTCACGGAGTTCAGTGAGGCGCTCGGGTGACTCGTTGATGGCGTCGGCCACGTCACGCAGTTCCGCGATCAGGTCGTCGACCTCTGCGAGCACCTCGTGCAGTCGTGTTGCGTGACCGAGGTATGGCTGGCGTCCGTCAATTGCAGCAAGTGCGTTGCCGAGCGAATCGCGAGCACCGTCATCGTCAGCGAGCAACCCGTACGCCGTCGCGCCGCCAGCGCGGTGGGCGGACGCATCGGCGAGCACGGATTCTTCGGCATCGAGCACGTTGTCTTCGCCAGCGTCGACAATGTTTGCAGCGTCGAGCTCATCGACCTGGTAGCGGAGGAGGTCGATCTCGCGGGCACGAGATCGCTCGTCTCCGCCCAACGCCGCGAGGCCGGCGTCGATCTCGGTGAGTCGCCCTCTGGCTGCCCTGAGCCGTGCGAGATCAACATTCCCATAGTTGTCGAGTGCCGCGCGTTGCGTGGCAGTGGACAGAAGGTGCTGGTGCGCGTGCTGGCCGTGGAGGTCAACTGCGTCGGCCGCAGCATCGGCAAGCAGCGTCACCGTGGCGAGCCGGCCATTGACGTAGGCCCGGGACCGCCCAACGGCTGGGACCACGCGGCTCAGAATTGTTTCGGTGCCATCAGCGGCAACGAAACGACCGTCGACACGCGCTTCGTCAGCGCCGTGACGCACGATCGACGTATCGGCTCGACCACCGACCAGCAATTCGATCGCATCGATCAGCATTGTTTTGCCTGCGCCGGTTTCGCCCGTGAGCGCGGTCAAGCCAGCGCCGAGCATGAGTTCGAGGCGTTCGATGACGCCGAGGTTCTCGATGTGGAGTTCGGTCAACACAAGACCCAGTATCGCAACTGGGTGTCACAGAGTTGCGGACCCAGTCGAACTTTTGTTCGATTGATGGCATCGCCCCTGCTGGCGGGTGCCCCCTGCTGGCGGGTGCCCCCTGCTGGCGGGTGCCCCCTGCTGGCGGGTGCCCCCTGCTGGCGGGTGCCCCCGGCTAGCGGTCGGCGAGACCGAACTTCGCCTTGAGGATCTGGTGATATCGGTACGCACCAAACCGGACGAAGTTTGCGTTGACATCCGACGGAATGCAGGTGACGATGTCGCCCTCGTCGAGCCGGGTAATCGGCTGGCCGTCGATCGCCAACGCCGCGCGGCGGTGGCCCGACACCTCGATCTCGACGATCTCGGACGGGTCGAGCACGAGCGAACGGTCAAAGAGCATGTGCGGCGACACAGGCGTCAGCAGCACTGCCCGGTGACGGGGCGACACGATTGGACCACGCGCCGACAACGAATACGCCGTCGAACCGGTCGGTGTCGCAACGATCAAGCCGTCGGCCGCGTAGTGCGTGAACGGCTCGCCATCGATGCGGGCGAGGAGCCGAACGGTGTGTCCTGATTCGCTCTTCTCAACAACAGCCTCATTTAACGCACGGCCTGCACGCACGCCGTTGACCGAGACGTCAAGCATCATCCGATCGTCGATGCTCCACTCCCCCGTTTCGGGCCCCGCAAAGAACTTGACGAGCGCATCGGCAAGGTCGTCAGGCTCGACTTCAGTCAGATACCCGAGCGAACCCAAATTGACCCCAAGGAGCGGGGTAACTGCCCCGTCGAGCAGGCCAACGCTGCGCAGCATCGTGCCATCGCCGCCGAGGCTGAGCACGACGTCTGCGTCGGCAACGGAGCGATCACTCCGATGCTCGGCGAGGTCAAGCGCATCGGCATCTTGGGCTGGCATCCAGAAGTCGTGACCGTGCTCGGAACACCACGCAGCGGCGAAGATCGCATGCGACCGCGCCGTGTCGCGTTCATGGTGGGCAACGAGCGCGACTCCACTCACTGGTGCACATCCGTGAAATCCGTGACATCCGTGAAATCCGGGAAATCTGTGAAATCCGTGAAATCGGCAGACGGAGCCGAAACCCACACCAGGAATTCCACGTTGCCATCAGCGCCGGTGATCGGCGAGACGGCCCAGTCGACGATCGAGCATCCCGCTGCCACGAACGCGTCGGCGACCTCGCCCTTCACGCGTTCGTGAATGACCGGATCAGTGATGATGCCGCGACCTTTACCCACCTCGGAACGGCCAGCTTCGAACTGCGGTTTCACGAGCATCACCATGGGAGCATCAGGTTGGCACACCGAGACCAGTGCGGGAATGACCAATGTCAGGGAGATGAACGACAGGTCCCCAACAACGATGTCGACACGTCCGCCGATGTCGTCGGCGCTGATGTGGCGAACGTTGGTCCGCTCCATGTTGATGACGCGTTCATCGGCCCGGAGTCGTTCATGAAGTTGACCATGCCCGACGTCGAGTGCAACGACCTGGTGTGCGCCACGCTGCAAAAGACAATCAGTGAAGCCGCCAGTCGATGCGCCGGCATCGAGCGCCCGGAGGCCCGCCACGTCGAGTTCGAATCGCTCAAGAGCGCCCTCGAGCTTCTCTGCGCCTCGACCGACGAAACGTGCGGGCGGCCCTTCAATAATGACAGCGTCACCTGGTGCGACCTGGCGCGAACCCTTGTCGGCAATCGACCCGTTGACCAGGACGCGGTTGGCCGCGATCATGCCCTGTGCCTCGGTGCGACTGGAGGTGAGTTGACGACGGACGAGCTCGGCATCCAGCCGCCGACGGGGCGCCATGAGGTCAGTTCAGTTCGAGCGCGCGGAACGCTTCGTGGCGATCTTGCGGACGCCCGACGAACCGACCGCTGCCGATTTTTGGGCGGCCTCCTTCTTCTTGGCCGGAGCTTTCTTGGCCGGTGCTTTCTTGGCGGCGGCCTTCTTCTTGGCCGGAGCTTTCTTGGCGGCCGGAGTTTTCTTGGTGGCTGCTGCCTTCTTCTTATCGTTGGCCCCAACACGGGCGCCAAGCTGCTCGGCGAGATCTTCGAAGCGATCTTCCAGCTCGTCGAAACGTTCCGACATCCAGCCGACTTGCTTGGCAACTTCGCGCTGCACGGCCTCGGTGACCTTCCCGGTGACCTTCTCGGTGGTCTCCTTGCCGCGCTCGATGAGCTGGGTAATGGCCTTGTCGGCCTCGTTCTTCTGAACGTCGCCTGCCTTGACGAGCTTCTGAACGATTTTCTCGGCTTGCTTTCGTGTGGGCTTTGAGAATTGCATGCCAGCGTCGATCAGCTTCTGAATAGGTGAAGTGGCCATACCGCCAGCGTACTCGCCAGGTGTTGGTCCTCGCTCGATTAAGGGCTCACGCGAGCAGGAGCGCCGCGAGTGCGGCAAGGTCCGGGAGGTCGAAGTCGATGACCAGTTCGTCGAGCCCCGCCAGGTCGTCGGCTGGGCCGTTCACCCCCGACCGGACCAGCGCGAAGCGACAGCCGATTCGAGCAGCCATGACGCCGTCAGTCTCTGGTCGGTCCCCGACCATCACCGCAGTTGACGGATCAAAGGGTGCGTTACCCGTCGAAAGATGCCGGGCGATTGCGTGGGCCATCGGGGCGTGCGGCTTGCCAGCGATCGTCGGTACAGCGTTGCCTGCAGTGGCGACTGCCGCCAGAATCGAACCTCCACCGGGTTCGAGGCCGCGCGGTGTGGGATACGTGCTGTCTGAGTTGGTGCCAACGAGTCGTGCTCCGCAGTGGATTGCGGCCGCGGCAGCAGCGAGCCGTTGGTAGTCGAAATCGCGATGCAGCCCGACCAGCACCGCATCGAAGCTTCCGTTGCGACCATCGACGGTGCCGTCGTTGAGTACAGCAATTGCACCGCTCGACTCGACCGCCTCGACAATCCCTGGCCCACCGGTGACCAGAACACGTTCCCCCGGTTGAACAAGAAGCGCTGCTGCGACCGACGAGCTGATTACGTCACCAACAGCTGGAACACCTATGGCTTGCAGCGCTGCCTCATGCTCGGCGATCATTGCCGCGGAGTTATTCGTGACGAAGACGACGCTGCGGCCTGCGGCGCGCAGGGCAGCGAGGGCTTCGACAGAACCTGGAATGGGTTCGTGAGCCAACCAGACCACTCCATCGAGGTCGCACAGCACCGTCTCGATCTGCTTGGTCTCGATCTGCTTGATGGAAACCGGCTCGATTCGCATCTCGGCATCGTGGCAGATCACTGGCATGCTGGAGGGGTGCCACGCTTCACTCCGTTCCCCGCACTGCGCTACGCCGATCGCGAGATCGACGACCTGATCGCTCCGCCGTACGACGTTCTCTCACCCGCTGATGTTGACGACTTGAACAGTCGTCACGAGTTCAACATCACCCACGTCGATGTCCCACGCGAGTCCGACGGTGCCGGCCGTTATGACCAAGCCGGCTTGGTACTGCGCCAGTGGATCGATGCCGGAATCCTCGAGTTCGACAATTCCCCGACGTTCACGATTTACCGGATGCGTTTTACTGATGCCACCGGCGCTGCGCGAGATATCGCCGGCGTGCTCGGCGGCCTTGAGGTCGTTGACGAAGGCGCTGGTGGCGTTCTGCCGCACGAAAGAGTCACGCCCAAGGCCTCGACTGACCGCCTCGATCTGACACGTGCAACCGGGGCCAACATGTCGCCTGTGTGGGGTCTGTCGCTCGCCGATGGCCTGACCGAACTGCTTGGTGAGCCTGGCGAACTACTGTCGTCGGTGAATGTTGAAGGTGTCGAACACATCATCGAGCGCGTTGCCGACGCCGAGCGCGTCGCAGCGATTGCTGCCAAGGTCGGTTCGGATGATGTACTCATCGCCGACGGCCACCACCGCTACGGCATCAGCCGGACGTTCCGTGACGAAATACGTGGCCAAGGCGTCGCCGGATCGCCTGCTGAAGAGACGTTGGCATTCGTCAGCGAGCTGGTTGCCGACCAGCTCAGCGTCGAGGCCATCCACCGCCTCTACTCCGACATCTCCTACGACGGTCTGGTCACCGCACTCGACACGGCATTCGATCGCAGCGATGCCGGTACATCATCAGCGGCAACGTTGGCTGAGATGAACGAACGGGGCGCACTGTGCCTCATTGGACCAGATGGCAACGGCCAGTGGTTGACGCCGAAGGATGGCGCCTTCGATGGTGTGCGTTCACTTGATGGTGCATGGCTCGAGCATGTCCTTGCCGACACACCGCACAGCGTCACGTACCAGCACGGCGTCGATCACGTCGTCGAAGCAGCGACCGGTGGCCGAGCAACGGCTGCAGTACTGATCCGCCCGGTCAGCGTTGCCGAAATCGAGCGCACCGCTCGCGAAGGGCTGCTGATGCCCCCGAAGTCAACGTTCTTCACGCCGAAGCTGCGCACCGGCCTCGTGGTCCGCAGCGTCACCTGACTCAGCGTCATCGTCGTTGCGGTTCATCATGCCCTCAAGAGTTCCGCGGCCTGGTCGAACAGCGACCGCACGCTCTTCGCGCATCGTGCCGGTACAGCTGCGTTCTTGATTGCGAGCGCTTTGCGTACCCGTTGGTTGGATCGTGCCACTGCGCAATGATCTGCCACGAGTGACCCACGCTTAATAAGATGTTGTTGTTCGATTCGGTCGAGATGGCCGTGAAGCCGAGATTCTCGCCTTCGACCCCGTTGGACGAAGCGGTGGTCCTAATATTCGCTGTCGCATCACAGGTGGCAACCATTTCCATCTCACAGTGCGAAACGAAAGCGAAACTTGCGCTGCGAACGCAAGACTCGATGGCTGCAGCAGGTTGGCAATACTGATGGGGAACGATAATCGACGTATCTGGGTGCAGCGTGGTGTTGTTGTTGCGATCTGGGTCACGGCCGTCGTGTTGTGGCGGAACTATCAGTCAGCCAATGACCTGAGTGCCGCGGGCACGGCTCAGCAGTTCATTGACAGTGTGGGGAACGCCTGGTGGGGCATCTTCGCCTTCGTCGGTGTGTACCTCGCCCGTCCAATCGTCCTCTTCCCAGCATCCGTGCTCACCATCGTTGGCGGCGTGTTGTTCGGACCGTTCGTCGGCGTCATCGCCGTGATCATGGGCGCCAACCTGTCAGCCAGCCTCGCATTTACTATCGGGCGCAGCCTCAGCGCGAAGATTGACGACACCGACACGCTCGATACCGACCAGCAGTCGTTCATCGCACACTGGTCACAGCGCATGCGTGACAACAGCTTCGAGACTGTCCTCTTGACACGCTTTCTCTTCTTGCCCTACGACCTCGTCAACTACGCGGCCGGTGCACTGCG
>Ga0115003_10001293_pt1 | contig 21943 bp, 16 predicted proteins | sample ArcticOcean_MG_C_7_FD_88736 | JGI IMG/M metagenome (GOLD analysis project Ga0115003, IMG submission 88736) | Marine microbial communities from western Arctic Ocean - ArcticOcean_MG_CB11_88 | ecosystem: Environmental > Aquatic > Marine > Oceanic | place: Arctic Ocean: Canada Basin | collected... | reverse complement strand
GTTGTTTTATTGAATGTAAATCCTGTGTTACCAGCATAATCAGAGCCACCGTCATTAAATATGACCTGTGTATCTGAACCTTGAGCCGGTACTAATGTTGCACTATCAAAAGATAAAGTACCAGCGCCATCTGTTTTTAAGAATGATCCTGCTGTACCACCAGTAACTGTTACATTACTTACGGGTCCTAAATTAGATGTGCTATTAAAGTTTATGTTGTTGTCAATACCTGCAGATACTGATAATGAACCTAATACTTCTACCTTGGTTCCAGTATTCTTAACTTGTAATATGTTTGCAGTTCCACCTACTGTAACTCTGAACGGTCCACTAGCATCAAGTCTTGCTTCACTTGTGCCGTTTTCGATATATGAACCTGTTGATACAGATATGTTTGATAGACCGCCACCGTCACCTGTAATTAATCCAGTTGTAGTTAAGTTTCCGGCAGTTACATTTCCTGTAACATCTAATGATGTTAATGTGCCTGTACTTGTTATGTTTGGTTGTGCGGCAGTTTCTACTGTACCTGTTGTAACAGCATATGTTGCATTTGCTACAGTACCTGATATGTTTGCGCCAGCAACTGAGTTTGAAACTGCTGAGAATCCAACTTCACCACTGACATTAGCACCTGCTATTGCGTTTGCTGTAGTTGCGAATGCTACTGCTCCACTTACATTAGCGCCTGCTACTGCGTTTGCTGTAGTTGCGAATGCTACTGCTCCACTGACGTTTGCACCTGCTACTGCATTTGCAGTTCCAGCGAATGTTGCTAAGTTTATAGTACCTATTACATTACCGGCTGCCACTGCATTTGCTGTTGCGGCATTAGTTACTTCACCTGATACATTAGCGCCTGCGACTGCATTAGCAGTAGTTGCAAAAGCAACTGCTCCGCTTACATTAGCACCAGCAACTGCGTTTGCAGTTCCAGCGAATGTTACTGCACCACTTACGTTAGCACCTGCAACTGAGTTTGCGATTGCGGCATTAGTTACTTCACCTGAGACATTTGCTCCGGCTACTGCGTTAGCGGTCGATGCGAATGTTACTGCACCTGAAACATTTGCACCAGCTACAGAGTTTGATACTGCGGCATGTGAAACTTCTCCGGTTACATTAGCACCTGCAACAATATTTGCAGTTGCGGCATTCGTTACTTGTCCAGTAACGTTTGCTCCTGTGATGTTTGATAAGCCTCCGCCATCTCCAGTGAATAAACCTGTGTTAGCAGTGAATGCTACCGCAGTAACGGTTGACTGAACATCTAGTGTTGTCAACGTACCTAATGACGTTATGTTTGGTTGTGCTATAGTTGATACTGTACCTGCAGTTGTTGCTAATGGTACAGTTCCAGTTACATTAGCACCAGCGATTGCTGATAGTCCAGCTCCATTACCACTGACATTTGCGGCTATAAGAGCGGCAGACAATGTTATGTTGTTGGCATTAATGTTTCCATTACCAGATGTTGCATTTGCTAATATGTATCCGAAGTCTCCGGACACATTACCTATAATTGCATTACCTTGTATTGAGTTTGATACTATTACGTCACTGATATTTGCTACAGTGTTAGGTATATCAATATATAATGTTTGAGTCGAGTCTGTGATAGTTGCACTACCACCTGGGGAGCCGTTTCCGGGTGCATCTCTAGTTAATGATAACGTTGTTGAAGTAAACTGTACGCAAGATATGTTAGCACCTAAGACAACGTTTCCTACTGGGGAACCGTTCACTAAGTATACTCCCGGCCCTGCTGTCTTGTTAACTGATACTACTGCTTGATCGCCTAATCCAGCGAATACTTCTGTAAAATTTAACTGAACTTTCTCAAATGCCGATCGTATAGCATCTGCATCTGGATCGTCAGGGAATGCTCCGAAGTCAATATTTCTTTGTGCCATAGCAATTCTTTCCTAATAGTAGTATTTATCTTTGTTAAACAGATGCCGCTATATAGGCAATAGCCAAAAAAATACCCGACTTAGCCGGGTATTTAAACGGGTTCAACGTTATATTATTTTTATTTGCTTAACTCATCCATCTTAAGCATTAGACCTGCTAGGCCATCATGTGACATTACAGAGCCTTCTTTAACTAAGTCAGCACCATTGTAGCCAGTGCGATCATTTTGACCTGCAATAACTGGAATAGTTGTTTGACCTGTTGATTTCTGCTTGTTAAGTCCACCTGAGATTACTTTAGTCATAAAGTCGATATCTTGTTCAAATGAAGTTTCTGTGCCGTTTTTACCAGCATCGTTAGCCCATTCAGTAAGTTCTTCTTCTTCTTTCGTGTCTCCACATGCTTCATCAACCTCTTTCTCAGAATCGCCTTTCTTACCTTTCTTTTTATCTTGGTATGCTTTTAGACCTGCGGGTATCTTACCTTCTTCTAAGTCATCGTCTTCTGCTACTGCAAACTCTCTTTGATCTTCAGTTTGTGTCTCAGTGATTTCTTCGTTCTCAGTGTCGTTTACATCGTCCTTAGGTGCATCCTCTGCGCCTTCTTTAGTTAATAGTCTTTCATCATCGTGTTGTGATAATGGCTGAGTAGGTTCTTCTGATGCTTCTGCTCCTACTTCTGAAAGCATAGCCATCATTTCTTTTAAATGATCATGTTCTTCGTCTCTGCTACCGAACTTGCCATATGAATCGTCTCTACGATCTTTCATAGACTGTTTCTTATCAGATTCTTTACCAGTACGCATGCCTAATGACTCATCTTCTTTGTCATCATAACCTTGATCTTCATGCATTTCATCATATTCAATATCTTTAGTAACATCTTTGCCGTCTTTGCCTGGATGTCTGCGATCATCGTAGTCTGCATCATGTGCAACTTCTCTACCTGCTTTTTCAGCATGATCATCTCTTTCTACATCTGATTCTTCATCGACTTTTTTGTCACCTTCAGTAGATGCATTCCAATCATACTTGTCATATAATCCTGCATCTTTTTCTTCTTCTACAGCATCATAGCCTTGACTCATTTCATCAATCATGCCCATCATTTCTTCTAATGATTTTTCTCTATGCTCTGAATCTCTTTTTCCAAACTTACCGTAAGAGTCATCTCTACGTGCTTTGTCTGATTGTTTGTGATCTGATTCTTTGCCTGTTCTCATGCCCAATGACTCATCTTCTTTGTCATCATAGCCTTGTTCTTCATGCATATCGTCTGCTTGAGGTTTGACATCATGGTCGTCTTCATACTCTTTGATGTCTCTGTGTTCTTCATCTCTCTTACCGAATTTACCGTAAGAGTCATCTCTACGATCTTTCATTGATTGATGCTTGCCTGATTCTTTACCTGTTCTCATGCCTAATGACTCGTCTTCTTTGTCATCATATCCTTGAGTTTCTTCCATAGACTTATCGCCACATCCTTCTTCCATAGCATGTTTATCACCGCATGATTCACATGCCGCGTCATCTACTTGTACATCAATGTCAGTACCTGGTGCTTCTACTTCGTCTTCAAAGTCTCCGTTAGGCATATCTACTATACCCATTAACTTAAGCATGTCATCATGTGAACCTTGTGGTTCTACTTCTACTTCAGGACTACCATAAAATGATCCAGTGTCTACTACTTCAGCATCAACATCAGCAACTTCTGCATCTCCATATTGACCTAAGCCAACATCTTTAACAAACTTGATTAACTTGTCTGCTTCTGCATCTGTTGCATTAACACTAACTCTATCTGGTGTATTTTCTTCACCTTGAGTGATAGACATTGTATAGCCTTCATCAAGTTTTGATTTCATTTCTTTTTTACAATGATCAATCATTGTTTTTAATTTACCTTGATCACAGTTCGGATGCATTTTGCAAATCTCTGCTTTAGACTTTCCGTCTTTGCACATTTTTGTTATATGTGCTTTAGTAGGCATTCCATCTTTACCTTCAATTAAATGAAAATTTAGTTCTTGTTCTAATGATTCAAATGTCCACTCATCTTCTTCTAAGTATGCATCAGATTCTGTAGTTTTTGTGAATTCTTTTCCACCTACTTCAAACTTATCACCTGTATGTGCTTTTGCAAGTGCTCCTGAGAATGCATTACCTTCTTCAAATTCGTCTTCAGAAACTTCTCTTTCGACTGTTTGTGCGTCCCAATCATACTTGTCATATGCACCGGCATCATCTGCACCAACGTTTCCGTCTGGAGAAGATTCTGCTTCGCCCATTGCACCATAAGATGCCATAGTATCTACAACTTCGCCTTCATTTTCATTAGTATTATCTGCGGCTTGTTGTGCTTTATGACCTAGATATGCTCCTGCTACAGTACCTGATACACTAGGTAAAAAGCCTGCTTTTGCACCTAATACTCCACCTGCTACTGCTCCAGCTACGCCTTCTTCCATACCTGCGATTGGTTCATTTCTGATTCCCATGCCACATGCTTCGTCTAAGCCTTCTTTATAGCCTTCGTGGTATGCTCTTGCACCTTCAGAACCTTCGTCATGAGGACATGAATATCCACCTTTACATAAACCATGAGCATGACCCATGTGCTTTGCCGCTTTAAGAATGTGATGTGCGCCTTCTTTTAAGTTTGTTTTTGTATTTTTAATCATAATATTAAGTTCTTTTTTATTGCACTTAGGGTGCAGTTGTTGTATAGCAGATGTTGATAAACCTTCGTTACACATAGATTTCAAACGTGAAATACTTGGTAAGTTACGAGATTTACTCTCTACATAAGTTTCTGGTGATGCTTTTCCGTCTGTCTTTCCTTTAGGATTTAAGACTTTGCCTTTCGCCGCTTTAGGGTTATTAGTAGGTTTCACATCATAGTCCTTAGTTTTTTCTTTTACTAGCTGAGGTGTGTCAGCATCGTTGGCTGCCAATGCGGCGTTTGCCGCGGCATTACCTTTTTCATCATTAGATGAATTGTGTGATCCGTCATCTGGCCCGTATTGAGCGGCCATATTAGCGCCTTCTTTTACTTTTTTACCTGAGATTACACTTTGAGTATTAGATCCATTGTCGCCCATTTGCGGTGTAATTTCTGGAAGTTTGATTGCTTCTTTTACTTTCATTTTTGATGAACGTTGTGTATCATATGAAAGTGGAGATTGTCCACCATATGAACCTGATCCGTCACTTTCTCTCATGCCACCGCCACTAATTGGAGATGTAAGATCCATTGATGATTCAGGCGGAGTATCTGTTTCTTTCATCTTACTAAATGTTTTAGCAAGGTTTGCTCTTTTTTCTGTTTTAGCATTAAACTTGTCTTTGTTTGCTAGTACATGTTTTGCGAATGCTGATGTAGACATTCCTGCTCTTTCTGCTTGTGCTTTGAAAGCACCTGGCTTCTTAACTGCGCCATCAATCCAATCTTCGGCTTCTTGTATTTCTTGTTCACCGATAGTTAGTTCGCCTGCATCCATTGCTGTTTTTAATTGATTAGCAACTGTTGGATTAGTGACTGTTCCGATTGTCTGTCCATCTTTTTGAATTTCTTGTGCAGGTTGACCTGATGCCGGGGCGATTGATAATTCTTCAAAGACCTTTTTTAATGAAGGTAGTTTAAATTCTTTAGTTACTGAATCAGATTCAGTAAGCATATTGCTTGGTCTAGGTTTTTTAGATTCCTTTTTAGGTTCTTTTTTAACTAATGACTCTTTCTCTGTCACTTTGTCAAATTTAGTTAATATGTCTTTAAAATCCATAATATTATCCTTATAGTCCCGCTGATGTCTCAGGCTTTGGAGCCCTTTTTATATCAGTGAACGGACTCTTATCACCTTTAACTGAATCATCTGTCCAAGGCTTCCAAGGATCAAATGAATCTTTAGTATTCTTTTGATCAGCAGGTAAACCTACTTTGCCTACATTCTTATGTTCAGCATGTTTATGAATACTATCTAAATACTTATCACCATATTCTTTGCTGGCTTCTTTTCCATTGTCATTCATTTCGTCATGCTGTAACAAAGGAGTATCTTTCATTTCATTTTCATAGCCAACCATCTCGTTGTCAATGCTATCGTCAAATGCAGTATTAACCATTCTTACATAGTTAATGTTGTGCCCTAGCAATTGTGCTAGTTGTTGAATCATTGGTTCAGTTACTGGATATGCGAATTTACATTTAAAGATGTGAACTTGTTCATTTGAAAGATTGGGAAATCCATACGGTGATTTCATAATCGGTGTAGTAGTTGGGCCCTTGATTTCTTGAGGCTCAAACTTTTGTAAGTTATGTTTAAATAACTCTAAGAAATTTTTGCTACAGTCTCCAGCAACTTTGATCGTACAATCATAAGTGTGAATGGATTCTGCAATGTAATGTTTTAAACTTTTCATATTGTATAGTTCCCGTATAATATATTTATCATTCCTCTGAGTTTTTCCCACTTAAAACTCGCAGTAATTCGTTGCGATCTAAGTTTTGGCCTGAGCCCTCGCCTAAAGGAATATTGTCAATTTTTTCGTCAGCCTTTGCTTGACGTTGATCTAGTGTTGCTTTCTTTAATTGTAAGTCAATCATCTTTAATTTCTTGTTTAGTTTAGCAGTCTTAGCAGTAATAGCATGGTTTAACATGTTACTCGCAACACTAAATATATCTCCACTGAAACGTGAATCTACTTGCATACCTAAGTCCATTAAATCTTGGAAACTTGTTGATGCTTTATCGGCTAAATCATCTAACTCTCTGTCAGATGCTTCTAGTCCTCTAACTGTAGGTAATGCAGTTTCAATCTTCTCTAAGTTATTTAATGCTTCTTTAGTAACTTCTTTTGCTACGCCCGGAATAGGTTCATTCAGTTCGTTTTCATCACTAGATGCTATATCAAATAATTCTTCAAGTTTCTTTGTCATGCATCTATTTAGTTACTTTGATCTGCCATTGTAGAAAAGATCATCTTCTGTCACTACTCTAAATTTCATACCTTGTGCTTTACAATATGCTTTTGCAGAATACCATTTGGCATGATTGATCGCAACAACTGCTTGTTGTCTTGCATTTTGTACTTTTTCTGTTATAATGCTCTGTGCTTTTGGTTTGATCTCAATCAACTCAGCATTTGTTTTTCCAAACTTATCTTGGTATACTATAAAGAAGTCTGGAATATAATTAGTGCGTTTCCCTTTAAAAGGATGTAAGTAAGGAATTACTATTGATTCACTCGCCCACTTGAGTATCTTATCGTTAGTATCACAGAAGATCATAAATGTGAGTTCCCAGCCTGAACGATACATAGGCTTACCTTTGCCCACATACTTATGAGGATTTTTTATAGTATAGATACCTTGTGCGTATTTTTGTTTACGAGGCATTGACTAACCTTAAGGTATTACGTTGCGTTGTACTGCTTGATTAGGAGTAGGAACATTTGATACCCCATACAATGCTGTTTTAGACTTTAATAAGTTAAGATAAAATGCCATTTCAGAGTTTACTTGTAATGTTGTCTGTACATTTGTTCTAAAGTAATCCATAAAGATTTGAATGTCTGTTTCAGTTTCTTGTGCAATTCTAAACAATACTGTTGCAAACTGAGATGCAGTTTGTTTAGTTTTTTCATTTTCTGAATTGCCTTTAAGCACACCTAAAAAATAAGAATACACTGAGTCCCAGTCCCCTGAATTTACTCTTAGTGTCTGAGCATAGAAACTATCAAAAATTTCAAGTGTGTTTTCTCTTTCTGTTATTTGTAATGCCATTAACCTAGTCCTAATGCCCCTGCTATAAATCCTTTAATTTGTTGACCTGCTGTTTGTGGATCTGTGTTCGATGCCGCTGTAGTATTAGTTGTTGCACCAGTCACTACACCTTGGTTAGCAATGTTTACTACTGCGGGTGTTGAAGCATTAGTCGGGAAATTTGTGTCTCCCCCTAAACCTAATGCGGCTAATGCGGCCGCTCTAGCGCCTTCCTGAAGCATTCGCCTCCCTGTATCTAATGGGCCATCTAATCCTTCAGTGCCTCTTCTTAATAATGCTTGTAAGTCTGCAAATGATATATCACCATCATTGAACCGTTGCCAAAGTTTGGCGATATCTGCTGGATTGTTGCCACCTTGGTCTAGAGGACTTTTTGTTTTGTCATAGTTAGCCGAATCTTTACCAAACGCCGGCGGCATATCATCGGTTTGCTCTCCTGTATTGTATATTACAGTCTCATAATCGATAGTCATTCTATTTTGCATTGTGCCGGCGCCGTCTGCATAGTCATATGTGTCATGGTCAAATGTAGTGATGACTGGATTGATTAAGGTATATGCAATATATGTTCCTGCCCACATGCCATATATTGTAATGTTATTAAAGAAAGGTACTTTCTCTCCGCTCTGTGTTCTTGCGTCACCAATGTCGCCACGTACATCGCCCCTGTAACCATATTCAGTATCACCTGAGATAGATGGATCATAAATATTACGTCTGTTAAATGCTCCTGGACTGCCTTTACTAGCACCCTGCCAAGGATTAACAACTGGATTCCAAGCATCTGCATAGTTATATCTATAATATGCGTCCCATATTGCAGTAACCTGTGATGCATTGTCATCATGGAATGTAATATCAATTGGTTGGTATTTAATTTTTGATTGAATCAAACGTTTTCTATTGTATTGATTCATTTCTTGTACTTCTATATTAAACGTAGGTAGTTTAACTGACTTAACTAATAGACCTAAGTTATTTCCTGTAGTTGGGTTTGCTACGATGGCTCCTTCATTGATATCAAATACAGTATGGAAAGTAAATTTAACTTTACCTGAGTTTCCTTGTGCATTAGGTAAAAATGTTTTAGCCGCATGAGTATAATCACGCAAATACACTCGACCAGTCAACGCATCCACAATGCCTGTTTTTAGATCCTCTCTAGCCCTTACAAAGGAAGATTCTGAATTTGCTTGTCCAGATCGATCTGGTACTATTCTCGGTGGAGCATTATTGTCAGGTGTAACTATCGGTGGCACGGATATCGGAGGAGGGGTTGTAACGTCTTCAAGGTCGTCATCAACCTCATCAGGTATTGGTGGAGTATCAATTGGTGGAGGTATTATTTCATCATCTGTATCATCATCAACCTCATCAGGTATTGGTGGAGTATCAATTGGTGGAGGTATTATTTCATCATCTGTATCATCATCTGTATCATCAATTCCATCTTGAGGTATAATGTTACCTAGTCGTAACTGAGTTGCTTGATTTTGAAAGTCATCTCTTACTCCTTCCGTAACATTAAGTATAGTCCCGAGTGTTATATCGCCAACTGTATATCCAGGAGGAATGTATGGTATAAAATCTTGTATTACTGGAGAGTTAGTAGATAAATTATAAGTTGTTCCGGTTAATGCTTCAGCAAAACCTCCTCCTAAGAAGCCTCCTATCGTAGTGGCTTGACTTTTTATATATGATATACGTTCATTTAATGCTACAACACCGACATCTAATGCAATTGCATCTGTCGTAGTCGTTGGTGGGTTAGGAACATTATATAATGTTAGCACACCCGGCATTGCTCCGGTTATCTTTTGCGGTAACGTAAGTGTATTATAATCAGCCACAGTTTTTTATTTCTCCTATAGTATTATTTATCACTTTATAAAACCCATAAAAAAACTGGTCGAAACCAGTTTCTTTATTTAAATTAATTCTGTAACTTACGTAGCAGTAGAAATTGCACTTGGGAATGTTTGTAGACCTGATTGTCCTACGCCTGCTCCCGGAACGCCGTTGATGTCGCCACCAGCATTTGTTTGAATTGCATTATCATAACGTAAAGTCATAGCAATAGTTACTGCATCAGATGTACCATAGTTTAGAGTCTGATAGTTTGCTTGTTGTAAGAAACAACCTGCTAATGACCAGTTTTCTAATACTGTTGGTGTATTGATACCGTTACCACCGTCTAAGATTTGAATTTCAGTACTGAACTTGTAGTCTCCGCCGGCTGCCGCTGAGGACTGCTCGTAGAAATCTAATTGTCTTTGTAACTGAGCACCGACTGCTTTTGATACATTACCAGAAGCATCATCTCTGACATTGATAGCAAGTGTTTGCCATGTGTGTTTACCTGCAAGATAGACACGTGAGTTGTACACGTTCATAGTGATTTCATCAAATTGAACTTGTGGTCTAGCACAGTCTATTACTTGTCTAGTAAGTATAAGTGAAGAATCATCGTCAAAACCAAAATCAATGAAATTCACTCGGAATCTATATTGAAGTTTTGGCATCAACAAGTTTTGGTTTGCTCCGCCTTCAGGTTGTACCGAAAGTTTTGCTAATGTATCTGAGGCTGTTGCCATTGTTAATCTCCTGTTTTAATATATCTTGTATATATTTATCTTTTTAATTCAAAGAGGCCGAAGCCTCTTTGTATATTTGTTTTACGCTCCTGATAACTCACCAGTGTTGAATATTCTGACCGGAACATAGATAAACTCAGCGGCTTTCACGGGCTCTACTGCTATGTCAATCCAAAGTTCATTTCGATCTATTCTTGCTGGAGTGTTATTTGAATCATCACAAACTACTGAGTAGTCGTATAATCCTCTTTTTGAAACTAAGTCTTGGAACAATGTTTCTACTACTGCTTTAATAGACTTTCTTGTTTGTGGATCATTAGGTTCAAATACGAATGGTCTAGATGCTAGAATCAATTGTCTACGTATGTAAGCAACTAATCTTGCTACGTTAACTCTATCCAATGCAGATGAAGAATTGAATGAAGTTTTGTTACCATAGTTCAATAATCCGTTACCTGTAAAGAATACCATTGGGTTAATAAAGTTAGTGTATAACACATCTCTAATACCAATACGTGTTCTGATTGAGTTAAATTCACCTTCTGCATCAATGTAACCAATGCTTGTAGCATTATCGATTATACCACGTCTAGTTCCTGCTGGAGCTAACCAAGGATAAGCAATATTGTCATTACGCAACATAGTTCTTGTCATCATGTGTGATGATGGTACAGCAACTAAGTTACCAGATAGATCACTAGTGATACCTGATGGATAGAATAGACCCATGTAAGTATTTCTAGTTACTAGTCCATCTTCACCTGTTGTCACTGCTTTCGCGGCGTTAGTTGCCCAAGCCTGAATTTCAGTTGCATCATCTTTTAGTCTCATTGGTGTATCACCGACGATGTAAGAAGTCTCACCTCTATCAGAGTTCAATGCTACCATGTTAGGCTGTAGTTCAGGATAACCTGGTGTTGCTTGTAAGTTAAAGAAGTTGTCTTCGTCTCTAATTGCAACGTTACTGTCAACTGCTGAACGTAATGCTTTGGTTACCATTGCTCTCTGTGCCTTACGACCTGCGAACATTGCTCCGTCTGCTTGATCACCTGAAGCCGATACCCATGCATCTTTCTGTGTTGGTAAAGAAGCAGTCGGGAATCTATCTCCGTTGAAGTAGTTTACACGATATTGTTTAACGTTGTATGAAGAACGTCTTGTGTTCCAACATAGCATACCTTGTGGGTAATTTGCTGATAAAGGAGCATCAATATCTAAGTAATCACTTGATAATAATGATACGATACTAGGTACCGGGTCATTTGCCGGGCTAGTTGTTCCGTTAGTTGCCCAACGTGTGTCTTTAAATAAGATACCAGCTGGTGTAGTCTGATCAGAGTTGTCAATTAAGACCCACTTATCAGTAGCACTACCGCCACCTACTGCTGTAACTGACTGCCATCTATATATATTAGGGTAAGTTTCTAAATCTGAAGTATCTAACCAAAGATCACCGTATACTAATGCTGTTAAGTCAGACTGTGTAGTCGGCTCACTAGCAGATACGAGAGGTCCTTTAGGATCAGTTGCGTTTGAGACTGATGGGCTAGGTAGTCCGTTTGAATCATAACCTTGTGACTTATAACCTTTCCAGTTACCGTTGTAATTGATCATCATATCTAATTGATCAGTTGCAGAGTAGTACCAGTTAGTAAAATTAGTTGGTATTGCTGTTGGTGCGCCTTCATTTGCTGTTAATGAGTTCGCTCCAGTTGTTGTTAATGAGAATTCTCTCCAGTTTGATAACTGAGTAGTGAATGCATTAACGCCGACGCCTGCATTTAATGTATAAGAAGTAACAACTCCTGTTGTTACACTTGTTACAGTAACTACTAAATCATTTGCTGTAGTTGCTCCACCTAATGCTGTACCTAAGAAAGTAACTCTGTCGCCTACTGCATGACCTGAGCCACCGCTTACTACTGCATCAGGATCAAAGTCATAATAACCGTAGTCATTAGTTACTGATATTTGTAATCCTGTACCAGAACCTGTTGAAGAACTCTGAGTTGGTTGAAATGTAATGTCATCTCTGAATGGTCCAGTTTTACAACCTACTGTTACAGTTGTGAAGCCTGCTTCTGTGAATACACCGTTAGAAACACCTGTACTATTATCAAACTCATCTAAAACAATAACACCACCTGATGTGTGTTGTAGTCGTAATGAACCGTCATCGTTAACTGATGCACTTGTGTAAGGTATATTCGCCGCTGACCATGAAGTTACAAAGTCAGATGCATCTGTAGCATCTGCTAAGTTAAATGTGTATGCCGCACTTAGTGCAGTTGATCCAGGAACTGAGATTTGAACTCTTGCTACATAAGGACCTGATGTAAAGTCTGGTGCAGTATTTGTACCATTAACTACAGTTGCTCCTGTTGCCGCTCTATAGAAGTAATATACTGGTGATCCAGGATACTCTCCATCGAAATTGTATTGTGCATAAACAGAACCAGCTGGAATCGCTTGTCCACCTGTTGTGTCTGCTGAATAGATTTGACTCCAATCAGAAGTTGCAAAAGTTGGTGTTTTAGCAGTAAAGACTGCTGATACTGAATCATACTCAGCGATTACTGGTTGTAATCCTGTTCCGTTAACCTTGACCCATACAGAACCAGTTGTTGCTGGAGACGCTTGTCCTGCTGACCATAATGGCTGTTCAGCAGATGTTCCGTAGAATGCTCTTGGCTGAAATCCAGTTGTTGTTGTTCCACTAAATCCTAAATCTGTAAAGATAGTTCCAGTTGCTCCATTCAATCTAATGTAGAATGGTGTTGCTGGTGAACCTTGATCTCCGCCTGTTTGTGCTGAGTAGATTTCAAGTTTGTTATTAACAACTGCCGCTGATACCCAACCCCAATTTAGAGCATTAATATCTGCCGCTAATTGAGTTACTGTATTATTCGGTGATGCCGCTACTACAAGAGTAGTGACGTTTGTTCCGTTAACAACTAAATTAATAGTATCACCTTCAGTCAATGTAGGACTAGCTGTAGGTGTTGTTATTGTTGGCCATGCCTGCATCCATGCAGTAGAATCTAGACCTACCCAAGTATTAAAACGATTTTTGTACCAATATGTTGGTGCTTGAGTTGCATTAGGATCTCTATAATTAGGAATCGCAACAACTGCATAGTCACCGATAGCTCCTACTGATGACAGAGGTGTACCAACTGATACTTGAGCCGCCAAAGTAATAACGATTGGTGTTTTAGCAGTAAATGCTCCTGTAGTTGCATTAAATTCGTTAATTCCCCATGTAGAAGTAGTTGCATCTAACCAGAAAGAACCGTCTGTTGGTGCTCCTGTTGGTCTAGTTGTTTTTCCTACTAAACTTGCTAGATCGATATCTGCTCTAAGAACAAAAACCTGATTACTAATACCAAGTGAAGAATAAGCCGCTAGTAATCCATATTCATTTAATTCATAGCCTTGTAACGGAGTACCGTTAGATGCTGTGTAAAAGAATGGGTTACCATATAAAGTAACAAGATCACGTTGTGATGTGATTCTGTATAGTTTACCTGCATTCGCCGCTGTGGTAGCCGCCGCTGTTGCAGTTGATGTTGGATCCGCTTTGTCTTGTGCTGTTGCTAACAAGAAGAACGGGATTGATGCTGTTGCGCCTGGTAAGTATTGACTTTCGTCTACTACGCTTACTTCTACGCCTGGTGATGTTAGTGCCATAATATTATTCCTTTTGTATGATTTTGAGGGTTACACCCTGATTGTTTTTTCATAGTATTATTTATCATGTATTACAAAAAACAAAGGATTAAGATACCTTCGAAGGTATTTTATAAATACTAATATGAGTATACCTAGACCAATATGTAAAATCTGTAACAGAAAAGTCTGTGCCGTGAACTATATTAAGAAAGGTAAACATCATTACAGAAGTATGTGCGATCAGTGTGGCAAAGTAAACCAGACTAGAAAGCCTATATATCTTTGGCAGAAAGCAGGGTATGAAAAAGATAAAATATGTTTTCTATGTGGTTTTAATAGTTTATACTCTACACAAATGATTGTATATCATATAGATGGAAAACCTCAAAACGTAGACTTTAAAAATTTAAGAACAGTCTGTTTAAATTGTATTGAGGTCGTAAAGAAAAAAGAAATTGTTTGGGTAAGAGGTGACTTAACTGTTGACTATTAATTCCATGTGCTTATGTAGGTCATCAATTGTGCTGTTGTTATCGATTGTATGATCGTAGTCTAAACCTACACTACTATATTCACTAGCATGTACACCACGTTCAGTTAGTCGTGCAAGTGCTTGTGGGTTTTTATAGTAATTGTAATCGACTGCATCAGTTAACCATTCAGGATCTTGTCCTCGATTTACTCTGATAGTTGTTCCACCTGCGTTTTTAATAGCATCAACTTCATTTTTAAATCTACAATCAGTAATAACAACATTATCTTTTATTTGTCGTAATTGATTTTCGATTGATGATACCCAGATGTCATTATGAAATGAACGTCTACCGACTTCAGTTCCCCAATACTGCAAGACCCAACGAGGAGTTAAGTGAGGCATGTTTAATCGTTTTGCCCACCACTCATCAACTTCTTCCCGCCACTCTCTGCTAGATTGAGTAGTGCCTTCTAGCATTTCTCTATCCCAACCAAAGATAGCAGATACACAGTCCTTTAATGGGCCTGCATAACTTAGTTTTTTAAAGCCATGAAATCGAATAAGATAATCTGCGGCTGTGTCTTTGCCACTGCTGATAAGTCCCGTAACACCTATAATCATCTGATATTCCTCTAGTTATATAGTCGTATTATATACTATATCAGAGGAGAAGTCAAGTGTTTTTGGTAAATTAATTAACCTTGTACCCAAGTAAGAGGTTGTGAGTAATCTACATAATCTCTGAGGTCTTTGAGGCATTGTTCTTGTCCAGCTTTACCTTCTGCCTTCATTGCCGCTCCGTTTAGAGCAGTACCACCAGAAGGACCTGCGATAGTTGAGAATTTCTCACGTGCTTGTCCGATAGATATAGTCACTGTTGCTAATACAAAGTCTTCCATCCAAGGTGAAATGCCAGGATCCTGTAAGAGAGTTGTTTCTGGACGTGTTACATCTGCCCAGATAAGAATTTGTTCACCAGAGCCTTTAAAGTCTCTGACAAATCTAATTGTTTTAGTTACAGGATCGAATGTGTAGATAACATAACCACCAAACATTCTAGCGGCAAGTTCTACATAACCTGCATAGAAGTCATATGTTGCTAGTCCACCTGCATAGTTGTAGTTCAACAAGTAAGTGTTTAAGATAGCAGATGAGAATGGATCGAATGATGATGCACCTGGACCTGTTTCAAGGCCAATCGTTCTTCTAAAACATTGTCTCACATTAATGAATTCAGTTGGTAGTGTATAAGTATCTTGGTTCTTATCAACAGTTAACAATGTATAGGATTCTTGTACTGAGTTTTCTGCACGTTGTCTGTAAGTTTTGATTGCATAGTTATATGCGGCTTCATAATGTTCTGGATCTAATTCTAAATCGACAATGCCATCACCAAGCCTATACCGGATGTTGTCGAACATTGATTCTTTCAGTTGCTCAAGGTTCTGATTATTGGGTACTGATAATTCGTTTGCGGCCATGTGATAAAATTCCTATTTCTAGTATTTATCAGTCTAAATGTTTTTCTGTTTAATATAATTATGTAAATCAGTGGCTCTGGCCAAATGTGCGTCTGCTCCATGATGACCATACGTAGCCAATGGATTAGTCATTCCAGCATTATTATATTTTTCAAAAAACCCTTGGGTGTTATCTCTATACTTATAATAATGAAGTGTATCTAGTTTTTCTAAATAAGGTTTTAGATGTCTCATGTTGTGATTGTGAAATGCAATACCAGAATTAGTCATAAGATATCTAATATCATCTTGTGTTTGTAAAAAGTATTGTATAGACAAAGCATCTTTGGCAGTTAGTATTTCTGTATAAATTTCAGAGTACACTAAAAATCTTTGTGTTGTTACAAAAGGTTCTTTTTCAGATGTTGTAACTGTATGCGGATCTGTCATTGAATTAACTTGCATATAATCTTGCATCGTTGGGTCTGCCCAATCAGCACATGTATCTTGGTTGCTATCCCATACATGGGGAAGAGGAGCCTCTAGTCTGCAACTTTCTGCCCAATTAATTAATACAAAAATATTGTTGTTCTTGTTTTCTACGATTTTTTTGTTCAGTGTAAACCAATTGATTACACTACGATGTATTGCACTATTAGAGGAACCATTTCTTGCAATGTTAATAGGCTGATGATCCATCATACCTGCTAGAACATTACCAAAACTTGCTTTACGATTCTCTGGACTAGATAAGTTACCATCAATCTCCGACCCTGCGGCGTGACTACACCCCGCAATCAACATATAGTTTGCCATGTATTTAGAACGCCTTTAAAATAATCATTTGATCGTTGAAACGACCTTTTGGTTTGACTCCGACTGCTTTGATATCATCAAAGTATTTACGTGCCGCGGGTTTACTGCCCATAATTTCTTTTATTTGATCTTTAGGTTTACGCAATGTTTTGATTGCACTTTTAGATTTGTCAAATCCATATAAAGTATTACCTTTAACAAACATTTCCCCACTCATATCGTCTGCAATATAGTGATGCAGTTTACGTTTTTGTGTATCATAACACCATGCTTCTTTAGACAAGTGCAGTTCTGCTGGGCGAATGCTTTCTAGTTTTAGTTTTGTTGTTTCGCACTCAAAACGTTTTTGATACTTTAACTTTTGTGTTGCTTTCTCCGGAGAGATCGGTTTAGTCTTACGTTTAGCCCTAGATGCAATCTTAAGACTAGCATAAGAGTTTAGTACACTAATGATAGTATCATATGCAAGTATAGTTTGCTTCAGTTTCTTTTTACTAAAATGATCATAGGCTTCTACTAACTGTTCATCTTTCCCTTCAATTACTTCCTTGAATTCTTTCTGTTCTTTCTCATAACTTTCTATTAATTGAGGAACATGATTTGCTAATGGATTGTATGTGTTTAAGATTTTCATAATCCGAGCATTAAACTTAGGATCGATTTTTATTTCGTCTTCAAAGAATTGATCCATTATACCGTCGATCTCTCCACCGGCTTCCATCAATTTTTCTCGCATGATATCTTGTATCGAAGGACGATTCGGTTTGTCTTTTGCTTTGTCTTCTTTTACTTGAGCAATCAAGTTACCTTTTTCTATCCACTCATCTTTGCTTTTTGCAATATGGTCAGTATGTGCTTGAGGCATATACCCAACTTTATCACAAAACCAAACTGAACTTGAAAGAGAATTGAAGTTCCAATCTGGATTTCGCAGAATAACTTCTATGTCTTCAGCAGGCCAGCCAGATTCTATTTTGATCCATGTTTTACAACGCATCAATCTTTTCTTGTCACCGATCTCAGTTCGGATAAAGTATTGAGCATCTTGGAACGCCCTCTCTTGACCAGAGGCGTCGGTGATTCCTTTATACTTTTCCCACTTAGGTTCGGGTGTTAGATAAACTGTCTTTTGTTTTCTCCGAGCCACTTCATCTCCTTATTGATTAATGTTCTTACTTAGTGTTAGCATTATACATTAAATATTTTTTAGTATCAACCTTTTATTTACCCAAATTCTCTGGGTAATTCTATTAAGATAAATATATATATGCCAAGACTAAGTTTATACCGGGAACAGAAACAGAACGATTATCGTTTCTTAGACAGAAATATCTCTGAGCAATTGACTGTGGGTGGTACTGATTTATATATCCATAAATATGCAGGACCATTAGATCAAGGACCTTCAACAGATTTTACGCAGCCTCAATACGATGCGATGGAGCCAACAAACATACAAGACTTGCTGTTCTTAGAGAACAGAGATCGAAAGTATGAGAAGGATATATATCGATTACGTGGTCATTACTCTGTACAAAACTTAGACTTTGATCTCAGTCAATTCGGTTTATTCTTAAGTAATGACACTATTTTCATCAATGTACATTATAATGACATGATGGACATCTTAGGCAGAAAAATGATGGTAGGTGATGTGATCGAATTACCCCACTTGCTTGATTACGATCCATTAAACGATGATGCAACTTTATTCCCCACAGCACTAAAAAGATTTTATCAAGTTACAGATGCTAACTTTGGAAGTGAAGGCTTTGCAATTGATTGGTACCCTCATCTATGGCGTATCAAATGTGAGAAGTTAGTAGATAGCCAAGAGTTTCAGGATATCTTACGTGCTCCAGATGATATAGATAATTATTTAGGAGACTGGGACAAGAATAAAACTTACCCTGCAGGGTATGTAATGACATTTGGTGACAAGAACTATCTTTCATTACAAGACGTACCTGTAGGAACTAAACCCAATGCAACTAATCCAGATCTTTATTGGGTACTAGATACAGGCAGAACTTTAAAAGATGTATTAGGTCGTTACAATGAAAACATTAGAATCAATGATGCTAACTTAAAAGAAGCGGCACGTATTGTACCTAAAGCAGGTTACGATACATCAGACTTATATGTTGTTCCTGGTTACGGTATATATGAAGCAAACAATGTATTATCAAACAAATTAAATCAGCCGGCACCCCCAACAGATGTTCGTGCATGGATGCCTGGCAACAGTGCATTAAGTGCAACCGGTGAAGTCATTACAATGAAAAGTGACAAATACAAAAATGAATCTACGGGTATTAGAATACCTAAAGAAGTCATGGAAGTAATGCAAATCAAACATGGAGAGCAAGGAATAGATTTAGATGCAATGATAGAAAAGTTTGTACAAGCGACTTTATCAATAGCAGTTGAATCTCCAGAAATGTCTCCTACAGGATCTGGTTCAGGGGCAGTAGAAGGAACAAAACTTCTCACAGTTAATATATCAGGGCCTGTTGTAGGTCCATACGGTACTGCTGATAACACTTACGCAACAGCAGACCAAGATCCAGTAGCACCAGGGTTCACAGGTACGGAACCATATGGTCCGAATACAATGGACTATCGTGCTGACTGTGATCCTAGATTTCAATTCATTGCACGTGCAACTCCAAGAGACTTTGGTTATACAACAGGTTACTTAAGTGGAGATGGTACTCCACCTAATGGTCTACCTTCAGGAGCAGGAATATCATTCCCGTCATCACCGCAAGTGGGAGACTACTTCTTGCGAATAGACTATACACCAAATGTTTTATATCGTTGGTCAGGTACTCTTTGGTTAAGAGTTAGTGAAGATGTCAGAACAACAACAGGCTATACTGCCGCTGATACTTCGCAACTTTCAGGTTTTATTAATAACGAGGCGAATATTTTTGTAAATAACGATGGAGCAAATGTATCATCTGCTCAACCTCTAAGTTCTCTATTAAACATAGCACCAGATGCTAATCCACCAAGTGACGGGACATAATGGCACAATATTTTTACGATAATCAGATAAGAAGATTTTTATTACAGTTTGCTAAAATTTTTAGTAATTGGTATGTAACTCAAGGAAATGATCCTAACGGCAATCCTATATTAGTTAGAGTACCAATTCAATACGGTGACTCTAGTAGACAAGCCGCAACTATTATTGCGAACAACTCGGCATCCAACCTGCCCTCTGCACCTTTGATGACGTATTTTATTAACGGTTTAGAGTATGATCAGAAACGTACACAAGAGCCTTACTTTGTAGAGAAACAAAACATACGTCAAAGAAAATATGATTCTGGCTCACAGAATTACGGTGACGAACAGGGACAAGCATTTACTGTTGAGAAGTTGATGCCAGTACCATATACACTTCGATTACAAGTTGATTTTTGGACAACTAACTATCAGCAAAAATTAGAATTGATTGAGCAATTAGGAACATTGTTTAATCCTTCATTAGAAATTCAAAGTACAGATAATTTTGTAGACTGGACATCATTAACAATTGTATATCAGGATGGTTTAACATTCTCATCTCGTACTATTCCACAAGGAACCGGTAATCCAATTGATGTCATGTCATGGAAGTTCTACTTACCCATGTGGATTACTACATCTTCTAAACTTAAAAAGTATGGTGTTATTAATAAAGTTATCGCATCTATTTTTGATGGGAAAACATTACAAGATATGTCTGATGATGACTTGCTAATGGGAACAAGACAAAAGATTTCTCCATACGGATATCAAGTATTGTTTATAGGTAACTCATTACAATTGTTACCCCAAGATATACCTGAACAGCCATCTAATTTAACATTAGATAAACCAGTCAATCCAGATACTGATTTGTTTTGGACATCAATCTTAAATATGTATGGTGCTTATCGCCCTGGTATCTCACAGATTTGGTTAGACAATCCATATATGGAGACTGAGATTGTAGGAACAATAGTAGTTGATCCACTTGATGATCGTTATTTAATTTTTCAAGTTGACATAGATACTTTACCACAAAATACTTTAGAGCCAGTTAACTCAGTTATTAATCCACAAATTACAGGGCCCAACTCAGGCTTGCCCGGACCTGTTCCTAATGTCAGATATTTGTTAGTGAGTAACATTGCATCTGATACTGCATCATGGGGTACAATTATAGGAAGTCAGACAGGTAAATCAACTGCACCTGAATCGCAGGTTGCTACTACTCTAGCTCCAAATGTAAAATATCAAATTGCAACTTTAGGTACAACAGACTTTAGAAACTATGGCGCCGCAACTAATACTATCGGCACTCAATTTACAATGAACAATGTACAGCCAGAAGGCACCGGAACTGCATACACTGTAGTTGAAGCAGGTGCTAATGATATCTTACAATTTAATTCAGATATTATGACTTGGTTTGTTGCATTTGATGCGAGTATAAATTCCACCTCGACTGCTTTAGAGTATCTTATTAATCTAACAACAGAAATTCAATATCGTTGGGCTGATACTCCCGCAGACTCTGTGCAACCCGGATTGCCTGCTCAATGGATGAAGTCATATGAAGGTTATTATAACGAAGGTGATTACAGTATAGTTATTTAAGGGCAACCCAGTCACTTACTAAATAACTGTATGATCATTATTAATCAATCTGCTGGTATTTTCTTTTACAGTAAATCAACTGCAAGATCACTTTATCTATTAAGAAACGAATCTAAAAATCCTACATGGTCTATCCCAGGCGGTAAGATTGAAAAGAACGAAACATTATTAACCGGGTTAAAAAGAGAATGCCAAGAAGAAATTGCATATTGGAAAGATGATTTGAAATTAGTTCCTGTTCAAAAATTTGTCAACGGAACATTCGCATATCATACATTCTTCTGTGAAGTAGAAGAAGAATTTTCACCACTTCTTAATAACGAACATTGTGGGTATGCTTGGGTAGGAGATGATCGCTATCCCAAACCTCTTCACCCCGGATTATTTTCTACAATTAGCCTAGATAATGTCGCAGAAAAGTTAGCAAGTCTTAAGAAGTTATGATCACTGTCATTGCTGTTGACGGGGCATTGGGAGAGATAGTAGCAGATATATTAAATGCTAATGACATTCCTGCTTCATATATGTCTTCTCCCGCACTTCGCATTACTGATAAAATTGTTTTTGTTACATATGGATTCGAAGGATTTCCATTC
>Ga0115003_10001291_pt1 | contig 21959 bp, 17 predicted proteins | sample ArcticOcean_MG_C_7_FD_88736 | JGI IMG/M metagenome (GOLD analysis project Ga0115003, IMG submission 88736) | Marine microbial communities from western Arctic Ocean - ArcticOcean_MG_CB11_88 | ecosystem: Environmental > Aquatic > Marine > Oceanic | place: Arctic Ocean: Canada Basin | collected... | reverse complement strand
TAGCACCCGTTAATTGGTAATTAAAATCTACAGCTTCTACAGATAGAGCTCCAACTAAAAAACATATAAATACTCTTTTCATAATCTTTAATTTTACGGGAGTATTAAACTTCTTTTCGTACAAGTGGAGGCGATCTATTAGTAATACAATCTTAATGAGACTGTAGAACGCAGTAACTAATGAAACTGGAGGAAGTGTAGAAAGGAGGGTGAATTAGAGAAGATGGCGATTCTACTAAGCATCAAAATAGATAGCAGAATACAGCAAAAAAATAAGGGAGACCGAAAGATGGAGAGGTAAATAAAGAGTACAATATGTTATACAATCGTAAAAGACTGTAAAAACAAAAAAATAAACCGGAGGAAAAGAAAACTGGAGGGTTAAATAAAATGAGGAGTCAATAGTTTATAGAAATTAAAGCGATTGCTTTGTTGAGGTTTTCTATAATTATACGTGAGTTTTACTTTTATAAATATACAGATAATATTTTTTAACACAAAACTTTCTATAAAGAATTAGTAAGTGCGACTAAGAATTTAGATATTTATGTTCTCTAATAAAACTCATGCTTTATGTTCAAGAATTCCTTCCTTCTACTTGTATCACTCCTATTCACGATGCAAATAAGTTCGCAAGAACTTATATCTTATACAAAAGTATCTAGTTTAAATAAAAAAGATTTAAAGGAAGCGTGGAAAGAAAACGGCATGCCAACAATCATTATTAATATCAATAATAATTTTGATTTATACGAGCTAATCTACTCAACCAAATGGCACGATGGTACTACTATTAATGCATCGGGCTTATACTTTGCTCCTACCAATATGAGCGATGCAATTCAACAATTAATATACCACCATGGTACAAAGATAAAAGTGGAAAGAACAAATAGTATATATAGGGAAAAAGCAATTTGTGCCGGTTTTGCAGCTGATGGATATGCGGTAATAATGCCCGATTATATAGGTTTAGGAAAAGGAGAAAAAACACATTTATACCAACATGCTCAATCAGAATCAGATGCAGCTATAGATATGTACTTCGCTGTACAAGAGCTTAATAAAAGTATTGCATTAAAAACCAATAATCAACTTTATCTAACAGGCTACTCTCAAGGAGGACACGCATGTTTGGCTACTCATAAGAGGTTACAAGAGGATTACCCAGAAATCGCTATTACTGCCTCTTCTCCAATGTCAGGAGCTTACCATATGTCTGGTGCACAAGCCGATGTTATGTTTTCGCCGTATAAAGACCCTGCGTACCTACCCTATTTATTAATGACTTATAACGAAGTCTATAATATTACTGGCGATAGTTATTTAGACTTATTTGTAGCTCCTTACGACACCTTGATTCCTACTTTATATAAGGGTCATTTAGATCTATTTCAGATAAACGATTATCTACCAGAAATCCCAGTAGATATGGTTCAACCAGACTTGGTGGAGCAATACCTAAACAATCCAAACTTTAAATTTAGACTTGCTTTAGAGGAAAACAATTTAATTGACTGGAAAACTGATACTCCCACACAGTTTTGCTACTGTACCGAAGATAAAAGAGTGCTTAAAGAAAATTCGTTTATAGCGTATGAAACCATGTTAAAAAATGGAAGCACCAACTTATCGCTAAGAAAAGCAGGAAACAAAGTAGACCATATTGAATGTGCAGGATATGCTTTTGTGTATACCAAATTGTGGTTTAACAGCTTTAAAAAAGGAAGTAAAAAAGGACGTAGAGGAAATATATTTAAACGTTTGGCACTATCAATCAAAAAAGCTCTTTAAGATTTATAGCTACAAAAAAGCCTCACCAATTGGTGAGGCTTTTTTGATTTAAAATTAATTTTAGAGACGTTTAAAACTAAACACACCCACTACACCTTGCTTATCTTCTGTTGTACCGACTATTAAGTCTTCATTTATTAGCTGTGCTTCAAATGAATCTAATTCATAGTCTATCTCCTCTTGAGATGTAAGTACAGAAAATGACTTTGCATTAAGAATAAAGATGTTTTCTTCAGTATTTATACTTCCTACTAATTCTTGTTTAATTGTATAAGAATCGCCTTCTAATGGTTTTTCTGTATGTTCTAAAGTAGCATTTAAAACAGCTCCATTATGAGTTAATTCTAAAACACCTTCACTATCCCCGTAAGAAAAATCTTCTATGTACTTCCAAGTACCTGTTAAGTTTAAGCCCATTGACAAACAATTCCGCCCATAAGAGCTAAACTAATAATCCAGTAACCTGCATTAACAGCAATATATTTAAATCCTTTTGCTTCGAACATAGCATTAGTGGCTAATATTGGAAGAGCTAATAAAACTCCTGCCAAAGTACCGTGGAATGCACCGTGCTTAAAAGTTCTAAAATTATGAATATCATCCCCTAAAAAATTAGTGATCTTATTCATTAAATCTGAACCATCTACACCTAAACCAGCTTGTCCCTCGAAAACAGAAAATACATGAATCTGGTGTATTGTAAATACCAATAAGGCAACGGCTATCATACAGCTAAACAAATAACTTAAACCGAATACTAATGGCATATGTGTTTTCTCAGATTTCTCTTCTGTCATACCTGTTTCTGCCATCCATATAGTTCCTATAACCTTTGGGTTGTACCAAACAAACCCCATTACCATAGGCACTAATGCCGCAACGAAAATAATGTACCAATTCTGAATCATAATTAGCTTTTTTTGGGTTAGATTCAAATATAACTAATCATGAGGGATTAATTAGCAACACTCCTGATTAGATATATATTATTTCACAACAATTACATACTATATTGGCTTACATTTGCAAGATCTAACAAACACACAAAATGAGTACAGTAAAACCTACACCAGAAGCAAAAGCCCTTTCACTATTTTTAATGGCTTATAAAACTAAGAACCCTAAATACAAGGAGACCTCTAAACGTATTAATAAGATGTGGGATTTGGTAATGGATGGTGAATTAACCCGTACAGACTACAACGATGAGATAAAGAATCTATTAACTTCTTTTGGTGGTTACGAAGTTGTAGTAGAAAAAACGGTTCGTTTTTATATCGACAAAACAGGTGAATGGAAATTAAAGGGTGAAGATAAATATTGTGAAGACGCTCAGAAGGTAGCTGATAAAATCTTGAAGAAGTAAGCTAATAAACCCTTACCTCATCCACAAACAACCAGGCATCAGAGCCTGCGGCAGGATGCCAATCTGGGCATTTGCCATAGTTCTCTGCTTTAATTTTTATATACTTTGCTTCCACTTCTGGGAAAGTTAGTATAAACTCTTCAAAGAATTCTCCTTCGGCTTTAGCTAAAATTTGGGGTTCCAATTCAGCTCTATTATAATAGCTTTTCCCATCTACAGAAGTGTAGACCGTAATTTTTGTGGGCATAAATATCCACGACAGATTGTACTGAAAAAAGGAGCTCAGTACAGAATCTACCTTTTGAATAGAATCAAAGCTAAGTGTTGCTGTAAAGTCTTGTCCAGAATACCCTTGCCAACGTCCATCTCTAAAGTTTGTAGTTCCTCGGAGCCCATCCGCAATACAATAGTCACCACCGCCAGCATAGCCTTTGTAATATTCATTTAATCCAGAAATAGTGGCTTCTATGCCTTTGTGCTGATAAAGGTCTGTTTCGAAAGCTTCACCGTAGGATTTCAGCCCTTTTGTTGCCCATGCTATTATATGGTTTGTTCCGGATACTGAAAACGTAGAATCGTATTGAAATACTTCACCTTCATTTATCTGATACTGAATTTCTAAATCCTTACTTCCAGGTTTTAAAGTGACCATAAACTGACCATTTACATAGTCAGAACTATAGTGTACCGGAATGGTTTCTAAACCGTATTCTACGCCCAATTTATCTAATCTTTTGTAATGGTTTTGCACTCGATCGTAAAAGGCATCGTAGTTTCTGTCTGTAGGATAATTCCATAAGATTTCAGACATAGCAAGTATTCGGGGGAATACTTTAGAGTCAATTGTGTTTTGAGGAGCTCTTTCAGTCCACATGTTACATTCTCCACCAATAATGTGTTTAGCCTCTTCATCTGTTAATCCTTCCGGAATTGGATTAAACGAATATACTTTTTCTAAATCCGTCGCTTCTAAACCATAATCGAAATACGCATGAGAAGTTGGAGACACAATTGCATCGTGTCCAGTTTTAGCAGCTTCTGCAGCACCTTCAAAACCTCTCCACGATTGTACGGTAGCACCATCGGCTAATCCACCTTCTAGAATTTCATCCCAACCTATGAGTTTTTTCCCTTTAGAGTTGATGTAATTCTCAATGCGTTGAATAAAATAGGATTGTAATTCATGTTCGTTGTGAAGCCCCTCGTCTGCAATACGCTTTTGACATTTAGCACAATGTTCCCAGCGAAATTTTGGAGATTCATCTCCTCCAATATGAATGTATTCGGAAGGGAATAACTCAATTACTTCATCTAAAATATTTTCTAAAAACGCAAAAGTACTGTCGTTTCCAGCGCAGTAAACATCTTTAAAAACGCCCCAGTCAGTTTCTACTTCAAAAGGACCTCCTGTACACGAATACTCAGGATAAGCAGCTAAAGCTGCCACACTATGCCCTGGTAATTCGATTTCTGGAATTACTGCTATTCCTCTTTGCGATGCATAGGCAATCACTTCCTTAATTTGTTCTTGACTGTAAAAACCACCGTACCTAGAACCGTCTTTTTCAGTACGCCACGCTCCTACTTCAGTCAGTTTTGGATATTGGTTAATTTCAATTCTCCATCCTTGATCTTCTGTAAGATGCCAATGGAGTACATTCATCTTGTGAAAAGCCAGTAAATCTATATAGCGCTTCACAAAATCTACCTCCATAAAATGCCTACAACAATCTAAAAGCATTCCACGCCATTTAAATTTTGGATAATCTTTGATGGACACACAAGCCAATTTAGAATCAACGATTCCATAACTACGAGGTATTAACTGAATTAATGAATAGAGACCATGAATTAAACCTTCTCTACTAGCGCCTTTTATAAGGATGAAATCACTTTTAATACTAAGTTCGTAGTATTCTGTATTCTCATTTAAAGATGTGTCAATTAGCAAATTCAAACTGTTGAGCTCTATGGGATCTTCAAAAGAATGAATAGTGTCTTGTTTGTACTCAAGTCTTTCCAATTCCAAAGCCAATAATTCAGCAGTAGCAAGGGCATTTTCATCTGCATAAAGCTTAATATCATTCAAATTGAAATACGAGGCTGCATGTTGAATTTCCTGTACTTGAGGAATAATTGTAGAATACTCTTTCTCTTCCATTGAACAGGAAGGCATAGAAAGACAAATTATTATCAGTATGATAAATCTCATTAACAAATGTTTTAGTTGATGGCTCAATACTGACAGATGATAAAAATTACAAATTCTGCCAAGCCAAGGCACTAGCACCCAAAATGGCTGCATCCGAAGCTTTTAGTTTACTTGGAAGCATGGCTACTTTATTTTTATAAATATTTAGAAGATACTCTTCCATGTATATTTTTGTAGGCTTAATGATAAGATCGCCAGATTGTGCCAAACCACCAAACAGGACAATAAGTTTTGGACTGGTAATAGCAACCGTATTTGCCAAGCTGAAACCAAGTTTTTCTGCTGTATAATCGAAAATATCCAAAGCCAATTGATCGCCATTATGTGCTGCATCAGCAATAGACTTACTCGTTATATCATTTAAATCTGCTAATACGCTAGTATTAGAATTCTCTAAAAACTCCTTAGCAGTTCTCACAATTCCACTTGCAGAAGCATAGGTTTCCAAACATCCTTTTCTACCACAACCACATTCTCTACCGTTCTTCTCAACAATGGTATGTCCCAACTCACCTGCAAAACCATCGTGACCGTAAACCAAATTTCCGTTCACCACAAACCCAGAACCTAAACCTGTTCCGAGCGTAACCATTACAAAGTCGTCCACTCCTTTTGCTGCACCATAAATACGCTCGCCAATGGCAGCAGCATTCGCGTCATTGGTTAAGTAAACGGGGAAATCAAAATAGGCTGCAAAAAGTTTAGCTAAGGGAATACGTCCTTTCCACTTTAAGTTAGGCGCAAAATCTATTGAACCTGTGTAGAAATTCCCATTTGGAGCCCCAATACCCATTCCAATAATTTCTATCGTATTTAGAGTAGAAATAAGCAGATTTACTTCTTTGACTACATTCTCTACAAAATCTTCCACCAAAGGGAAATCTGTAGTTTTCAGACTTTTTTGACCTAGACAATTGCCTTGTTCATCAACCAATCCGAAAACGGTATTAGTACCTCCAATATCTATTCCAAGTGCTATTTTATTATTATGCATCGTAATCTAATCCTTGAGTTTTTAATACACTTTTTACTTTCACAGCAAAAAACATCAAATATAGAAAACAAGCTACTGTAATCCAGTATGAATTATGGATATTAAACAAGTCGGCTAGTTTACCTTGAATAGGTGGAATAATCGCCCCACCTAAAATCATCATTATTAAGAAGGCAGAACCTTGTGAGGTATATTTCCCTAAACCAGCAATAGATAAAGAGAAGATACTTGGCCACATAATAGAACAAAATAAACCACCACTCATAAAGGCATATAAAGCGATTGTTCCCGTTGAAAATAAACCAATTAACATTGCTATTGCACCTAGTAATCCGAAGATAAATAAGGTTTTAGCAGGTTTTTCTTGTCCGAAGAAGAAACCACCAATTAACAATAAAATGCTCCAACCGTATAAATACAAGCCACTTACATCATTATTACTTATGTGATTTACAAACAATACCACGCCAAAAGCGAGATACGGAACCACAATAAATAATACATTTTTTAAGGTCTTACCAGGATTAAACACTGTAATGGCTCCTGCCCAACGCCCAATCATTAAGGAACCCCAATACATAGAGATGAAAGGTGCAATTTGAGATTCTGATAATCCTTTGTCATTATAGAAACCTGGTGTTGTTAGCCAATCTCCTAAATTACTTTGAATCGTAACCTCTACCCCTACATAAGTGAATATTGCCAACATCCCCATCACCAATTGAGGGAATTGCATAGCACCCCAACCTTCAGGCTTTTTAAGGGCGTTTTTATTGGCGAACAATAATCCACCCACAATAATTACCAAGGCTACCATCATTAATTGAAAAATGAAATTTGAATCTACTACATCTCCTCTGTATTGATCGAATACGAAATAGAAAATAACTAATAATGAAATCGTAATAAACCCAAGAGTTTTAACTGCTTTTGGAGCTTGTACAAAAGTAGTATCTCCTTTGGCTTGAGGAAGTTTTTTAGAAAAGATGAACAATCCTGCAGCTACTAAAAACAAAACACCTACGGCAGTATAAAGAATCTTTACAGTAGATAAATCGATTCCTGCAATTTGATCATCAGAATAAGTAGCCGCACCAAAAAGAGTGAGTGCAACTACAATAGGACCGATAGCAGTTCCGAAGGAATTTACACCCCCTGCTAAATTCAACCGATGTGAACCAGTAGCAGGATCACCCATAGCAATCGCAAAAGGGTTGGCAGATGTTTGTTGCAAGGAAAAGCCTAGCGCAACTACAAATAAAGCGCCTAATATAAGTCCGAATGAACCGATGGTAATAGCTGGAATCATAAGAGCTGCACCAATTGCAGATAGAATTAATCCGTAAACTATACCATTTTTAAAACCCCATTTATTCAGGATGTCCATTTTAACATAACCAGAAACAATAAAGAGTAATAAAGCACCAATATAATAAGCGCCATAAAAAGCAAAATCAATTAGTTGAGATTGAAATTGATCTAGGTGAAAGTACGATTTACAAAACGGGATGAATACACCGTTAGAAGCTGCAATAAAGCCCCAAAAGAAAAAGACTGTTACTAAAGTTGATAAAGCAGCGTTGTAGTTAGTTTTATTTTCCATTTGGAATATTTGAAAGTTGAAGATTTAAATTTTTAAACTAATTAGTATATCCTTCGATAGGCTCAGGAAGACAAATTATTTTGTTCTGTTTTACTTATAGTTAATTAAACATACGATTCCGAGGCGTGCATATTATTTTCGCCGTCTAAGTGTAATGCGTAATTAAATCCAGGGTGAATAGCATAGGCGCCATAATTACCTTCTTTGTCTATAGCCAAATAACCTACCTGCATGTCTTTGTACTCTTGCTTTGCAATAATACGATTTACAGCTTCTTCGCAAGCTTCTTGTGGGTTTCTTCCCTGACGCATTAATTCTACGATTAAGAAAGTCCCTAAAGTTTTCATGACCATCTCACCAACTCCAGTAGCAACCGCTCCACCAACTTCGTTATCTACGTACATTCCTGCACCAATAATTGGGGAATCTCCTACTCTACCGTGAACTTTCCAAGCCAATCCAGAAGTAGTACAAGCACCCGAAATATCTCCATTTTGATCTATAGCTAGTAAGCCTATGGTATCGTGGTTTTCTATATTGACAATCGTCTCATAGTTACTTTCCTTTAACCATTCTTTCCAGCGTTTCTCAGCTTTTTCGGTTAGTAAATTTTCCTTTTTAAACCCTTTTTCAATAGCGAATTCATAAGCACCTTTCCCACTCAACATTACATGAGGGGTATCTTCCATAACTTTACGGGCAACAGAAATAGGATTTTTAATATGCTCCAGATAAGAAACAGCACCGCAGTTTCCAGTTTCATCCATTATACAAGCATCCAAAGTTACATGTCCGTCTCTATCGGGTAAGCCTCCATAACCCACCGACATCATTTCTGGATCTGATTCTGGAACTCTCACACCCGCTTCTACGGCATCTAATGCTCTACCTCCATTCACAATCATTTCCATAGCGGCTTCGTTCGCTGCTATTCCATGATTCCATGTAGATATTACGATGGGTAATCCTCCGTTTTCAAGTGAATTACCTACACGGAAATCTGTCTTTACATCGCAGGAAACTAATGCTGTACTTGCTGCAACAATGGCAGTGTTTTTTAAAAAATCTCTTCTTTTCATAGAATTAATTTATGCTTATTTCATCAGCGAAAATCCAGCAAATATCACCTGGGGCTCTGTGCCATTCAGGATTGTATTTTCTGTTTTTCGCTATGACTTTAATATATCTCGTCTTCGTGTTTGTTTTTAAACTGAAATCTTGTAGAATAACACCCGACTCCCTTTCATCAACTAGGTTTAAAACGCTCCCCAATTTAGTAAAATTCTTTCCATCATTAGAAGCATAATATTCTACGCTTTCGGGCATAAATATCCACGCATTCCAATCTTGAAGGAATCCAATACTTAAGTCTTTAATGGACGTAATTTTATTTAAATCAACAATCGCCTCTACATTCACACCTTGATAGCCTTGCCAAGAACCCGTCATGTAATTTTTAGCACCCTTTAAATTATCGATAAGGGCTTTATCGCCTCCGGCAGAATAATGAGAGCCATATTCGGTAAACAATTCAATAGAGCGTCCTTTAGGGATTTTGGTGAATTCTGCTGTGATTTCTTTACTCGAAACGCCACCTGATACTGCAATGGCTTTCAGCGTCAAACTTTCACTAATTGTAAATTCTTCAGTATACAATATAGAGTTTACAGTTGCTTTAGAACCATCTAAAGAGTAATAGATCTTCGCATTGGTATCCCAAGCTTTTATAGCTAGTTGATTAGAATCAGTGAAAGTTCGATCTCCTTTGTCTATATAAGGCACTGCTACAATAACAGCATCCTCTATAGTAGACACAGGAATTTCAGCATCTGCCGCAGCCCAGTTTTCATTTGGAGTATTCGTCATTACAAATTCTAGCGTTCCACCATCCATAATTTCTGAATGATAGATATAAGAACGATTGAATGCTTTCCCATTTAAACTTGCAGATTGGATATACTTAAACTCCTCTGAAGCTCCTTTTGCAATAATTTGGAATTGATTTCCATTTTCGAGATTAATACTTGCTTTTTCTAAACGAGGACTCCCAATGGTATAGTAGTCCAATCCAGGAGTAACAGGATAAATTCCCATAGCACTCAATACGTACCACGAAGACATCTGACCACAATCCTCATTCCCAGACAAACCATCTGGAGCATTGCTATACATCTCCTTTAATATCTGCGAAACACGTTCTTGAGATTTCCACGGTTTGTTTACGTAGTTGTACAAGTAAGCCATGTGGTGCGAAGGTTCATTACCATGCGCGTACTGACCAATTAAGCCTGTAATGTCCGCTTGATGTCTTCCTGCAGTTTCTGAAGATGCTGTAAATAACTCATCTAGTTTAGCTTCTAACTTTTCTTTACCTCCAAAATAGTTAGTTAAACCACTGATGTCTTGAGGGACATAAAACGAATACTGCCAGGAATTGGCTTCTGTATAGTTGTAATTTACCTCCGAAGGATCGAAGGGTACAAACCAAGAATGATTCATCTTGGCACGCATAAATCCTGTATTCGGATCGAAAACATTTTTGTACGATTGAGCTCGCTCCATAAATTTTATATAGTCTTCTTCTTTACCTAAATCTTTTGCCATTTGAGCAATACACCAATCGTCGTAAGCATACTCTAAAGTCTTCGAAACAGATTCAGGCTCATCGTTCGCAGTAATAAATCCATTTTTGTGATAAGAAGCTAATCCTAAGTGTGTTTGTTCGGCTGAGTGAAGCATCGCTTCATATACCTTTTCTACATCAAATCCTGTTATACCTTTTTTATAAGCATCTACAATTACAGGAACAGAATGGTAACCAATCATACATCCTGTATAAGTTCCAGCCAATTCCCAAACCGGCAATTGCCCTCCTATCTCATATTGATTGATGAAAGTATTTATGAAGTCAGTTGTTCTCTTTTGATCTATAATTGTAAACAAAGGATGAGTTGCACGATAGGTATCCCAAAGTGAGAATACAGTATAATTGTCAGAATTACTAGTGTGATGTATTTCTAAGTCTGTACCTCTATAAGATCCATCCACATCAGAAAAAATGTTGGGTGCAATACAAGAGTGGTAAAGTGCGGTGTAGAATATGTGTTTCGTATCTTCATCAGAATCCACATCAATCTTCGAAAGCTCTTTATTCCAAGCTTGCTCTGATTCATTTTGTGTTTTATTGAAATCCCAGTGAGGTATTTCAGCTTCTAAATTTTTACGAGCTGAAGCAATACTTACGGCAGAGATAGCAACTTTTACTAAAATTTGCTCTCCTTCTTGAGTTTCAAATTCAAAAGAGGCTTTTAACTCCTTATCGTTTAATAGCAATAAATCTGTTGGAATATCATTTTGAGCGATTGTAGCACTCTTAAAATCTTTGGAGAACTGAGCTACGAAATACACGTGTTGATCTGTAGCCCAAGCTTTAGATCTTCTAAAACCAACAACTTCATTCGTTCCTGTAATGTGAATTTCAGATTCGAGTACCTCGTCTCTATGTTCTAAATCTAAAATAACATTCGCTTGTTCCGTTTTTGGAAAAGTATATTGATGAAATCCAACTCTTTTACTAGCTGTTAAAGCTACATCAACAGCGTAATCTTCTAGAAATACTTGGTAAAACCCAGCATGTGCCGACTCGTTTTCGTGAGAGAATTTAGAGGAATACCCAAGTTCCCCATCAGCTCCATTATTATAGTGTACAGCTCCGGTAGTTGGTGCTAAAAGTATGTCACCATAATCGGAAACACCTGTTCCACTAAGATGTGTGTGTGAAAAACCGTAAATAATAGAATCCGAATAATGGTATCCACCACAGCCATCCCAACCTTCTAAACGTGAATCTGGACTCAATTGAACCATTCCAAATGGTATGGTTGCCCCAGGAAAAGTATGTCCGTGTCCGCCAGTTCCCACAAAAGGATTCACATAAGAATGGAGCGCTTTATCTTGGGTGCAAGAACTCAAAATGAAACTAATAAAAAGCAATGAAAAAAGATTTTTCATGGAGATCTGAAATTGGATTTCGAAGATAGGAAAATTGATTTGACAATTTGGGAATTTGACAATTTGAAGATTAAAAAATGTTTTACATAACTACTCATCGACAAACTCAGTCTGACAATTGCTTCCAAGCTAAGTATTTAATTTGCAACATATTCCTTAGTTAGCTTAGTTGGTAGAGCACATTCTTGATTGCGATGAGATCATCGGATCGAGTACGACCGTCAGTGCAAAGCGATTTTTTACTTCGGTAAAATATCGCTTTACTCTTTTACAAAGATTTATTTTTCAGTAACTTAGATGAATAAATTATAAAATACTCTAATTATGAATACACGAATACTATATAAGTACGGTATCGGTACAGGCTTGGCACTAATCCTTTTTTTTATTATTATGAACCTCGTGGGATTAGCCTACGTTACGGAATTAAGATATTTGAATATTTTAATTTTAATGGGAGGTTTGTATGCCTATCTTAAAAAATTGTCTGAAGGTGATTTCGACTATCTAGGTGGCTTTTCGACTGGAATCTATGTTTCGGGAATAGCAGTGTTTACTTTTGTTATTTTCTTCATGTTTTACATAGATTTTATTGACCCTGCTTTTTACGAATATATAAGAGAAAATGAGCCCTTTGGAAGTTATTTAAATAAAGGAGCTTTAGGCTTTATGCTTATCGCCGAAGGTTTGAGTTCTGGATTAATCCTAACCTTTATTTTTATGCAGCATTTTAAATCCTATTTGTACAAACATTAAAAAAGGACTTTATCAGATGGTCACTTTATACTAAAAAACACCTCGAAAACATTGACCTATAATTGACTCCAGCTATTGCGTACTCTTGTATCGCTTATATTTTCAAAATTGTCACAATAGTCTTGCTGTCAAAAGATCGTTTAAAGACTAGTTTGGGTCTTCGACAAGCTCAGACTGACAAACAAACAAACAAACAAACAAACAATATTGACATCCTAAGTTTATCGAAGGGTACCACTTCCCTTTTCAATCATACGTATCGACTATAGAAAAGAATGTCAAATTATTGGTATTGAACTCCTCCATCGGATAGTCATTATAAAAGCGAATGCGTCGGTGCTCGTCGGCAGGCAAGTCAAAATAGTTATCTTCAAAACGACCATCGTGTAAAGAGTTAATCATTACATCTTTCATAAAGGCGTCGCTGAATAACTCCAAAATGAAGCCAATACTATCTTTTTCAACTTTGTAAGAAATTCCGGTAAAGGGTAATTCCATGTCCTTTGTTTTTACAAAGTGATGAAGTTTTCTCGCTTGAACTTCACCATTTTGAAGAACTTGAATATCTAGATACGATTTATTTTCAATGCTATCTATGTATAGAAAATCATCAAGAGCTATGCTGTGTATAAGAGTACTCGAAGACTCCCGAATAGTAATATACTTTGCTTTAGAACCCAATGTTACGCCAGTATAATCGATATGCTCAATCAGTAAATCGAATTCATGCTTAACATTTTCATCGTTAATCAAATAAATAGAAACCGAATCTTCAGTTTGAATTGTGGATATTAGTAAATCCTCATAAGCGTTCTTAGCTGTATACTGTAAAGCTTTCCAATTTCCGTAATAATCTCTACTCGACCAAGATGCTACAGGCCAACAGTCGTTAAACTGCCAGTAAAGAGTTCCCATATTATAGGGACGAGCTCTGCGATGTGCTTCCATACCAATTCGCATGCCCTCAGCTTGTACTATTTGCGATAAATAAACGAAGCTCTCAAAGTCTGCGGGTTCTTTAAAATCGCGAAGTATGTACTCTTGAATCAAGCTATTTCCCCGTGGGTGCTTTTGATGAACTTTCATCACTTCAGAATCTAGATCAAAATCTTCTTCTAAAGCATAAAGTTCGATTGCATCCATTTCAGGAAAAGATTGAAAACCATATTCACTCATAAAGCGAGGCACTTTCTTTTCGAAGTTTTCAAAAGGTTCTGCATCATGCCAAACTCCCCAATAATGAGCATCGCCTGTAAATTGATGTTTTGGATTCCCTCTTCCGTATTGTGGAGATGATTCCCAATAGTTTGTGGTACTCAATGAATCTACTAAGCTTGGAAGAAGTTTGTTGAATAGATTTTGGTAGTCACCCCAGATAGAATTGATCTCTTCTTCACTTCTATCGGCTTGCCATCCCCAACGGTTCCATCCTTCTGAATTCTCATTATTCCCACACCATAATGCTATGGAAGGATGCTTTCGCAATCTTTTAATTTGTTGTGTAGCTTCTAATTCTACAGACTCCATAAATACATCGTCTCCAGGATACATGGCACATGCAAACATAAAATCTTGCCAAACTAGAATTCCTAAGCTGTCGCATAAGTCATAAAAATATTCATCCTCATAAATTCCGCCACCCCAAACACGAAGCATATTCATATTAGATTCTGCAACCTCTTTTAATGCTTTTCGATACTGATTAGAATCAACTCGTGTATGGAAAAAATCAAGTGGAATCCAATTCGCCCCTTTAGCATATACATCCTGACCGTTAACCTGAAACTTAAAACCTTTGCCTAATTCATCTTCTTCTTGGATTAAATCTATCTGACGAATTGCATATTGCTCATTTATCTGATCAATCACATCTCCATCTTTGTTCAGTAAGTTGACTTGCATATTTTGGAAGTTTTGGCTTCCATAGCCTCGAGGCCACCATAGTTCAGGATTTACTAAAGTAAAGTCAATACTCGTAATCTTTGATTCTGCTAAATAAGTTTCGCCTAAAAATTGAATTGAATAACCTTCGGTATCAAGATTTGATATTTCGACCTCTAAGCGCATTTCAGCAATTGAATCACTAATTGATATAGTGCTCACGTAAAAGTTACTTATTTGAGCTGTATTAGACGCGACAAGCTTTACTTCTTCTGTTATTCCGCAGCCAATAAGTTTTGGTCCCCAATCCCATCCAAAATGAAATTGTGGTTTCCGTACATATACTCTCTCCTCACCAGGTAAATTAAAGGAAGAATTCTCAGATTGTTGTTTAGCAAATTCTACTGTGGGTTTAAAAACAAAAATAAGTTCGTTATTAAGTTTTAACAGTGAACTCAATTCTATAGAATGTGAAACAAAAAAGTTATCGCAAGTTTTAATTAAAGAGTCGTTGAGATAAACATCCGCATAAGTGTCGATTCCTGAAAAGTTTAATTTGATGTTTTTGTTTTGAAGAAACTCTGAAGTCAAAGTAAATTCAGCTTTATATTCCCATGACTTTTCTTCAATCCACTGTAATTTGTTCTCGTTATCTCTATAGAATGGATCTTCTATTAGATCGTTATCGAATAAGTCTAAATGTACAAATCCAGGAATTGTAGCGGGCAGCCAATCTGAACCTTGCTCTCGAAACTCCCAATTAGTGATTGATACTTCCCTTACAAGATCTTTCTTCTTACAAGAAGCAATGAATAGAATTAATACAAATAAATAACTAATAGGTTTCATTCTCGCGAACATAGGCAGTAAATTGTTTCAGTTTTTCAAAATCTACGCCAATATAATCAAATGAAGAGATGTTTGGATTTGCAGTCATCGATAAATTTGCTCGAAACTGCATTTTAGATTTTACTAGTTTTTTAGAGGAGAGATGAATGTTCTTAAACCCTGCATCAATAAACCCTTGTACATTATCAATAGTCACTCCACCACCTGGCATAATCTCAATTCTGCCCTTGGTTTGTTGGTGTAGTTTAACGAGCTTATTAAACCCTAGCTCTACATTAGAGGCTCCTCCAGAACTAAGTATTCTAGTACAGCCAGTGTAAATTACATCTTCTAAGGCTAGATCTAAATCAACTGACATATCGAAAGCTCGATGGAATGTAACAGGTAAAGGAGATGCCAATTGAACTAATTCGGAAGTTCGTTTTTTATCAATTGAACCATCCATATGGAGTAAGCCAAGCACAATACCATCCGCTCCATTATCTTTAAACCATGAGATTTCCGTCTTCATCAGTTCGAATTCTTCATTCGAATAGCAAAAATCACCTCCTCTAGGGCGGATCATCACAAATAGTGGGTTTGTATAATAAGCTCGGCATTTTATAAAGGAGCTGTAATTTGGACTTAAGCCTCCTTGAAAAAAGTCTGAACAAAGTTCTATTCTAATCGATTTATGAAGAACTGGTAAATTAAATGATGAAAATAAGCAGAGTTCAATTTGCATAGGAATTAAAAATTTGGACATAAAAAAAGCACGCTTTCCTTGAGGGGAGAACGTGCTATATATGTAATTGGGGAGGGGAATACTTTTTTTCGATGCACGAATATACAATTACTTTTTAATATAACAAGTTAAATATCAATAAGTTAATATATATAAATCTATATATATTGCTTAAGTATTTGCTAAAAAAAAGAAATACAAGAGTTAGAATGCCTTAGAACGTATGATGTCAGCAATTTCAACCGGCTTTAAATCATCAACCTCAATTTTATGCTTGGACGAATTATACACATTTTCTCTTTCCGATAAATGTATCTTTATAAAACTAGCCATTTCTAGTTCAGATTTAACATCTTCAATTAAAGGTCTAACTAGGGGCTCAGAAAAAAGTCTACTTGCAAGTGTTGGAATACTTGCCTGTAAATATACAACCTCACCTAATTCATTCATAAGGTCCATTAAATCGTTACTACAAGGTAATCCTCCACCAGTAGCAATTACGATTTCATCTTTACCTACTAGAAACTCAATACACTCTTTTTCCTTGGTTCTAAAATAGTCTTCACCGTATTGCTCAAATAATTCGGGTATCGGTTTACAACACCTATTTTCAATCCAACTATCGGTATCAATAAATCTATAGCCCATTTTTTGTGCGAGCAGCTGTCCTACGCTAGACTTTCCAGCCCCCATATATCCTACTAAAAAAATCAGCATCTAAAACGGAGAATCAGGTTCTTGACTCATATGATTGTAAACCATTCTATCTACCCATTTTGGAAAGAATTTATTTAAAAAGACCGTTAGCTTCCCATTAGTAGTTAAAGTCAAACGATCTTTACGTTTAATAACAGCTACTACAATTGCTTCTGCGACTTCTTCAGGTTGCATCATTTTCTGCTCATCTCTAGGAGTTTCTCCTTGAGAAGAACCATCGGCTGCTAATGCTGAATTTCTAATATTAGAAGCTGTGAAACCTGGGCAAGCAAGCAAAACATGTAAGTCATTGTTTAAATTCTCTATCCGTAGAGCCTCTAAAAAACCATGCATAGCAAATTTAGAAGCTGAATAACCAGTTCTGCCTGGTAAACCTTTATAACCCGCAATTGAAGAAACCCCTACCACAGATCCTTTATTTTCGAGTATACTTTTAATAGCATATCGCGTACAATAAACAGTACCCCAAAAATTAACATCCATTACTTTTTTAAGCACCTCTAAATCTAATTCGGCAAAAGCTGCACGCATAGAAATACCTGCATTGTTAACCAATACATCAATTTTTCCAAATTTAGCTAGAGATTTATCCATCAACATTTTACAGTCCTCCTCTTTCGAAACATCCGTAGGCACACATAATACCTCCACTCCTAAAAGAGAAATTTCTTTTGAAATGATTTCTAATTTATCAACCGATCTGGCTGCTAAAACTAGATTCGCGCCTTTTTTTGCAAACTCTAAAGCACAAGCTTTTCCTATACCCGAAGAAGCTCCTGTAACAATTACAAGCTTATTTTTCATCTATTGCTTTTTAAATCGTAAAATTGCATTTAAATGCATAAACAAATATACTAATTTGAATAAGCTGAGAGCTATAAGAATAGAGTTTCAGTTTATCCAATCTATATTACGTGAAGCACTAATCATTAGCTCAATTTTAGAATATGAAAATCGTTGAAGTTTCGAGTAAGTCAGCTATCCAAAAGTTTCATGACTTACCTTTTTTAATTTATAAAAACGACCCTAACTGGATTGCACATATACAGCAGGAAGTAGAAGTCATTTTTAATTCTAAAAAGAATAAATACTTTGAAACTGGTTCGGCTACACGTTTTTTACTTGAAGACAATAAAGGAAATATAATTGGTAGAGTTGCTGCATTTATAGACGGTAAACGTGCCAATACCTTTAAACAAGCTACAGGTGGAATGGGCTTTTTTGAATGTATAGAAAATGAAGATGCTGCAATTATGCTTTTTGATGCCTGTAAAAAATGGCTTTCTGAAAGAGATATGGAAGCGATGGACGGTCCTATAAATTTTGGTGAAAAAGATCGGTATTGGGGCTTATTGGTAAGTGGATTTAGCCACCCTCCTATTTATGCCAATAGCTATAACCCTCCTTACTATCAAGCATACTTCGAGAACTATGGTTTTCAAACATATTTTAATCAGCATAATTTTATTCGTCCTTTAACGATAGAATTACCTGAGCGCTATATTAAAAGGTACGAGAGAATAAAGCAGAACGATGATTACTCTTTGGAGTTGATAAGTAAGAAAGATCTTAAAAAATACGCTGAGGATTTTAGAGAAGTTTACAATGCTGCTTGGGTAACCCACGATAATTTTAAAGGAATGTCTGAGGAGCAAGCCATGTCTATGCTACGAAAGATTAAACCTGTGATGGAAGAAGACCTTGTATGGTTCGCTTACTTTAAAGGTAAACCAATCGCATTTCTGATCATGCTACCAGAGTTAAATCAGTTTTTTCAAGCTACAAATGGAAACTTTAACTGGTGGGGAAAACTCAAATTCCTTTGGAGAAAACTTTTCAGTAAGCCTTCTTTTGTTTGGGGATTAGCTTTTGGGGTAACACCTAAATTTCAAGGATTAGGTATGGAGTCGTATGTATTAAATTCGGCAGCAGATTATCTACGTACCAAAAGACCCAATTATAAAGACGTTATAGTTACTTGGATAGGTGATTTTAACCCTAAGATGATGCATGTAACAAAATCTATGGGAGCTAAAAACTACCATGATTTAAAAACATACCGTAAATTGTTCGATGAAAATGCTGTTTTTGAACGTTCTCCAATAATCGAATAACAAGGTTTTCAAGGGCTTAAAAAAACTATTAATAATATTTCAAAAGAGGCTTTGTCTTCTAAAATAATGCACTTATATTTGCATCGCTTTTCAGGAAGCACAAAACGTTCTTTACTTACCTAGGTGGCGGAATTGGTAGACGTGTACGCTTGAGGGGCGTATGACCTTTGGTCGTGCAGGTTCGACTCCTGTTCTAGGTACTTATATACATTTTGACTTGGTAGCTCAGTTGGTAGAGCATCTCCCTTTTAAGGAGAGGGTCCTGGGTTCGAGCCCCAGCCAAGTCACTTTTATTATTTAGTTCAATTACATTTTGACTTGGTAGCTCAGTTGGTAGAGCATCTCCCTTTTAAGGAGAGGGTCCTGGGTTCGAGCCCCAGCCAAGTCACTTAGAGTCTTCGAGAAATCCGAGACTTTTTTTATGCCTTAAAAATTGAATTAAGAGGCAGGAGTCAGAATAAAAGTATCAAAATCAAAAAAGGCAAACACCTTAGTGTTTGCCTCTTTATAAATCCATTCTGGGGGGACGGATAAAACGATATATATCTTCTAAAAAGACCTAAAAAAGTCTTCTTTATTTCTTAATTGTATAGCAAATCTATAAATTTCAATCAATTATCAAAATAATTATTCAACAAATACCATTTTAAAAACAAATAATGTTCCTTACTTTTACCAAAAACCTAGTCTATGAAAGAGATACACGATGCTTTAAATTTTATTAACAATTTCAAATTTTCTAAACCCGAAATAGGTATTGTTCTAGGAACGGGTCTTGGTGGCTTGTTAGAAAACTGTGTAATAAAGTTAAGTATCCCGTATGCTGATATTCCACACTTTCCGATCTCCACAGTAGAATCTCATACTGGACAATTAATTTTCGGTGAAATATCAGGAAAGTCAGTGGTAATAATGTACGGTAGGTTTCACTATTATGAAGGTTACAATGCAAAAGAAATTACGTTTCCAATAAGAGTTTTAAAAGAATTAGGAATTAGTAACCTTCTACTCTCAAATGCTTCTGGTGCTATTAACGAAACCTATAAAAAGGGAGAACTCGTTATTTTAGACGATCATATTAATTTACTCTTTGAAAATCCTTTAAGAGGGAAAAATCTAGATGAGCATGGTCCACGTTTTACAGATATGTCACAGCCTTACGATAAGGGCTTAAATGAATTGCTTTGGGAATGTTCTCGAAACATAGATTGCACCTTTCATACAGGCGTATATACAGCTTGGCAAGGCCCTTCTTTAGAAACCCGTGCTGAATATAGAATGCTTAAAATTCTTGGCGCAGACTTGGTAGGTATGTCTACCGTACCAGAAGTTATTGTAGCCAACCATATGAGTTTGCCTTGTGCAGTAGTATCTGTTTTAACCGACGAGTGCGACCCAGACAACCTCAAACCCGTTTCTATAGAAGATATTATTGAAACTGCTGAAAAAGCTGAACCACATTTAACCAGTCTTTTTACAAAGGTTATAGAGCGTTTATAAGCTAGTTAAGAATTTCATGGTGTCTACTCCATCGGCATAATCGCTAAGGTTTGGACACTGTGCTTCTCCTAAATTAAATGATTGCGGAATATTCTCTTTGGAGACTATGCATTGAATTTGAGATTCTTTTTCAATTAACTCTTCTTTCAAAACCTCCAAATCATCATAATATTCGTAGTGTAACATAGAAATTGGCGAAGCTAAAAGCACATCTTCTCTAATGAGTAAGAAACCATTTTCTAACATCTTATTTCCTCCCATCAAAAACAAGGCTCTGTAATAATCTACATTATTTGCATACTTTTTATTGTTTACGATGTCTTTATAAGAGTAAAGAGATTCAAACAATAAATCGAAGTTATATCCTTTTGGAACATAAATTTTCGAAACATTTCTACAACCCAATCCAAAGTAAGCAAAAATATCATCTCCCAAAGCACTGAGTTCTTCGGTAGTTTCAGAACCATTTAAAACAGCAATCGAATTTCTGTTTTTTCTAATTATATGAGGATACTTACCAAAATAATGATCAAAATAACGAGCCGTATTGTTTGAGCCAGTAGCTATAATAGCATCAAATTTGAATAAACGTCCTTCGGTAAATTCTATATGATTTTCAAAATCACTATTCAAGTGAATAAGTATTTTCACAATTACAGCCATCAATATTTTATCGTCGGTAGACAATTTAACAAGTGCTTTATTACCTGAAACTAAGACAGAAACAAAATCATGAAATCCTACCAAAGGGATATTCCCCGCCATTATTAAGCCAATAACTTTAGGAGCCTTAACCGCTGGATACTTACTAGACCATTTAGTCAATTCATCTATCGTTAAATGAGTAGACCAAGAAGTTATAGCTCTTCTAACTTGCGCTTCTTCAAACCAACCATTATGTATTTTAGCGGCATAAATAGCAGCTAAAAAAGAATCATAAAAATGCTCATTTAATGAGTTTTCTATGCGCTTAGAAGAATCAGATTCAAACTGACTTAAAAATTCTCCTAGTACACTTAATGCTTCAATAGTAATTTGACGTTTCATCAACAATGTTTTTCTATATTTGTACTGCAAAAATACAAATCTTTAAAGTAAATAAAAGCATGGCGATTAAGATCACCGACGAATGTATAAATTGTGGAGCTTGTGAGGCAGAATGCCCAAACACAGCCATTTACGAAGGCGGACTTGAATGGTCTTTTGCTGAAGGAACTGAATTGAGTGGTAAAATACATTCTAAAAGTGGTATTTCTGCCGAGGCCGATGAAGAGTTAGAGCCTGTTTCGTACGACTTCTATTATATTGCTACAGATAAATGTACCGAATGTAAAGGTTTTCACGAAGAACCTCAATGCGCAGCTGTTTGTCCTGTAGAATGCTGTGTTCCTGATGAAGATAATGTTGAAACGGAAGAAGAATTACTTTCTAAAAAAGC
>Ga0115003_10001288_pt1 | contig 22032 bp, 16 predicted proteins | sample ArcticOcean_MG_C_7_FD_88736 | JGI IMG/M metagenome (GOLD analysis project Ga0115003, IMG submission 88736) | Marine microbial communities from western Arctic Ocean - ArcticOcean_MG_CB11_88 | ecosystem: Environmental > Aquatic > Marine > Oceanic | place: Arctic Ocean: Canada Basin | collected... | reverse complement strand
TACATATTTTATGTACCTTTGATTATAAAACAGTTATTAATTTTAAAACCAAAAAATAATGAGCGATTACACAATTGTAGAAAAATATCAGCATGGTAAAAATTCAACCATCGCAGTGCGTCCTTTCTTTACTTCAAATAAAGAGAATATGGGATTAGAACAATATGGATTATCACTCCATGATGGAGTATACCATGAGGAAAACTTAGCTTGTCTAGAAATGAATGGCGTAAAACGCTATGTTACAGGACTCAATGAATTTGCTCCAGAAGTAAAAATGCTTTCTAAAGAAAAAAAGAAAGCTAAAATTATTGAAATTAGAAATGCTGTAGCACAATTAGAAGCTGAATTAGCAGCTAATGTAGTTGATCCAGAAGATAAAGATTTTTGGAATAAGTTAACAATTATGAAACCTGATAATTCAAAATTTTGGGATAAAATTTCATTAAGATGTGGTAACGATCCAGTATTTTTAGACCCAGATAAAGACCCTTATGATTTAATTAAATTATTTGCAATAAATGCTGGTGGATTTTCTATAGTTGCTAAATCTTTACGTTTAGCTAAAGAAGCAAATAACCCACCAAAGTTTTATTTAGATACATCTGAAGAAAGTTTAGGTACAAGAACTGAATTAAGTAAATTAAAAAATAGAGCATTAGTTGAATTACAAAAACTATATGATACTAATACAACTAAACTTATGTATGTTGCTAAAATATGTGACACAGATAGTGTGCAATATATCAAGTCAACGCCTAATGATATACTATATGAAAATATGGATAATTATATTAATGGGTTAGGTACAGAATCTTCAAAGAAAAGAGCTGCTGGTCAGTTTCTAGAAGTTTCTCAACTTACTATGGAAGAATTAAAAATAAGAGCATTAGTAAAAGATGCATTATACTATAGATTTATAACTACTAAAGCTGGAGGATGGATTGAACCAATTGATAGCGGAATTAGACTTGGAAAAACTCCTTCAGAATGTTTTGATTTTTTAAAAAATCCTGAAAACGAGGAGGCGCTAATGGCTATTTTAGATAAAGTAGAACCATATTGGGCATCTTAAAAATATAGATAATGAATAACAATACTCTTCTAATTAAGCTAAAGCAAAGATTAAACAAACTTGATAGCCAAGACTATGATAATATAGAGTGTTGGCAATTTATTGAAGCGTTTAATAAAGCTCAAATAGAATGGTGTAGGAGAAATCTACATGGGGGGAACATGTATAAAGAAGGAGATGAATTATCAAAAAGAAGAATTGACGATTTACAACCTCTTTTGCGTGAGATATCTTTAACTGGAACATCAACAGATACATATTTTGAATCTGATAATTTTCCTATTACCAATTACTTAGAGTATAAAAGAGTAAGTACTGATGCAAAAACAGAATGTTGTCCAGCTAGAGATATGACAGTTTATTTAGCTGAAGAAGCAAATGTACCACTCCTTCTTAGAGATCCGTTAAAATATCCTGATTTTGAATGGGGAGAAACATTTTGTACTATGTTAAATAATACAATTAGAATATATAGAAACACTGATTTTACTATCGTTAATCCCGTATTAACGTACTATAGACAACCAGTGTATATTGAAATTTTAAATTGTGTAGATCCATATACAGGTGATATATCTTTAACAAATATTGATTGTGAATTTAAAGACGATGTAGCAGAATTAATGTTAGATGATGCAGCATCAATTATTGCAGGAGATATAGAAAATTCATATCAACAACAAAGAGGTCAAGCAGCAGCAGAACGAAACAATTAAATTTGGTATTCTAATATTGTATTAGTATATTATTATAGTAACACATACGTTACAAACAGAGTAAACTGTTTAAATCATCTATATAACTAGTGAGGGTAATGGTCCTTGCACAATATTTAAAAAAATATGGCTTATTTTAATAATGCGTTTTATAAAACGTTTGTAGTAGATGACGGTATAGTTACCTCAGGTACTACCACAGCAACTATACCCAAAGGACATCTGGGTTTAGTAACGGATGCAGAATGGAAAACAGTTGTTCCTACTACAGCTTTACCTGCAAATACTTTAGCTTATTTAGTACAGGGTAGTTTATATGCTTCTGATACTATTGGAAACAACCCCGGACATGGTGGATATAAAGAATCTGTAAAATCTAAAGGTATTAACCCAAGATACATTTCAAGAGTATGGGAACAAGATGCTACAGTAGCATCACAAGCAACTGCAAAAATTTGTGTTGCTTCAGATTGTGCTCCTTGTGGACAAAATCTATTTTTAAGAATGGATGTTAAAGGTTCTCCTGCTTTACGTTTCCTAAATCACAATGCTTATGCTATTGGTGATAGTTCAGGTGATGCTGCATGTAATGGAGCTTCTCTTCCAGGACTTTGTTGCGTAGGAACTCAAACACATCTCGATCCTGCATTGGCTTTGGCTGCTTCAGTACAGATGCTTTTATGTGATCCACTAATGAAGCCTTTTGCTGCTGAAGGATCATCAGCAGTTACTGGAGTTGGAATGGTATCAGGTGCTGCTACTACAGGAACATTAGTTAATGGAACTTATACAGGTGTTGCTTCAACTGTTGCTCCTGCTGGAGGAACTGGCGCAACATTTACAATTGTAGTAGCGGGTGGCTCTATTACCAGCGTAACAACTGTTGCTGTTGGTGCAGGATACGATGTTGCAGATGTAATTACTGTAGATGGTGCTCTTGTTGGCGGTGTAACTACAACTGATGATATTACTTTTGATGTTGACAATATTGTTGGAAATGGTTTAGGTATGGAAGTTACTAGTACTACCGGTGCTACAGTAGTAGTAGCGTACTATTCATTTGCACAAATTCTTGACGGAACATCATATACACCTTCAGTTGATCCTACAGGATCTACTACTATTTCAGCGTGTGCAACACTTGTTGGTGCTTACGTAGATACTAAGTTTGGTAATTGTTCATTTGATACTAGAGATCACTACAATGCAGAACCTGTTCAACTTATCTTAAGTGTACTAGATGAAACGGGAGATCCATGTAATGATTGTGGTGTTGCTACAATGACTCCAGGGTCAATGCAACAAACTCAAGGTGAAGAAGTAATTAGAGCTTTAATCTTATCTGAAAGATACCGTCAGTCTCCTTATAATCAAGGAAATGCAGACAGTGCTAGAATTAGAGAGATTGAAATGTCTGATGATTTGCTTGGATTTGTAGATAGAAGTGCAACGTATAAAGCTTACTATGTACAGCACGTTGTTCCAAGATTCAATAACCCAAGTGGTGTCTATGATAACGATCAATATGTTTGTCAAATCTTTGTTAAAGATACTGATACAGCTGGAAAAACAAAAGTGGAAACTATCTTAGGTGGTTTGATTGCCATGGCTAATGCAGCCGGACAGAATATTGCAATGGAAACATACTCTCTATAACAAGAGTAAATAGCAATAATAAAAGCAAAAGCTTTTAAATAAATGAGAGCAGGACGTAAAACTCCTGCTCTTTTTATTTTATAATATCTATTTTATTTGTATATTATATATATATAGTAATAAAGTAATAAATCATGGCTGATAAAAATATATTAAGTTTAGATATTCCTACAGTATCAAACTGTGAATTATTATGTATTAAAGATACTAGCCAGTATGCACCAGAACTTAATATAGATTGTGAAGAATTATTAATTACTCCACCTGGATATTCAGTTCCTGTTTTAATCAAAGTAAATAAAACATTTGATTTTTGTTTAAATGCATGTTCACTTTCTTTGCAAACTGTAGGGTGCGGATCAAAACAAAATTTACTTACAGACGGTATATATATTATTAGATACAGCGTATCTCCTAATGATAAAGTTTTTGTTGAGTATAATCATTTAAGAATTACTAATATTCTTACAGATTATTTCCAAGTTTTATGCGATTTAGATGTTAATGCCTGTCAACCAGATTCACGTAAACAAGAGTTGTTGTCTGAAATGAGTTTTATTAGAACCATGATTGATGCAGCTGTTGCTAATGTTGAATACTGTCAATCATCAGCACAAGGAATGCAACTTTATAATTATGCAAAGCAAAGATTAAGTAAAATTAATTGTCCATCCGGTAATTGCGGAGGAACAAACCCATATATAATTTAAAACCAAATAAAATGAGTTGTATACAATGTAATAAACCTTTTACATGTGGATGCCAAAAGCACCCTGTAGGAGATGGTAAAAATATTCATAAAACTTGCGCTACAGAATATAATAAATTGCATAGTTCTGGCAAAGCAAATAATTTGAATTTAGAATTAGCAGAACAACAAATAAAGAATTTAAGAAATAAATAGGATGGCGGTAGAGCAACAATCTAATGAAACATATATTGCAAAGTTAGCATTCAATAAAAAAATTAGTATTGAACAAAACTTTGCACAACAGTCGTATATGGTATTTAGAGATATAAAATTTGGGATTACACCAGCTTGCGAAGGAAACTTTGAATCTGCGGCAATAACTCATTCTATATCAAATTGGAAATATAGTAAAAGTTTTAAAAGAGTTTGGAATACAAATGTAGATAATACATATGTAGCACCCACATCTGAATTAAACGGTATTCCGGCAACATGCCCTCCTACTCCAACTAATGTTTGTACAATAATAGATTTAGAAAACTTAATGAATAAAGGATGTACATATACGCAGTGTTTTACTTTACCAATATTAGTGTGGACTATCACGCATAATCTTGAACTATTCCCATCTGTAACTGTAGCAGACACAAATAATACAGTTGTAGAAGCGCAAACTATTTATATCAATAATAATGTAATACAAATTACATTTAGCACTCCTTTTGCCGGATGTGCATATCTCAATTAATAATATAATAATTTAAAAAAAATATCATGATTAATTTTTATGACGATTTAGGGTTAAATAAAAATCAAATAACACAAGTAAGTTTAGAAGTATTAAGTGTAGATCCAACTGCAGCAGCTAATAAATACCAAGGACGTATTATTTTTACGCAAGATGCAGTATCACCGGCTACAGACGGTACATTATCTTTTTATAATGGTACAGCTTGGGTAAATATAGATGGTTCAGGTGGTGTAACAAGTGTACTTGCCACATCTGTAGGTGTATCTTCGGGAGACCCGCTTGTAGTTGCACCAGTAGCTGGTACGGGCACAGTTACACTTCAGCCTATGGCGTATGACGGTGATACTAAAGTAGGATTTGTTCCTGTAGGTAGTGGGGGAACGGCTACACTATATCTTAATGGAGCGGGTAACTGGACAACACCTGCAGGAACAGGTGGAGGTACTATGAGTACTTTTGATATGCGGGCCGATTCTGGATCAGATATTACTATTGATGATACTTATGTAATTGATATTGCTGGTGGTACAGTAATAGATACTGCTATCAGTGGTTCTAACCCGGCTTTAATTACTATAAATCATGAAGCTGTATCATCATCGCAAGCTACTACTACTCCTGCACAGTTAGCTTTTGGAGGTACTTTTCCAGCTACGACTGTAGTAGCAATTGATACCGAAGGTCACGCTGTCAATGTAGTTACAGCAACATATACTTTGCCTGCTGCACCAACAGCATCTGCATATACTTTGCTTACTAATTTTACTTCTCCAACAGCTGGTGTTACAGCGCTTTTTGCCAATGGTGCTGCTAATACAGGTCAACTAACATTAACTGGAACTACAAATCAAGTGACTGTTACTGCAACAGGAAATAACACCGCCTCAGTTTACACAAGCTCTTTACCTTCTACATTAATTGCACCAGGTAGTTTACAAGTTACAACTACATTTACAGCTGATACAACATCTACTTTTACCGGTATAGCTACATTTACACAATTACCAGTTATTCCAGTCACACCTTCAGCAAATACAGATGCCGCATCAAAAGGTTATGTTGATTCGGTTCTTGTAGGAGCTTTAATCTTTCAAGGTGGATATGATGCAACAACTGCAGCACCATCAACAGGTGTTAAGCAAGGTTGGACATACGCAGTAACAGTAGCAGGTGATGCAAGTGGTTTTTGGCCCACCACTTTAGAAATTGGTGATGTAATTATTGCTGAAATAGACACTCCAACAATTGAAGCAAATTGGACTGACGTACAAAATAATATAGATATAGCAACTGCTGCTTCAACTAGTGCTGGTGCTGTAAAAGGTATAACATCATTTAATAGTGATAGTTTTGATATTACTACTGGTTGGACCGGTTTAATAGACAATACAGTTTCTGGGTCATATGGAGATGCTGCTAATACAACAAACATTACGCTTGATACATACGGTGTTGTAACAGCTGCTTCAGAAACTCTTATTGACATACCATCTTCGCAAGTAAATAACTTTACATCTTCTGTAGAAACTATTATAACAGCTGATAATCATGCTCAGCTAATAGGTGATGGTGCTGCTCAAACTTTTACTGTCAATCACCAATTAGATACAAGAGATGTAATTGTTCAAGTTGTTGAAACTGCTACACCATGGGCAACTATATTTGCACAGGTTTCTAGATCTACTGTTGATGATGTTGTAATTACTTTTAGTACAGTACCTACAAGTAGTCAATATAAAGTTTTAGTTACTAAAATAGCTTAAACCCAATATTTTTATAATAAACCAACTAATATAATATAATGGCAATATCTTTTTTAGAAGACGTAACAATAGCAACTGAATTAACACTTAACAGTGTTGATTCGGCTTCTGTGTCACCACAGTTTTTTTTAAGTGAAGCAAAAGTAAATGGAACTAATACAATAGCCTTACGTTCTCCTGCATCACTAGGCACTGATGTAGTGTATACATTACCTGTAGCTCCTACTGTGGATGGGCATGTTCTTACTTCATTAATAAATGGAACTATGTCTTGGGCTGCCGGAGGAGGAGGGGGAACGAATATTGGAACGAATGACCTTACCATTACTGACCAACTTAGGACGTTAACTTTGAGTAGCACATCCGGTTATAAGTTTTCTATTTTACAATCAAGTGGAACTGAATCTCAAGAATGGTATCGCAATGCCTCCTCGATTTGGACAAATTTAAAGATTGAATCTACAGCAGGCACGGCAGGTAAAATAACATTTTTAGAAGCTAATACTCAAGGTACTGATTATATTGCATTAAAAGCTCCCGACACCGTTACTAGTACTGTAACCTATACTCTTCCGGAGGCTCCTACAGCAGTTGGTGAAGTTTTAACTTCTAGCACAGCAGGAGTCATGTCTTGGACAACCGTAAATAAAAACTACAGGAATACCATAGTCACCAATTCTGTAAACCTTGTTGCTAGAAATGAAACTTGGACCAATGGGCAATGGTTACTTAGTGGCTCAGTAAATAAAAGTTGGACGTATTTTGAGTGGTTTCCATATACAGGAACATTTAATATTGCAAATGGATGGCCTACTAATGAAGTTGCAATGGCGGGTGTTAAAATAGGAAGTCTTCCGCAATCAGGAACTTCTATTAATTTGTCTGCTACTATTACAGCAGTGGGCTCTAATGCTCTAGGAGGAGCAAGTGTTACAGGTAGAGTATATGTGTTCCAATATAGATGTTCAGTAATAGCAGCAGATTCAGGCAACCACACTTCTGTTCCGGTTCAATCAGATTCTGTTGCCTTTAACATTGCTGATACGGGTTCTGCCGAAGGCGTGTGTGTGTCTTTGGATTTTACCCTTGGCCTAAATATGGCGGTAGGCGATTACTATGTTGTAGCGGTAAACGCAACTGCAAGCACTAATATGCTTCAAAACGACCCTGTATGGTTTAGTTATAATATTACACAATTAGAAGCTGTAACTTAATAATAATTAATATTTTTTGAATTTAAATAAATTATTATTATCTTTGAATATTATTATTAATTTTAAAACCAACTATAATGGGAAAAGTACGTGTAAAAAAATTAAAAGCTAGTGAGCTTACTGAAGTAAAAGAGCAACAAGAAAAATTAAATAACTTGCTTTTAAACATAGGTAATGCAGAAGCAGTAAAAAGTCAATTAGTAAGCCAACATCTTGAATTACAAAATGCATGGAATAAGTTAACTGTTGATTTAGAAAAAAAATACGGACAAGTTAATATTAGTCTTGTAGATGGTACGCTAACTCCAGTAGAAGAAAAAGGTCTCGCTAAAGTGTAGACATCTCTTACATATCTATTTTATAAAATTTTTTAAAGTCAGACATTTCTTGTTTGGTTTTAAAATTTTTTGTATATTATAATTGTACAGAGTGAGAGATCACATTACATTATAGTAAATAAAATATTTATGATTCCAACTAGCTCAAGCATTTCAACAAATGGATGCGATAATATATCATCAAACTGTGTTATTTGGCAAGGGCCAGACATTGCATGCATTACTTTATGCAATGGAGATTCTACAACAGAGGTTGTATCTAAACTAGCAACTGAAGTATGTACATTAATAACAGATGGCGTAACGTCTAACCCTAGTCTTGCCGGATTAGATTTATCATGTTTAAATATTCCGGGTATTACACCAACAGAATTAGTTCCTGTTCTACAGGCTATGATTGTTGAAATATGTGCAAACTCAGGTACCACTACTGGATCAGCAATAAATTCACAGAGTAGGCTTTCTCCTACTGCACAGGTTACGGATGATCTTCCTATAATGACCTTACCTGCTTGTATGCAGTATGATGATGCTAGGGGAAATCCAGTAACACAATTACGTTTAGATTTATTTGCATCATTAATAGCTACACATGTATGCCAAATTTTAAATAGCATAACTTTAATTAATTCTACACTTACAAATTACAGTAGTAGATTAGACATATTAGAAGCTTGTGTTTTACCATGTACAGGAGTAGTTGCAGAAACCCAAGTAATACCAACATGTGTTTTACCAGCGGTACTAACAAATGTTTCTGTACTATTACTTGCTTTGGAAGCAAAATTTTGTTCTTTAGAAACTGCAGTAGGATTACCTAGTGCAATAGTTCAAACTATTTCTCAAACAAATATATCTAATACAAGTCCTCGATTATCTAGTCCAGGTAGTAACTATGGAAGTATAGCAGGTTGGAATAGTACTCCTTCTAATCTAGCACAATCAGTGCAAAATGCATGGGTTGTAATAGATGATATGTATACAGCTATCTCTTCTATACAATTAAACTGTTGCCCATCTGGCTGCGATGCAGTAACATTTAGATACACTACTACAGCTTTATTAACTAGTACAGGGGAAATTGGTAGTATTAACTTTGATTTTATAAACAGCTCTATTCCCGCATCATTTAATGACTGTGCTGGAAGTACAATGATTACAATAACAGATATTACTGGTATAGCACAAACAAGCTTGGTGAGTGTAAGCACTCTACAAAATGAAGCTGCAGGTGTGACAATTGCAATACCTACATTAAATACTCAACAACCTTTAGACATTTCAGTGGCATTTTGTGTAGTGGAAAGTGCAACTGCTGCAAGATGTAGTGAAACACAAACTTCCGTGCTTCCAGGTGTCTTACCATGCCCATCTAGTGTGACAACAGCTCCAATAACTAGTGATTCAGCAACAATCGGTTTCATAAATCAAATTGGTAATACGGCTGTATACGTAATAAATATATATAATAATCTTACAGGAAATATAGCTGCAACATATACTGTAAATTCTCCTTCAGTTTCAGTAAGTCATATATTTACTGGATTAATTCCTAGTACACAATACTACGTAAGTATAGATACTACAATGAACGGAGCAACAGTTACTTGTTCATATTTACCTGCAATATTTACTACATCATCTGCCGCTGCTCTTTGTAGTGCGGGAATGGATGTTGCATTTATAATTGACTATTCATTTAGCATGAGTACTCAAGTTGATTACCTTAAAACTAATATTAATGCTATTGTTGCTCAAATAAATACTGAGTCAGGTGTTAATGATTATCAAATAGGTGTTGCTCTAACTGATGAATCAACAAATACTACACCAACATATGAAACATCAACTGATTATGTAAGTCTCCCTGCTGCACAGAAAATTACTAACACAGGCATTTCTACATATCAATTTATGACTGCGTTAAGCATGTTTGCACCTAATAATGGAATAGCAACTTCTACACAATTAAATAAAATTAATACAGGTAGCAATCCTCCTGCAGACTGGCCAATTGGAGAAGGTAGTGCAAGCCCTGAACCAACGGATACCACTATAGCATTAGTGGTGGGTGCTAACGAATTTGTTGGTCAATTTAGAACTGGTGTAGCAAAGTATCTATTAATATATACTGATGATCTTCCTAGTGGTAGCGATGATACATTTAATTCTACAGATGTAGCATTTTTAAATTCATTGGCAATAACATGCGCACAAGCTGGAATTAAATGTATTGTATTAGGTAGAGGAAATGATGCAACATATACCCCGGTTGGTGGAACAGCTACTTACCCATGGAGAACATTTGCTACATCAACAGGAGGTAGTTGGAATGTAAGTTATACTACTAGTACAGTAATTAGTGAAATAACAAATAGCTGTAGTTAATTAATAAAAATTAAAAATTATAAAAATGGCATGTAATTGTACAAAATGTAGTAGTACTTGTAGTTGTTCCGATACAGCTCTAACTAATGCATGTACTTACACAGATTGTAGTGTAGGTAGTGAAAGATGTGATGATATTCAATGTGCAGAATGTGTAAGCTATTGCGGCACAAGTTTTCAAATTGGTGACACAGCAGCTATGCTAACAATATTAAAAGGAGAAAGACTTGATTCTATAATTCAAAAATTTTCTATGATATTAGCTAATGGCTTAGGAGCATGTACTTCTACAGATGAACAACATGATCCGTATAATGTTTATACTGGTGTTATAACTAGTTCAACCGCATCTATTATTTGGGATGGAACTACAAGTGCTAGTACAGGTATAAATGTATATTATAATACTCAAGTAAGCCCTACATCTTGGGTGTTGGCTAATACAGCTCCAATAGCAACAACAATAAACGATTTTACAATAACAAATTTAACTGCTAATACAGCATACAAAGTTAAAGTTGAAGAATTAGCAAATACTGAAACATGTAAAGTAATAGAAATATTATTTTCTACATTAAATTCATAAGATAGTAAAAAACAACAGAGTGGTGGTTTGTTGGTTTTCTGCCACACAAGTTGGAAGAGACTGGGGTAACTCAGTCTCTTTTTGTTTTTATAATTCATTTATTACCAAATAGTAAAGATTTTATATATCTTTGGTAAATCACTAATTTTTTTACTATGGCTAATATAAAGAAACAAGTTGCAGAATCATTAAAGTGGAAAAAAAATACCACATACTGTTCTGCTAAGTTAGGTATCACTGAATCTAAGTACTTAGAGATTAAACAAGACCTTAAATCAGAAAGAAGAAAAGATAAGCAAAAACGCAGATTTTTTTTCAATGCATCAAAGAATGCAGAAATAGCAGAAGCTATTGATTTAGAAAAAGGAGAAGGTAAAATATCAGGCACATTTGCCCATGAACCAAAGTCTCCCGAAGAAATAATAAGTTTACTTAATATTGATACAACGATATGGAAGTTGTCTCAATATTGGAATAAGCAAATGGGAGATCATTGGAGGGTTTCTGCATTAGTATCTAGAGTAAAAGAAACTACAGCAAGCAATCTTGAAGAGTTATTAAAAGATTGGAAACCTAAAACTTATAAAATACCAAAAGTAGATATATCTAAAATTAACAATGGTCCAAAAGTATGTGGTGTAATGTCCTTGCAGGATATACATTTTGGTAAAGAAGGAAATGAAACAATTGATAAAGATTTTGAAGATACAGTAATTAACCTATTACAAAGAGCTGCGCCAGCTCATTACATAGAAAAACTATATTTTGTTGTAGGAGGCGATCTAATCAACATGGATACATTTGGGGGCACGACTACTGCAGGTACTCCATTAGATAACTGTATGAGCTCTACAGAAGCATACACGCAAGCTTTTGATGCAATGCATTGGGCTATAAATTATATTAAAGCTTTTTGCAAAGAGTTAACTGTAGTTTATGTACCAGGAAATCATGATAGACTTTCATCGTATCATTTAGCCCATGCACTTTCTGTTTCAATAGAATGCGCAGATATTACTTGGGATATAAAATATGAAGAAAGAAAAGTTCATGTTTGGCATAATAACTTTAATGCTTTTGAGCATGGAGATAAACCAAGTAAAAATACACCTTTGGTTTATGCAACTGAATACCCTAAACAATGGGGTAACACTACTAATAGAACTTTGTTTACAGGTCACTTTCATACTGAAAGAAAGGTGGAGTATATGACTACTGCAGAAACAACAGGTTTTATTCATAAGACTTTACCTAGTCTAGGAAAAACAGATTATTATCATTATCACAATAAATTTGTTGGGAACAGAAGATCTGGTAAACTAGAGTTACAAGATCCTTTAATAGGGAATATATGCGAATTAACCTATCAAGCTTCATAATCATATCAATTAAATTTCATTAAGTGGGGTTTTTTTTGTAAATTATAAATATAACTATATGATAAACAATTTTAAAAAACCTGATCTGAAAGCTTCTAGATATAGAGAAAAAAGATTGGGTATATTAAATGAAGAAACAATAAAAGAATTTAAAGATAAAAAACCGTTATATTCTAATATTGATAATGATAAATTAAAAAAAATAATTAAACTATATAATGTAAAACTATGGAATGCAGTTATCAGCTATAGAGATGGAGTAGAGCTACCAGATTCATTGGGATATTTATTTATTGGAACATGCCCCTCCTCTAAAACAATTAACCCGAACTATGCTTTATCTCATCAATATGGGAAAATTTTACAAAATAAAAATTGGGAAACTGATGGTAATTTAGGAAAAATCTTTTATACCAATTGGTCTACAAAATATAGATATAAAAATAGAGAGTTATGGAGATTTGTTGCATGTAGAGAATTTAAAAGAGCAGTGGCTAAAACGTACCCTTTAAACTGGACCAAGTATGTAGTTATGAAAAACAAATATAGAGTTGCTCATTTATATGATTCAAATATAGAACAAACAAAAGAAGCTCTAAAAAATTATAATGAATTTGAAACATAAATAACATGTCAACAATAGCAGAAGCAATATCAAGAATCAGAGGGCAAGTAAAAGCAGAAGTCCAAGATTCTTATGTTACTGACAGATATATATATAGTTTAATAGAAAAGTTTGCCCAAGTATTAATGAGAAGGCAAGACTTTGCTAATAAACTTATGAAATTTAATTCTGTCTGGAAAGCACTACCATATATTGAATTAATAGATGTAGATAAAGTAGAGGCACACTGTTCTGGAATAACTAGTGGAAGTACTATAAAAAGAAGTAAAGTTAGACTACCTTCTATGATAGAAGGATACTGGGGACCTCTTATACGGACTGTAAGCTCCATAGACGGCTCTCAGGAGCTTCAAGCCACTCAACCGGGTACATATACCTCTATGACTAAAACAACCTCGTTTAAGTACAATACAACAAGATATTTCTGGTGGTTGGATGGGTATATATATTCTCCTAATATAGAATGGGAAGCATTAAAACTTGAAGGAGTATTTAATTCAGATATTACAAAATGGAATTGTGACACATCGGATGATTGCACTCCTAGATATAAACAACCAATATATATACCGGAAGCTCTATTTGCAGAAATAGAAAGTCAAGTCATTAGTACAATGATGAATACAATAACGGTTCCTCCAGAGGATTCGGATAACAAACAAAATATACATAGGTAATGGGAGTATCACAAAAATACAGAACGTTTACTCAATTAATGGAGGACGTATCTATTGATTTTTCTACGTATGCTTTAGAAGGAATGATTGAACCACAGCAACTTATTAAAGTTGCCACTAGAGTAAATTATGATTTAGGATTAAAGATACATAGAACAAAGGAAGTAATTATTGATATTGAACATGGAAGGGGGCAATTACCCATGGATTTTGCATTTCTTAATTATGCTTTTCTATGCGGTGAATATAAAATAAACGCCACAATGCCTTCCGGTACACATGTAGAAACATTTAATGACGTGCCATATATTCCCGCTCCAGGGGAAGTGGCTCCTTGTACTGATGGTGTTGCATGTAAAGATGTTTGTGTAATTGAAACATGTGACGGTAAAAATAGTCACCAAATAGTTCAAAGAATTGGACCTAATCAATTTAGAACATTTAGTACATTTATGCAATTACGCATTCAAGATGTAAATAGTAAAACATGTTTTTGTCCTACTCTAGGTGCTCAAGCTGCTGATATTGCTGAAATAGTTGATGGATTTTTAGTTACATCTTTTAGAACTGGAAAAGTATATTTAAGTTACCAAGGTGCAATGGAAGCCCCGAATGGTGACCTTTTAGTTTTAGATCAACCATATTGTAATGAGTATTATGAATATGCTATAAAACAAAGAATTTTAGAAAATATGATTTGGCAGGGTGAAAATGTTTCTCAACAAATGAATCTGGTAGAAACAAGATTAAGAGCGGCTAGAAATAATGCTTTAAGTTTTGTTAATACACCCGACTTTGCTGAAATGAGAAAATTATGGGAAGTAAATAGAAGAGCGCAATATCATAATTATTATAATATGTTTTTAAGCCACCCTCCTGTTAATCCAAGAGTTAGTAGTAGTAGTATGACTAGAGGTAATAATATAGCATAATATAGAAGTAAATTAATATGGCAAAGAAAACTCCACCAAATAACCAAACTAGTTCTTCATCTGTATCCACTAATACATTCATTAAAGGAATGAATAAGGATATTAGCCAAGCTATGGAACCATCTGAAAGTTGGTGGCATGCAAGAAATGCAGCAAATAATTCCAATGATGGTGATGTTGGGGTGATAGGCAACGAACCATCTAATTTATTATGTGGTGTTATTCCTTATACAATTATTGGTGCAATTCACAGATTTGGTGATGAATGGGTTATTTTTTCAACTGATGATGTTAGTTCAGAAATAGGAAGGTTTGATGATAGTGAATGCAAGTACACTCCCCTTGTAAATGATCCATGTTTAGCTTTTAATAAAAAATTCCTTATAACTGGAGCTGCAAAAGAAAATTTTGATTGTACATGGCAGGTATACTGGGATGACTCTAATAATCCATCAAGAAGTTTAAATATAGATGATATACCATTTATACAAGAAATAATTTCAGTTCCTTATGATCCTATTAATAACACAGGAGATCCTTGTGCTGTATATGAAAACTTACTGCCTTTACAATTAGACTGTGAAAAAATTAGATTAGCTCCTCTTGTAGATACCCCATGTGTAAAATTAACTAAAGCCACTGATGGTGGTATGTTAAAAAATGGTTCTTATCAAGCGTTTATTGCGTATACAGAAAATGAACAGCGAGTAACCGATTATATAGGTATTTCAAATATTCAAACTTTATGGAGTCATAGAGATACGGATAGTTCCTTAGATATCGCAATAAGTAATTTAGATGAGAAATTTGAAAATTTTGAACTTGCTATACTTGTTAGAAATCAAGGTCAATCATTTGCAAAACGTGTTGGTTTATATAGCACTCAACGTGCTAATATTAATATAGATTATTTAGGTGGAGATCTATTATCAGTAGATTTAAAATTAATACCTAAGAGAAGTCCCGCATACGAAAAATCACAAGCAATGTATGTTGTTAATGATTGGCTTTTAAGACAGGGACCTGTAGAACAATTTGATTTTAATTATCAACCTATAGCAAATAACATTAAAGTAAATTTTGTTATAAGCTCAGTACCCTCATCATATTATGCTAAAGGAGGAAACAAATTAGGATTTTTAAGAGATGAGCAATATGCATTTTTTATAAGATGGATATATAATACTGGTGAAAGATCTAGTTCTTATCATATTCCAGGTAGAGCACCAAGACCATTTCCAAATACTAATAATAGTAATCCTATGGAGGATAGTATGGATTATGGTGCTAATTCATTTGATGGCGGAGATAAATTATTTAAAGTGTATAATACAGCATCTTTAAACTCTGAAGGTTTATCAGAAGTGGCAGCGGATGGAACTTTTATAATTGCACGAGGTGATATGGCATATTGGGAATCTACTGAAAGATACCCTACTAATAGACCGGATATATGGGGGGATTTATGCGGTTTGCCTATAAGGCATCACAAAATGCCAGCGGAAGATTCAGGTAATGGAGGTAGTTCACCATTACATTTAAGTAATACTTCTGGAGATTTAATAAACCTTTTAGGTGTGGAGTTTAGTAATGTTGGACAACCACAGTATAATGATGGTACATATTTAACCAATGTGGTAGGTTACGAAATTTTAAGAGGATCAAGACAGGGAAATAAATCTATTTTGGCAAAAGGGTTATTTAGAAATATGCGGGAATACACTATACCCAATCCAGAAAGTTTAATAGGAGGCGATGTACAAGGCTTATATGCCAATCATCCCTATAATGATTTAAGCCCAGATATATATTTTCATGATGGAGTGCTTGCTGGAATATCAAATAGAACAGAAGGTTGTGATAGTTTTGGTCAATCTCTAACTAATTTTACTCCGTTAACAGGTTATTCAAAACAAGTATTTACTTTTGCTTCACCGGATTTAATGTTTACTAAACCATTTTTAAATGCATACGAAACTAGAATATATGGGGACTTAAGTGGTTTGCAAAGAGGAGCATTTAAAGCATCAGAAGATCACCCTCAATTTAAATTATTACGAAATGGTTCTGCAGTAGTTAGTGCTATAATAGGATTAGGGTATGCTATACGTCAAGTTCAAGGTGATACAGGTACTACAAGATCTAGTGGTGGAGCTGGACCATGGATGGCAAATGGTGATTATTTAGGAATAGCTGCAAATGCCGCCACAAATGCAACAGGTGCTGGGATTAATGCTGGAATAGCAGAGGGTGTTTCAAATGCATATGAATTTACAGAAGGATGGGCATCACTTGCTGACTTATGGGCGGGTGGGACAGTTACTGAATTATCGGGTGCAGCTTATGGACTTGCCACAAGTACAGTTGGTGTTGCGCCAGGAGGAACGGGTGGAGAATATGTAATAACTAATAATAAAACTACAAACATATCACAAATGCCTGGGCCGTTGAAGTTTGTAGTTGCAGTATTAACTACAGGAACTAATATTGCTATTGGTGGTAATGAAATTATTGAATTAATATACAACTTAGTTAAGAAGCAAGATTTCGTTTATAAATATAATTCTTCCGGTCAATTTGATACATTTACTGAAAGAAATACTGGATTATGGAGATTTAAAAATTCTGACTCAAATTATGTTGGCCAATCATTTCAATCTTTTGACAGCGGAAAATACAAAATTAATAATCTATTTAGACCAAGTACAGTTGTTATTGGATTAGAAGGTGATTCAATTATATCTGAACCGTCAGTAGTAGATACATCGAGATTTACAATTGGAGGTAGAACATCAGCATATTCATCTGATTATTTAATAGATCCAAGTACACCACAAGTAAGACCAATATCTGCTTATTACGGGGCCTTGAAATTTAATTTTGATAATCAATATGGTCAACTTGATGGTATTAAACAAATACCAATGAGAAGTTGCGTAAATTATTTAGATAGTGAACGTCCAAATAATCTTAAGTATGTTTCAACCCCGATATTTGCGGGAGATATATTTATTACTAGGTATACTGAAAAAGTAATTATGCCAATTTTTGCTCAGTATTTATTAGGTCAACCTGATGAATTTACATATGATTATTCAAATCATGTAAATATTCCATATCCACGTTTTTGGTTAAACTCTCAAAAATTTGATATGACTAGGTTAGCAAATGCTATTGCTACTTTAAATCTTAGTGAAACGATTGGTGATGGGGCTGAAGACAGCTTTGATTTTAATGCTCTCCTTCCTAATGATCTATTTTATTTAGATAGAGGGGGAGACAGTTGTACTGCATTTGGTTCTTTCCTAGCCATATTTGGGTCAGATTCTAACAATACCGATCCAAACCCTACATTTGCAATGAGATATGCATATATGTATACTCACTCTAATGGCATCTTGGATTTTTGGGTTGAATCAGAAATAAATTTAGCTCAAAGAGATTGGGAAGACACTGCCGCAAAAAGAATATATGATGTATATCAATATAATGATTTGACAGAATTATTCCATGCTCAAATACAAAAAATAGATAACTTTTATTTATATGATGAGTCGTTAAGCCCATCTAAATTTGTAACACAAATAACGAATTGGGGGCAAATACAACCAAGATATTACGATCCATATGTAGCAGCTAATTGTTATGTAAGTCGTCCTAAAAGACTTATATATTCTTTGCAAGCACAGCATGAATCTAAAAAAGATTTTTGGCGAGTATTTTTAAATTTTAATTATAAAGATTTTAAAAATCAAGTTAGTATTATAAAACCTATAAATAAAAGTGGTGCAATAGTATTTTTCCCATATTTATCTCCACAAGAGTTTCAAGGTTTAGATGAACTTAAAACAAGCTTAGATACTAAAATAACAATAGGAGATGGAGGATTATTTAGTCAACCTTTTCAAAATATAACTAATTCAGATTTGTCAAATGAATATGGCTCATGTGAAAGTTTAAGAAGTGTTATGAATACACCAATGGGTTTATTTTATATATCTCAGGCACAAGGTAAAATATTTCATTATGCAGGTAGAGGTTTAGATCCTATATCTAATAAAGGTATGAAGTGGTGGTTTAATAAATATTTACCATCACAATTAATTAAACAATACCCAGAATTAGAATATTCTAAATTAGGCGATAATCCTATAGTAGGTGTTGGTTGCCAATCAATATATGATCCTAACGATGATATAGCTTACTTTATGAAAAAAGATTATAGAGTAAAAAGTGATTGGGTTAAAGAAATAACTTACTCCGAAGAATTAGGATTTACATTAGATGCTATAGGAGGAAGAATTCCTATTACTTTAGGCGACCCTGTTTATTTTGATGATGCTTCATGGACTATTAGTTATGATGCAAAAGCTGAAGCTTGGATATCTTTTCATGATTGGCATCCTGAGTTTGCTATACCAAGTATAAATCATTTCTTTACTACAAAAACTATACTGGGTGGGGATATTCCTCAATGTCCTCCCGGATATGTATTTGATGCAGTTAGCGAAATGTGTAAAATTTCTGAAAATATTACTTCGCCTGCATTAATTGATGTAAATGAATTAGCTGCAACAATTACCGGGGGTGCAGGTACAGAAGGCTGTTTAATAGATGTAGTAATTGCAATGGATTGGTCAAGTAGTACGAATTATCCATGTATTGATTGTTCAACTGGTCAAGCATGTGCTACTAATGCCGCAACAAGTCAATTAGTTTGGTTACGTCAATTTATGGATAACCCATTAATTCAGACACAATTAAATGCTGGAACTATGCAGCTTGGATTTCAAGGTTGGTCTGATGGGGGTACACGATATATGCAACCAGGTAATCTATCGATGACTAATACAATTCCAGCAAGTCAAGTATGCAATTGGTATGTTTCAAACTGGACCTCAACAGGATCCGGTACTAATTTAATTTCTGCAATAGGTGTATCAACTCCAACAACGGGTGTTGGTGGGTTAGCACAATTAAATGATAAAGCTAATTCGAGTTTTGCATCTCAATATCCAGCTAGACAAGAAAATACATCTTTTAAACAAATTTTAATTGTTGTAACAGATGGAACGTCCGGGAGTCCTGATTACGTTGAATTAATGCCCGAGTTTCAAAGCCCTAGTGTATTAGCTAATAGTCCACCTACTTATCCTGTTGATCAATTTCCTAATACTGGTGAATGGGCAGAAAATAATTTACAAAGTGTTCCACCTAATCCAGCAATTGATTCACGTAAGCAAGAAATATTTGCTGTATTTTGCAGTGACGATGATGACCTTGTTCCTGATTCACCCTCAGTAATGAATGCTGCTACAAATAGTAGCTTTCAGTGCACTTTAGTTGGAGAACAGCCCTGGGAGTGTGATGAGGGAACACCTGGGCCAAATCAATTTACAATGAGCTCTCAAGTTTCTGGTTCAATAGGTCAAGCTGCAGAAGCAGTAGCGGGAGATGTTTGCGAATCGGCTACTACATGCACATGCCCAGCAGGTTATACATTAGTATACCCGAATCCTGCTACAAATTTATTTACTGAACCTTCTGGTATTTGTGATGTAGTACGCCCTCCAATTTGCAGAAAGGTGGAATGTGAATGTCCCGTTTCTCCTATTAATGGAGCAGATACAACTATACTTGGTGAATGTCCCACTACTGCTGCAGAGATTGCTGCAGTTGGTAATCCTACTTGGGCTAACCCTGTATCTTGCAACTATTATTTTGTTGACTCTATTGAACCTAATTATTCAACCGGAAGTTTGTGGAGACATAACTCAAGGTGTGATAGTTTTGCTAATTATTATGAAGAACAATATCCATGGGAAATTGAATTAGTAGCAAATACAGGTCAAGCAGTAAATGTTGTAAGAAGTATGGAGTATCAAATGGAAGCTTATGTATATAAGCCTGATCCAGATTTCTTATGTGGCGATGATAAATGGGAAGATTTGTTTTTTAATTTTGATCAAGCTATTATATACAACAATGAACAAGTATCAGGTTTACTAGAGCTAGTACCCACTCCATATAATAATCCAATTCTAGAGTTAACGTATCCGATAATTAATACAAATAGTATTAACATCTTATGTTCTAAGGTAGAACAGAAATATAGATTTAATCAATTCTGGGATATAACAAATGATAGGGGTGAGTTTACAAATGCCGAACAACAAATTTGGAATACAGAAGTAAATGGCTATATTAAAAATTTAAACCCTATTAATTTAAATTATTTTAAATCTCCGTTGCAACATAAAAAGTTTAGAAATTATTTTACCAATGTTATATTACGTAGAGTAGATTCGGGAAGTAGAAAAATGTTGTTAAGATTAAATAATACTAAACTAGTTTCATCTATTAGATAATGGCAAGTTACAAAAATAATAAAAAAAGTGTTGGTTTAAAAGGTGGACCTAATGAATACCTAACACATATATCAGATTTATTTTCTATAGAAGGATATAAAGCAGATAGTCCTGATGTAAACAACCCATATAATATTATTAACTCAGGTAATATTACTATGGAGGGTGTAGACTTTCCAGTAATAGGAACTGATAACTTAGGTAATGAAAAATTAATGACACCGGGTAATAATTATCAATTCCCTGGTGATCAAGTATTTGAAGTACCAATGGCAAAACGTGGTGGTGGTTTGTTAAATAAAACTATGGAGTGTAATAGTTGTGGTTGGAAATGGAAAGCTGCAGATGGTGGTAATGATGCATCTACATGTCATAAGTGTGGTGGTAGTGCATTACCAAAAGCTCAAGAAGGTTTTGAATCCGATATTGAATATCCTGTTTTACATAGAGATACTAAGAAGCATCCGTATGGTAATCCTAAGTGGAGAAACTTAAGAAGTTTTTTAGGTTTGAAAGGGATGAATAAAAATCAAAGAGAAAGATATACAGAAGATAAGGATGATATTGCAGAATGGAATAATAGACCAATACCTGAATTAACTAGTGAGGAACGAAGTTACCAACGTGATCTTGATGACGAAGAAAGAATTCACAGAAAAACTTTAGAAAACATCTTACCACGGGGCATATTCGTAGAGGAAGCTATAAATGATTTAAAATTAAGACAAGAACCTAGTTATATAAAAGAGCTTGACAGATTAAACCGGTTGGAGTATCCTGCGTATTATGAAAGACTTGATGCTGAAAAAGCTGCAAAGGCAGAAGCTGAAAAGAATCAAAAACGATATGGAGGTGACTTACCTAAAGCACAAG
>Ga0115003_10001285_pt1 | contig 22066 bp, 15 predicted proteins | sample ArcticOcean_MG_C_7_FD_88736 | JGI IMG/M metagenome (GOLD analysis project Ga0115003, IMG submission 88736) | Marine microbial communities from western Arctic Ocean - ArcticOcean_MG_CB11_88 | ecosystem: Environmental > Aquatic > Marine > Oceanic | place: Arctic Ocean: Canada Basin | collected... | reverse complement strand
TCTACATTATAATTACATGCACTTGTATCAGTACAGCCATCTAGACTCATTGTAAGACAAGAGCCGTCATCTACATTTGCACTTGAATTATACTCAACATAATTTGAATCTATACAGCCCTCTACAATAAATGTAGAACATGAACCATCATCAACTGTTGCTGAATCATCAAATTCTAAATACATAGCGTCTGTACAACCATTAACTATTAAAGTATTACACGAACCATCATCTAAGTTAGCTAAAGAGTTATACTCAATATAATCTTGGTTAGTACAACCAGGAATTGCTATTGTTAAACACGAACCATCATCGATATTAGCAGAAGCGTTATACTCTAAATATGAATTATCAGTACAACCTTCTACATCTACAGAACATGAAATAGGTGAAAAGTCAAAACCAGAAACAAATGAAATTCCGTTTAAAGAGAAATTATCACTTGGTGTTGGAGTTAAATTATACTGATTACCAGTATTATCTTCAAACTTCCAACTAATAGATTCTCCAGCGGAAAAACCATCCTTTTCTGCGGTTGTAGCATCATCGCCATTTGCAGCAATTTGAGCACTAGAACCAGAGAAGTTAGTAGAACCACCACAGACTTGAACACCATTAGAATCAAAATAAACAGCAATAACTCCATCTCCAAGAGCACTAAGAGCAGTAGCTGCAGGTGGGGTTAGAAATAAAGTCATATTAGACCCAGTGTTTAAAAACTCGGTCACCAATGGTGGACAAACATCACTACTTTCGTTACAGTCTATTGCTGTTGACGATGCAGAGCTAATGAAAGTCATCGCGTTGATTACAAAATTATCAGCGGGATTAAGGCCTAAAGAATGAACAGCTCCATCGTTAGATTTGTAAAACCAATTAATTACTTCTCCAGAAGAAAAACCATCTTTACTAGGAGTTGTAGCATCGTCGCCCATTACAGCTAATTGTATTTGATTACCTGTAAAAGTTGCTGATGAACCACAAACATAAGAACCATCTACATTTACATAAAAAGCACCAACTTGCCCTTCACCAAGATCGCTATAAATAGCTGCAGCTGCAGGTGGAGTAAAAAATGCGGTCATATTAGACCCTGTATTGACAAAATCAAATTCTAAATCGCATTGAGCCTGTAAGGGGAAGACTATCAACAAACAAGCTGTAAGTACCGAAAAGAGCTTTTTCATAAACATGTAATTAAGTTATTAATAAAGAAAAAAAATGGAAGCATATAGCCTCCATTTTATAATCAATTTTTATGCCATTATTTAATGGCTTTCTCTACTGTACCGTCTGAGTACAAGTACAGTAACACTTCACCATCGAATACATCTTCAGGAACTACTTCTTGACCTAACATATTCACAACTCTAACCAATGTTGGAGTTTCATTTGGATGAGAAGGAATTTCCATTTCAATAGCCCATGTAGGAACTTGAGGATATACATCTAACCTTTCTCCTATGATGTAAGGGAACGTATAATCATCATGTGCACCATACATACGAACTTGGTAACCTTGTCCAGGAACTAGAGTACCTAGACTGTTGAAACCAAATTCTGGCCAGTAAACAGCAGCGTTATTGTTTTTGATTAAGTGTAAGTCAGCTCCTAAGATTTCTAATGAAGCCGCAGCATCCATTTCTTCTTGTAATGGGAAACCAATCATGTTCCATCCTTGATTTAAATTAACGTATAATGGAGCAGAGTGATAAGCTAAGTTTTCAGATAAATCAGAATTATCAGCTTGTAGATTAGCAACATCAGTATCTAAAGATTCAATGTTTGCATTTGCAATACTTAAATCTAACTCAAATTGAGTGCTGTCTGATTGTAAATTAGCAACGTGCTCTTCGTAATCAGCATCTTCTGATGCGTCGTTAGCGTTTAGGATTGCGATTGTGTTATCGTAATTAGCTATTAAAGTAGCTAACTGAGATTCATATCCGAATTCCATTGTTTCAAGATCTAAAGTGTAATTGTCGATTGTTAGATTTAATAAATCAAGTGCAGCATCAGCAGCGACAGCGGCATCACCATTAAGACTTTCTACGATTAAATCGTGAGTAGCATTGATAGCAAGAATTTCAGCATCGTACGAACTTATTAAGTTTGCAATTTGAGTATCGTAACTTGAAATCGTATTTGCTAAATCAGTATTTAAACCGTCTATATCTGCATTTAATCCAGCTACTTCTGTATCCCAAGAAGAGTTAAGAGTTGCTATTTGAGAGTCGTAATCTAAAATAGTAGCAGCTAACAAGTTTTCTAGGTCTAAGCTATCAGACTGCAAAGAGGCAATAGCAGCTTCAAGATCAGATACATCACCACTCATCAAAGAATGAAGATCAGCTAATTGAAGTTCATAAGATGAGATAGAGTCAACTAAACCTTGGTTCAATACAACTAGTTCGTATTCCAATCCTTCTACTTCTAAATCCCATGCGCTATTTAATGCATTGATATCAGATGTATAAGAAGCGTGAACATCGTTTAAAGAATCTGTTAAAGTAGTTTCCAAAATAAACAATTGACCTTGGTAATCTAAAACCATATTATCGAAGTCTGACTGCATAGAAAGTATAGTCATACTTAAAGTGTTGTTAAGGTTCAATAAGTCGGTACTCAACTCATCAATTACAACATTTGCCGCAGCTAACTCGTCAGCTTGTACTGCATATAAAGAACTCCATAATATAGAACAAGAACCATCTGCAACTAAAGCAGACGAACTAAATTCTTCGTACGCAGCGTCCATACAACCAAATTCAGGATCAAGAATCCAACCGGTAATAATATAAGCAGCGTTTACCATATAAGTATTTGTTCCTAAAGAATAAATAGGATATAAACTAGCATCAACATCAGCAGACACATCTCTAGACTTCCAAACAATTTGTTCACCAGAATCGAAACCATCTTTAACTTCACTGTTTGCATCATTACCCCAAACAACGATTAATTGATTTACAGCATCTGCATCCCAAACTAACAAACCACCACAAACTAATTCTCCATCAGATTCGTAGAAAGCACCTAAATAGTCACCATCTTCAAGATCTAAATCAGCAGAAACACCAATTGTAGAGTTATTCCCTGTGTTTATTATCCCATCAGCTGACGAAGGCCAGTTTCCAGAGAATGAAAGATACTCACATGAGTCATCATTTGTATTTGCGTTTGAATCGTAATTTAAAGCATTTGAATCTGTACAACCAAAGGCAACATCTTCACAAGAACCATTATCGATATTTGCAGACTCATCAAAGTTTGCAGCAGCAAAGTCAGTACAACCTTCTACTACAGCCTCACAAGAACCATCGTTAATATTTGCATCTGCATTAAAGTTAAAGGCAGAAGCATCAGTACAACCTTCAACTAAACACGATCCGTTATCGGTATTCGCAGAAGCGTCAAAGTTTGTAGCAGTTTCATTTGTACAACCTAAAGCTATGGCGATACAAGATCCGTCATCGTTAGTAGCATTGTCGTTATAATTAAAAGCAGTCGGGTCAATACAACCATCAATCTCAAACTCATCACATACACCGTCATTATCAACATCATTGTTACACTGTTCTTCACAGTTTAACCAGTCTTCTGAAGGGTATGTACAAAAACCAGCATCTGTTGCTAATTCATTATAGTTACATGCGATATCATCAATACATCCTAAAACTTCAAATCCATCACAAACGCCATCACCATCAGAATCAATAAGACAAACACCATCACAATCGTAACCTACTTCATTAAAGAAACAAGAATCGTCATCGTTATTTGCTTGAGCATCATAGTTACACGCATTAGAATTTGTACATCCAAGATATACACAGTCGCTAGCAACATTCGCTAATTCAACATAGTTATTTGCTTCAGAATCCATACAACCTGTTAATTCACAAGAATCGTCTGAAACATTTGCAGCTTGATTAAAATTCTCAGCCCATTCTTCCATACAACCTTCAATATCAACTACACCACAAGTTAAAACTTGTGAATCTAAAGACATTAATATCTGAGTCCCATTAACAACAAAAGGAATGTCTATAGTATTTAGAATAAATAAGTTCGAGCCATCAACAAGTTGCATAACTACGTTTACACCTAAAACAGCACCATCAGTTTCTGGAGTTGAAGAATCATCTCCCCAAATAGCTAATGAAGTTTGAGATACTCCATATACATCTACAGAACCAACTAACATTCCTCCAGATGATACAGAAATATAAGCATTCTCATCAGTGATCTGTAATCCTGACATAAAACCAGGAGTTAACATTACTGTCATATTGTTTCCTGTGTTACCAGAATAAATACCAGGATATTCACAATCACCACCTAGAACATCACCACCACATAAATCTGCAGTTACTGGAGATCCTTGAACAACCATACCATTAGTAGAATATGTTACTGGAGAAGAAATCGTTAAATCATACAGACTCGAACCATCAACTAACTGCAAGCTGATATCTTCACCAAACATCGCTCCATCTAATTCAGGAGAGTCTGTATCGTCTCCCCAAACAGCCAATGATGTTTGAGATACTCCAAATACACTTGTAGAAGCTACAACCATACCCGCTGGGGTAATACCAACAATATAAGCATCTTCAGATGTTACAGTAAGAGAGCTAATAAAATCTGGAGTTAACATGACAGTCATATTCGAACCTGTATTCCCAGTAAAAGGTTGGGGAATTTCGCATTGCGAATAAGCGCTGAAACTTGATATTAAAACACTAAAAACTAGTAGTAACTTTTTCATTGAGGGGGGGGTTAAGTTAATTTTCTACTGAGGGTTATACCCACTAGATTTCAAACTTACTAAAAATAGATTTAACTATCGACACAATTAAGCCTTAATCGTCAAAGTCATTCGAAAGTCCTTTAAATTTAGTGTGTTTACTAATACTCAATTTTGAACATTATTAAATAATTACTCATTAAAATAAAAACGCAAAGACAATACACATTAACTCTTTTTAATGGTTTTCCCGAAATGAAAACTCAATCCAAACTGGAAAAAGAAACTTTCGGAATCAAATACATTTGCAAACATAATATTATCGACTAAAACATGTAATTGAATAGGACCCGGACTCCAAACAATACCAGAAGCAAGCATTGTATTTCCTGACAAGCGACTAAATGAAGTCAACAATTCTAAGGATTTAACAACTTGAAATTGGTAGCCTAAACTAAATGCGTGAATACTCTGATCAACAACCTTTTTCCTATTATACAATGCCGATAAACTATGTTTATCGTTTAATTCATAAGAGACACCTAGATATAAACTGGGATTTAGTTTCGTTTTATACGAACCATTAATTTCCTTAGGCTCCATTATAGTCATAAGAGAATCTGTAATTTCTTCCATTTGAGCTTCTAAATCTTCAGCACCCGAACTAGATTGAGTTATACCTGTAAACATAAACTCTATGTTACCATCTGTAGTATATAAAGCGTTATTGTATTCTGCCCACTTAATACTTCCAATATCGTTAATAGCAAAACTAGCACTCAACTGTTCGCTAAACTTATAGGATGCGCCAAAATCCATAGCAAAACCATTATTTAACATTGAATCGAAATCTATAGTATCATTTGCTGCACCTTGTCCAGATGTCTGAAATAAAACATCCGCATTTAAAGTAGTCGCAAAAACTGGACTGGCAGTAGAGTCGGTATAAAAACCAAGTTTAAATTTATTGGTGTGTATATTAGAAATTCCTTTAAGGAACTTCACCCTCGCCCCTACCTCCAACTTTTCATTAACCTTTAGAGCAGAACCGATATAGAAACTATTATAGGCGGTTATCTCAACCTTTTGAGAATTAAAATTCATTTGTTGATTTAGGAAATTTGCATTTCCTTGAGTTAAATAATTCATAAACTTATCTGAGAACTGCATCCCACCATCTATAACTAACTCGTCTCCAGCATAAACAAAAATATTTTTCTTTGCTCCTACTTTAAAACCAATATGAAACAATTGATTTCTGAAACTCGATGACAACAAGTTATGTTCCCGTAAATTTGAATTTAGTAAAGGCAAACTTAACCTTAACGAGTCATCGCTACCTTTTTCTAATACCTCATTTAAACTTAAAGGCCACTGTAAACTATAACTAAGATTTGACAAGCCAGGAAAACCTAAGACAAAATTTGCTTCAGGAAATACAGAAGCATTTGCACTAGATTGTAGCATAAATGAATTAGAATGATAACCTGTTAGAGTATTCTGAGCAAACACATTACAACTAAATATAATTGCTAAAAGGAATATATTTCTTCTCATTATTCTTCTGTTTTTAGTTCAACAATTATACCTGCATCTATAATAAATTGGTAATCTGTATATAGTTTAATTGCTACATTTTCACTGTCGTAAGAATTCATCCTAATATCTAGTATCGTTCTATTAGAATTTATAATTGCATCAAATTGGTTTGCAGTGATCCCAAAATCACTTTCATATACTAAGGGCTCTAGAGTTCTACCATTTTCATCTACAGGAGCAGCATCTAGAAGTGCAATTTTCAGAGAATCGAATACTACACCTGTAATAGAATCTTGAAACAACATAGTTATATCTACATCGAGTGGGAATTCGTTTTGTGTACGTAATTGCATTCTAACAGTCTCAACCATATCGAACTGCGTAGGGTTTTCGATATCAAAACTTAAAGCTAAGGTGTCTTTAGTTGTTGCATCTTGAATACGAAGATGAAGAGGTAAATTCATTTCAAAACCAATATTAACACCTGTATTTGGTTGTAAAGTGTTAAGAACTACTTCGTTTCCTAAAGGGTTAGAGATTACGGAACCACTATAAGTAATTATAGTTGGGCTAAGCGCTACTAATTCTTGTAGTTGAGAATTGGAATTATTAAACTCTGTATTGCTTATTTGCTCTGCTGGTACTACAATGCTAGGACCACCTAGATCAACAGATACACTGTTTGCTTCTCCAATTAAGTTTAAATCTATCTCAAATGGTATACCTATAGAATTATCTGCAATAAATACTAAACTCGGGCTTTCTAAAACAATTCCTGATGCAATATCAGTTAATGCACTAAAATCCAAATCCAGAATACCTTCTTCAATACTTTGGTCTAATTGACCAAAGTACCCTTGGATCAATTCAAAATCTAAGTCTTCCATCCCAATAGATAAAGTTATTTCATCGACTTGATTATAAGACACAAAATTTTCGGTAGGAACTATTTGAGAACTATAATTTACTTCCAATTGATTGGATGTACCCGAAAAAACAAAACTATAGCCCTCTAAAGAAATCGAATTAGTAACCAAACCCAAATTTTCAATTTGAATAATTTCAGAAAACGGATTACTATTGGCGTCAATCAAAGTTGGAATCTCTAATAATAGTTCTAAAGTGGTATTTAAATCAGACTCGTAAGAATAAACAAAAGCTCCGGCAGATAAATCGATTAATTCTATTTCAACACCCTCATCAAAATCCATGTCTATTACAAATGTACTATCGGGTCCAGTTTGCTCAGGGAATTTCACAACCCCCTGAGTAGCTATTAAATCTACAGTTTCAATTGTAATTACTAATTCATCCTCGTTAGAGATAGTTAACCACGACCATTGATCTAAAGGATCAGGACCCGCTCCAGGAGAGCTTAGATTTATAATCTCCATACTCATCTCTGCAGTCAAATTTATATTTTGGAGTTGTACTGATGCAGATTGAGAAGTTGATGCCAAAATATTTTCGAACAGAAACACACCTATTTCTGTGTTGTCTATAGAATTAGTCAACCTAAGCTCTAATTGGCTTAAATCGATTGCAAAGTTGTTTGTGATTTCGATATTTAAAACACCTTCAGAAATCAATACTGACTGAAAATCTGTAGAACCTTGAGAATCGTAATTCCCACCAGATTGCGGATTAATTGGTGGAAAATAAGCGGAACCAAAAGTTTGACTATAATTTATAGCTTCAGTTATTTGTTCTGAAAGCTCTGAGTCTTGTAGATTAGATGTTAAACTACTCATTTCTATGACGACATTACTAGAAAAATCTGGTAAACTGATAGAACCAATAGTAAATTCTTGAATTGTAGGTTCTTGATTTTCAACAACTAAAAGACTATCGCTTGCGACATGAGCAATACTATCCTGACGGAAATAAATACGAATTAAACCGTCTGCATCCGTATACAAATCATCGTTATCTGGTAACAAATCACCTAATGTAGTAGTAGAATGAATTAAGGGGACTGCAAGCCCTAACTCTGCATTAATAGTGGATGATAAGGTAGTAAGGTCGTGCTCTAAACAAGAGCTGAATAGGAATAAAAAAATGGTTAAAAAACTTGTTTGTATTTTTTTCATATTTCTTTTATTTATTGAAAATTGAATCTACACAAACAAACCTAGTGAAAATTTGCTAAATTAAACTAACACGTGTAAGCTTAACCAAATAAAGAAAGTGATCATCTTGATAGATCATCTCTACATTCCAACCACTACGTTTTGCCGCATCACTAAGCTTCTCAAAATCTACGAACAACCAAGGGAATGGCTCCGCAATACAATCTTTATAACTAAGACTATATTCCAATTCGCCATAATAGCTACTATTCAAATCAACCCAGAAGCCACCCTCTTCATCTTCAAACATATATTTTAAATCGGATGAATCGAGTAATACTTGTCCATTTGGAGCTACGTATTTTTTTATATGTTCAAAAAAAGTTTCTAAGCCTTCTAAAGTCTTTACCAAACCGATGCCGTTCATCATAAATAATACAGTATCGAAAACCTGAGGTTTAAGTGTCCAAATATCACTACACGAAACCTTCAGTAACTCTCTAGACTTCATAACTTCACAAGACAAGGATGAGACATCAATCGAAGTAACATCAAAACCTTTTTCTTGCAAGTACACACTATGAGCTCCTGCCCCTGCTCCAATATCTAACACCGTTCCTTTTACTAAGGCAAGAGCCTCTTTTTCTAACAAAGGCATTTCGTCAAAAGATCGAAACAAATAAGAAACAGGCAATTCTTCTCCCTCAGTAATATTGGTATCTATCTTTACCGAAGTATCGTCCTTATGGTGAAAATAATTATAGATGGCTTGCCCCATAGGGTCTTCTTCCTTATTAATCATGTCGACTTTTTAGAGCTGCAAAAATAGAAAATTGAATAGAGCGAAAGTACTTATTTCTACATTTTGATTTGACTAGGTTATAGAATAAGGGTATAAATAGTGTATTTTTGACAAAATTTACGATTTGGAAAAAGAGATTCAGGACCTTAAGAAAAAGGCCTATGCGGAAAGAAAGGCAAATAGTGACTTATTTGCGAAACTCAAAAAAATGAGAGGAGCTCCTCTTGATGAGAAATTCCATAAGCTACACGACGAAGTTTTTGAAAAGATAGACTGTTTAGACTGCGCAAATTGCTGCAAAACATCCTCTCCTATTTTTATTCAAAAAGATGTGGATAGAATTGCAAAGCATTTAAATATGAAGACAACCACCTTCTATGATAAATATTTGAAGCGAGACGAAGACTTTGATATTGTCTTACAAGAAAGTCCTTGTGCTTTTTTAGAAGATGACAATTCTTGTTCTATTTACGATGTTAAACCTAGGGCCTGTGCTGAATACCCACATACCAACCGGAAAAAGATGTCGCATATTTTACCTTTAACACTCCAAAATGTGGAGGTTTGCCCAGCTGTTTCGAGGATTATTGACAAAATGAAAAACGTATAACACAAAAAAAAGCCACCTTTTAAGATGGCTTTTTTGATTTTTATGTTGACCTACAATTTAATCTCTTGTTTCACGACACCATTACTGTAAATGTAAAACAGTATTTTTCCATTAGGATGAGAAATATATTCTCTTCCTAAAACATCCATCATTCTTACTAAAGTTACGTTCTCTTTACTAAGCTCTTCAATACTCATTCCATCATCATAATCACAAGCATCTCCTTCGCCATCTTCATCAGTATCAAATTGGTCTGAGTTAGCAATATCGATACAGTTATCTAAATCATCGCAAACCATATCGTCATCCATATCATTGTCGGAGAAATAAGGTAAACCACCTTCAAAAATGACATCTTCATTTTCATTAGATAAAACCCAAAACGCTTCATCATCATATGGGCCTTCAATAGAAGTAAGAATAAAGCAATCAGCATTATTTACACAAGCGACATCCATATCTCCATCCCAAAAAGAAAAGGAAGAACCATTAATTATTAATTGAGCTCCTTCCCAACCATCTTCTTCATCATCGTACATAGTCAAAAGCAATTGATCTTCACCACATAAATAAGGATACTCGCAAGAATCGTCGTCTACATTCGCTTCAGAATTATAATTTGAAGCTTCTATGTCAGTACAGCCAAAAACTAAATCTCCGGTTACGGTACAGTATAAAACTAAAGCTACATTAGTAAACTCACCTTCATCTTCCTCAAAAGCTCCAAAAGAAGATAAAGTCATATTAGTCTCATTTAAATTTACAATATTAAATTCTGTAAATGGAAACTCCTCATCATCGGGAGAAGTAACACTAAAAGTTGAATCGTTAATAAAAACATAAGGCAAAAAAATCGTTTCTCCTTCTATATACATCACCATAGTATTCGTAGTAAAACTTATTGGACCTATTGGCATATCATCATCAATGGGCATCATAATTCCATTTTCTGCTAATGCTAGCCATTCCTCATCCGTTTGAGGCGCAGCAAAACCAAATTCATCTAAAAAATCTTCTGCTGTTAAGAACTCTGAATACATCATAATTTCTTCAATATCTTCTTCATCTAAAAACATCATAACACTAAAATCTGTAGAGTCTACTGCCCAATTTCCAATAATATTTTCTTGATTTGTTTGTGCTTGAGCAACTACCATTAAAAATAGGCTCATGCTTAATAAGTAAATTTTTTTCATCTGTAAGTTTAAAGTTAGAATTATGTAAATATAAAAAAAGCCACCCATAATGGGTGGCTTTCAATTAATTATATTCCGATGTTTACGATTATTTCACGTACAACACCGATTTTACTTCTTCTATAATCTTACTTACTTTAGGCATAAACTCCTCTACTAAATTAGGTGCATAAGCCATAGGTACATCCGCAGTACAAATACGTTTTACTGGAGCATCTAAATGATCGAAAGCATCGCGTTGTACAGTAAAAGCAATTTCTGTAGAAAGCGAAGCTAATGGCCAAGCCTCTTCTACAATCACCAGTCGGTTTGTTTTCTTAACAGATTCTATAACGGTAGCGTAATCAATAGGACGCACAGTTCTTAAATCAATTACTTCGGCACTAATTCCTGCTTCCGCTAATTTATCAGCAGCTTCAAAAACCAATTTCATTATTTTACCAAAAGAAACTAAAGTAACATCTGTACCTACTCTTTTAACCTCAGCTATACCAATAGGAATAATATACTCTCCTTCTGGAACTTCACCTTTGTCACCATACATCTGCTCAGACTCCATAAAAATAATAGGGTCATTATCGCGAATTGCAGCTTTTAATAATCCTTTTGCATCATAAGGGTTAGATGGACAAACTACTTTTAAACCTGGACAGTTTGCGTACCACGACTCAAATGCTTGTGAGTGTTGCGCACCTAATTGACCTGCTGCAGCAGACGGCCCACGAAATACCATAGGCATCGGAAATTGTCCATCAGACATTTGATTCATTTTAGCTGCAGAATTAATAATTTGATCTATAGCAACCAACGAGAAGTTAAAAGTCATAAACTCAACAATCGGTCGTAAACCGTTCATTGTAGCTCCTGTGGCAATACCTGCAAATCCGAGTTCTGCAATTGGAGTATCTATCACTCTTTTTGCTCCAAATTCGTCAAGCATTCCTTGACTCGCTTTATAAGCGCCATTGTATTCAGCAACTTCTTCACCCAATAAGAAGACTTTTTCATCTCTTCTCATTTCCTCGCTCATCGCTTCGGCTATTGCTTGTCGGAATTGTATAACTCTCATAAGACTTGTTTTTTTTTCAGGCTACAAAATTACATAAATTATACTTTATATAATAGGATGCTAAACATCCTTTTCATAAAATTAAATTTCAAGCCACAGGAGACCATATCACTACACCTAAGGAAATCCACTACACTCCTTACAAACGCAAATACAATGCATGCATTACACTTTGATTTCTAGTAAATTTAACTACATTTGCATAACTGAAAAAAAACTAAGTTTTTGGATTCAAAATGAGAACAGACTATTATTGATTTCAGACTGTTCTTCTGAATGAATTAAATACTAAAAATAAAATTAAGGGATGAAAATACTAGTTTGTATAAGTCATGTTCCAGACACGACTTCGAAGATTAATTTCACAAACAACCAAACAGAATTCGATGGTAACGGAATAACATTTGTTATTAACCCATACGATGAATTTGGCTTGACAAGAGCGATGAAAATTAAAGAATCTACGGGAGCAACAATTACGGTTGTAAACGTAGGGCCTCTAAGTACAGAACCTACTCTAAGAAAAGCTTTGGCTATTGGTGCAGACGATGCTGTAAGAATTGACGCTGAACCTAAAGATTCAGCTACTGTAGCTCGTTTAATTGCAAATTACGCACAGGAACAAAACTTCGACCTCCTAATTACTGGACGTGAGTCTATAGATTATAATGGTGGTATTGTTCCTGGAATGCTTGCAACTTATTTAGATATTCCGTTTGTAAATGCTTGTATTGGGTTTGAACTAGACGGAACAAACGCTCAAGTTATTAGAGAAATTGACGGTGGAAAAGAGACTCTAGAAGGTTCTTTACCAATGTTAATTGCGGGACAAAAAGGTTTAGTAGATGAAAAGGAATTAAGAATTCCAGCTATGCGTGGAATTATGATGGCTCGTAAAAAGCCACTTTCTGTGATATCTGCTGGAGATACTACAGCTAGTACAACAGTAATAAGTTTCGAATTACCTGAAGCTAAAGCTGCATGTACAATGATTGATGCTGGAAATGTAGAGCAACTCGTAGAGTTACTTCATACTGAAGCAAAAGTAATTTAATAAAGAACAAAAAAAGATTATGGCTGTTTTAGTATATACAGAAAGTTGGAATGGGAGCTTTAAGAAAGCATCTTTTGAAGCAGTAAGTTACGCTGCTCAATTAGCCAACAAATTAGGAACTGAAGCAATTGCATTAACAATTGCCACTACAGACAACGCTGCTCAATTAGGGAATTACGGAGCTACTAATGTACTTCGTATTGCAAACGAATCTTTAGCAACATTTAACAATCAAGCTTACGCAAATGCTATTGTAGCAGCTGCCGAAGCTAATGGTGCCGATACAATCGTTATTTCGAATACAAATAACGGAAAGGCTATTGCTCCAATTATTGCTGCAAAAAGAAACGCTGGTTTAATTACCAATGTTATCGAATTACCTAGCTCAACGAGCCCTTTTACTGTAAAAAGAAAAACATTCTCTAGTAAGGCTTTTGCTAATTATAGCACTACTGCTGCACAAAAAGTAATTTCTATTACACCAAATGCTATTGGTGCACTAGAAGTAGGTGGATCTGCTACAAGTGAATCTTTCGACTATACAGCTACTAGTTCAGACAATAGATTAAGTTCTGTTTCGGTAGATAGAGCTACAGGGAAGGTTTCCTTAACAGAAGCCGACTTTGTTGTTTCTGCAGGTCGTGGTTTAAAAGGACCTGAAAACTGGGGAATGATAGAAGAGCTCGCAGGTTTATTAGGTGCAGCAACAGCTTGTTCTAAACCAGTATCAGATATTGGTTGGAGACCTCACGGAGAACACGTAGGACAAACGGGTATTGCAATTAATCCTGAATTATACATCGCAATTGGTATTTCAGGTGCGATTCAGCATTTAGCTGGAGTTAATGCTTCTAAAAACATTGTAGTTATCAATACCGATCCTGAAGCTCCATTCTTTAAAGCTGCAGATTACGGTATTGTTGGTGATGCCTTTGAAGTTGTTCCTAAGCTAATTGAAGCTCTAAAAACACATAAAGCGAATAATTAATCCAAAATAAGCTGAGCAATCCACCTATTTTAGTATTTTAGTCATGCTAATAAAAATAGATGAAAACAGTTCAGCTTAATATCATAGGATTAACATATAGTCAGTCTCAAAGCAATGCATACGCATTGTTATTGGGCGAAGAAAATGGGCCTCGTAGGTTGCCAATAGTAATTGGTGCTTACGAGGCTCAATCTATTGCCATAGCTTTAGAAGGAGAAAACAAACCCCCTCGCCCACTTACTCACGACTTATTTACGAGCTTATCGCTTTCCTATAATATTTACCTTAAAGAAGTCGTAATTCATAAACTGAAAGAAGGTATTTTTTATTCATACTTAGTTTTCGAATTAAATGGAGACATTAAACAATTAGATTCTAGAACCTCCGATGCAGTAGCATTAGCACTTCGATTCAATTGCCCTATTTACACCTATGAATCTATCTTAGATAAAGCGGGAATCATTTTAGATGAGGACAAGACTAAAAGCCCTGCTTTACTAGAAACTAGTATTACCAAAACAGATGATAGTAAACTAGATAAAGTCGAAAAAGCGAAACCTTCAAATCTATCTAGACTCTCCGAAATTGCCTTAAACAAAAGACTCAATCAAGCTTTAGAAAAAGAAGATTACGAATTGGCTGCACTTATTAGAGATGAGTTAAACCGGAGAAATCCTCATAATTAAAAAATGAAAAAATTCGTTTTAATTCTGATCTTTTTGATCAGCATAACCACAAATAGTAAAGCACAGAGTTTTATTGGTAATTGGGCTTTCAAGTCGATTGAAAACCAACAAAATATAAGTTTAGTCCAAATTGCGACTTCTGATGAAATGAAAATCTCTGAAGATGGCACTTTTGAATATACTCTTAAAGCAAAAAATAATTTAGAAGCGAATGGAACCTGGGAACTAATAAACAATAAATTATGTTTTAAATACACTTCTCCAAAAGACACACTACGCTGCTATTTTTTCACTAAAACTACCGAGGGATTGGTTTTAAATGAGGACTCTATAAACTACACATTCACTTACAAAACAGACTTAAATACTAGGCAAATACCAATTGAATCTGAAAGTAAATTCTGGAATATTATTAGAGGATTAATTGGGATTACAACTTTAATTCTTATTGCCTTTGCTTTTAGTAGAGACCGAAAAAGGATTAACTGGACCTTAGTAGTAAAGGGTTTATTAGTACAACTAGTATTTGCAATTGGAATACTAAAAGTTCCCTTTGTAGCAACGGTATTCGAAACCATTTCGAGTGGTTTCATCAAAGTTATTTCATTTACCCAAGCTGGAACAAACTTCCTTTTCGCCTCATTTATTACAGGTAAAATTGAAGCACCTCTAGTTAATTTCATGGTACAAGTATTGCCCACAATTATATTCTTTTCGGCCCTTACCAGTTTGTTTTATTATTTAGGAATTCTACAAAGAGTAGTTTTCTTTTTCGCTTGGATGATGAAGAAATTCATGAAACTCTCAGGTTCTGAAAGTTTAGCTGCGGTAGGAAATATTTTTCTAGGACAAACAGAAGCACCTTTATTAGTCCGCCCTTATTTGGGTAAAATGACCAAATCGGAAATTTTCTGTTTGATGTCTGGAGGAATGGCAACAATTGCAGGAGGTGTACTAGCAGCATACATTGGCTTCCTTGGTGGCAGCGACCCCATTGAACAACTTCTTTTTGCAAAACACCTATTAGCCGCTTCTGTTTTATCTGCTCCTGCTGCTGTTATAGCGGCTAAAATTATAATTCCTGAAACTGAGGAGTACGATCAGGATATGAAATTGAATAAGGATAAAATCGGAAATAATGCACTTGAAGCGATTAGTAATGGAACTGCAGATGGCTTAAGACTCGCTGTAAACGTAGGAGCCATGCTGCTTGTATTTACTGCTCTTATTGCGATGGGGAATTATATAACCAACGATCTTATAGGAAACTGGACAGGTATAAATTCTTGGATAATTGCCCATACAAATTACACTGGACTAACCATGCAATTTATGGTAGGCTACACCTTTGCCCCGATAGCTTGGCTAATGGGTATTGCATGGGAAGATGCAGTATTGGTTGGGCAATTATTGGGTGAGAAAACAATATTAAATGAATTCTACGCCTATAAGACCCTCGGTGAAATGAAAATTGCTGGTTTATTTGCACACCAAAAATCGGTAATTATGTCTACCTATATTTTATGTGGATTTGCCAACTTTGCCTCTATAGGTATTCAAATTGGTGGAATTGGCGCACTAGTACCCAATAGAAAAGGACTACTCTCTGAACTTGGATTATTGGCTCTAGTTGCAGGAACCTTAGCCTCTCTATTTACAGCCGTTATTGTAGGTATGATGCTCTAAATTTTGTGAATACATTGTTCATAACATCCACGAACTATTACACATCCAAATAAGCTAATATTCTACTTTAGCGTAAATTTATTCTAATGAAGCAGTATTTAGATTTGATGCGCCATGTTAAAGACAATGGCCAAGAAAAAAGCGACCGTACAGGCACAGGTACCGTAAGTGTTTTCGGACACCAAATGCGTTTCGATTTAGCAGAAGGATTTCCTTGTATTACCACAAAAAAACTACACTTAAGATCGATAATTCACGAGTTACTTTGGTTTTTAAAAGGGGATACTAACATCCAATATTTAAAAGAAAACAAAGTTAGAATTTGGGATGAATGGGCTGATGAAGACGGAAACTTAGGTCCTGTTTATGGCTCACAATGGAGATCGTGGCCTACTGCAAACGGTAAACATATAGATCAAATAACTCAGGTAATAGATCAAATAAAAAATAATCCAGATTCGCGTAGACTTATTGTAAGCGCTTGGAATGTAGGAGAAATAGAAAATATGGCTTTACCTCCATGTCACGCTTTTTTCCAGTTTTATGTAGCCGATGGCAAATTATCTTGTCAGTTATATCAACGTAGTGCAGATATATTTTTAGGCGTTCCTTTTAACATTGCTTCTTACGCATTATTAACGATGATGATTGCACAAGTTTGCGATTTAGAGGTAGGCGAATTCATTCACACACTGGGTGATGCACATTTATATTCTAATCATTTAGAGCAAACAGAATTACAATTGAGTAGAGAAACAAAAACGCTTCCTACTATGAAAATAAATTCTGAGATAAAAAACATCTTCGACTTTACCATAGACGACTTTGAATTGGTAAACTACGATCCACATCCACATATTAAAGGTTTAGTAGCTGTATAATGAAAGTATCGTTAATTGTTGCCTGCTCAGAGAATCACGTTATTGGAAAAAACAATGACCTGATTTGGCATATGCCAAAAGACATGAAGTTTTTTAAAGACACCACCAAAGGTCATTTTGTGATTATGGGAAGGAAAAACTTTGAATCTATACCGCATAAATACCGCCCATTACCCAATAGAACAAATGTGGTAGTTACCAGACAGGCTTCTTACCAAGCCGAAGGTTGTATTGTTGTTAATTCTATTACCGAAGCTCTAAATAAAGCCAAAGAAGCTAAGGATGATGAACCTTTTATTATTGGCGGTGGCGAAATTTACCGCTTAGCTTTAGAGCAAAACTTAATTGATCGGGTATACTTAACACGAGTACATAAAAACTACGAGGGTGATACTTTTTTCCCAGAATTATCTAGTGATTGGAAATTGACAAACTCAGAAAAACACGAAGCAGACGAAAAGCATGAATGTGCTTATAGCTTTGAGATTTACGAGAAAGCTTAAATTAATTTTTTCGCATAAAAAAAGGAGCTAGATAAAATCTAGCTCCTTTTTTTGATATAAATATTCTTACTAAAACAAGTTAAGCTCAGTAAGTAATGCATTTGTTGCAGAAACTCCTTTCGCTGACTCAGCTAATAATGCTTTTTCATTTTCGTCCAATTCAATTTCAACAATTTTCTCAATACCGTTTTTACCTAAAATACAAGGTACACCGATTGTTAAGTCGTTTAAACCAAACTCACCTTCTAATAAAGCAGAACAAGGGAACATTTTCTTTTGATCACAGGCAATAGACTGTACCAAAGAAGAAACTGCAGCACCTGGAGCATACCAAGCAGAAGTACCTAACATTCCTGTTAAAGTAGCACCACCAACTTTAGTATCAGCAGCTACTTGAGCTAATCTTTCTTCTGATAAAAACTCAGAAGCTAAAACGCTATTTCTAGAAGCTAAACGAGTTAAAGGAACCATTCCTTTATCACTATGTCCACCTATAACCATTCCTTCAACATCAGAAGCAGGACAGTCTAAAGCTTCACTTAAACGGTATTTGAAACGAGCAGAATCTAAAGCTCCACCCATACCAATAATTCTATTTTTTGGAAGACCTGTAGCTTTATGAGCTAAGTAAGTCATCGTGTCCATTGGATTACTAACAATAATCAAAATAACATTTGGAGAATGCTTGATTAAGTTTTCAGAAACCATTTTCACAATTCCAGCGTTAATTCCAATCAACTCTTCACGAGTCATACCTGGTTTACGAGGAATACCACTAGTAATAACAGCAATATCACTTCCAGCAGTTTTCGAATAATCGTTTGTACTACCTACAATCTTAGTATCAAAACCCATTAAAGATGCAGTTTGCATCAAATCCATGGCTTTACCTTCAGCGAAATTCTCTTTAATGTCTACTAAGACAACCTCAGAAGCGAAATTTTTAATGGCAATGTACTCAGCACAACTTGCACCAACTGCACCTGCTCCAACAACAGTTACTTTCATTTTATGTGATTTAAAGATTTAAGGCTAAAACACTTAAATCCGATTAGAATTTTGGCAAATTTAACCATTTATATCTCTTTACTGAAAAATATAAAAAGTATATTTGAAAAATATAGTAAACCTTTAGACTGGTACTGTTTTTGCTAGCCTGAATTAGATTAAAACAAGCCAACATGAAAAAGTTTTCTTTACTCATAATTTTACTAGCTACCACAATGGTTTCGGTAGCACAAAATGACTGTCAAGAAATTGATCACTCTATTACCAGTAGCTCTCACACTCCTTTAATTGAAGTAGACCCAACAAATGGAGACACTATTATTTATTATGACCTTTGTTTAGGAGAAGAGCTTACACTTGTTGCTGAAGCTAGTTTCCCAGAAAACAACACTACCTATAACCAAACTATTGAATCTACTCAATTTACTTGGTTTGTAAATGAGTCGGAAACCATTACAGCTAGCGAATACACAAACACCTACAATTCTTCTGAAGGTTTTATCGTGTCAATTATATCGGTAGATGTAAATGGCTGTGAAAACTTGGAACAATACCCAGTATATGTTAGAGTTTCTACAGTACCAACATTAAACTTAACAGCAAACCCTTCGACTATTTGTCCAGATGTTTTAGCTGTAATTGGTAATGATCCAGCATCAGATGTAAATGTAAATATTGTATACGTTACTGATGGCTGGATATCTACTACATGTGAAGATGAATTTTCGGACCCTTTATACCTACCAGATGGTAGTGGGGTTACTTACAATACCGATATTACTTTAGAATGTTTTGGTGAAGGACAAACACTTACAGATGTAAACGACATTGTGAGTATCGACATCAACATGGAGCATTCTTACACAGGAGATTTAGACATGTTTATTACTGCTCCAAATGGAGTTCAAGTTCAATTATTTGCTCAAGCAGGTGGAGGAACTTGGTTAGGGGAAGCTACAGACCAAGATGCAACTGAGACAAATCCTGGAGTTGGTTACGACTACGGTTGGTCTATGAATCCTACTTATAATGGAACTATGGCTGATGGTATGGCAGACAACACCTCACCAGACCCAGCTGGAGGGTTTTCATCTATTTTAAATTCTGATATTTATCTGCCTCTAGAAAGCCTGAATGCTCTTTTAGGAACTCCCTTAAATGGTGTTTGGACAATTACAATTGTTGATAATTTAGGAATAGATAATGGATGGATATTTTCTTGGGGAGTAACAATAAACGCAGCGGTAATCCCTTCGTTTTGGAATTATGATAATTTTATTGTAAATGAATATTGGGAAGCTAATCCAATAATTCAATCTACTAGCGGAACCAATTTAACAATTTTACCAACTACACCTGGACAAGAGACATTCACGTATGTAATTGAAGACAACTTTGGATGTGTTTATTCTGAGGATTTAAACCTTACAGTAACTACGCATGTAACTACAAATCCAAGTGTTACCAACGACATTTGTGGTGCTGACTCAGGAGAAATAAATCTGGGAATTAGTGGGGGTACACCAACATATTCTGTTGATTGGAATTCAGGAGCGTTTACAGGCCAAAACCTAACGAATATGAATCCAGGTGAATACAATTACTTGATTACTGATGCTATTGGTTGCGAGTTTTCTGGTGTAGAAACTGTAATTACAGAGACCATAATCCTAGAGTTTAATTCAAACATTATCAACGATATTTGCGACGATGAAGTGGGGCAAATTACAATTATCCCAACCAATGGCTATAGTCCATATGCGTATTCATGGAATATTTCTAATCCAAATAATGCAACTGCAAACAACCTTGGAAATGGTACTTATATAGTTGCCGTTACAGATGATTATGGCTGCGAAGGATTAGCAATAGAGACTGTTGATAATTTAGACTTAGAATTGCTATTTGACTATACATCGGAATACGATCACTGTGATCAAGATATTGGATCTGCAACAGTAATCCCTCTAAACGGATTGGCACCATATAATTATAATTGGGAAAACGGATTCCCAGACGATGCTACTGCTTTAAATTTAAATGATGGAGAGTATGATTTAATTGTAACCGACTCACATGGTTGTGAAAGAGAAACTAGCGTTGAAATAATTAACATCCCTGGTCCTACAGCATATTTCGATTCAACCTTCGATACAGTAGTTTACAATTTGGGACTGGTAGAGTTTTTAAACTTCTCATCATCAGACCCAACTACAAACCTTGTAGAATATAACTGGAGCTTTGGAGAAGGATCTTTTTCTGAAGAATTCCAACCCTCAAATGTATTTGATCAAATTGGTACGTATATAGTAGAATTATCAGTTACAGATTCTAAAGGTTGCGTAGACAACTTCTTCAAAGAAATTATATCTAAAGAAGATTATTTATTCTGGCCTCCAACTGCATTCTCTCCAAATGGAGACAATAAAAATGATGTATTCAGACCATTACTAAAAGATATTATAATTGATAGTTATGAGATGTATGTTTACGACAGATGGGGGAAATTAGTATTCGAAACTAAAGACTATCTACAAGGATGGGATGGAATTAGACATGATAATGGTACTGATGCAAAACAAGACTCTTATAACTTTTTAATTTTATTTAATACACATAAAAATATAATTGAGAAGAGAACTGGAACGTTTGTACTACTAAAGTAAGATTATATGTTAAAAAGAATCAGTTTAGCTTTTTTATACTTACTAACAATACAATTAGGATATTCTCAATGCCAAACAATAATACCTAGTATTGCCCCATCTATAACTGGAACAATTGAAATAGACCCAACTACTGGAGACGACATAATTTTTTACGACATCTGCCAAGGTGAGAGTATTTTTTTTGACGGAGATGTAGAATTTCCACAAAATAACACGACCTACTTACAAACTCCACAAAGCTCAATATATACATGGTCTAACAATGGGGGAAACTATCAAGTTGGTTACAATACCAACTATAACTTTCCGGATGCAGGAGGCTACGAAATTGTTTTAGAAATTGAAGATGTAAATGGTTGTACAAACACAATTATCTCTAAGGTATTTGTAAGAGTGTCTACCACTCCAGAAATAACTCTTACTGCAGACCCCATAACTGTATGCCCAAACACGAATTCTGATTTAGAAGCAATCATAGAATTTACACCTAACACCTGGGAAATAGACTATAATAATACTTTTTCTGAAGAATTATTCATCCCAGATGGACCTAATT
>Ga0115003_10001279_pt1 | contig 22140 bp, 23 predicted proteins | sample ArcticOcean_MG_C_7_FD_88736 | JGI IMG/M metagenome (GOLD analysis project Ga0115003, IMG submission 88736) | Marine microbial communities from western Arctic Ocean - ArcticOcean_MG_CB11_88 | ecosystem: Environmental > Aquatic > Marine > Oceanic | place: Arctic Ocean: Canada Basin | collected... | reverse complement strand
GCGAGTCGTTCAAAATCTGCATCGTCGTCGTCGTCGCCGCCAAACGGCGCAAACGTATCCGGAACCACCGCGGTTTCGTTCGGGACGGTTTCGTCGGGAGCATCTCTGTTTACGGCTTGGCCGTTTAGAGCGGGTCCGTTTAGAGCGTCTCCTCCCGCGATGTCATCATCACCCTCATCAAAAAACCCATCAGCAGTCCCATCAGTCCCGAGCGCCACGTCCGCCGTGCGAATCGTCACCGCGCCGAACACGGTGGGCATCGCGACGAGTTCCTTGACGTGCAGGTTTCCCACCCGCGGCGGAGTTTTTGTGGGTTGAAGATTCGGACGGTACGGAGAGTCGCCGGGGGACTCGCTGCCGCCGCCGGGTCGTCGCGTACCCGTCAATCGGGGCGCTCGCCACGGCGTCGCGCTGTGCGCCGCGGCGGGGGAGGGGTAGGTGAACCCTTTTTTTTTAACACGGCTTTTGTCGCCGTCGCGGGGTTCCAACGAAGACCGCTCTTTGTTGAAAGGAACAGCGCTCTGCTGCGCGCGGTGCATGTTCGCGAAGTACGCGTCCGTTCCGCCGGCGTTCAGGCTTCTTTCCTTTTTTTTCGTGGAGGTACTCACCGTGTGTCGCAACGCCCCGCCCTCGCCAAGCGGCGACGGCAGGTCAAACGCCGCGCCGTGTGTCGAGAGACCGTTTTCGATTTGAAACGATCTCGCGTGTCTCGTGACTCGACTCGCGGAACCAGGATCCTCCGCGGGTGAGAACAGACCATCCTCCGTTAACCGCAGCTCGGTGAACGGCGTCGCCGCGGCGGTGGGAACTAAACCGGTTCTTCCGGGGCCGCCTGTGTTTGGGGTCCTCGCGGAAGTCCCTCTGGACCGCGTATCCAACGGAGTTCGTCCGCGTTTCTTCGAGTCCACGTTGTTCGGGTCATTCGGGGTCCGCGCGCGTTCCTGCGTTTGTGCGTTTTCAACTTCCGCATTTTCAACTTGTTCGTCCTCCTGCGTTTCCATTTGCGTTTCCTCCGCCGGGAACAGCGTTTCTGGGATTCGCGTGTTCTTGTCCCCGGGCGACGGCCAGTCGCAAGGATCCTCCGTGTTCTCGATGTCCGGCACGGGTACGGAAGGCACGTCCGCGAGATTGAGATTTTGTCCAGGCGCGACCTTTTCCGAACCTCGCGCAACGCGTCTTTCGTCAGCTCGTTCCGAATCGCACGTTTGAAACACGGTCTCCGGGTCTAACGAACAACGCACCAAATCCTGGAACTCGGTTTCCGGAACTCTACGCACGTCTTCGGATTCCTCGTGGTCGTCGTGTCCTGGAAGCTCGGTTTCAGGCACGAGTTGCGTTGCCGTGCGCGCACACCACCCCGGCCTTTCAGACGCGACCGGGGTGCGCGCAGCATCTGCACTCGAAATCGTCGTGGTCCGACCGCGAATCTGGATGTTGGAACGTGCCCCGCGTTGCCCCACCCTGCGAAGCGACAATAGCACCCCCCTGAGATACGCGTCGCAGTCCTCCGAGGTTTCCATGGCGGCTTTGGCGGAGAGAAACGCGATGTCACCCGGGGGCAGCCGCTGCGAATCGTGTCGGGAACGAGCGCCGCTCGTGGTGGTGTAGGCACCACGCGCATCACGAAGCTGTCGCTGTCGCAAAACGTACGTCTCACCCCCCGAGGTGGAGGTCACCTCGAAGCAAGGCACGCGGTCGCCCTCGGCGCGCGCGGAGTAGTCCCGATCCATCATGTGTGTGTCTAACACCTAAGTCGTGTCATCGCGCCAAGTCGACCGTCCGAAGGGTGTGCCTCGCGATATGGCGAGGCTAGGGGTATCCGAGAATTCAAACTTGCCGCATCTGAGCGAAACTTGGCACACGCGACAGAAGTGAAATCGTCAGGACACGTCATGCATCTCGTCGCCCTCAGTCTCGCTCGCACACGTCCCCGTGCCATGTCCTGTGCCGCGCTCGCGTCCGCGCGCGCGCTCGCGCCGAAACGCTTTCCTTGTCTCCGAGGCGCTGCTTCGCGCTTTTCGTACAAAACGCATTCCCGCGTCGTCGGCGTCACCCCCGCCGGGGCGCACGACGTGTCTACGGATTCCGCGGTTTCCGAGATGAACGTCGATCTCGAGATCGACGCGTTCCGCCAACACCAAGCCACCGCCCCCACGCTTTCGTTCGCGGACGAGTGCCGGACGCTTGTTGACTTGGGGCGCTACGCGGTGATCAGCACGTTCGGCAGGGGCGAGGCGTACGGGGCGTACCCCAACGGCAGCATCGTCGGGTTCGCCTCGGACACGACCGGCAGACCGATTTTCGCAATGTAAGTATTTCCCAATCACCGCGTTCCGCCTTCGCGATTGCCCATACTCGTACCAGAAGGGCGCATTACCTCTGCCTGTTTACGTAATACACGTTACGAGAGACTGACACTTTTCTATTTACAATCAGGTCATCAATGTCGTCGCACACCGGCGACCTCGCGGCGAACGGCAACTGCTCGCTCACGGTCACCGCGCCTGGCTTTACGGGCGCGGGGGATGGGCGGGTAACCTTGACAGGTACTGTTACTAAATTAAAAGACACGGACGAACAAAAAAACGCCAGAGAGGAGTACCTAAAGAAACACCCGGATGCCTTCTGGGTGGACTTTGGGGATTTCTCGTGGCACAGGATGGATGCCGTGGTGGGCGCGCGTTTGGTGGGCGGGTTCGCCCGAGCGGGGGCGGTGGGTGGCGAGGAATATTTCAAAGGCGAAGTTGACCCTGTAGCGGCGTTCGCCGTACCGATCGCGACGCACATGAACGCCGACCACGCTGATACGATCGTCGCAATGACAAAGAATGTATGCGGGCTCACCGTGCAAGGCGCCGAGATATGCGGTTTGGACCAACTCGGCATGAACGTCAAGGTCACCAGGAACGGCGAGCAGTTCAAAATCCGCGTGCCTTTCGAAAAGCCCGCGCCCGACCGGAAAGCGGTGAAGGAAGTCATGGTTGCGATGACCAAAGCGGCTGTGAAAGCGGCGGCGGCGGCGGCGGCGGCGGAGGAGGAAAAATAGGACGAGTGGTTTTAACAGGACTTTTTCCCCTTGACATCTAATCGAATCGACTGTGTTCATATTCGTTTCCTTCCCCCGGTCGGGAAGGCTTTGTTTTTCGCCGCGGCCGGGACGTGCGGCGTGTCGTCCTCAAACCGCCACCCACTCTCCTGGCGTTGCCCCCCCCCCTCCATCACCCCCACACCCCCCACGCGTTTGTCCTGCGACGAGGGATTGAAAACGACGGGATCTTCGTCAGCGAAAACGTGATGACACAACGACACAGGATGCGTGACGTAAGACTGGGGAAGCGTTCTCACGTTCACGCGCACGACTCGCGTAAGCCCGGTGACTTCACGCGCCATACACGCGAACATCACAACGAACGCGCACACCCAAAGCGCGGCGACTATGACGAGCATACGGACGCCTGTCGAAGAGCGCGGGTGTGGCCGACAATGAGAGTTGAAATACGAATGCGTGAAAAACAAAAGTTGGATTTTTAGGGACACTCGCTTGTTTCTACTTTGGCGTCGCGTACATGACAACGCACCGTATTCACCTACGCCGGAATGGCTTCCCAAACTCCTTTCAGCCCGATGCAAACCTTGCCTAGGCTTTTTTTTACGGGGTTGGGGGATTCGCTCCACTTTTTTTCACCGGAAGCGGAGGCGGCGGTCGTCGGCGAAGAAACGTCTGCAACCTTGGTTCGGTTGCTCGTGAATTCGTCGTCGCCGAACGCGTGTCCGTACCCGAACCCGTACCGGTACCCGTATTCGTGTCCGTACCCGAACCCGTACCCGAAGTAGTCCGCGACTTCGACGTCTGGGACTCGGCCGGATTTCTGAGTTTCTTTTTTCAGAGCCGCGTTGTGCGCCACGACCGCGCCGGCGCAAGTCGCGAGAATCGCGAAAGAACACGCGTTCAGGAAAACAAGGAAACCGTCGCTCGATTCTTTCATGGGCCGTAGGTTGGGCACGGCCCAGTACCGAGATAACTCCGCGACCTTTTGCGGCTCGTAGGCTTGGGTAACGTGGCAATCGGGGGGGAGGAGCGCTCGGGCGTCACGACACGGAGCGCGTTCCAAGACGGTGGGCGAAATGGCCGCACGCGTTGAACCCTCGGGGACGTCGACGCCTTGGGAAGACACGCGCGCGACGACCGCGTTTCTTGCGCCGCCTGCGCGAGAAACGACGAGCCGAGCCCCTTTGCGTTCGGGGACGCACACGCCGAGGCGCACGGGCGAACCCGCGAACGGCGCGGCGAGACGCATCACGGGGTTTTTCTTTCCCCGTGCGCGGGGGTGTGATGAGAACCAGACAACGCGAATGATGATGGAAGCGGCGGTGGCGCTGAATACTGTACATTTTTAGAACGAAACTCGTGGATTGGATTGCGACGTGTAGGGTGACACTCATTACCCACTAATACCCGCTTCCATCCGCCCATGGGTCCTCCCCCCCCGCCGCGGCCCCCGCTCTGCCCATCGCTTCCGCGGGGTCGAACTCGTCCTCCCCAGACGCCCCGAACCCGAACCACCCGAGCCGGCGCAAAACCATTGTGGTGGAAATCCCGACGCCGCCCACGACGACAGCCGCTACTAAAAGTTTATTTTTCTTCGCAAAGGAAAGCGCGGATTGCAAAAACGACCCAGCCGCCATCATGCGACGCATGGTTTTCGGGGATATGTTCTGCATCATCTTCGCGGTCTGTTGGGCTTGCTCGTCCGACATGGTCATGCCGCTCGCCGCGGACATCTCCTTCAACTGCTCGGGGCTGATGTTCTTCATCATGTCGCTCATCGCGCTCTGCGATTGTAAAAGAAAAGTGTCAGTCTTTATGTGATGTGTAGTTGTAACAGCCGCCAGTAAATGTTACGGCCGTAGTGCACTCAAAGAGGGGCTTGAAACAATCTTGCGATCTGGGAAAGCCCCAACACGTACCTGCATCGCCGGGTCCTTCATCTTCTCCGCCATCTTGCTCATCATGTCCTCCGAAGGCCCTCCAACCCCCATACCGGACGCGGGGTCCATCCCCATGTCCTTCATCTCAGCGGCCATCTTCATCATGCCCTGCATCGCTTCTGGATTCATGTTTTTCATCATAGAAGCGGCTTGCTTGGCCATTTTAGGGTCGATTTTAGGCATCCCGGCGCCGCCGCCCGGCATGTTTTTCGTCATCGCCGCTAACTGCTCGTCCGTCATGTTCTCCATCATCGCCGACGCTTTGGACATGAACTCCGGGTCCTTCATCGCCTCGGTGGCTTTGGCCATGGCGTCGGGGGGAAGGCCCATGGAATTGGCCATGGAATTCGCGATGTCCCTACCCGCGCCGCCGGTGACGGATCCCGATACGGATTCCTCAAAAGGAGGCGTCTCCCCGTCGTCCGTCTCGCCGCTCGCCACCAAGTCACTCACCGCTTTGTCCAGCTCTGCTTTCACGGTTTCGTCCCCGGGTGACAAAGCAACTGCTCGGCGCAAATCACCCACCGCCAATCGCAAGTCGCCCTTGAACGCAAACGCCTGCCCTCTTCGGTAGTACGCTTTTAGGGACTTGCCATCCGTCGCGAGAACCTCTTTGCATTCGGAAATTGCCGAGTTGAACCGGTTGGTTTTGTTGAAACACAGACTCATGTTCAGCATGCACGAAGTCCGCAACGCCACCGCGCCTGGTGAGTTATCGTCCTTCAGGTTGTTCTTAACCCTCATGTACTTCTCAATCGCATCCGTGTACTTGCCTTGGCCCACTAAAGTGTTGCCATCTTTTTTCAACTGCTCAGCCCCACTCAGCATGTGACTCGCCTGCGCTTTCGTCTGGTTCATCGCCGCCGTGTACTGGCTCTTGAGCTGCTCCGCGTCCATGTTACCCATCTCCGCCGCCGCGCGTTTCATGTCATCAGCGGTCATGTTCCGCATCTGCTCCGCAGCACCAGGGGGCATCCCAGCGCCACCGCTCATGGACGCCGCCATCTTCTGCATCTCAGCCTGTTTTTGGTCGTCGTGATTGGAGAGGGAAAGAAAGACGACGCATGGCGGGAAGGGTGGTGCGTCGTGCGTTCCGGGCGGGGTGGTCAGGGACGGGCTTTGGTCAGCCGCGTGCGATTTCGTGGAGATTCGGTGACACGCGCGGTAAAGCCCCTCACGTCACACGTGTGACTTCGGTAAGAGAACAGCGCGCGTCTCCGCCGTCAACGCGAAGCGGCCCCGATTCGAAGATGCGCGCATTGGCGGTCGCGTTTCTTTTCGCGCGCGCGATCTGAGGTGACCCTCGACTGCGTACCATCTGCTGCGGGCTCATGTTGGCCATCTGCTTCTGCGCGAAGGCCATCATCTCGGGGGTTATTTTGGAGGGGTCCATTTGCACCGTCGATGGGCGCGGTCGACGCGATCGGTGCCCTTGCGTGTGTGCGCGGCCACCGGACGTCGCGGCAAGAGCCGCGGCCGACGCTTCAAGGACAGCGATTATGAGCCTCAAACCCCTCCCGAAAACGCATGAAGATTCTTTTAGACTGAAGCGCGAAAAAACAAGTGCATGGTTTCACGAGAACTCTCGCAACAAGCGTGTGACTATTATAAACAACAAACAAGCGGTCCCCCCTGATCGCCCTCTCAGGTCACCTTTCTCACCGCGAGCTGACGGTCGATTTAATTTTGATCGGCGACAGCCCGGGCATTTTCAGCGCGCCGGCGGCGGACATTGAATGGGTCAGCACTTTCGGCAACGCGACGGCGGAGACGTTGACCGAAAGATTCGCCATCCTGGGCTTGACTGAAACAACTCCCGAATTAAATCCCGAATTAGCTCCAGGAGGCGTCGGCAATGGACTCGGCGACAGCACCGGTTGCGGTGCCAAAGAGTACCCCTGCGCCACAGGGGCGTCGTCGGTATCCGAGGAGCACGAACTGGACGCGGATTCCGTTTGGTGATTCGGCCCGAGCGCGTTTGTTTTATGTTTCACCGAAACCGCGGGGGTTTTGATCGGCCGCAAGCCTTTCAGGGACACGAATCCCCCCGCGGCGACTTCCACTGAAGGCGAGGGTGACCTGAACAGCGATGAGCTGTTGTCGTTTCCGGACGAGCTGTCGCCTCCGGCAGCACCCGCGTTCGCGCTTTCAGACGCGAGCGCTTCGTCAAACGAAAGCGACGCGTTCCGATTGTGGTGCGGTGGTTGACCTTTCGCGTCGGAGGGTTGCGTCAAACCGGTAGTACCCGCCGTCCTTGCCTTCTCCTTCGCCGCGATCAGGCTTCGCGGCGAGTCACTCGCGGGGTGATCAACCCACGCCAGGGGCATGCCGTTTTTTAATAGTTCAAGAATCTCGGGAAACCCGGGCCTTTCGTCTGGGTCTTTGTGCCAGCACCGCTGTAACAGCTGCACCGCGTTGCTCGGCACCCAGGTCGGCAGTTTCGGCCTCCTGTGCAGAAACGCCACCTGTACCACTATTTGTACCGGGCTCGATAGCTCTTCCCACGGGTACTTCAGGGTCATGAGTTCCCACAGAATGACCGCGAACGAATACACGTCGCTTGACTCGTCCGTGTGGTCGTTGCGCAGCGCCTCGGGGGCCATCCACTCCGGGGTGCCGCCTGGCGAGTGGCTCCCCAAAGCGTGCGAGTGCTTCAAACGGCTCATACCGAAATCGCAAACCTTGACCGTCCAGTGTGCGTCCACTAACAAGTTCGCGGGTTTCAGGTCGTTGTGCACCACCGGTGGTGATCGCGAGTGCAGATAGGACATGCCCCTCGCGCAGTCCCTTGCCATCTGTTCTCGTAGTCTTCCGTTGGTGCTCAACTCCACGCCGTTCCGTGACGCGCCGTGAAGCAACGAGTGCAACGATCCGTACGGCATGAGTTCGCACACGATGTTCAAAATCGGGCCGTTAATCACGGCCCCTGGTACGACACAGACGAAACAGAAAGTGTCAGTCCCGAGTCTTGAGTACGGGTGTACTGTATGGGCAAACAGTCTACCTGTCATGTACGAGGGATTGGAAAGGGTAGACAACGTGGGTATTACTTTCCGACTGTACTCCATACAGAGCAGTACTCAGGGAGGCGGAACGGGTAGTAAATGGGAAAGGCCTTACCCAGGAACAAAACCACGTTGGGGTGCCGCATCCCCTGCATCATCCTGATCTCGCCCGCGAACTCCTCAACAGACTCCCCAGTCACGTTCTTGTTGTGCATCTGTTTCAACGCAACCTCGGTGCCGTTCCAATCCGCGGTGAACACCTCGCCGAAGCTCCCGGCGCCGACGCGTCGGCCCACCTTCAGTTCTTCAGGGGGGATGACCCACCGCCCGGCGGCGTGCCGCAGCGCGCGTTGCGCGGCCGGGTGCGGGTCGATGTCGACTTCTGAGATTGTAAAAAGAAAAGTCAGTCTTGTATGGGCAACAGGGAGGCGGAACGTGTTGAATGGGAAAGGCCCTTACCATCCCCGTCGGCCGGTTCGTCGCCATCCGCGGATCCCGAAAAAGGCGCCAGCTTCGCGGAGGTCTTGCCAACCCCACCCGGGTTCCTTCGGGTCGGCGTGGGGGCGTACTCCACGGTGGACGCCAGCCCGGTGCCACCCGCGTTTTGGTGCGTTTCCGTTTCCGTCGCCGCATCGTCACGTGTCTCGTCCCGGAACTTGACCTTCCGCGAGCCGTTCGCGGAGGTGTCACCTGCAATGGCACCACCAGTTGTATTTCCATCCCCCCCACCACCCACCCCGAAGATATCGCCAAGGCCAACCAAACCGAACAAGCCGAGCTCGCTTCCTTTTTTCTTTGCCAGCGAGCTCGTTTTCCGCAACGCGCTTCCTCTCGCCGCGGGTAACGGCTTGCCGCTTCCCGACACGGGCGGGACGGGACGGGGTATCACGGTAACATCAGACTGACTGCGCTCGCTCGACCCCCCGTTCTCGGACGACGCGCTGACGAACCCGTCGTCGCTCTTTTGCGAGCCGGAGCCGTTTTTTTTGCTCAAGGAACTCGTTCTTTTCTTTCTCCGCACACTTTCCAAAGCTTCCTCCCGCGCCGCCGCCACCTCCGCCGCCGCCAGCACCGCCGCGGCGTGTTCCCACGCCGCCGCAGCTTGCGCCTCCGAGCCTGACGCGTCCCTCTGGGTCCACAACCCGGACCGTTCCCGCGCCTCCTGGCGTCGCCGCGCCCGCCGCCGCACCGTGTTGGGCGTCGCCGCGAACGGGTCCGAGCCGTCTTCGTCTTCGTCAAAGTTGTCGCCGCCGTCGTCGTCCGCCGCGCCCACCCCGTCCTCCACGACTCCGTCAACACGCTTCCCGTCCTGCGCAAGAGAAGAGAACACGCTCTTCTCTTGTGTTAGCAGCATCGCCTCCGCGGGGGATACCGGGTCACTGTGCGCGCCGCCGTGCACGTGCGGGACGCCCGTCATGGCGGAGGTGATCCACCGGTCGCGGTCCAGAACGGTTCCCGCGCGTAGTAAACGCCTTGAATACCCGTGAGTGCTGCAACACAAGCCGTACAAACGCTGCCAGTAATCAAGGCTGTCGATTCCCCCCCGTCGCAACGAGAACTTGGGGTGCGTCACCAGCTCTAACACGAAACAGGTCTCGCCATCCTCGGGGGACGCGTACGCGCTGAGCACGGTGCCGTAGCTGTGCGTGGGAAAGACGAATTTGGTCAGTCCCTTGCGTCTCGAGTACGGGTGTGCTGTAGTGTCGTGTGTGTAGTGCGGTCGACCAGGCGCAGAAACAGTGCGTGTGTGCTGTATTCGTGACAGCTGCCAGTCCAGCCGTAAGCGTTACGGCCGTAGTGCGCGGTAATCAGTCACACGCTTGGTCCGTAAACGGGCGGTGTGTCGGATTCGGGAAAGCCCCAACTCCTCGTACCCGTACATGCGCGAAAACCCGCGGCCCCAAAACAGGTGGTTGTCGTACAACACGAAGTGTCTCATTTTCCACCCCCTGGAACTCAACCCTAGCATGCGCATGGTGCTCCCCATCAGACTGTCGCTCCGTAGCTTTTCCAGGGTGCCTTCCAGGGTTGGCGTGCGTGGCAGCCACGCCAGGAACCGCCCGGGCGCGCCGGGGAGGTTGCTATCGGCGTTTACTCGCGGCGGTTTCGCCCGCGACCCGCCCCCCCCCGCGCTCAGCACGCTGGAGTTATAACTCAAAATAGAGCTCGCCCTTGACACCGAAGTGCCGGATGAGTCATGATGACGCGCGTTTTCCAAATCCGAAAACGAATTGTTTTGACGCATCGGGGCGTGGTCGGCGTAGGCGCGCGCGCCGTGCTGCGAGCCTTCTCGGGATGTTCGCGATGCTTCGTGCGTACCGAGCGCCAACGACGAAAGACTGGAGTGCGAGCCCAAGCTGGTGCGTCGCAAGGTGGCGGGTGCGAGCTCGAAACTCGGCCGGCGCGATGACCCGGTAGGGGTGGGTGCTTTTTTGTGTCTGCCGCCGCCGCCGCCCGCGATGCTTTTCAGTCGTTCTGCTTCGAACGGCGACTTGGGCGGCGACTGATCGTCTTTGTGATTCGGGGACACCCACCCGGTGGGCGTGTTTCCCTCCCCCGACCCTGGTTTCGTGGGGGAGCCGTGTGGGGGGGTCGTCGCCTTTCCCACGCGGTTGGCGACCCCGGAGATGCCGCCGCCGTTCGAGGAGTGGGACGACCCAGAGGTGGTTTTCGCCTGGGAATTGGAGTGGGTTTGGGGGTGCGGCGGTCGGGTCAGAAAGACGGTACCATGGGTCCAAGAAAAAGCGTAGCGTGTTGAACGCCCTGCGATCGAGCGGGAAACTCATCGATCGACTCGGGACGGGTCCCCCTCTGCACGACGAGTGATTGACGAGTCAAATGACGCACCGCGTAGTACCCTTCACTGTTCCCGCTGCCTGACGTGCCCGGTGGCGACCCACCGTTGCTCCTGGCGGTCATGCAAGTGTGTGCGGGGTGGGTGAGGTGGGGAGAAGACGTCGTCAGCCGGTCGAATCGGAAAACAAAAGGTGGCGGGAAAGGTGGGTGTCGTTTCGGAGCGTCGCATGTGAGAAGGGGCACCTGTGGCGCACGCACTTCGAGAAGGGCATGTCGCGACACCACCGCGTCGGACTCCGACACGAGTCCAAAGAGGTCGCGCGCGCTTCACGCAGACGGCGAAGCGCCCGCCCTTGTGCCGCGCGTGCTGATCACCCCGCGAGACTCTTCTTGGAACCTTTTGCTTCGCGAGCCTCACAGCCCTCGGATAGCCAGAGGCCCACTCAGCAGAAACGCGGGGGAGTTTTCGTACGCCCGTAGTGCTTAACAGTCACAAAATTAACGCCCCTCCTGGCAAATCTGTGCCGAATCTCGTGAAAGGGCTTCTCCGTCGGCGTAGACTCTTCGCCGATAAGAACATTCTGGCGAATTCTCGCGTCGACCCGACCGTGTCGAAACGCTTGCAAAAGAGGCTCTGGCCGAGGGAGTCCTCAGCTTGTTCGACACACGTCACGCACGTCGCATCGCTTCGGCAACGCACTCGCACACGCACGGTACGGGCCACTGTTGTCGCATTTCTCGTCAAGTCGTTCCTCCCTCGCGCATCGGATATAACAGGCGCGTAAGGAACAAGGATACCGTCCACGGAACGCACATCAGTCCAATGTGAAACGTGGCGTTAAAAAAAAAACCGTCGCGATTTCAAAACGTCTCCACCCGTCTCGGCTCACACCCTCTCTCCCTTGTTCTTTGCAGCATTTTGCCTGACCAAAATGGAGTACGAACACAAACCGCGCGTCACGAAACAGGACAAGAAATCCAAAAAGGAAGTGTACTCGTCGAAACACATACGGAACGCGGTAAAACTGAAGGAGACTGCTTTGGCGAAGAAAGGGGACAAACGCGTCGTGCTCCTGGTGAGATGAACAAGTAGCAAGCGCGCGCGACGCTGTTGTTGTAAAAGAATCTCGTGTGGCACTGTTTCAATCGATTCCCACTGCCCACGAGGGCTTTCTCCCGCCGCGTCGCGCCGTGTCGCCCATCGCGCCGACTAAGTTCCCATACGCCCCTTTTTTCGGCGCGGCGGAGGCGTCCTTCCCGCCGGCGCCCAAAACGTCCCACTGACTGTTTGCTCCTACACAATCCCGTCTCCGCTCCGCCTCCGCCAGCGTGAGGTGCGGGAACGGACACGTGGCGACAAGGCACCCGCCGTGGTGCGCGAACTTGTGGCAGTACCGAAGGTTCGGCACGACGCGTCCGGTTTGGGCGGGCCGAGTCGAAACCGCCGTCGCTTGTGCTTCTGAAACACGGCCGCGACTGTTTACTCCTACAGCCGTGTCTTCCCTCTCGCCGTCGCCACTCGTCGGCGGCGCCAGCAGCGACGTCCACATCTTCCGCGCGCGTCTCGCTCCAGGCTGCGGGGGCTCGCCTTTGGGAGGGAAGGTGTTTTCGATTTGACCCGCGTTGAGTGGCGTTTTGTGGGAGGCAGGCACGAACGCGGGCGGAACGAACTCGGGTTCGGAAGACGCGCCATCAAACGCGTCCACGGCGACGGAGCTCGGCTCGTCAGCCACCCTTTCCCTGTCCGCTGACGGAAGGTTCCCCTCCTCGGCAGTACCTTCCGCAGTCAACACAGTGCGATACGCCGCTTGAAAGTCATACAGCAACCCGGGTACCGGGCGCCCGCGGCGTTCCCGCGGGCCGAGCGCGGGTTCGACGTCTTTTTCGGTCTCGGCGTCGTCGGTTGCCGTATTCGCAACAGACTCGTTTATCGCCGGGTCGTCAGTTTCGTCGTCGCTGCTTTCCGCGTTTCGCGCGACGCCTACGCCGCCGAACAAACCGCCGCCGCCTCGTGGACGTTTCCGTTTGCGAGAATCGTTTTTGCGTTCGCCGTTGGGTCGGCCTCCGCGGCGACGTCGCGCGGGCGCCGGGTTTGTCGTGTCTGCGTCATTGTCCGTATGCGCATTTACCCCAAACGTAGTATCAACGAAATCCTCCCCGACGTAAAGCGCCGCGTCACGCGCGCCGGCTCGGCGCGACAGCACGTACCGCCCGGGGGATAGGTCGGCTGTTAGCTCTTGTAACGTTTGGATGATTCCATACACGTTCCGCGTCGCGGCGTTCGGGTTGAACGAGTTGTGGAACCAAGGCTCGGCATCCGCGCCGCCCGCGCTCGCGTCCCTCTCGTGTCCCTCGCGTTCGTCCTCCGTTTCCGCGCAAGGCCGGCCGGTGCCTGAAACCAAATCTGAGCGGTTCGGAAAAGCCACTGGGTCGTCCAAATCGACATCGACGTCGACCCCTACCGGCGCCTCCAAATACGGCGCAGACGGCGCGACGTTCAGTTGAACCAAGGCGTTGATTTTTGTTTTGTCCACGCGGTCGAGGGACAAAACGCGCCCGTCCGCCACGGCGACGCGCGCGTGTTGGACGTAACACCCGGGTTGCCGCACCGCCGCGTGCGCCCAGAGTCGCGCGACGTCGCGACTTGAAACCGCTTCCCTTTTATCAGTTTCAAAGTCCTCGCGGTCCTCGCGGTTTGAACCCGAACCCGAAGCACCCGACGCGAAGTAATCCACCGAGCATTTAGTCAAAGCGCGTTCGTCAAACACCACGCGTACGATTTTGTCACCCAGCCGGAATGACCCGGTTGTTACTTTTTCTTTTTTTTCGTCCCCGTCGTCGTCGCTTTTCGCGTTCTTTCGCGAACACCAAAGCAACGCTCGTTCCCAGTACGCCTCCGCTCGTTCCCGTGTCGACCCACACAGGTCACGCGACGGAAGCGGGTCGAACACGCGGAGGGACTTTTTGGGGTTGTTCTTGTTGGAATCGCGCGCAGTTTTGGGACCGGCAGCGGTAGTACCGACGGTAGTACTAGGACTAGTAGTAGTAGTAGTACCCGTACCCGTAGTACTGCCGACAACCTCCAGCGGTACGTCCCAGGCGGCTGTTCTTCCGTCGTCGCACGTCGCGCTCGCGAACAACTCGAACGCCGAACACGTGAGCACCGCGTCGACGCGAGACGCGTCGGTCTGCGTACGTAACAAGCTCTCCGCGACCGCGCGGGTACAGGCGCTTGACGAGGCGTCGCACGACGCGTCAACCGCGCAGGTGAGTTCGTCGCCCACGGCCGGCGAGGTAGTACCTCTGGGAAGAGTATTCGGTGAGGTAGTAACTCCGCGACTAGTATGAGTAACTCCGCGAGTAGTGCCCGGGCCTCCGTGAGTAGCGTGACCCCCAGAACTACGCCCCGTATTGGAACCCGGGGCGCTCGCGTCACCATAGGTACGTGTCGTAAACTCCAAAGCCACGAGTTCCACGTTTTCGCGCTTTTGCCAGCTGCTTCCGTCAAGGCTAACGGCGGCGGTCACGAGCCTCGCGCATCGCGGGAAAACGCCGCCCGTCGCAAACGCGGCTTCGGTCACGCCGCGCCGCCATTTGCGCTCCGCGGAAACGTGCGTCTCACTCCCCGCGACTTTTCGATATTTAGCCAAGGCAGCCGGGTCTTGAACCACCGCATTGAACTGATGCGCCAGAAACCGTCGTTGCTCACGTTCCACTCTCCGGTAAAGCTCCGTCAGCGTGGACGGGGCTAACCCGCGCGGCAGATCCTGCGCCGCCCGTTTTTTGGAGGGCGGGAACTGTTTTTGTAAAAGAAAGTGTCAGTCTTGTATGGGCAAACAGGGAGGCCGGATTTGGGAAATGCAAATACGCACCTGCAGGAACACCTGGTGCTGGTCCCAGGTCAACGAGGGTCCCGGGGGGGGGGCGGTTCCGGGGTTCGTTTTCGGGGTTTGAACGGGGGCTTGCGTGGGTACCAAGGCTTCCAAGCCCTCGTTTTGGGAACACACGCGCCCCTCCGTGTGCCTGGCCGGGTCCCTTCGCGCTTCTTCGCGGGCGGGCTGATTTTCAATCCCACTCCCTTCTCGGCCACCGTCTCGGCTTCTTTCGTCCCACTCCACCACCCACTCGTCGTACGGCGAGTGGTGGTTCGCATCCACCAGGGAGCCCAAAATCTGCACAACCCTCGTGGCGACGCACAGCTTGCCGGCCACGCGCGTGCGCCTCGTGACGGTCCTTTCCGGGGACCTCCGCGCCTTCTCCACTCGCACCGCCGTGGTGCCCCACGGCACGGGCGGCAAACACGCGACATCTTGCAATGGCAGGTCCGGCAGGTCAGGGGACAGCGCCCTTGGTCGCGTGGGGGGTGGGTCGTCCTCCCCTGGGGGGTCGTCCAGGCGATCGCCACGTGACGTGCCGTGAACTGTCGGGACTGGCGCAGACTCGCCCACCCCGGCCCAGCCTTGACGCCTCCAGGGCGGCATAAGGACTGGGAAGTGCCGACCATTCGAGGAGGCAGTTTGGAACTCGAGCAAACAACTTTCGAGTTGAGCGGAGTGTGAGCGGTAAGCTCCGATCAAAGCCCCCAGATTGACCGGTGTTAGCGTGTCCACCGGTCACGAACCGCATGAAAAAAACGTTTGACCCGCGAAATCCACCCGGGCAGCCACAGCCGTTGATTGGCGCCTGAAAATTCTGATTCGCGTGAAACGCCCAATGAAAACGCTTTGCTTTTTTTTCCGCGAAAAAGGTGTTTTTTTTCACACGCATCCGCCCGCGTCGTGCGAGTCGTCTCCACCCACGCCTCTCCCCGCGCCCACGACACAAGACATCGCGTCATCATCGAGCCCGATGTGCGATTAAGCGCACATCGCGGCACGGTCTCGACAGGCTCTTTTCCGACTCTTTTCGCCGCGTCTCGAAACGTCGAGTTTACGAGTAAGCAGATTGCAGGCGTTTTACGGGTTCCGACAGGCGTGAATTTGTTGTTTTCCCGCAGTCCACACACCGCCGGCAACGCACGGCGTGGGGCACCTCGAGGGTAGCTTTGACGTGCTTCAGTGACCTGCTCGGTGTGCGCGCAGTGCCGGTTTCGGAACTAAGGTCAGGTCACGGAACCATGGCGGACACGAAACGCACAACGAGGGATGATGAGGGCGAGGTGCGTACCTGCAGTGTTTTCCAATCCGCATCTTCTCCTCCCGAGGCGAAATCGTAATCGTCGATCGATTTCATCCCCCTGTACGCATTCCGCCACGCGTTCTGACCACCAACCCTGCGTTGTGTTAAAAATGGCACTCGAAAAAGCAGAACACGAACGCGAAAACGCGCGCGCGCGAGGGCGTCGCGGCGACCGCGAGTACGGCGTGTGAGGGCGGTGTGGATGGCGAGGCTGATGCTAATGTGGATGGCGAGGCTGATGCTAATGTTGATGTCGCTGTTCCCGAAAACGGCGTCGCGAACGCCAACGCAACCGCCACTGCCACTGCCGCGACGTTTGAGAAAACTTTCACCGGCGACGGTGTCGGGACAGGTGACCCAGCCCCGGGTCAGGGTCAGGGTCAGGGTCAGGGTCTTGGCCATCAAAGGGTGTCCCCGGGTACCGGGAAAGAAACGGAACCGCACGCGAGCGCGACAAAAAAACACGCGCGCGAAAACGACGGCTCCAAACCGGCCGCCGCCGCCACCACCCGCGCGCACAAGGTACGTATTGCGCGTTTCCCAAATCCTGACACTGCTTGCCCATAAAATACTGACACTTTTTGTGCAACAATCACAAGAAACCCCGGCTGGTGTGGACCCCCGAGCTGCACATGCGGTTCATGAACGCGGTGAACCACCTTGGGATTAAAAACGCGGTGCCTAAAACTATTTTGCAGCTCATGAACGTTGAGGGCATGACGCGCGAAAACGTGGCTTCGCATCTGCAGAAGTACCGCCTGTACCTGAAACGCCTCGCCGGTCTATCGCCGTCCGCGCCGCTGCCGAACGACATCATGCAACGCGCGCAGCCCGGCCTGGGGTCAAACGCCTTCGGCCCGAACGGCCAGACATCGAACAACACCCACTTCATGCCCACGATGGAACAAATGCACGCGGTGAGGGCCTTTCCCAATCACCACACACCGCCTTCCCGATTGCCCATACGAGACTGACATTTGTTTCATTTCAATCAGGGCGTTCCGCCTTCGCACGGCGCGGGGCTTGGCGAACTTGCGACGCGCGCGAACGGCGGCGGCGTGGCCAACGCCGTCGCCGCGCTACAACGCGGAACGACGTCCGGCCAAATGCCCAGTTTGGGCGCGCCACCTGGCACCTCAGGGTTCCAGGGCTTGCCGCGAGGGATCACGGATATGCGGCAGATGGCGGGGATGATGGACCTGGCGTCGGTTGGCGCGACGGGCGTCAACGGCGACGTGTCCAACATGTTCCCCTTCGGCGCCGTGTCCGGGAACGGCGCGCTGGTTGGCGTGGCGGACCCGTACGGCGCCGCAGCGCAACAGCAAGCCGCTGTGTTTGGCGCACCCGGGTTCGGCACGTTTCTGAACTACATGCAGGGTTTGCACACGTTCGGAGGGATGCTTGGCGGCGGCGGCAACAACGGCGCTTCGGCGGGCGTCTTCGGGCCGCCCGGGCAAGTCGGCGCCGACGGAGCGCGACCCCCCGCGTACGACGACGCGAACCCACACAACACTAAACCTAAACACTAGCGAACACTAGCGTAGACGCGAATAAACCCCCGCACACGGAGCGGGTACGGATAGCTTGATAGACGCCGCGACGACCGCGCGAATAAACGCCCGTACACGGGTGGTACGGAAGCGAGGTTGACTACTACGGTAGACGTCGTTTCCGACCGCGCGGACGAATGTAACAAAAAACAAAAACACGTCGGGCACGTACAAGTACAGTAGTCCCAACTTTGGATTCCCGACGCCGTTTTTAAACCCGCGCCGTCAACTCCTTTCATGCCTAAAACTCTACTTTAAACCTCCCTTTACCTCCCTCTACTCCGCTAACTCGTTGAACCACGCGGTCACGGCGAACCTGGTGTTGTGCGACGGCAGCACTTCGTGCGTCATGCGCCTACTGTCGAACAGCACCACGCGTCCCCAAGTAGGCGCCACGTCGAGTTGGCCTGTGATTGTTACACGAAAAGTGTCAGTCTTGTAAGGCCATGTGATTGAGTAATTACGGGCGGACAATCGGCAAACAGAGGGCCTGGATTTGGGAAAGCCCCAATACGTACCTTTCCCGTTTTCCAGCGTCACGCGCAAACACCCGCCGTGTTTTTCTTCCCACTCCGGATTCAAATAAAGAATGCAAGTCACGGCTCGGTCGCAGGCGCGTAGCCCTGGGGTGCCTTCGTCGTGCCCGTCGTCGTTCGGGTCGTTGTCGAGGTGAGGGACGTACTTCGCGCCGCCACTTTTGTCGCCCGGGTAGTGCGCCACCATCAGCCGCGCCGGCGGCGATACCTTCCGCAGACGCGCGCGCGTGCCGGAGGCTTTTTCTTTTTGCGTTTCTTTTTCACTGATTGACCCTCCCCCCGAAGAAGAAACGGTTCGTAACGCCTCCGGGAAACACAGCAACGTCTCCGCGACACCAGCTAGCCCTCCGTACTTTCCGGTAATCGGGTCCGGCAAGGAAAGCGCGTTCAGGACGAAAATGGAATCGTCCCGCCCGACCTGCCCGACAGTCGTCATCGCGCCGTCGCGTTTTAACCTCTCGCAACTTTCACGTGCTTTTTGTAACAATTCGTTCGGTAACACATCGTCCAGCACCACGAAGCCGTCCTCGCACAAGTCGTCGATGACGTTTTGGGTTACACAGGACGTGGCGGCTCGAAGCGCTGAAGCTTTTGACGATGCGGCATCAGACGACGTCGAAGATGACGATGCAGACGATGTCGTCGAACACGACGCGTCGTCGCTTCTCTTTTCTTCACTTTGTTTTGCACCTCTACCTCCAGTAGCAGTACCTACTAATATTCCTGCCACGTTCCCGGGTGGCAACCCCGGTCCTGATTGTTCCAGCCACGCCCCTAGTGCAGCTTTGAGTTTCGGTTTCCGCGCGGTGGGTGGGAGGCGCTGGAAACACACGTGACTCGCCGAGATGTTTTTTCTGGCGCATTGATCTGCCAGGTCCGCGACGTCCGCGGCGGCTCGTTTCGACACCCCCACGTAGGTCACCGCGGCGCCGGCGCCGGTACCGTCCAGAAACGCGAACACCGCGGGGCCGGGGGGCAGGGAGTCGGGGCGGGACGCGTCAAGCGCCTGTGTAAGAGGACGCGAACGCAGTTTCGCGGTTGCTAAATCGACATCGTCGGTGGTGGCGGTCGCCGCGACCCACGGTCCGTTTCGATTGACAGGACGCGTGACGCGCGTGGGCGCACGGCATCGAAACCGATACGTGCGTAACGCACCGCGCGACGCAATCGAGGCCGCGGCGACCAGAGGGACGCAGGCACTCGCCATGCGCACGCGTTCTCTGGTTTTCGTCCCGAGGATTTCGTCAAACTCGTCCGCACGAGAGAGTGCCGAAACTGCGCCATCTATCCGATCGGCGGCGTGCCTTCTCCGACGCTCACGAGATGCCTTCCACACTCACGTCCGCACGTCTCCAAAGCGTGTTCAACAGGTACGCCTTACTTCCGCAGGCGCTTTCAAGACGAGCACGCACCGCGCCCGCGGTCAGCCCCAAGTCTTCCCCCGCGCTCCTCGGTGCGCGTCGCGCGTGCCGAGTCGTGCGATCGGCGGTGGGGACGCGGCGCTGTGTTGTTGATGGTTTCCCGGAGGCAGACGCACGCGCGGTGGATTTGCGTGGAAGCGGAACCGGCATCGCCGATGCTCCGATGCTCGCTTCAAACAAGACGCACGCGTGCCACCTACCACCGGAACCCGTCGGACGCTCCAAGGGTTTAGGGGTGACCTGCCTCCCACACCGCCGCTGACCTTCGTCTCCCAACCGTCGGCAACTTTATAAAATTCATTCACCATCCTCCGCAGGCATTACGAATACACCCCCCCCACCCACCACCGCCACCGCCAGCACCGCCACAGGCACCGTTACGCTATGACCTCTCCTACATTACCAGCAATGAAGACGCTCGGCCCGAACCACGTGTGCCTCGACCAAAACGACCCGAACGTCCAATCGATCGCCAAATCCCTCCCCTGGTACGGCCCGAAACACTCGCCGCACGACGTGCCGGTACGTATTGCGCGTTTCCCAAATCCCTCCGACTGTTTACAGCCCCTCTTTGAGTGCACTACTCGTAACTTCACAAGTACTGGCAACTACTACATACATCACAAGTGCACTGTTTGCCCATACAGTACACCCACACTCGCCGACTGACCCTTTTCGTTCACAACGCAGTCATTCTACGACGTCTCCGGGATTTTAGAAAACCCCGCCGTGTTCCGCATGGTGGTTGACTTTTTCGTGCAGCGATACAAAGCGCAGGGGAAGGACGGCCCGACGCACATCGCGGGCTTCGATGCGAGGGGGTTTCTCTTCGGACCGCCAATCGCGCTGGCGCTTAGCTTGCCGTTCGTCATGATACGGAAAGCGGGGAAACTACCGGGTACGCGTTGTATTTCCGACACCGTTTGCCGATTGTCCTCCCATAATTACGTTTAACTCGAGACGGAAGGGACTGACCCTTTTCTTTCCCAATCACAGGCGTGTTGGTGTCGTCAGGGCAATACGTCACCGAGTACTCCACCGACGAAACCGTGATGCGTTTGGGTTCCGTGACCTCTGGGGACCGGGTGGTGCTCGTCGACGACCTGATCGCCACCGGAGGTACCGCCTTGGCCGGGTTCGATTTAGTGGACATGCTCGGCGCCACGGTACACGAGTTCGCCGCCATGATCACCCTGCCTTTCCTGGATGGCGTTGGGAAGATTCACGCGTACAAGGTACGTATTGCATTTCCCAAATCCTGACACACTGTTTGCCCATACAAGACTGACACTTTTCTTTTTTACAATCAACAAGGATGGCAAGTACAAAGACGTGTCGTGCTTCACCATGGTGGACGACAACAGCATCGGGCCCGATATGTGCATGGACCCGCCGGAAGGCACTCCGCGGGTGGTCAAGGCGGAGGACGCGCGGGAGTGGGCTGCGAAAATCGCGGCGGCGAGGAAGTAATCGAGCTTTGTATCACACCCAACTCATCACAAACCGATCGTTTTCTACACGTTGAACCCGAACCGCGCTCTTCGTTCGGTGCAACTCTCCGCACACGTGGACGGGAGGTACATCGCGACCAGTGAGTCTCGGACAAACGCCACGTCCGCGTCGGACAAAAGATCGGCGTACCACCGAAACTCCGCGATGTCCCCTCTGAAGAAACGTGTGGAGACGGACCTCTTCGCCTCTGTGCCCAGTGTAAACTGTTCTCCATACGGGTAATATTTTATGGTATCTGCCGTGAACCCCGTCACGCCGTGCGTCACCTTGGGAACCATATCTCCGACGGTCACGTCCCCGTCCTGGGACGTCACCGACTGATATCCGCTCTCGCCGGAACCGAACGCGACCCTAACCGCCGCGACGTATGCCTTTTGTTCGGGGACATAAGTCGAGTTAGGCCATTTGCCACCATGAGCCGATGGGGTGTGCAGCCGCACTTCAGAATCTGCAGCGCACGTGAGCCCAAAACCTTCGCCCGCAAACGAGCCCCAGTCGAAAACGAGGTTGCTATCTGTCGCCGGGGTGTGGGCCATGGGGCGAAACACGACAAAAGCAGTCACGCCGGCTTGCGTTGCATGGCTGTGGAAAACGGTTCGGGACCCAGTCGGGGCCACCAGCCCGGTGCGACCGGTGACGCCACTTTCTGTGTAGTCCCCGAACCCGAACCGCATCGCCTTGTGTCCATTAAACGCGTTGTTCACCAGGGCTGGCGCGAAGCTAAGCGTGTTGCCAGAGCAAAGACCGCAGTCTTCCAAGCCCGGCGGGGTGAACGATAACGTTTCAACTCTGTCGTCCCACGACCCGTACGCGTTGTCCGCCACGTCGTCCGCCACGAGGTGTACTCTGAGCGATCCGAGACCGGTAGAGTAGATACACTGGGTGTCCGGACCCGGAACCGCATCGCCCGCATCGGCGGAACCCCCGGGGCCGCACGGGGTGCACACGTTCGACACGACGGACGTATTTGTCGAGCACCCGCAAGTAGTGTCCGCCCCGTCCGGATTGTCCCCCGCTGCGTTCGTCGAACCTCCGACGCACGCCGTGCATACGTTCGACACGACGGACGTATTTGTCGAGCACCCGCAAGTAGTGTCCGCCCCGTCCGGATTGTCCCCCGCTGCGTTCGTCGAACCTCCGACGCACGCCGTGC
>Ga0115003_10001277_pt1 | contig 22151 bp, 22 predicted proteins | sample ArcticOcean_MG_C_7_FD_88736 | JGI IMG/M metagenome (GOLD analysis project Ga0115003, IMG submission 88736) | Marine microbial communities from western Arctic Ocean - ArcticOcean_MG_CB11_88 | ecosystem: Environmental > Aquatic > Marine > Oceanic | place: Arctic Ocean: Canada Basin | collected... | reverse complement strand
GTTTGGTGAGGGCGATATAGGCACCAAGAACCGTGGTCGGCACACGACGGTTGCCGTGTGCCACACCGCCGGGAGCGAGCCGCGACGGAACGAGGGGACGGGATCCGACGGACATTGATGACATCGTACGGTCGCGCGCAGATTGTGGCCAACGTGAGGGGCGGGTGTTTCGGTACAAGCGTCACAGGGCTCACTCGTTCAGGGTCCCAGTTCGCCCGCCAACGCAACTGGCCAAGGCCCCCACACACGGGGCGGATAGCAAAGGCCGTAGATAGCGTCAGACAGGCATGGGCCGTAGGTACGACACCGTTTCCTTCCTGACCGACTACGGGACGCAAGACGAGTTCGTCGGCGTCTGCAAGTCGGTGATTCGTGAGATTGCGCCACAGGCGGTCGTGATCGACATCACCCACGGCGTGGCACCTTTCGACGTTCGCGCCGGTTCGCTCGCGCTCGCCCGATCGATCAGTTACGTGGCATCAGGCGTCGTACTCGCCGTCGTCGACCCTGGTGTCGCCACGTCACGCAAGGCGCTGGCGATCGAAGTGGCTGATGGTGAGGGCGTGCTGATCGGCCCTGACAACGGCCTACTTGCACCCGCCGTGTCAATGGCAGGCGGAGCTGGCCGAGCAGTGCAACTCAACAACACCGACTATCAACTCCACGCAATTGGTGCCACGTTCGCCGGCCGAGACGTGTTCGCTCCCGCAGCGGCGCACCTCTGCAACGGCGTCGATCTCCTTGAACTCGGCGATCCGGTCGATGCCGACCTACTCCTTCCCGGCGTGATCCCGCTTCCACAATCGGACGAGACAACCGTCATCTCACAGGTCCTCTGGGTCGATCGTTTCGGCAACGCCCAACTCAACGTTGGACCCGACGACATTCCTGCGTCGTTTGGCGACCGAATCGATGTGCGCTTCAGTGCTCCCACAGATCCGAGCGGCGGCACGACCCGGAACTGCGTTCGCGCCACCTCGTTTGCTGAACTCGCTGGAGGCGCTGTCGGACTCGTTCTCGATTCGAGCGGCATGCTTGCTGTGGCAATGGATCAGCGCTCAGCCGCAGAAGAACTCGGCCTCGACGTCGGCGATCAGGTGACGCTCACCGAGAGCTCCGACGCTGGCGGTGGCGGCGGCAATGGCCCAGTCACGCAACAGGTCAATATCCGCCGGACTTGAGCTGGCCCCGCACGAGCAACACTTCCGCCAGCGTGATGCGATCCCACAAAGTGGCCGTTGTCACATCCGTCGCCGATGAGGTTAGCATTGGGACAGAGAGACCCGTTCGCCCGACCTTGGTCGGCGAGCGAAACATGACAGAGCCGGTGCCAACTGGGGGGTTGGTACCGGCTCTCTTCGTTTTCGGCCGCATCGGCCAGTCTGCGACCGCTTTCGAAATCGAACGGTGCGCGAGAAGATGCACGCCGCTAACGGCCAGACCCAGGATTCGTCAGCCGAGTTCGCGGCTGCGTTCGGTTGCTGCGGTGACTGCGCCGGCGAAGATCGAGCGGAGGCCCCGCCCTTCGAGAACCGCCACACCAGCAGCAGTCGTGCCGTTCGGCGACGTGACGTTCTTGCGCAGCGTCGCCGGGTCGCCTTGTTGCGCGAGCAATGTCGATGCGCCGAGCAGCAACTGGGTGACAATGCGCTCCGCCATGTCGGGGGCGATGCCTTCAGCGATTGCCGCCTCGATCAATGACTCAGCCACGAGAAAGACGTAGGCAGGGCCTGATCCGGCAACCCCGGTGAACACATCGAGCAGCGGTTCGGGCAGGCAGTCGACGATGCCGACGGCGCCGAGAATCGACTGGGCCCAGGCCAGATCGTCATCATCGGCAGCGCTCCCACCGGCGATCGCCGACGTTCCCATCCCAACAAGGGCCGGAGTGTTGGGCATACAGCGAACAACAGCAACATTGGGGCCAACTGCCGCTTCGATGGTGGCAATGCCGACGCCGGCTGCGATCGAAAGAAGACGTGTCGCTCCCGCCGCTGCTGCCGCCGCCGCAGCGCCAGCGACACCCTGTGGCTTCACAGCGAGCACCGCTGAACGACATGGCGGAATCGACTCGGCGACGGTAATTCCTGGGAACAATTCGGCGAGTTCGGTGCGTCGTTCCTCACGCAATTCGACAACGGCAAGATGCTCCGGCGAGAACGTGCCAGAGTTGACCATCCCGCCCAGCAGCGCAGCACCCATGTTGCCGCCACCAATCATCACCAGGTCGATTGTCTCGCTGCCGGTCGTCATACTCATCGCTCCAACGGTAGCTGGCACGTCGACTCTGGCCATTCGACTCTGGCCATTCGACCCCGCCCTCGTTCCTGCCGGTCCGCCCGGGCGGGTGCAAGGGACCGACTCCCCCGATGCGCACCCGCCCGGACATCCACACAGTGGGGACGCGAACAGTGCGAGCGGAACCTCGACCCTCCCACAAAAACCGACCAGGAGTTTTGTTTGAGCCATTCCAGGAACCAACCCCGCTATCGCTCACACAAAAGCAGCGACAGGAGTCAACCGGGGAAATGAGAGGCGAAGCCAATGCGGAGCAGGCCCTTGAAGCACTGCTCGACGTTGGCGTAGAGCAGGCCAAGTACCTGATCGATCGCATCGAGATTGACGTGGCGCACCGGGAGTTCTCCACGCAGGAATATCCCATCTTCGGCGCCGATCGAAAAGCGAGCGCCGACGAGGCGATTGTTCCGACGGAGCACATGCTCGTACAGATCAGCGTGGTTTTCCTCGGGCGCGGGCATCACGAACGACTCGTACTTGAGCGTCCGCTGGCCAAGCGTGAGCCACACCGTGGTGAAGTCCTTCTCCTCACCCCTCATGCGCAAGAGCCACCGCACGCCAGACTCAGAGCCCGCCTCGGCAACGCGTTCAACGGCGACGATGTGGTCGTGGCCCGCATCGAGCTCTCCTAACCATTCATCGATCTGGCGCTGCAGCACGGCGAGTTCGGCGCCGCTCATTGGTTCGGTCATGTCAGCGCCTCGGCGGCGTCGTGGCAGGTGATGAGTGTTTCAACACCCAGTTCGGCATAGACCTCAAGGAGTCGCTCTGCTGCGGCACGCCAGGTGTAGGCCTTGGCCCGTTCGACGGCGGCCTTGGCCATCGACGCTGCAAGCTCAGAGTCGTTAAGAATGGTGCGCATGGCGTCGGCATAGTCGGCTGGTTTGCGGCCTTCGATCAGATACCCGGTTTCCCCGTCATCGACGAGGCTGACCAACCCGCCGACGGCGCTGGCTACCACCGGCACACCGCACGCCGCAGCTTCGAGTGCAACGAGCCCAAAGCTCTCGCTACGGCTCGGCACCAGCACTATGTCCGCCGCTCGGTACCAAGTGGAAAGGATGTGGTGCGGCTTCGGATCGATGAACTGCACCTGATCATGCAGACCGAGTTCGTCAACCAGCGCACGTGCTTCAGATGATTGCACGTCGCCGTTGCTGCCACTCGCACCGCCGACGATGGCCAACTGCGCATCAGACCGGCCGAGTGCTGCGAGTGCACGAATGGCGACGTCAGGCCCCTTCAGCGGTTGGATACGGCCAACGAACAGAATGAACGGAATGTCCGGGTCGACGTTGATGGCCTTGCGCGCCCCGGCTTGGTCGCCTGGCGCAAAAAATGCGTGCTCGACGCCTGGCGCAATGATCTCGATCCGGCCGTGCGGATCGCCGTACAGACGCCGGAACTGTTCTTCCTCTTCAACGCAGCTCACGCAGATCGCATCAGAACACTGAATAATCTCGGCCTCGGCCCGGTCGCGCCACTTGGGTTCAGGGTCGCCGCCTTCCGCTTTGACTCTGGCGAGCGTGTGAAACGTCGATACGAACGGGACGTCGAGTTCGTGCTTGAGATGGTGGCCGACGACGCCGCTCAGCCAGTAGTTCCCGTGGATGATGTCGGGTTTCTCGTTGGCTGCGATCCACTCCATCACGCCGCGACAGAACTGGTCCGAAATCTCCGGCAGCGCCTCTTTCGGAAGGTGGTGCGGCCCGGCCTCGATGTGCACCACCCGATGGCCAGGCTCAACGAACACTTCGGCTGGCAAGCCCTCGCGATCGGCGCGGGTGAATGTGGTGCACTCGATGCCGATTTGGCTGAGTGACGAAACAAGTTCGCGCACATAGACGTTCATCCCACCGCTGTCGCCGGTGCCCGGTTGCAGCAACGGCGAGGTGTGGAGGGAGATCACTGCGACTCGAAGCACCACGAAATCTGACCCTACCGAGGCAAGGCGCTGACCGAGATGTCGTGTTCGGAGTCCGTCTCGACAGAAGACGGTCAGAATCAACCCTCGAGGAGGCTGTCAACGCTCGCTTCGCCGTCGCGGTAACGGCGCACGAGTTCGGCGCTCAGCGCATCGAGTCGGTCGAATCGTTCGCGACGGTCAGAAGACACCTTGGTCTCGAATTCGCTAATGGCGTCGGCGAGGGAATCAAGTTCTGTCTTGTCGAGTTTCTCGAGACGGCCGAAACGGAATTCGGCGCACACGGCATCGAGTTCGTCGGCAAGCGGGTTGTCGCTGAGATCCTCTGTTGGGCGAGGAGGCCGAGCCTGGCCGCCGGTCAAGTGCTGTGAAAGCACGACGCCGATTTGGGCATTGAGGTCGGCGTCGGGGCCAGCGTCACGCCGCGAGAGCTCAGATTTCACAAGATCGAGTCGAGCTTGGGCCACTCGACGTGCGTACGAGACCACGTCATCTTCGTGCTGGAGTTGCTGACGCAGCGCACGTAGATCAGTCAGCGAGAGCCCTGCGGGGTCAGAGCTGGTCTGGGCTGTGGTGTCGCTCACGTGCATCCTCCAGATACGGGCGGAAGAACCGCCACTTCGTCATTCGGTCCAAGTGCGGTGTCGAGACCGACATCGTCACCGTTCACCCAGACTCGGCATGTGCTGAGCACATCGCTGAATTCTGGGCCATAGCGTTGCCCAGCTGCCGACAGGACGTCAGCCACCGTGGCACCCTCGAACACGTCAGACCCCGTCCCAGCGGCCTCTCGAGCCGAAGCAAACAGACGCATCTTTGCCATTGAGTTTAATCTAGCGGGCACGTGCCAAGTCCTCCGGGGACCCCACCGCTGCGGTGGAACAGAGGACCATCAAACGCCGCAATTGCCCGATTGCTCGATCCATCGGCATGCTGCACGATCGACTTGAGGAATTTCTCCAATGAATTTCTCAAATGAATTTCTCACGGCGCGACAACAGCTGCAACTGCGAGCGTGAGCCCGAGAGCAAGGCGTCGAACGAAGACCTCTTTACAGCGACCGGTTGCGCCGTGGAAGCCCAGTTCGGGCCGCAGCATCCAACCGAGCGCGAAACCTCCGACGAACACGAGGCTCACCGCAATCGATGCCATCGAGCGCGACCACAGACCACGCTGGCTGGCCGGGGTTGTCGCCGGCGAGTCTCGCTCGGACATCGAGTCGAGGAAACATCTTGAGCAGACGTCGGCCACCTCAGAACTCGCCAAAGAAGTTGCTTGGGGCGTAGCCGCTGGCGCTGTCTGGCGCGGGTATCGTCTGTCCACTGTGGGAACTGATAAACGAGAACGCCAGCGGACCAACAAGACCATGAAAGACCAGCAGGTCGCCAAGGCCCAGACGCGTGAAAAAACCACGCGCACAGCACTCATCGTCGTTGGCTCCATCGTTGCCGTCTTCGCCATCGTGCTGATTGCGAACACCTTCATTGGCGGTGATGACGAAACCGTCACGACCAACACGGTGGCAAATGCGTCCACTGCCGACGACACCGTCGCCAGCGAATCATCCGACACCAGCGCTGACCCGAGCGCGGAGTCGCAGCCTGTCGAAGCCGACGGCGAAGTGTTCGCTGCAACCGGCGAGTTCGTTCCCGACGGATGCCCGTCACCCGACGGCTCCGCCGAGCAGCAGCAGTCATTCGAAGCTCAGCCACCAATGTGCCTCGACTCGACCCTGTCCTACAGTGCACTCGTCACGACGAACAAGGGCGAGATCACCATCGACCTCGACAAAGACAAGGCCCCGGTCACGGTCAACAACTTCGTGTTCCTCGCCCGCAACCAGTACTTCGGTGACACGACGTGCCACCGAATCATCCCGGGTTTCGTTGTCCAGTGCGGCGACCCAACGGCTACCGGCGGCGGCGACCCGGGCTACAAGTTCGCTGACGAACTACCTGCAGCCGGTGAGTACCAAATCGGCTCGATCGCCATGGCCAACAGCGGGCCCGACACCAACGGCAGCCAGTTCTTCATCATCACTGGCGACCAGGGTGCCGCCCTGCCGCCCCAGTACACACTGTTCGGCCAGGTCGCCACTGGCTTCGACGAGACCGTTGTTCAGATGGAATCGGCCGGCACCCCCTCGGGCAGCCCGTCCGAGCCAGTCGAGATCCAGTCCGTCGTCATCTCCACCAGCTGAACCCACTGCCGGCTGAATCCACCCGGTCCGCTCAGCGGACTGTGGGGACCAGGGTCAGGCCGGTCAGATGGCGCGCCGGTCAGATGGCGCGCCGGTCAGATGGCGCGCCGGTCAGATGGCGCGCCGGTCAGAGAGTCAGACGTGCTTCAAGGTCGCTGAGCACTGCGTCACCAATGCCAATTGAGGCGAGGTATTTCCGCACGGTGCCGTGGCCGGTAACGAGGTCACGCAAGATCTGGCGCATGGCGTCAGGATGCGCTCCGAACATCATCTGCGGACGCGTATTCATGTCAGCAGCAGCGTCGGGGGCATGCTCGCCAAGCCACGTTCGCATCCGGATCATGCCGTCTCGGGTGAGTCCGAAGTCTTCGACGATCACTTCGTGGTCCACGCCGAGCCCGCCAAGAATCAGTGCTGCGAGAATGCCGGTGCGATCTTTACCTGCAGCGCAGTGGAACACGGCCGGGCCGCTGCCTGGGACAGCGAGCGTGGCGATGGCCTGTGCAAATCGGTCGGCGCCGTTGGCCAACATGTCCCGGTACGCCCAGATCAAGAAGTCGATGCCACCCTGGTCGGTTTCAGGAAAGTCGGGGACGCCGGTCTCGGCCCACGTGGCATCGAGAATCGACAGGTGATGGAACGCCACCGGGTATTTGGTCACCGGGAAAGTGCCGCGCTCGGCGATCTCTTTGGAGGTACGGAGGTCCACGACGGTGCGGATGCCGAGTCCGTCGACGACATTCAGGTCGCTGTCGCTGAGCCGGTAGAGGCCGTCAGCGCGAAAGAGCCGTCCCCACTTGGTGGTCTGACCATTGCCAAGGACGTAGCCACCGAGATCGCGGAAGTTGAACACCGACTCCAGGGGAACAACGCGATCGGCGTGCTCCACGATGGCCAGTGCGTCGACGTTCGGTTCGGTGATGCTGGAGGTAACAGCCATAAATTGAGACGGTAACGACCGCCGTTCGACCGAACCAACAACGTGAGGTGAACGCTGGTCACAACGACTCGGAGATGCGTCACGTCGCGATTTCGGCGAAATGTGCGGCGGACCAGCGTTGACCCGGCGCGCCAGCGACTCCAACCGATGGCTCTGAGCTAGAACAATTGGGTATCCACAACTCTGTGACACTCCATCCGTACGGTGGTCACCGTGTTGATCATCGTCATCGTGATGGGCCTCATGCTCGCCGGCTGCGCAGCCACAGCGGCTTACTTGTTCGCCCTCCGCCAAGCCGAACAGCGCGCGTCCACCGATCTGGCCAGCCAGCTCGGTTCTCAAGCAATGACCGTCGAGGCCCTGCAGGCCTCGGTCGACAGCGCAGTACAGGGCGCCGTCGCCGCTGTGCGCCAGCAAGCCACCGAAGAGCGTGACGCAGCCGTCACGGCCGCCCTCGCCCAAACCGCCATATTGCAGCGGGAACAATTGGGCGCCACCGCGTCGCAGGTGCAGCAGCACGCCAGCGCCGACCTGGCTGCCAAGAAAGACGTCATCGACACACGACTCGATCAGGTTCATGGCGAAATGCGGAACGAGCTGTCCAAGTTGAGTGACATGGTCAGTGCGCTCGGCAAGACCAACGCCGAGAAATTCGGCCAAGTGGAAACATCGTTGAAAGCGCACGCCGATGTCGCAGCGGCAGTCGCCGAGTCGGCACAGGCATTGCGCACCGCAATCGCCAACCCGCAGGCACGTGGCCAGTGGGGCGAGCGGATGGCTGAAGACGTTCTGCGCATGGCTGGCTTCGTCGAGAACACGAACTACTTCAAACAGACCCAAATCGATGGCGCCACCGGCCGGCCCGATTACACGTTCCCGATGCCCAAGGATCACGCTCTCTACATGGACGTCAAGTTCCCGATGGCGTCATACCTGCGCTATCTCGAAGCGGGCACTGACGCCGAACGCGAAACGCACACGAAGAACTTCCTTCGCGACGTCCGGATGCGGGTCAAAGAACTGGCCAAGCGCGACTACGGCAAAACCGGTGACCAACCCGCAGTCGACTCCGTGCTCCTCTTCATCCCGAACGAGCAGCTCACCAGCTTCATTCACGAACACGATCCGACCCTGCTCGACGACGCAATGAAGCAGCAAATCGTGATGTGTTCCCCGCTGACGCTGTTCGCATTTCTCGGAGTTATCCGCCAAGCCTTCGACAACTTCATGATCGAGAAAACCAGCGACCAAATTCTGCAGTTGATCGGCAAGTTTGGTACGCAATGGTCCAAGTACTCCGAACAGGTCGACAAGGTGAAGAAGCGCTTTGAAGCGGTCGACAAAGAGTTCGACGCACTGGCAGGCACCCGTCGCCGGGCCCTCGAACGGCCATTGCGGGAACTCGATGGCATTCGCCAGCAACGGGGCCTACCGGCCGACGGCGAACTTTTCGCCATTCCACACGACGACGACGACGACGAAACACCGTTCGACGGCACCGTCCGCCAACTCGGGGCCTGATCCGGGCCTGGCCCGCGCTTGCGTCTGATTGAATCGAGCGCAGTGAGCCAGCCCGCATTCGACTTCGACGACGTCGTCCCTGACGAGTTCGCCGACCCCACGTTCACCGTCGGCGAGCTGGCCGAGGCGATTAACGAACAACTACAACGCGGTTTCCGGGGCGGCATTTGGGTCCGCGGCGAGATCAGCGACCTCTCTAATCGCGGGGCGCACACGTACTTCTCGCTGATTGAAGAGGGCGATAAGGGCAAGGGTGTTCTGAACGTCCAACTCTTTGCACCGACAAAGCAGCGACTGGCTCCGCTGCTGCGCAAGTTTCGCCTCGAACTCCGCAATGGGATGAACGTCCGGATCAACGGCGACCTGGACTTCTGGGCGCAAGGCGGCCGGCTCGGGTTGAAAATGGCGAACCTCGATCCGAAGTTCACCATTGGTGACATTGCTCAGTCACGCGACGAAGTGATGCGCCGGCTCACTGCCGAGGGCCTACTCGACACCAACCGTCGAGTTCGGGTGTCGCCAGTGCCGTTGCGTGTCGGCGTCGTCACCAGCGTCGGCACGGCTGCGTGGCACGACTTCCGCGACGAACTCGAACGCAGTGGAATCGGCTTTCAACTCAGCGTCGCTGACGTCCGGGTCCAGGGCGACATGGCCGAAAACATGGTCACTGCGGCCATTGCTCGGTTCGCGCTGCGCCGCGACCTCGATGCGATCGTCGTGATCCGCGGCGGCGGCGCACGCAACGAACTTGCTGTCTTTGACTCCGAGAAGATCGCTCGGACGATCGCTGCCTGCCCAGTCCCGGTGCTGACCGGATTAGGCCACGAGATCGACCGAAGTGTCGCCGACGAGGTGGCACACACTGCTCTGAAGACGCCAACGGCTTGCGCCGGTGCCCTGATCGAGCGCACCCAGCGCTATATCGGCGAGACCGAACAGGCGTTTTCTTCGATTGTTCAACGTAGCGAAGTCGCGCTCAGCGATGCCACGAATGACCTGTCTGAGGCTGCACATCGCATTGCCCGACGCACATACGCCGCCGTCGAACGGTCCGACGAACGGTTGAAGATGCGTGTCGATCGCCTGGCTCGAAGCGGCCCGGCAGCACTCACAAGATCGACCGAACGCCTCGACCGCGCATCGGCTCGCCTCCTCGAACGGCCCACCGATTTACTCGCTCGTTCGACGCAACGGCTCGATGTACTCGCTGCTCGCGTCGGCGCACTTGATCCCACCGTGCAACTCGCCCGCGGTTGGACAATCACCCACAACGCCGCCGGCGACCTGGTGCGCTCGACGGCAGATCTCGGCGTCGACGACGTCGCCACCACCACACTCGCCGACGGCACCATCACCAGTATCGTCACCGCCACGCACCTGAAAGATGACACCGATGCCTGACGCCACCGAACAGCCCGGCTATGCCGCAGCACTCGACGAACTCGACAAGATCCTGCGCGAACTCGAAGGCGCCGACGTGGACGTCGACCATCTTGCCGACCGGGTCGCCCGGGCAAGCGAGCTGATCACGCTCTGTCGCGAGAAGATCTCCAACGCGCAGATCAAGATCGAGCAAGTCACCGCCGACCTCGACGGCTGATCAGCCCCACCGGTCACACTGTGTCAGGCACAGTGTGACCGCCACTCGGCAGGTCATTCCGCATCACCAGTACCCTTGGCATCCATGTCCAGTGCTCCCGCTTCGCTGCTCGAAGTCGCGACACGCGTCACGAATCGATTGGACGAATTTCTCGCAGCCGAGCGCACCCGCTGGGTCGAACTCGAACCCGCACTCGCTCAGCCGCTCGATGAGATCCGCCGCTTGGTGCTCTCTGGCGGCAAACGGCTCCGGCCTGCGTTCTGCCATTGGGGATTCGTTGGCGCGGGCGGAGGCCTTGGCGAGCAGATCGACATCGATGCCGGCGCTGCGTTCGAACTCATGCATGCATGTGCGCTGTTTCACGACGACGTCATGGACGATGCCGACTCGCGTCGCGGGCAGCGAACGGCCCACAGGGTTGCAGCTCACGAGCACGCCGAGCAAGGCTGGGCCGGTGAGTCACGACGATTCGGTGAGGGCGTAGCAATCCTCGTCGGCGACCTCGCCTTCGTCTACGCCGACCAGCTCCTCGCAACGGCATCGCCCACCGCCATGGACATCTGGAACGAGTTGCGGATCGAGCTGAACATTGGGCAGTACCTCGACATTCTGGGCGGCGTCAGCAGGACACGTGATCTGGTCGCATCCGAACGGATATGTCGGTACAAGTCAGGCAAGTACACGATCGAAAGGCCGCTACATCTCGGCGCCGTCCTCGCCGCGCCTGAGCGCGCCGACGAGCTACTCCCCCACCTGTCCGCGTATGGCCTCCCGCTGGGCGACGCATTCCAGATGCGTGACGACGTCATGGGAGCGTTCGGCGACGAAGCAGTCACCGGCAAGCCGGTCGGCGGCGACCTCCTCGAGGGCAAACCGACGCCGCTCCTCGCACGGGCCACTCGCGCTGCGACCAATGCACAACGCAAGATCCTCGAGCTGGTCGGCGACCCACACATGACCGCCGAAACCATTACGTCGATCCAGCAGGTTATTGTCGACACCGGCGGCCTCGCCGAACTCGAACAACACATCAGCAACCTCACTGAGTCCGCTGTCACGTCGCTCAACGCAGCACCGATCACTGCCGTCGCCAAGACTGAATTGATAGAGCTGGCCGAATTCGTCGCAAAGCGCACTGTTTGATCATGAACAAGTTGGAGAAAAATCTCACCATGGATGTGACCCTGTGAACGTTGTTGTCATCGGCGCAGGCCTCGGTGGCCTTTCTGCCGCAGCCCACCTCAGTAAAGCCGGGCACGACGTCACCATCGTCGAGCGCGAGTCGGTGCCCGGCGGTCGCGCCGGCATGGTCATCCGAGACGGCTTCCGGCTCGACAACGGACCAACCGTGCTCACAATGCCCGACCTGCTCGAAGAAGCTTTCCAGGCTGCTGGCGCCAACATGGCCGACCACGTCACGATAAAGCCCGTCGACCCCATGTACCGCGCCTGCTACGCCGATGGTTCGACGTTGTTCGTCAAGCACGGCCGCGAGGCCATGACCGAAGAGATCGCGCGTTTCGCCGGCGACAAAGAGGCTGCGGCATTCGGCGACTTCGCCGACTGGCTCAAACAGCTCTACACCGCCGAGATGCGGTCATATATCGACACGAACCTCGACACGCCGCTCGATCTCATCAAGCCGTGGCGTGACGGGCTAAAGATCCTCAAGCTCGGCGGCTTCGGCAAACTCGATAAAAAAGTGGCCTCGTTTTTCAAAGACCCACGGCTGCAGCAGATCTTTAGCTTCCAGTCGATGTATGCCGGCCTCGCGCCATATGAGGCGTTGGCGATCTATGCCGTCATCACCTACATGGACGCCGTCGAGGGCGTCTTCGTGCCCGAGGGCGGCATGCACATGATGGCGGTTGGCTTGGCCGAGGCAGTCGAAAAAGCTGGCGTGATCATTCGCTACGAAGCCCCCGTCAACCAGATCGTCAGATTCGCCGACGGCTCGGTGCGCGGCGTTCAACTCGGCGAGCCCGGTGCCGAGGGCGGCGAACTGCTCGAAGCCGATGCCGTTGTCTGCAACCCCGATCTTCCAGTCGCGTACCGCGAGTTGCTTGACGGCGTCGACGTTCCAAAGAAGGCGCAAAACGGCAAGTACAGCCCGTCATGTCTGCTCTGGATTGCGGGAGTCAAGGGCGAGCTTCCTGCCGACGCAGCGCATCACAACATCCACTTCGGTGATGACTGGAACGGGTCGTTCAAAGCGCTCATCGAAGACGGCGTCCGCATGCCCGACCCCTCGATCCTCGTCACCTTGCACTCGCTCGATGATCCGACGCTCGCTCCTCCCGGCCATAACAACCTGTACGTTCTCGAACCGACGCCGAACTTGACCGGCAAGATCGACTGGTCAAAAGAGCGCGACACGATCGTCGAATCACTGCAGAACAAGGTCGCCAGCCTTGGTTACCCGACCGACGTCGTACTCGAAGAGGTCTATGACCCGCAGGATTGGGAACGCATGGGCATGGAGCAGGGCACGCCCTTCGCGCTGGCCCACACGTTCTTCCAGACCGGGCCGTTCCGGCCGAACAACGTCACCAAAAAGATTCCTGGCCTCGTCTTCGTTGGCAGCTCCACGCTGCCGGGTGTTGGCGTGCCCATGGTTCTCGTCTCCGGCAAGCTCGCAGCCGAGCGCGTCGACGAATACGCCAAGCGCAAATAGTTGCCAATGGGGTCAGACCCCTTTCGGAACTTCTACGCTCTTGTTCTGATGCGCAATCCGTTCCAGCGAACACCACCAACTCCAACGACGCATCTGTTGCCCACCGGGCCCGTCACACTCGACGAGAGCTACACGTTGTGCCGAGACTTCAATAAGCGCCATGGCACCACCTACTACTGGTCAACCAAGGTGTTGCCGAAGATTAAACAGCACCACGTTCATGCTCTCTACGCATTCGCCCGGTACGCCGATGACATCGTGGACGAGATTCCCTCGCAGGGAGGGCGCGACGTCCCGACCGAGGTCCGTGCTGCAGCCCTCAAAGACTTCGGTGACCGGTTCTTTGCCGACCTCGAAGTCGGTCGATCCGAAGATCCCGTACTCAAAGCGGTCGTACACACCGTCCGGGCCTTCGACATCGATAAGACAGCATTCCGACGCTTCCTCAGTTCCATGACGATGGACCTCACCATTGAGTCGTACGAAACGTGGGACGACCTGCTCGTCTACATGGACGGCTCGGCGGCGGTTATCGGCGAGATGATGCTGCCGATCCTCGAACCCACCAACTACGCCACGGCACTGCCGCATGCCCGCGATCTCGGCAATGCGTTCCAGTTGACAAACTTCTTGCGCGACATTGACGAGGACCTCGATCGAGGCCGCCAGTACGTGCCGCTCGAAGACAGCCGTCGCTTCGGCGTTGATCTCAGCGAGCGCAGAATGTCTCCGGAATTCATTGCTCTGATGAAATTCGAGATCAACCGCTGTCGCGAGCTGTACCAATCGTCCGACGTCGGCATCGCGATGCTGCCAGACCGGTCTGCCAAGTGTGTGCAGGCTGCAAACACTCTGTACTCGCGCATTCTGGGCAAAATAGAAGCAAACGAGTACGACGTGTTTACCTCGCGAGCAAGCATCACGACCACCGAGAAGGCGGCCATGGTCGCCAAGATGCTCCGGTGATGAGTGTGAGCAATTCCAGCGTCTATTGCGGCAATCGCTCACACAGAACACGGGCACGTTTTTCGTGTGAGCCGTTCCGGCGTCGGTTGCCGCAATCGCTCACACAAAACCCAATCGCGGTTTTCGTGGCGGGGCGTCGGCTGGGACGTCGGAGATGAAGCCGGTCGATCGGGTGGGCGCGATTGCAGGGTTGGCAACAATGGCCGGGATGATCGCCACACCGCTGCTGCCGCAGCGTGGCCTCGCTCGCAAGGTCTTGTCGTCGGTGGTCGTGACGGGCATGTTCGTCAACACCACGGCAAACGCCGTGCGGACCTGGGGTGGTCGACGCGCCGGTGCAGCAGGTGCGATCACTGCCGTCACCACCACAGCTGTCGAGCGGATCGGCACGCAGACCGGCCTGCCGTTCGGGCAGTACGGCTACACAAATGCACTCCAACCGCAGGTCGCGCACGTCCCGGCGATCGTGCCGTTGGCGTGGTTTGCAATGTCGTTGCCGTCGCGCGAAGCGGCACATGCCGCGCTTGGTGAGCACTCGACGCCGGGCCGACGGATCGCCCTCGGCAGTGCAGCAATGACTGCGTGGGACCTCTTTCTTGACCCACAAATGGTCGGCGAGGGCTACTGGAGTTGGGTCCGCGGCGGCCGCTATCGGAGTATTCCGCTCAGCAACTTCGTCGGCTGGTTCATCACCGGCCTCGGCGTGATGGCCCTCCTCGAGGCACTCTTGCCGCCGAAGGAATATGACGCGGACGGCCCACTCGTCGGTACCTACGCCTACATGTCGGTGATGGAGACGCTTGGCTTCGCGAAGTATTTTCGCGATCCGCTCGTGGCCGTGATCGGCGGGCTCGGCATGCTTCCAATCGCAGGAGTGGCAGTGATGCGAAAGCTCCAAAAATGAAGCACGTGGTGATCGTCGGAGGCGGCGTCGGGGGGCTGGCAGCCGCGATTCGACTGCGCGCTGTTGGCCACACGGTGACGATCTTCGAACGGAACGATGTCGCCGGCGGCAAGCTGGCAACGTTCGAACGCGATGGCTTCACGTTCGATATCGGTCCGTCGCTGCTCACCCTTCCCCACGTGTTCGACGAGGTGTTGGCACTTGCCGGAACGAACCTCGAGGCCGAGCTTGATCTGGTCCGGCTCGACCCACAGTTTCGCTACCACTGGCGCAATGGCGGCCAGCTCAGGGTCCACAACGATGCCGATGCAACTGCTGCAGCATTCGACACCTTCTCGCCGGGATCGGGCGATGCGTGGCGTGGCTTCAATGAGCACGGTCGCAAGATCTGGGAGGTGTCCGAGCGGACCTTCTTTGCCGGCCCAATGGATAACCCCATCGCGCTCCTCAAGCGGATGAGATCCCCAAAAGACCTCGCGACGATCGACGCACTGCGCACCCTGAACGACGCCTCCCGCGCGACCTTTGACTCGCCCGAACTGCAGCAGTGGGCGAACCGCTATGCGACCTACTCTGGCTCGTCACCGAGGCAGGCACCGGCCACGCTGGCGTGTATTCCGCACATCGAAGCCGAGTACGGCTGCTGGTATCCAATGGGTGGCCTCGGAGCGCTGCGCGATGCACTCGTCCGGGCGGCTATCGACCAGGGCGTCACTATCGAAACCGGAAGCGACGTCGCTCAGATCACAACCCAGGACCAAGCAGTCACCGGCGTCAAGCTCATTGACGGCTCGACAACTGCCGCTGACATCGTCATCGCCAATGTCGACGCCGAGCACCTCTACGGCGACCTTATCGATGACGAACGGGCCCTCAAGCAGGTCCGCAAGGCTGGCCGGTCGACGAGCGGGTTCGCACTTTGTATCGGCGCATCTGGGACGACGGAAAACCTTGGCCATCACAACGTCTGGTTCTCCGACGACTACGCCCAGGAGTTCCGCGAACTGGACGCCGGGCAGCTCGCAAACGACCCAACAATCTACGGCTGCGTCTCGTCGGTGACCGACCCAAGCCAGGCTCCGGCGGGTAGCGAGAACTGGTTCCTGCTTGTGAACACACCGCCGGGAGCCGACATCGACGCACCCGCGTATCGCGACCTCGTACTCGAACGGCTTGCCGCACATGGAGTCGACCTCCGCGACCGGATGCAGTTCTGCGCCCGGCTGACACCAGCCGACATCGAGGCGTTTTATCGATCGCCTGGCGGCGCGATTTATGGGACGGCGTCGAATGGCAAGCAGGCGGCGTTTGCTCGCCCGGCGAACCGTGGCACGAAGGACGGCCTGTACCTCGTGGGCGGGTCGAGCCATCCGGGTGGCGGCCTGCCGCTCGTGGCGACCAGCGCAAAGATCGTCTGCGAGATGATTGCTCAGGACAACGAGTGAGGAGTCGCCTCCGGTTTGGTCTCCGGTTTGGTCTCGTTGGTATCCGCCTGGCGGCGGCCGGACTCGCAGTCGCACGGCTCGCCAAGGTTGCAAAGGCTGCGCGGCCTGTCAGCGCGGGCAGAGCAAGCAGCCCGCCGACACCTCAGATCAGCATCGTCATCCCGGCTCGCGACGAAGTCGACCGCCTCGGCCCGCTCCTCGACACGATTGTGGGAGCGACCGGGGTTGGTGAAGTGATCGTCGTCGATGACCAGTCAAGCGACGGCACCGCCGAGCTGGCGGAACGACTTGGAGCGCGGGTGTTGCAGGGCAGCGAACTTCCGGCGGGCTGGGCCGGCAAGGCCTGGGCATTGCAGCAGGGCATCGAGGCCGCAACAGGCGAGTGGGTTGTCACCCTCGATGCCGACACCCGCCCCGACCCTCGGTTGCCAACGGCGCTTGTTCGTCGGGCGATAGACGATGAGTTCGACCTGCTGACCGTTGGCGGCCGGTTCGACTGCCCCACGCCCGGGAGTCGCTGGCTGCATCCGGCAATGTTGACGACGCTCGTTTACCGCTTCGGCCCACCCGGTGTTGCAACCCGGCCTGGCCGGGCGATGGCGAACGGCCAGTGCATGACGTTCCCTCGACGGGCGTTCCTCGATGCAGGTGGGATGTCTGAGGTCGGCGGCGAAGTGGTCGAAGACATCGCACTCGCCCGCCGTCTTGCTGTCAGCGGCGCATCGGTCGGCTTTCTCGATGCGAGCGATCTACTGACGGTTCGTATGTTTGAGTCGTTCGACGACACCTGGGCTGGATGGGGCCGATCGCTCGCACTTCCCGGCGTCGAGCCGATCGCTCGCCAACTCCTCGATCTCGGCGTCATCCTCTTCACCCAGGCGCTGCCACTCCCGCGGCTGCTGCTCGGGCGCGGCGACATCCTCGACGCTTTCCTGCTGATCAGCCGGATCGGCACGCTTGCCGGCACGCGAACTGCCTACACGGTGGCCGACGCACCGTATTGGGCGAGTCCACTCGCTGACCTTCCAGCCACGTTCGCCATCGCCAAGGGCATTGCCCGGCGCGGCCCCCAGACCTGGCGTGGCCGCACCTACGGCTGAGCCGCCCGCTTGCGATCGGTCAGCGCGGCCATGGCAAACCGGATGCCAATGATCGTCATCAGCACGCCCATCGCTACGGTCCGGTATGGCCCCTCGAGCACAATATGGATCAACGGGAGCGCAAGTATCCCGACCCGCGAGCCCCACGCGAACGATCGGGTGATGGCGAATACGACAAGAACCACGCCAACGCCGATTGTCACCGACAGCGGCGCAAACACAGCGGCGCCGCCGACAAACGCCAGAATGCTACGACCGCCAACGAATCGAGCGAAGACCGGGAATGCATGGCCGATCATCGCTGCACCGGTGGCGACGTAGGCAACTCCCCACACACCAGGGTCGGCGATCAACACAGCCACGGTTACGGCCGCAGCGCCTTTTGCGAGGTCGCCGACGAACACCGGAACCGCTGCCCATTTGCCGAGCGTTTCGCGCGCGTTCCAGAACCCAGGGTTGCGGTCACCGACTTCGCGCAAGTCGATTGCCGAACGGCGACGTGCCACGAGGTTGGCGACCGGGATTGAGCCGAGCAAATAGCCGACCACGACGACGATAAGAACATCGACGAAGGTGGTGCTGAACGAACTCATTGATGACAGCATGGCTGATACATGGCCCGCATCGCATCGTTCCACCTGATTCGCGAACGACGGGGCCGCGCCGTGTTGGCATTGGTACGCCTCGGGCTCGATCGCCCGGTGATGTCGCGTATCGATGGCCTACATTTTTGGCGACTCATGGGAAGCGGCAAAGGCAGCAACACTGGGACGGGCGCCGACCTCCGGCGGACGGCACTGTTCGCCGTGTGGGAGAGCGAAGCCGACCTCGACAGGTTCATGTCATCGCATCGCGTTGCGAAGCGGTGGCAGCGTGCAGCCGAGAGTTGGCACGTCCGTTTGAAGGCAGTCGGCGGGCACGGCACATGGCGCGGCATCGATCCACTGGATGGGATTGAGCCAGGCGACAGGTCCGGGCCGATTGCAATCATCACCCGTGCCGATGTGCGGCGGCGCTCGTGGAAAGCGTTCAGCCGGGCGGGTGTCGAGGTCGACGCCGAGTTGCACACGGCATCCGGTCTGATCGATGTCGTCGGTGTCGGAGAGGCCCCGGTGGGCCGGCTCGCAACGTTCAGTTTGTGGGAGTCGATGGGTGCGGCCCGGGCCTATGCGTATTCGATGCCGAGGCATCAGCAGGTGATCGAAGAGACCCGCACTGGTGACTGGTATGCGGAGGAAATGTTCGCTCGTTTCGAGCCGTACGAGTCGTCGGGAACGTGGGACGGTCGCGATCCACTCGAATCCCCGCGAGGCTGACCCGGCCTCGGCCGATATATTCGTCTCGTCCTTCTTGGCAACGAGTCGGAATTGCCCAGATAGCTCAGTTGGTAGAGCAACGCATTCGTAATGCGTAGGTCCCGAGTTCGACTCTCGGTCTGGGCTCCACGTTTCGCCTGATAAGAGGCTGTTTTGGGAGTTGGACAGCTGTTTGCCGTTCACCGCTTTTCGCCGCCAAACCCCACTCTTCGCGGGACAGACGCGGGACGGCACTTCTCGTGTGTGACACTCCTCTCTGTTTGACTACATCCATCCCTCGGCCAACTCGATCATCGTGAAGCTTTCAGCCAACCAGGCTTACGACATCTCGTCAGAAGAGCACACCAACCGTGACGTCGAGAACACTGCGTTTCCGCGAGGCCTCGACCGCGACATTGAAGTTGTCGGACCGTTCAGGAGCTGGCGGCCCCACCGGAGTTGACTGCATCTTCGAGGTACCGCCGGAGAGTCTGGGTCAGTCGGTCGTAGGCGGCGCGAAGCCGCTCGCCGGGCCAGTCATCCGTAAGCAGCTCATCCGGCAGCATCGGGTCGGTGCGCAGATGCCGCGCTGCTGCGATCAAAAGCAGAAAGCGATCACGCATCTGAGCTGACGTCGGCTGCGACAGAACTTCCGCTGGCTGAGCCTCGATCGCCTCATTGAGGCGTAGCGCTTTGCCCGCCCATTCGCTGAGCCCAAATGTCTGCTCAACATCGGCCGGCATAACGTCGGCGATCGCGCCCTGGAAGGTCAGGCATTGTCGAGCCATGACTGAACGAGCTCCAGGGTGGCGCTCTCGGTCAAGGTTGGTCGGCCGCGCCCAACACCCATCGCGCAGCGCCCCAAGACGAAGGCGAGTGGCAGCCGCCCGGAGCTCGTGGCGTTGCGCGGCGGAACGAGACCCGGCTCGGACAACAGCGATCTCCCACGTCCCGTCCCAGTTGATGCCAGGTGGCCGAGGCCGAACCGCACCGTCGATGTCATGTCGACGGTCGGCGAGCTTTCCGCTGAGTTCGTACACACCATCAGAAGTGCTGAGTTCGCCCTGAGCGACCATGCGCGACAGGCTGGTCCGCACCGCACCGTCGGCGATACCGAGCAACCGTCCGGCCTGTACGAGATGACTCACTGGGAGACGCCCATTCGGGGCACCGAGCAACGCCGTGGCGAGCACGGACCGGGCGGTCAGAGGACGCGAGGGTTCGAACCCTACGGCTTGGGTTCGTGCTGTGGCCACGCCCTCATGATGGCCCACGACGTCGCGCAGCAACGCGATACTGCGACTCACGGCTATTACATTCGCATTGACATCTGTACATCGTTTCGTGATACTCGACTCATGGGATTCTCACGATGACATCGTCTTTCGCAACCGATGCCGACGTTGTTGCCCGCGTGCTTATCCACGTCCGCGACTCAACGACAGATCTTGGTGAGCCGTGGTTTGAACCTGTCAGCAACTACAGCGATGCGGCACGATTCCAAGCCGAGCTCACCGCGCTGCGGCGGATGCCGACGGTATTCGCCCCAGCAGCTTCGGCGGTTGAACCGGGCGACTATCTAGCTCGAGAGACATTCGGGGTCCCGCTCTTCGTCAGCCGGGGACGCGACGGTCGTGCTCGCATTTTTCGTAACTCCTGTCGCCACCGAGGCGCAGTGATGGTCGACGGGCAGGGCTGCGCGCAGGCGCTCGTCTGCAGCTACCACGGCTGGTCGTACCGCCTCGACGGTTCGATCGCACACATCCCTCACGCTGACGGATTCCCAGACAGCATCGCTGACGAAAGGGCGTTGGTCGAACTCGCCAGCTGCGAGGCCAACGGCCTCATCATCGTCGCCGGACCCGACGGGGACGCGTCAGCGACATCAACCGGCCTCGATGCACCGCAATTGCTGCTCGCCGACACACTCGCCGGGCATCGTCTCGTCACTATGACCCAGGAAGAACTGCCGATCAACTGGAAGGTCCTGATTGAGCAGACCCTTGAGGGTTACCACATCCGTTCGGCGCACCGCTCGACGTTCTACCCCTTGCAGTACGACAACCTGAACGTCATCGAGTTCTCCGGCATGCACAGCAGAGTCACCTACCCCTATCGGAATATCGAACGCCAAGCGACAGTCAGCCCCGCTCAGCGAAGGCTCCGCGGGTACTCCACCACCGTCACGCACCTGTTCCCCAACACCATCGTGTCCACCTTTCCCGAGTTGACACTTGTCTCGATAATCGATCCGCTGGCGATCGACAAGAGCCTCATTACAACATTCATGTTGACCACTGCAGCGCCAAACCCGGACGGTGAGGAGTTTGCGCCCGATGGCCTCTCGCTTGCGGCCGAAGGAGCCGTCGAGGACACCAAGATGTCGCTTGCCGTACAGAGCGGGTTCCGCGCTGGCGCTAACGACACCATCGTGTTCGGCCGTAACGAGAGCGCAATCGGCCACTTCCACCGCAACCTCGACGACGCGCTGGACGCCAGTGGCGTGGACGCATCAACAGCGACACCGGTTCAGCTCGCACCCTGACCGCGTCGCGTCCGGCGGCGGCTAGCGCCCAGTCTTTTTGGAGCAGCACGGGCGGCCGCGCCGTCCTGTAACACGATCATCTACGAGTTCACGACGAACGCGACGGCAAACTCATCGGCTCGCATGTGTCGTCGTCAGTCTGTGCGGTAGAGCCCGATGGAGCATCAGCACTCATAGAACCCGACCCCTACCGCCGATTCCGTCTACAGGGCCGCGCGAACGTCGACATCGAAGGCCACTCATTCCTCGTCCTCGTCAACTATGAGGACGTGAAATCGACCCCACGTCACTGGCGAGCTTTCACCTCCGACACACCTTTCGAGGTCCCAATCCCCCACGAACACAATGTGCGCACGGTGAGACAACTCCCGATCGAGACGGACCCCCCGCTCCACACCCAGTACTGCCGACTCATCGAGGCCCCGTTCACCCGAGCCGCCGTCGAGGCCCACGTGCCGCCTGATAAGAGCCTGTTTTGGGACTTGAACGGCTGGCTGGCGTTCACCGCTTTTCGCCATCAAACCCCACTCTTCGCAGGACAGACGCGGGACGGCGCTTCTCGTGTGCAAGACTTATTTTTGTTTGACTACATCCATCCCTCGGCCAACTCGGTCATCGTGAAGCTGTCAGCCAACCAGGCTTACGACATCTCGTCAGAAGAGCACACCAACCGTGACGTCGAGAACACTGCGTTTCTGCGAGGCCTCGACCGTGGACTCGACGACCAAGCGGGGAAGTC
>Ga0115003_10001276_pt1 | contig 22156 bp, 38 predicted proteins | sample ArcticOcean_MG_C_7_FD_88736 | JGI IMG/M metagenome (GOLD analysis project Ga0115003, IMG submission 88736) | Marine microbial communities from western Arctic Ocean - ArcticOcean_MG_CB11_88 | ecosystem: Environmental > Aquatic > Marine > Oceanic | place: Arctic Ocean: Canada Basin | collected... | reverse complement strand
GCCCTTTCAAAAGGTTCTTCATCAATGGAACCTTGATAGTCGCCTCCAACATGGTTACTGTTTGTCACAGGACCTATTTAACATCTCGTCACCCATACGAGATAAAATGTTGTTAGTGATTAAGGGTCGTGTGGAGGTATATTTTATTTTCTTGAGGGGAAGATAATTGATGGCTAAGTATTTATTAATAGTTCGTAAATGATAGAGAGAGGGTTGCGTCAATTCGGAATCGCTCATTATGTCCCATAAGTCCCCATTCATGGTAAATATATCTTTAGTTTTTTGTTTGAGAAATTGTGTGAAACTGATGTCCAGATGTCGGTTGTTACTGTTGATGTTATTGATAATATCATTTTTAACATCGGGCGATATGTAAGTGTTGATAGGAGTGGCCTCAAAATTATCTATATAAATTTTAGTAGCCTCAAATAGATTTTCAATGGCTGCATCACGGGCTGAAACATCTTTATGTATTCTTTGGAAGTTTTTGAAAATTAAATCACAAGTTTTACGAAGGTTAATAGAGTATTGATTAGTTGGGAGTGCAAATGATTTTACTTCAAATTGGTAGCGTTTATTAATGGGTTGAAATATCGGTGTAAGTGTTCCAGGCTTTTTTCCTTTTCTAATTTTCTTCCAAAACATCATTGATAAAAACATTTTGTTTCCAGCGGTTCCAAAGTAGAATGCAGACATTTTACCTGCAATGTGAATCGGGACTTTGAAGGCCATAATAACTATGTGATGTTTCACCTATTTAATCTTGACCTTTACGAATAATAACTTTGGATTCAGTGCTTCCCCAATTTTTGTTAATGAAATCATCTACGGCTTTCCAAGTTACTCCTTTAGCCACATCTCGGTTGGGAGCATCCTCCCAATCGGTGACGAAATCTTCTAAGTTATCATAAGCAGCATAAATTTTCTTAGCAGTGGTTCTACCTACTTTTGGTATTTGTTCTAACATAGCGTGGTGTTTATTTCGGGTAGATGTTATCACAGTTACTGGTCTAACTAAGGTATTAACTGAACCATCTTTTATTCTAAGTGAGATGCTTCTGATATATCTGACGGTTTCATCAAACGATTCCGTATAAATTACTGGACAGACCTCTACACAAATTCTATTGAAGAATGTTTGTAATCCTCGGACTGAATTAGCATCTCCATAAACTTGATTGGGAGAACCTTCTACTAATAGAACATAGTTTTCACAATTTTCTACCATTCTTGAAATCTGATTTTGTAATCGCTTATTAGTCCAAGATGAGTGAGCATCAGCCCAAGTTTTTCTTTCAAAGACCCAACGCTTTCCTTCATCGGTTTCTACAATAATATCTCCTTCTGGAAGATTCTCAATAGTGGCATTGAGCAGCATTTCACAGGCTGCTTTGTTTTGTGCCGATTCTTTTGAGTCCACAATGATTTTCATAAAAAGATATTGTGTTATCTCCTATATGAACTTAGCGGCAAGGCTAACTATCCTTCCATAGATGATTTACTGACGGCATAGCCACAACCACATTCATACACACCATTAGATAACTGCAAATATTTATTGCTCCAACGAGTGCTACAAGCAGGGCAGGAAATTTCATTACTCTTCTTCGTCTGGGACAACCCACACAGCCTCCAAGCCTGATGCTTTACGGTCTAAATACTTTTGGTATTCTTCGTCTTCTTCGGAATTAACTACATCGCTTCTGCCATTACTACGAATTAGAGTCAAATTAATATGGCTTCTCCAAGCATATCCTAGTTGTAGCATATCTTTTAGAAATGTCCAAGTGCCTCTATGCCCGTTATTGTCTGGATGGCTATCTTCAATCATTTCCAGTAATACTTCTTCTGCAATAAAATAATCTTTAACATCTTGATATGCCATATTGTTCGCCCATTAACTCATGGGTTGATTACCTATTTAACTGATTTGTAAAGGGCAATTTAATAATTTGATAATTCTGAGTTACTAACTTCAAGTAATCATGCTGAAGGAAGTAATTACTAATGGTAGAGATGTTTTGAACTAAGTTATCATAATCTTTCTTGGCAATCGTGCGAGATTTTCCTTTTTCTAAATCTCTCCACCAAGAACCAAATTCCTGCATACATGAATTTTGAGACCTCTCCTCGCCTTTTCGCCATGCTAACATTTGTTCAGCAATATTTTCTGAATCAGTGGTTTCTGCGAACTGAAAATTTCGGACCGGAATCTCCGAAATCCCGCCATATTCAGAAATCCATTCTGCGGCCTTTTTAACCCCAATGTTTGGAACTCCCTTGATATTGTCAGATGTATCTCCGGCAATAGATTTAAAATCCACTACATACTCCAATGGTATTCCTAACTCTTCTGTAATTTTAGTTCGTGGTATTTCATCTACAAAATTATGAATTTTTATTCGTTCATCCCAAGCAAAGAATTGGTGAGTGTCTGCATCAGATGAAAAGACCCAAATGATTTCATAGTCTGGATTTTTAGTTGCCTCTAAAACTTTAATGGCTAATATATCATCTGCCTCTAATTCTTCCTCATAATAAGATACCCAATTTTTTCTTAAGTCGTCAGGATTAAACTCAATTCCTCTGAGGTATTCTCTATAATCAAAAATGGTGTATGTGGCTGCATCATAAATCCCATCCATGACTGCTCTATTGGCTTTGTAATCTGGGTTGATAGTTCCACGATTATTTCTTCCCTTTATTCCATCCCAACACATATGAACATTCTGTGTGGCAGATGGCATATATTTTACACTACGCATTCTGAACTCTAAATACTTCATATCATTGATAACGGTTTTTCTTTGTAAGTTAAAAAATTGTTTGTAACTTCTTTTTCCTCTTTTGAGTAGCCGATGCATTTTACTTAGTGAACCTCTTGGACCCCAATGCCTTCCTCTACGACCTATGAAGAATCCAGAATCTACAAAGGCTACCTGCATAGTATCTAATATGTGGGGTGAAGTATTTCAATCTTCTCTATTTGAAAGAAATTCCACACGAACAAGTTTTAGTTGCATTAGGGTTTCGGAATTTTAATCCGCCTCCCATCAAGGAATCATCCCAGTCAATCTCTATCTCATTTAACAAAGTTGAGTCTTGTTGTTTGATAACTATTTCAATGTCTTGTGAAATAATAACTTGAGTCAAATCTGATGGGTCTTTATCTAATATTTGAACATCATACAAATAACCAGAACAACCTCCACCTACGACATTAATATACAACTGCCACTTAATGTGGTTTTCGTCTTTAGCCATTTGTGTTAATGTAGTTGCTGCTTTTTCAGTCAAAGATATATTACAATCTACGACTTCAGATGGTTTCGTAACATTGTAAATGCTTACTTCGCAACCAGCGTATTCATCACCCATAATATCTATACTCCTGTTTTATTACTTAAGTTTTTTGTATGTGGTTTTCTTCTTTTTAGCCTTGCTCTTGGAAGGCTTCTTTGCTGCTTTTTTAGTTGGCTTCTTCTTCGCTGCTTTCTTTTTGGCTGGCTTCTTTGGAAGATTAGTGTGAAGTGGTGATTTATCATTATCTAAATCAGAGGTCAAACATTGATGTCCACAGTAGTTTCTGGAGGTGACAATCTTGTGCCACTTTTCTCTTTTGTTTTTCTTCCAACCTAATGAGATAATATGTCCGGCATCAAACTTGTTTTTGCAGACATCACATTCTACTCCATCTTCACAGTGGACTCCTCTTTCATCGTCTAGCCAATTTCCATCCTCATCTTTAAGTAAGTCTTTCATACAATCCATAGAACAAAGACTGTCCACGGTGAGATGTTCTTCCCAACGACCATTAGGTAGGAACAAAGTATCAGACATAGTAAGGATTGGCTTACTTGTTTTTATTTCGGCATTACACATTACACAAACCATATTATTCATCCTCTGTATCTTTGTCCATATCAAAGAAAACCCATCGGGATAGGTCGCCCATGATTCCACCGTCATTGATTTGTTGAAGGAAGGAATATAGTTGTGTGAAATCATCAAACATAAAATTGAAATCCATAATACCAAAAAGCCAATTTGGGGCAAATTGTTTTCCACCCTCTATCACTACTAAGGTGGGTTTGCGTTGTGCCAATGAGTTAATCAATTCATGGATAGTTCCTGTGGTTGGAATCGCAGGGTCTAAATAGACCACTACAAAATCAGAAATATCAACCATTCTCAAATCCATGTGAACAATCTCTTTCATGCGTTGAGAGAGTTCAAAATAACGACCAGTTTTCTTAAGTCGCATCATACCAATTTTCTCGTCATCAATTTCTTTATAGTAAGAATCAGGGATTGGTTTATCGCATGGGTCTAATACCATGACTCCCTTTTGGTCTAACCATGGTGTGATTTTCTTACGCCATTCTACACCATCATCTGGGGCTTGGTCAATAGGTCCTGCCAGATAACATCTTAGCCCATTTAGTCGGTTCATAATAATCCATAGTGGGATTACCTATTTAATGATTATCTTTATTAAATATTGCCATATATGCAATGTTGAATAGATATAGAACGATAACCGCATAGGCTATCACAGCAATTATTTCAATCGGATTCATCACTAAATCCTTTCCACTCTTTTGATTTATTAAACCCTTGTTCTATCCCTATTTGAAATCTATTTTTAGGGAGGTGCTCTTGGAGTAATGCGAGAATTGTTTCAATCTCTTCGTCAGATTCATAGGCCAAATGAATTTCTATATATTTGGTCTTCATGTTATTCCACTCCTTGGTCCCATTCATCAAACTGCACTTTATCCTTGGAGAGTTTAATGGCAAGTTCAGAAAGTGTATCTTCATCATCTCTCTCTATGTGTCGTTCTATATCTTCATAGGCAGGACAAATATGTTCTAAGATGTGTTGTAAATAATCTTCTAACAAATGTTTCTTGTAGCGACCTAAATAGACACTGGTTAGATTGAGAACAAAATTTATTAGAACCATGACAGCCAATAAATTGACTATAAAATTCTCCATCAATAAACATCTCCGTTTAAGCGAGATTTATCATCTTCGTAGGGTGCGGCTACCCTTCTATATAATTCCATCTTAGCACATTCTAAAACTCCAATGAGTTCATTGATACGAGCATAAGAAAGTAGCCTATCGTTTTTCAAGATGGCTCCAATCATGCTGGAGATAACATAATTTAATCGTCCGGCAGTTCCACCATCATCTTGAGTCTCTAAAAATTTAATCACAAGTTGGTCAAGTTCGGACTCAATCTGCTTTCTCTTGTCCTCTCTAATATAGGGCATATTTAGTGATGTGTGCATTACCTATTTGAAACTACCTTCAGAATATCTATAGTTCCTCATACACTCTCTGGATTTCCCAGTTCATTGAATAAGATGACCAGTTCTTTTTCCCTTGTTGCTTCAACTAATGAAGTATTATCTTCTCTCCACACCTTAGTTGTCTCACCAGTTAATATTACATCTGGGGGAAAGAGTTTCATAAATAGATTAAAATGTTCCTGGTGATAATTGATTCCTGTTAAGTCATCAATTTTTATAACTTTAATTTTATTAATAAGCCAATGATTTTTTTTATAGATGGGGTCATTATGCATGGCCCAATTTATAATAGTTATTACTTCGGTTGCATTATCATTCTCTTGACGAAATTCATAGCCGTTACTCAAGGTAGTTTTGTAAGGGACAATTAATATAGATTTTATTTCTCGGCGTGATATAGACCAATCTAAAAATCCCTTTAGGCTTTTTTTAAGCAACGCAACTGGACTGTTCTTCCGCAGGGTTTTATCCAACACTTCCCCATTTCGGCCTTCAAATCTGGTGGTATCTAAATAGACAACCAATGGATTCCAATTTAGCATATCCAATATCTCACCATATTATGATTGTAGTTATTGATATTTAAGGTTGTGGAAATTTCCTTTCAAACCATGCGTAAATTGGCATCAGATAAACTGTGGCGAATAGGGTAAATGCTCCTATGCTTTCTAAGTAAGGGATTCCAATTAGATTACACCAAATAACTGCTGGTGGTTGAAGGGCAAGAGTTCCAAAAATGGGTCGGTAAATATCTCTCTTTTCCATCTTAAGCACCTAACGAAAATGCTACTGCTATTCCTAAAATTGCCAATAGAATATGTGGGAAATATATAGAAACTTGGTCTATATATTCAGTGAATCTCAAAAAGTGTTTAGGTTCTTTATCTTCTGTAGTTTTGCTTGACATAATAAATAACTCCTGTATTACCTATTTAACAATAGTAAGTGTGGTAATTGATAACTCTTTGGCTTTGGCTTCAATCATAACATCTACATCTTGTCCATGTAGATTAAGTGGGCCATAACAAAAATCAGAATGGGCTGGAGAAGGTTTATCTCCACCTTGTTCTAAGACACGAGATTCGGAATAATGGACTACTGGTGTGATGCCTTTAGGCCAAGTGCTAACTGCAAGAGCGAGAGCATCAGCCTCACTTAAACCACCTGTGCAAAAGCCGTGGTGATGGAAGTCAAAAACAATAGGAATGCCTGTGACATTGTGAACTGTCATTAAGTCAGCAACTGAATACATACGAGCCTTGTCGTCATTTTCTAATGTCAAACGGCTGCGGCAATTGGGGTCAAGAAGTGCGAAGTTATTGATGAACCGAACAATGGTAGCATCATGGTCGCCAGCACCCGACCCAATGTGGATGTTAATCTTGTTATTGTGTGATGGCTCAAAACCCAAGAGGTCAAAAATACGAGAGTGCATATTGAGGTCATTGATGGTGCGGCGAACTGTGTCAGGATTGAGGCTACCTAAAACATTGTAGGGTCCAGGATGGGTGGTAAGACGATGAGAATGCTCACGAGCATAATCTCCTACTTGAGTAAGTAAAGATAATACAGTGTCAGCATTGGGTAAATCGGTGGGGTCATAGCCAAGAGTTTCATGCGACATAAATGGGAATATTTCTGAAGATAGCCTCATAAATGTGATGCCGTTGGCTTCATTCCAGCGTAAGATGGTGAGCAAATCTGTAAGATTATCCTCAATCTTCTGCGCTACAATATCAATGTCAAATGTGCGTTGAATACAAGTGCGGTTGGTGTAGGTCTTGTTCTTGAGTTTGCCACCTAAACATTTGTAGCAAATGCCACATCGGGAACCTGTTTCTTGAAAAGTCTTATCACAACTTCCGCCAAGTGTTTGATTGATACAAGCGTAGCCGACCCTCATAGTTATTGACTGTTAGGTGACCTATATAACGAATAGGGTTAAGTTTTTTGAATCCAAGATTCAGAAAGTGCGGGAGATTCATAATACTCTTCAATGCGTTCTATCAGTTTTAATGGTGTATCATTTATTCTTTCTGCCCATGCCTTTATTATCCCTTCGTCTGTATTACATTTTTGGCATAAAACTCCTCTTATTTTTCCTGTGGTGTGGTCGTGGTCTATATGTGCTGAACACTGATATTCTCCTTCTTGTGAGTTATGTGATACTTCTGTGCCACAAAATTTACATTTTGTTTGACTTCTAATTTGAGATTCATACATTTGATAACTGGCTATTTTGTAATGGTTTTTTCTATTTTGACAAGCCCCACATACATATCTTGATTCCTCCCTATTAAAACTAACTGCATCATTTTGGCAAGGTTCTGCACCTTTGATACTACATTTTTCTCCATAGTGTTGTAAAGTTCTTACACAAGACATACAAAGTTGATATAATGGATTCCCTATGCGTTTTTCTCGTTGGCAAATACTACATTTTCCACGAGGTTTTTTATTTCCTGTCTGTCTAAGTGGATTTTCAACTGGAGTTACTAAACCTGCTGCCAAAGCCTTAACAAATGTTTCTGGTCTGGCTGCTTGTAATCTTCTTTGCTCTACTAAACGGTCCCAATGGCAGAATTGTAAATTTCTCCAAACCATGTGACAATTTTTACAAAGAACTTTATTATAAGTCGTGTGAATGGGTTGTTTGTCACAATTGGGTATGTCACAAAGCCCTCCAACATAACGGTGTTTTGAAGAACAAGTAGAACAAAGTTGATATTTTGTTTGTGATATTTTCATGATGCGGTTACAGCCTCCTTTACAAATTGCTAAATCTCTACTTTTTACCCGTTCCTCTAAAGGTATTACAGGTAAAGTGCAATTTTGATAAGCCTTAATTCCTGTCATACGCTTACCATCCAAATCTTTGTTTCTCGGTTGGCGAGGTCTTCGTAGGCTGCATACGCTTCTTCACTATGGACTCCCCACAAATGTTTTGGAATATTTTCTACAATGACAGTTGATTCAATCGTGTAGCCACAAGACGCACAAGACTTAAAATCATAACCAAAACTTGCATCGGCATTAACATCTGTTGAGCCACAAGAGTCACATTTAGGCATGGTGTAAGTATTTGCCGACATCCTATATAACATTCCCTTCCAAAAAATCCTCTTTGCCAAATTCATCTTCTGCCCAAAAAGCATTTGATGGCCTTTCTATCTCAACATCAACGGGAATACATTCGGTTGGATTAGGAAAATCAAAACCTTCTGCTTGGAAAATATCAACTGAACCTAAAATCTGCTTTTCAAACTCAAGGGCTTCTTTTTTGGTTTCAAACTCAAAGCATTCATCAACTCTAATAATCGCAGACAAATTTTCGTTACTGGTATTTGCCCATGTTTGATAGTCGCCCAATCTTTTGTAAAAATTGGTTGAAATGCCTACTTTTTTGAAGTCTAAATGAAGGAACTCACCCTCATACTCGCAAACAAAACCTATTGAATAAAACATTGTCTTTAACATTAAAACCAATTCTCCGTTTTATCCTTTTTGCGATTCTTCTTCAGTTTAGTAGGGTCTGTCAAATGAGGGATATAAAGTTCTGCCTTGCATTCTTTATTATGGCAGATAACTTGGGTGTGTCCAAAATCTCCTGCCTTAACATCTCCAACTGGGTGGCGAATTACTGTGGCATTTTCTGTATGACACCATAAACAATGTTTGTTTTCATCTACTTGATGTTCTTCGTAAGGGCTTCCCATAATTAATCTATGTGTTCCTACCTATTTGAACCAATCGGTTAGGGTAGGTGCTACCGCACGAAAAACAATCCTTGTTTTTGGGAGGCGTGTCTGCTCAAGACTTCAAGACCGTGATTAGGTCACTCATCTCTCTCATCTCACTGTCTGACTCTAACCAAATGTTATCACAAATGGTTCGGCGGAAGACTCCCTTTTCTTTAATTTCATGAGCATAGTTCCATCCCTTGAGATGCACATTTTTATTTTTGTCATCTCCTTCGGCTGTGGTCCAAATGACGATAGCATCATCTTTCACATAATGGTCTAGTTGCTTCGGTGGGACACACCTCTTGAACTTATCCCACTGGTGAGGTCTTAATCCCTTAATTTCTAAACTCCTTCCATACAAGTTAATATCGCCTTTCAATTTAGTATTGGTGAAGTCTTCGTAATTACAGTGGATGTCCTTACGAGCAAAACTATTTCTAATAAGCCAAACTTGTGTGGCAACTTCTGACTTGACACCCACTAAGTTACTACTAACTTTATTGTGGTTGTATGACCCTGAACCTTTCTCGCCATATTTCTTAGCATAATGTTCAACAATCTTTTCGGCGTGTTGTTTGCACCACAATAATTCATGGGGTAGCAATTTCACTTTTACCATATTGGACTCTTATTGGATAACCTATTTAATGCTTCCGAAAAAACACTATACTGCTCTAAAGACTTCAAGACCGTGATTATGCGTTTTTTTGTATAGGTTATGGTTTCAAGACCCGATATGGTCATTTTGAGGGGTTATATTTAAGTTGTGCTTAATGTGCTTAATTTGTGCCTAAATCCCTGATTCTTGAGGGTATTCCAAGCACAAAGTTAATGGGTTTCCAGTTCAATGCCTTAAACTGAAGTTGTAATTCTAATTCCATACTCCACATCCCTATATCATCTTCCCACCCTGCTATCTTTGGAGATTCGTTTTCCTCGCCGTATCTGTCTTCATCAACGCTTGGCAATATTGCTTCTGTATAACTATCTATTCTTCTCATAGATATTGGAGTCTCCTGCTGCGGGGGCAGTTTATGATAAAACAATATATCTAAATCTAATCCATATTCATTTGCCCTCACATAGTATTTCTGATGTGGCTTTTGGTCATCTGATATTTTATTTAGGATTCTTCGTGGCCCTAATGGAATCTGAATGGGTATAAAATCTGCTGATAGTGAGCGGTTATCATTATGGTGAATATCGGCTACTGAGAATGCATTTTGTGTTGCATAGTCACCCCAACGCTGAGTAGTAAGATTATTTCTTTCTAATTTATAACTATCTGCATAACGAAGTGTTTTATTAAAAAATGGTGGGGAATAATATTTTGAAAAAGGGCTCGGTGCATCAGTTATTAAATCCAAGTTGCCATCTATAATTCTATCCTTGTGCCAAACCCACCTGACTTTATTTTCATAACTTCGTATTAATTCAGGGCTATACCATGAGTATTGGTCCACATATTCGCTATATGGATAATTATATTCAAACTCTGATGAATCTTCTTCAAACCTATCTCTATCATCTGAATCTAAATTATCCCTTATTTCTTCCATCCACTCTTCTTGCATACTGTCTTCATCTATATCATCACTTTGATAAATAGAGTTTATTTTAAATTCAGATAGTGCTAAAACTGTTTCTCTTAAATTGAACCGTTCTAAAACGATTGACATTTCTTTTAGCAAATCTTCTAATGAAATCCTTTCATTAACTACATCATAGTCATCGTAGGATATATTTTTTTGGGTTGTTTCCCACTTGGTTAGTAAATATTCCCATCCGGTGAGAACTCTTGGAATCTGAGTTATAGTGGTGATGAAGGTTGGTGCTCTTGGATGTCTTTTAATGGTAAAAATTGGATAAATGGAGGTATCTGCTTTAAGATATTCTGCAACCGACTTATTAATAAAGTCTGTATCTTTTTGATTTTCAAAACTCTTTAAATATTTTTCTGTGGCTAAATTTTCATGGTCTGTTAAATTCAGCCCATTTTGGTCTGTCCAATTATCCTTTGTCAAATCTTTTATCAGTTGATAATGTAGGGGGTGTTTAATTGTATTATCTACGGGCTCTCCCCACTTCTTCAAAGGAGTTCGGTCTTCCTTTCCCATCTTTTGGTTTATGTCATCTACTATAATTCGTGTAGGCTCATCAAGAGAATTAAGTAATCTTATATAATTATCTTGTTGTGATTCCTGATTAAACCAATCATAAAATCTACCATATAGAGATGTTTTGCGATTTACTAAAAACCTATAATTATTGGATGCGTGAGCCTTCCCAATCTTTTCCCTATCTGTCATATTTGGGTATTCTTTTGAATAATCAATATTGAGCCTTCCCAATGTAGGTGGGAGATATTTGATACTCGTAATTATTGTAGTTTCTGCCCAAGTAATTAAACTTTGAAGGAACTGGTCATAATCTTTAATTAGTTCCCATTCTGGAGAACCTAAGAGGAAATCCAAATTGAGTGGTGCACTTTCCTCTTCCTGCATAATAATAATATGTTGGACTTGTTATTTAACTTTTGAGTTTTATCTTATCCTTAATTACCATTCCTAATGGCAAATCGGTTTTGATGGTGTAGATAGATACATCTCTTCCTGTATCATAAGCGGCCTTATTTGTTTTTTCTACTATGCCTCGTGCCTTGAATAATTTTAATATATTTCCAATTGACCTGCCGGATGGTGCGGCAAATTTATTAGTGCGATACCTTTTAGCCACCTCTTCGGCGGAAATGGGTCCATATAATTGAACTAATTTAAGAATTGTCCAATCTCTGTGACCTTTATTAGTGGTGAGTAATGCTGCATGACACTCTCTACCGCAAAACAGTGTATTTCCCTTTTTTGTGTGGGGTAACAAATTAAATTTCTTATCACAAACTTCGCACCCAACTTCAATGGGTGGTTTGACCCAATGGTTCTTGTGATGCTTAGATTCAGAGATTAATCTTTTTGGATATTTATCGGGGTCTTCATAATAGATTTTACAATAATGGCTACAATGAGATTGGAATAAACGATTCCCGTTTCCAGGCCCCAATATAATGTCTCTACCGCATGGGCAAATCATAATTAGTTATTGTGAGATTACCTATTTAACCAAACATGGCAAATGAGGGGTCACGGTTGTAGTCTGATACATATCCATTCCACACCAGAAATGCACCTACAAAAATTAGGAATGCTGCGGCTCCTGCAACTACATCTCGTTGTTGATATTTACTGATAGTAAAAAATCCAATAATGAATAGGACACCGCCTAATGCCATAGTATTGTTCATACAGGTTCATTGAGTATCTTGCTATTTAAGTTTTCATCTAATTCATTTTCGTGGAAATTAAATGCCTTCATCTCTCGGTTTTGTATATTATAGACTGATAAGATTCCCATTTTAGGTTTATAGCCTAACATCTGCATAAAATCAGTTTCTCCTTGAAATGTAGATGATACAATTAATGGCATTCCTCTATACCATTCCATTTGGTGTGCATGAGTGTGTCCTGTCACGAAAATATCGGGTTGCTCCCGAATCAACATCTGGTCCTCTTCTTCAGGGGAAAGAGCATTCCGCTCACCCCACATAGGAGCCAAGTGTCGCTTTTTCAGCATCTCTTTCATGGCTTCCGCAGGTCGCTCATATGTCACATGGGCCATACGAGGAACCATGTCATCAATACCTTTGCCGTGATAGGACAAAACATCAATTCCAGAGAGGTCAATTCTTGCTGGGTTGCCAACATGAACTGCGGAATTAAACCTTTGTTGGATAAGTGGCTCTAATTGAGGTTGAGGTTCGGCAGGTCTTACTGCATCGTGATTTCCTGGGAGAATAATCGGTGTAATATGGTCTGGCAATAAATCTAATTTTCTTGCACAAAATTCATATTGGTCATAAACATCAAGCATAGTTAAGTTTCTTTCATGTCCTGGATATACGCCTACACCATCAACAATATCTCCAGATAGGACTAAGTATTTGATATTTTTGGCAACATAGTATTCGCTGTTAAGCCAATCCATCATTTTATCCCAATCTTTTTCAAGGAACTTAGTGGAACCCATGTGTATGTCTGATGCAAATGCAATAGAAACTGGGTCAAAATCCATACCTCCTTTATTTTGATTGTTAGGTAATACTTCTGGATATTGAACACGGTCTGTCCAAAACATATTTCCATCTTCGGAAAACTTTCCTGTGACTCCTATAACATCATCTAAAAGTAATGTTCCTGATGCGGGGTCTTCTTTTCGCACAAATACAGTAATTCTTCCTGTTTTATCTTCTAACTCTACCATCCGCCCGCCTGATTTAGTCCGGCGAATATCTACTACAATTCCAATAACATTACAGGGCCTATTTTTGAAAGCCATTTTTTGTTTATTTAATTCTGCAATTTTGTAGGTTCGTTTGAATCCTAAGTCATTAGAAATAACTTTATGAAGATGTTCAAATCTTTCAGAAAAGAGATTAACCATATCTCCAATAGTTCCGGTTTGGTCTGTTTGACCTACTCTAATTCCTGGATTGATTATATCTGGAAAGTCTTTCGCTAGTTCAAACCAAGAGGAACGGATAGACTTTGACATAGTAGTTCATAGGTCAATGACCTATTTAAGCATATTATACCTTAGATGGGCTGGTATATGTCCTGCCACCAATTGTCATGCCAGTTACTCGGTCTGTGCCTATGTGTCGGTATTGACCTTTTTGCATATCAAAGACAGTCCTTAGATTATAATCTGCGGGTGAGTATTTCATTCCCTCTCCGGTAACACGAGGGTTAGAAGCATCTCCGCCTGGTCCTTTCCAAACGCCAGTTCGGGCAGTCATATTACGAAGTGACCCATCACGCTTTTCAAATTGAATACTGAAAATAGTATTTGGATTTTCTCGGAGTAGTCCTAAAACTCTGGCTTCAGATAAGAATTCTCTTCCTGATGTTGAAGGTGGTGCAGGAGCGTGGAAACTCTTAGTCTTTGGGTCATAGTGTCGGTGTCCTTCTCCAGCAAAACTTTTAGTTCCTAATTGGGTGAGATACCAATATGAGGCTGATGCCAATGCTGCGGTAGAGATTCCACCTGCCATCCACATGAGGGTTTTCTTTGCTTTCCACTGTGTAATGGTATATTGTGCAACAATTGGCAATCCAATAACGGTTCCAACTGCAGTTCCAATCATAAGTGTGTTTGAGGTCATGATTATACATGAACCCTACGACTACTTAAATTTAACTTAAAACCGCAGATAAATCAATATCCATTATGTCAGCAGCACGATTAGACTCTTCAACAGTGCGTGTTCCAGTAATGACACATTTTCCACTTGAGAAAATCAAGCAAACTGCCTTTGGCTCATCTAAACGATAAATCAATCCAGGAAATTGTTCTGGCTCATATTCACACTTATCAAAAGGTAATGCGATGATTAGGGTGTTCAAATCCACTGGTTGCTCATAGTCGTGTGTAATAACTATGTTGGAAATCTCAAAATCTTCAGCAGAGAACTCATTATCGTCTGCCAAGAACTCATTTTCCTTGAGGACTCCGTGCAAATGACGGAATGCAGTTTCAACATCTTCTTCCGACCTTGCTCCGGTTGCTACCGCTTTTCCGCTTCGGAATAGTAATAGACAGACTTTTGGTTCTGTTACTCTATAAACCATTCCTGGAAATTGTTCTTGTTCATATTCAATACCCAGTGTATCTGCTACATCATTAATATCTAATGAACTGCAATACTGGGTTGAGGCTACCATATTTACTACTTGTCTTGTCAATTTCTTCACTCTCGTATTTAAGTGATTGTATGATTACCTATATAAGCATTAGTGGGTTTGAATAGCGGGATTGGGATTAGCCTCTCCACAAGAGTTACATTCAGGCATAAAAATAGATGAAATAAAGCCACAAGCCTTGCACTTAAATTGTTGATTAATTTTAAGCATCAATTCTTCTAACTCATCCTCTTCCTCATCATATGTAGGTTTTGAATTTGCTCTCCATGATTTGTCTTCTCTACGGAAAGTTGTCTTGGAACTTTTTCCCTTCGTCTTCTCCTTATCCTCTGGGCGACTCAAAATAAAACCTCCAAATAATTAAATTAAATCTGCTAGAAATGCAGGGTCTTCATATTGAGTCTCTATGAATTTCCAAACCCTATTTATTCCTAATATGGTGGTGGTGACTTTCAGAACAAACTCGTTGGATTTTTCTGGGTCTATTCCTTCACAATTGGTTTCTAAATAAAATTGTATATCTGATGCACAAAGTAGGACTTTCGCCCTGACATTATCCATACTTAATACTAATTCTCCTTCTGGAAAGTGTTCTAACACTATATCCATAACTTCTGCCTTTACTCGGTATCCTTCTTCATCAGAATCTTTGGACATAAATAATGTTCCATATGCCTTATTATCAAAATCTTTGGACACAATATACACCTTGTATTTTTAACTATTTGAATATAATGGGTGGAGGGGCGTGGTATGAAACATCAACAGGTGAAGAGCGAGTATGAGAACATATCTCACGCCAAAACAACAAGATGTGAAAGAGGGGTGCATCCTGCTGCTTCATTTCCTCCAAATAGTATGTGTTACAATACCTATATAAGATAAAGTGTCGGAGGCAGGATTTGAACCTGCGAATCATTATGAACAGGAATTTAAGCCCTGCGCCTTTAACCACTCGGCCACCCCGACTTATAATATATTCCACATACTATGCATATGTGGATAAGTGGGGAGCAGATTATATTTCATCTTGATGGCTCCTTTGTGATATGTTGAATAGGTCTGTGCATGAATGCGTCACGAGGGCTGTTGGTTAGGTTATTTCATTCTTTACTCTGTAAATTATCATAAGTTGCTCAATGTTTTTTACCCTTTGTATTTTATAAGGTCGTATTCACACACAAGTTTGCTCTTCGTTGGGCCATCGTTGAGAGGACCGAATTAAAAAGACTTTTCTATTTTCACCCCTTGAGTTAAAGACACTCATCCATTAACTCATTACCTATATAACATTCATACATATGAGGGGTCAAAAGGTGCTTCTGAAGGAGATACTGTAAATGTGCTGGAAATTACTTGTTGCACAAAATCTATTAAAAACAATGTGAGTAATTCCTCATCAATCCCGCTTAATGTATCCATCACCCAGATATGTAGAGCCTCAATAATTTGTTCAATTATTAACGAAAATCTTTCTTCATCCAATATTTCTCCAATAGGAGTATTGCTAGTAACTATTTGCATTACTTCGGGTTTTATAGTTCCACTAAATCCCTCTTCTTCTTCATTATATTCAAGAAGCAAATGTTTTTGTAATTTGGTAAATTGTCTTTCCACCAATGATTTCGGGTAGTCCTTTAGGTCTGCCATAATATGAATATGTGATTGATTCTATTTCAATCTTACCATTCAATACGAATATAACATTCTTCATAATTGCCTTCAGCAGATTTTCCTGATGCTTGAATATACCCTCTGTTTCGGGCTACTTCCCATACTTGATAAGTATATCTTGCATCTTCTTCACAATAATGAATAACTTCTGCATAATTTCCGTCTGCCCATGCTTGCGGGGCGAATTTGGCCTCCATTAGTTTTGATTCATCTGTCCCTAAAACTGACTTGATAAGAGTTTGGAGGCTGAAGCGAACTCCAAAAGTTGCATCTTCTAAATATGTCTGCAAATCTAAATGTCTGGAAGTGATTTCATCACCATCAATATATTCTTTAATTATCTTTTCTACTCCACAACCACCTTCTGAGATTGGCTTTGAAATAATTGGCAAATCAAAGTGGGTTCCATTCTTGGTAATCAATGTATATCCATCATCCCACCATGTTTGTAAATCATCTTCTAATTGTTGAAATGACATAACTGTGAATTTTTCCATGACTTCTGCGGGTAAATCTTCCCATTGAGCATAATTATATGGTCCTGATGTGGGGTGCCAAATAGAAACACAAGATACTTCCCACCCTTGAGGATTTCCAAAATCTAATCCTTCGGCTTTCATATCTAAGTTTTTTGTCTCAATATCTAATGCTATTACCTTCATATTATCGCCTTCCTAATACTCTTTTTATTTGTTGGATTTTTATTTTTAATTGTCGGTTTTCACGAGTCAATGTTTTAACCTTTAATTCCAATCTCTTGAGTGGGTCGTTTCTTACATCGGCCATTCAAAACACCAAATATACTAATACAATACCACTAAATAAAGCGGCAGAAAAACTACTAACTGTTCTTAAAAGTTCCATTTTGTGATTGTGCTTATCAAGCCATCTTTCAAAGCGTCCACGAGATGTAATCTCTAATCGGTTGTCACCTAAGAATATTTTGCCTGATTCTTCCTCCCAATCTTTAATTTGGGCACTCCAAGCGGTAAGCCAAGTATCTAATTCTGTGCTGCGGGTCATTGTGAATCCTCCAATTTACAGCGAACACAATGCCACTTACTTTGAAATTGTGGGTTATGGGCTGAATTTTGACATGGGTATGGGGGTGGAATGCTTTCATATTGTTCTTTAAATTCTGAGTTTTTAATATTTTCACATTCAGAAGTGTGATAATTAACTACGGTGGTGGCTGGTCCTTGATAAATCAAAAGCCATACAATGTCACCATTGTTTTCATTCTTAAAAAACTGCTTATCTGTATATTGTCTCCAATTTTCATCACTCATATTATTTCCTCCTGGCACCAACATTTTGGGTCGCAAACTCCTTCCATGTGTGTTTTCATGTCTATGACCCCACCTAAAAGGTGAGTTCTCTGACTGTCATTACTAACTACTTTTTTATCTGAAGTTAATTCTTTAATTCTATTTTCGGCTAAGGTAATATATGCCTCTGAAATCTCTGAACCAATATAAGTCCTATTAGTTTGAAGGCAAGCAAGTGCTGTTGTGCCGCTACCCATAAATGGGTCATAAATCACAGAGGTATCCCATGAAAATAGTTTTATACAACGCAAAGGAAGTTCAATTGGGAATGGTGCTGGATGTCCAATCTTCTTTCGGCTAGCACCAGAAAATTCCCAAAGTGCTAAAGACCATTCAACAAACTCTTCTTTAGTGATGTCCATTAATTCAGACTTATTTTCAGGTTGTGGCAATTTATATGAATCTTTAGCAAATACCATAATGTATTCAAAGGGCATGGGTAATGATGGTGCTGACGGTGAACCGTATGAGCCCCATGCAGTTCTGGCGGAAACATTTCTTTTATTCCAAACGATATTAGCCATCGGCATCCATCCGATTTCAGACATCATTTGAATGTAGTCGGAATGAGTAGATACTCTACCATTTTTCCCATCCCCAATATTAATAACACATCTGCCACCTGATTGAGTTTTTTGAAAGAGTTTGCTAAATATGAGTTTCATAGACTCCATATAGGCTTCGTGCGTGAGATTATCGTCATGAGTATCATACGATTTGTCCTTATTGAATTTATTATTACCTAAATCTACATTATAAGGAGGACTAGTAACTGTCAATGGTAAATACCCATCTTCCATCCTCTCTAATGTGACCAGACAATTTTCTTGATAGATGTGATTTGCTCTCATGGTCTCACCAATCTCTTATACTCCGATGACCTATTTAATGGTTCTCAACATGATGTTGATGATGATGGTGGTGGTGATGTCCTAAAAAATATGAACCTAATAACATAGTTACGGCTCCAAATGCAGCAAAACTGGCTGTGATATATGCTTCCTCATAAATAGCGGAAACAAATTCCAAAATATGGAGTAGTCCATGCACTGCAAGCGCATATTCAAGACCCTTTAGGAAAACTGCCTTCATTCTTCTTCCGTCCAATCACTAATGAGTTTTTGGGATGGGTCTGGGGCGGATGAATCTGCCTTTGAGGGTGAAAGAAGTTGGACTCTCCGAGCGAGAGAAAACATCCATGACCCCAAACCCAATGTTAATAGGTAATTGATATACAATAGTAAAGTTTCCATAATTATTCCTCTTTGTAAATGTGTTGTTTAATGATGCTAAATTCTTCTGGAGACAGGATTACTGCATCATAGGAAGGTATCATCAACGGCTCATCAGTTTCTGGGTGCCTCATTTCTTCCCCTTGAAATAAAATTGGTTTTTCAGATAATGTGTAACATTTACCATCTGGCATATGATATACCATTCCAATGTCATCGTGGTCTATTGTGAGAATCTGAAGATATTTCATCCTCATATTTTCACCATGTTCATTCTTGTAAGTTTTTGCTCGTGCCATATTTATTCCTCTTCCGAAATTGGTGCGGCTACCATGACGGCAACCTTTTTCAAATCAATGGTGTATGTTCCTTCAACAGCATTAAGCAGAACACTTGCTCGCTTTGCGGTTGTGGATTCTACTAATCCTGTAAGTGTGCATCCATCACGAATTTCAAATGAAACCAAATCACCAACATTAATGTCAGATGGGGCTTCGGCGTTATCAATCAAATCTTTGATAATTGATGCAACTTGTCGCAATTCAATTGGTGTCAGGCTTACTAATTCTTCTACTACATTTTCTACTGTCATAATCATTCCTCCTCTTCAAGAGCCTTTGCTACCAAAAGAGCGTGTTTCATTTCATCGTCTGCCACATTAGAATTAACAGACTTAATCTTAATGATTCCATCATTGTATTCTGTTTGGGTGTGATGATTCTCCGACATATAAATCTTGAGAATCTGTTTTGCAGAATCTATAAGTGTGGCTAACAATGGGGATTCTTCCCCGCTTTCTACTCCTTTAATTGCTGAATATACAATCAGCAGTTCTTCGTTGTCCATCTCTCTTAGCCTCAATTATATGTGGGTGTCATTACCTATTTAACCTTCTGCAAAACTTAATAACGGCCTCACCAGGAAACAGTTTTGAAATATAGGTATATGTGTATGCTCCATGTTCAGATTCTTTGTATGCTGAAACAATTCCTCGTCCCTTCCAAGCCTTCAAAATAAGACTGATTCCATTTAATGTAGCGGTCTTCTGAAATGATGAGGAAATCTTGGCAATATCTCCGGATGTTAGTGGGCCTTTTTCATACAAAATAGATAGAATCATAAAGTCCCTGTGTCCGTTGTGCTTACTTACTAATTTAGTATAACAAGTTCTACCACAAAATCTTTTATTAGATTTATTTTCAGGGGTATAGGCTAATTCAAAATCATCTCGGCAAACTGAACAGTTCTTGTTGATGGGCCTATATGTAATACCATCTACATCGTTCTTAATTGGTTTGATATTATTTATAGTCGCCTCCATACAATATAGAGAACAATAATTTCTGTGAATCTTATTGCGGCTCAATTGAGGCTTTTCTGAAATCTTCTTATTACATGGTTGGTATCCACAAGACTGTGCCATAATCTCACCTCAAATATCCTATTTAGTTAAATATGTTATGATTAAAGCGCAAATTGCGCTAAATGGAGTGAAAATAAGAAACCATCCTAACCATTTTTTTGACTTTTTAGATTGGGATGCCATACTATTCACTTCCAAACTTGAGCCATATATTTTCCGGTATCTCTATCAAAATGCATTAGAGTCAATCGTGAACCAGCAATATTATATTGTTTTGTGTAATCTGCTTCTGATTGAATTTGTGACCATGCTTTCAAAAATGCTGTTAAGACTGGTGTTAATCCAGTAACAAACAAAACAATCTCGGTTGGCCCATCTCTAAATAGTTCAAAAAGAAACTCCTTGGAGTCGGCTATATTTTTATTAAAATCTAATGGATTCTCAACAATGGGTGGAAACACATATTCTGTTACTGGCATATCGTGTCTGCCTGGTCCGCACAATCCTACTGCTATCTGCTTCATAGCAAACCATTATAGGATTACCTATATAACCTTAGTTAAAATGGATTGGCTACAAGATATTGAATATAGTCTAATACATCTGGTAAATATTGGTCTGGAACTAATCTGGTATCTCCAAACTTATTTCTTAAACAAACCCAAATATGTGCAAAGGCATTTCTTCCTTCTGGGTGTTGGCGTGATGGTGGAAGTAATGGTTGAAGAATATCCCCTCCAACTCCTACCGCTCTAGCAATTATGGCGTGATTTTCATTATTCATTTTCCTCACCTATTTTTTCTAATCTTTCGTTTGCCATTTCAATATATTCATCATGTAATTCACAACCAATATAATTACGACCTAATTTTTTACAAGTTACTGCAGTTGTGCCTGAACCCATGAATGGGTCTAATACAACATCTCCAATATATGAATAGTATGAAATAACTCTTTTGGTCAAATCTTCTGGATAGGGGGCTGAATGTTTTGAACGGGTTTCAGGATTAAACTTCCATACATTTGAACGCTCATAATTATCTCCAACTAATGAAGATTCTAAAATATCACCCTCATAAGAACGAACTATTTTATCAATTAAATTACTTGATGGTTTTTGAAATATAAAAATTGTTTCTGTAACTATATTGGGTTTATAGGCCACAGGTTTTCGGTGTCTAAAAAATCCTCCGTTTCTATTCGGTGCTGCACCTTCGGGCTTAACCCAAACTATATCATCTAAGTATTTCCAACCGATTTTCTCCATTAAACTAAAGAAATGATATGGGATTGCTATACGGGAAGATTCCATAGACCTTTTCTCACGAGGCACAATAATGGGTGATATATTGACTACGCACATTCGGCCTTCTTTAGTGATTCTAAAAACTTCTGTAAATGTATCTTCAAGAAATTTCAAATATGACTCGTATTCAGGCCAAGTTGAATAATCACGAGCATTGTAATATGGTGGTGATGTGCAAGTAAGGTGAATACTATCTGATTCAAAAGATTTCAAGGTTTCAGAACAATCTCCCTTGATTATTTGGTTAGGAGATAAAGGCAATTAAACTTCCTCCTTATTACCACATTCTTTACATTCAATTATGCCTTCGGCAATGTCATTCCATTTCGTTGATTTGCATTTGACACAATTACGGGCTGCATTGTAATTAGATGAATAAAGAAATTCCATATCAGGAAGTGGAGTAGTCATGGTTAGTCCTCCTTGGGTTTAATCTG
>Ga0115003_10001274_pt1 | contig 22181 bp, 18 predicted proteins | sample ArcticOcean_MG_C_7_FD_88736 | JGI IMG/M metagenome (GOLD analysis project Ga0115003, IMG submission 88736) | Marine microbial communities from western Arctic Ocean - ArcticOcean_MG_CB11_88 | ecosystem: Environmental > Aquatic > Marine > Oceanic | place: Arctic Ocean: Canada Basin | collected... | reverse complement strand
TCGCCCTCGTGATAATCGAAGACGTATTTGTGGGTGATGGTTGCGCCAAGCAGGTAGCCGGCGGTTGTGTGTAGAACGCCCTTTGGCTTGCCGGTTGAGCCGGAGGTATACAAAATAAACAGAGGGTCTTCGGCGTCCATGAGCTCAGGCTCACATTCGCTAGCTGCTGCCTGCGTAGCTTTGAGATAGCAAACATCACGCTTTTCATGCCAAGGGATTTCAACATTGGTGCGGCGTACAACGAACACAGAATGTACATTCGGGCAATGCTCGAGTGCCTCATCGACGTTTGCCTTCAAGGGAATAGTCCGCCCGCCGCGCACACCCTCGTCGGCCGTGATAACGCTCTGACAATCGGAGTCTAAAATTCTGTCTTTAATGGATTCAGCAGAGAAGCCGCCAAACACCACGGAGTGCACGGCACCGATGCGCGCGCAGGCCAGCATTGCATAGGCGGCCTCAGGAACCATAGGCATATAGATGCAGACTCTGTCGCCCTTGCTGACGCCTCGTGTCTTAAGGGCATTGGCGAGCTTACAAACCTCGGTATGCAGCTCGCGATACGTTATCTTCTTGTCTGCCTCAGGCTCGTCGCCTTCCCAAATGATTGCAGTTTGTTCGCCGCGTCGCTCCAGATGCCTGTCGATGCAGTTATACGCAACGTTTAACTTCGCACCTTCAAACCATTTCGAGTCGGCTTTGGCAAATCCACCGCTGGTGACTTTCTTCCAGGGTTCATGCCAGTGCAGCAAATCCCTAGCCTGTTCAGCCCAGAAGTCTGCCGGAGCCTCTATGGAGTGCTGATACATTTCCTGGAAGCTGTCTTTGTTCAGGTAAGTGTTACTAGAGTCGGCGTCTGACACTGGATAGATGTTGTCTTTTGACATGGGGCAATTCCTTATTTGCTAATGACTAGCTGCGCTAACGTTACTGAATTGGGCGCTAGGGTCTCGAAAAATAAGAGTGAATTAGTATGCCTCAAAGCAACTTTACGGGCAACTTGAAGGCTGCTACAGCCCTTTATTGGCGGGCGCTAGGTGAATGGGAAGCTTGCTTGCTGGAGTCTAGGAACGTTGCAATCGGATGTTGTCGATCAGACGACTTTTTCCAATGAAGACGGCGCCAAGAATCGCGATAGACTGAGTATCGGTAGTGGGAGCTAGCAGCGACTGTGCGTCACAAATCTGGAAGTAGTCCAGTTTCAATGAAGCCTGTTTCAATTCTTTTTTAGCATCTTCCTCGAGCTGCTGGAAATCTGTATTGCCTTGCTGAATTTTTTCGGCACAACTTTGCAGGCATCGATACAAACTGGCTGCCTGTTCTTTGTGCTGCGGGCTCAGGTAATTATTGCGTGAGCTCATGGCAAGGCCGCTTTCTTCGCGATGCGTCTCAATGCCGTGTATCGCAATATCGAGTGCAAGATCATGCGTGAGTTTTTGAATGACTAAAAACTGTTGGTAATCTTTTAGTCCGAAGAAGGCGGCGTCTGGCTGAGCGATGTTGAATAGTTTTGTTACGACAGTAGCCACGCCTTCGAAATGTCCTGGCCGACTATTGCCGCAGAAGTTTTCAGTTAGACCTGGCACATGTACCGAGGTCTGTTGTTCTAGCCCCTCGCCATAGACTTCTTTGACGCAGGGGAGAAACAGGCAATCACAACTCTCGCTGCGTAGGCTTTCGCAGTCCGCTTCGAGAGTGCGTGGATAGGCGGCTAGATCCTCATTCTCTGAGAATTGCATGGGATTGACGAAGATGCTGCAGACGATGAAATCGTAGCGTTCCCTAGCCTGCCTTACTAGCTGCAGATGACCCTCATGTAGATTGCCCATCGTCGGAACCAGAGCAATGGATTTACCCCGTGATCGTGCAGTCTTCAGGATTTGCCGTAGGTCCTTGATTTTCTTTTGAGTTTGCATAGCAGTAGTAGCTTAAAAGTGGCTAGGAGTGGCTAGTTAAAGCAGTGCTCATCGGCAGGGAACGACTGAGACTTCACTGCCTGCACGTAGGCTTCGATGGCACCGGGTATACCAGTCTTTGACTCGAGTAAGAAGTTCTTCACAAACTTCGGTGAGATCGGTGAGACACCCAATACGTCATGCAAGACCATGATCTGTCCGGTGGTATCGGGGCCAGCCCCTATGCCGATTACTGGAATATCTAAGGAGTCGGTAACGGTCTTGCCTAAGCTACGTGGTACACACTCAAGTAGCAGGGTGCTGGCTCCGGCGTCTTCTAATAGCTTCGCTTCTGCTATTATTGCATCGGCTTGTTCCGTATCACGGCCCTGAACATGGAAGCCGCCGATTCGATTAACAGATTGCGGCGTGAGGCCCATGTGGGCACAGACAGGGATGCCGCGTTCGGCAAGTAATTTAGTTGTATTCTCGATCCATGCTCCGCCCTCTAGTTTCACCATATGGGCACCGGCGCGCATTAGCGCGGCAGCATTCTCCAGAGTTTGTGTCTCCGAGGCATAGCTCATAAAGGGCAGGTCAGCTACAAGCAGAGCACCTTTGTTGCCGCGCTTGACGCACTGCATGTGATAGACCATATCTTTCATCGTTACCGGGAGAGTGCTGTCATGGCCTTGCAACACCATGCCTAATGAGTCACCAACAAGAATCACCTCGACCCCGGCATCGCCCAGGATAGAGGCAAAGCAGGCGTCGTAGGCAGTCATGCAGGCGAATTTTTCGCGACGCTCTTTGATCTTGAATAGCGTGGTGAGAGTGACATTTTTGATGTGTGTTTGAGTGCTCATGGCTGCTTCTACTAGCTAAATCTGCTGGATCAGTCGGGAAGGGGATAGTAAGGCTAGAAATGGGAGTATTCAAGCCAAACCTGTTCCCAATTCCTGATCTGGATGAAACCAGTGTATCCTGCTTGCTATGGATTATCAGTTATCTCTAAATGTTCGCTGCGCTTTAGATCTGTTAGAGATTTGTCCGGCATACACGCAAACTCCGATTGTGGAAATTTCTCCGCTCAATAACATTCGACTATTGATTAAAGATGAAACAAACCGCATGGGGCTTGGCTCTTTCAAAGCCTTAGGTGGAATTTATGCTGTGGCTAAGTTTCTACTTGAGCAATGGCAAAAAGAGAATGGCAGTGAATTGCCAGTTCAGCGACTCACTGATCCGGAAATTCGAAGTTGGAGTAATAAGTTTACTTTCGTCTGCGCCAGTGCGGGGAATCACGGAATTGCAGTGGCAAAAGGCGCTGAGCTATTCAATGCAAATTCTCGAGTTCACATTGCACACTCTGTTCCAGCCTCTTTTGCTCAGAGGCTGGCGACGCTAGGAGCGGTGGTGATTCGGTCAGGTGAAACATACGAGGAAAGTATGGTTGCTGCCATGAATGACAATTTAAATGGAGAGACCTTACTTGCTGACAGTTCTTGGCCAGGCTATTACCACCTACCGATGCTGGTTATGGAAGGCTACACGGTTATCGCTGAAGAAATGCGCCAAGTATTTTTACACGAAGACAACTGGCCAACACATGTATTTCTTCAAGCAGGGGTTGGCGGGCTGGCAGCGAGTATGGCTTTTGAAATTCGCAAAAACTGGAAACAACAACCCTGCATTGTTGTAGTGGAACCTCTGGCCGCGCCTTGTCTTTTTGAGAGTTACAAGCAAGGACGCACCACTACAGTTAGTGGTCCAATTTCTTCCATGGGCAGATTAGATTGCAAGGAACCTTCACTTATTGCATTCAAACTACTCAAAGAGCTCGCTGACGATTTCGTTTGCGTAAGCGATGAGGATGCACTTGCAGCTGCGGATTTCTTGGCTCAAAATAATCTCGCTACCACTGCGTCTGGTGCTGCAGGCTTAGCTGCAATATTGTCAAACGCAAAGTTAGATATCACAATCCCAGACAACTCGATCTGCCTGGCAATTGCCACTGAAGGGAGTAGCTAAACATATGAGCTTAGTGGATCAAAGCCTGATTGATGAGTTGATAAAATTTCGAAAGATGCTGCATCAAAACCCAGAGTTAGCATTCGATGTTGACAATACCAGCAAGCTTATTGCGAAAGAGTTGCACGAAGCAGGCCTGGAGGTAACAACTGGCGTAGGACGAAACAGTCTTGTTGCTTCACTGAATAAGGGCAGCGGAGTCAATCCCATAGGTTTTAGAGCCGACATGGATGCGCTTCCTATAACTGAAGTGAATACTTTCGGGCATGCTTCCATTTCACCCGGCAAGTTTCATGGTTGTGGCCATGACGGTCATTCAGCTATGTTGTTGGGCGCTGCAAAGCTATTAGCGCAAGCAAATGATCTGGAGCGCGAGATTCACTTCATTTTTCAAGCGGATGAAGAAAATGGCAATGGTGCGCGGGCAATGATTGAAGCAGGGTTATTTGATAGGTTTCAAATGGACGCGGTCTATGGATTACACAATCTCCCTGGATTAGCCGTAGGGTCGTTTGCAATTAATCCCGGGGCTTTCTGTGCGTTTGAAGACAATTTCGAAATCTCTGTTCTGGGCAAAGGCGGACATTCTTCGATGCCTGAAAAAGTCATCGACCCTATTGTTATCGGTGCAAAGATTGTCTGTGATCTTCAGAGCATTGTGTCGAGAACGATCGCGCCCTCAGAGCATGCAGTTGTCTCTGTAACCGATTTTAGAACTGACGGTGCGCGTAATGTCATTGCAACTGAAGTCAATATCACTGGCGATTGTAGGGGGTTTGAAGAACATGTAAGCGAATCTATCAGAAATCAATTGGAAGCTATTGTCCGCAACAACTGCGACACTTATGGTGCTAAACATCGCTTCCATTATTCAACATCGTTTGTGCCGTTAATAAATAGCCCAGAACATGCTGCAATTTGTGCTGCCGTAGCAAACGCGCTACCCAGAGCAACGGCAGATGCCCAATATGGCCGGGTTAGTTTTTCTGAAGACTTCGCGCAGATGCTTATGTGTAAACCCGGCGCTTACATTTTGATGGGTAATGGTGAGGGGCATGATAACTATGCACAGCCTTTGCACAATCCTTCTTATGACTTCAATGATCAAGCATTAGGCTTTGGTATTGAATATTGGTGTGCCATGGCGCGACATTTGACCTAAAAAAGGGATTTGTACCAATTACTTAGGAAAATTCAGAGCACAGCCTATTTTGTTAGGCTCAATTAATTGATTGAAATAAAAATAATCATAGAGATTTGCTGAAAACTTTCGCGCCGTTGGCTTGGGTCACTCGTACATTCATCCATTGTGTCTGCGCCAGAAGGTTAGTTCCCAGTATCACAAGTGGGACAATCCGGGGCCAAGTACAGTATTGTAAAAATCGTTTACTGGGAAATCATCGCACAGCACTTTTTGTGCGCGATCACTCAGTTGGGCAATCTTGAACTGATCGATCATGCAAGAAATTACCTGTTGGGCATGCGCTAATCAATAGTTTGTTGCCATGTATAGTCCTTGTGTGAGGCCCTGCATCAATCACTCTACAAGACGACGCGCTGGTGCTCTTATCGCGGAAAATTCAAGCTTAATTACGAGAGTTTGGGGCTGTTAGGGCTTGCTGCAAACGTATCCGCTGATTACCTTTTACTACGCGGTGGTTTAGTTTGTATTCGTTGATTTTTTGAAGATACAAATTAAATAATTCATCGCGGTTATGCGGGTTTTCTCGAAGCGGATCAGCTTGCCATGGGATGTTGCAATCACATAAATAATAATATCTTCTAGAATTTTTTTGTTTGATGCTGTTTTCAAACGTAGTAGTAATCCAGGGGTCACAGTGCCCATACTTAACTTCGCTCCAGATCATAATAACTAGTAAATCCGTGTCGCAAACTATTTTTTCTGGGAAATGAGAAAGAAGTGCTTGTTCCTGTTTATGTTGCTGCTTGGCGATTTTCAATAAGTCATGCTGCTGGTAAAAATCTTTTTCATTGAGATAGTCTCTGGCAACTTCTGAAACAAGAGGGATTTTCCAGTAATCAGAAAGCTGGCTTGCCAGAGTGGTTTTGCCAGAAGATTCAGGGCCCGTAATAACTAGTATTTCAGTATTCATTACAATAACTCTTATGCCATGAAGGGAATTTCTAACTAGGTAAGCTAGAGAAGGCTGTAGAAAACTATTTCTTTATAAAAACTTATGCAAGCTGCAAGACTATCCCTGGGCAACTACAATGCCCGGCTTTATAACTATTTCTTCTCAAATATTGGTTTTGCTATTGGCTCAGCTAATGGTACACTACGCCTAGTTCCTTAGGGGTGGTCAATTGATCTGAGATTCTGGTAAAAGCCAGTCAACCCTAGAACCTGATCCGGTTAGTACCGGCGTAGGAAAAGGATGAACACCACACCACATCTCATCTCATCACACGCCCAATTAATACCGGGTCTCTAAAATTAATTTTTGGAGAGACTCATGTCTAATGCCCTTCATACAACAGCCTTCACCTTCGGGTTAGCAGTCTTCCTAAGCTTAGCGCAGGGTCTTGCTGCCGCGGCAGAAAATACTATCGAAGAAATTGTTGTTACCGCTGATTTTAGGTCTAGAAGCGAGTTGGAAATGGCAACCAGCGTTACGGTGATGACTGAAGCGGTCATAAAATCCAGGTCGGCTCAACATTTTGAGGAATTGGCGAATGCCATTCCTAATGTTAACTATGCGTCAGGTTCTAACCGCGCACGTTTTTTCCAGATTCGGGGCATTGGTGAGCGCAGCCAATTTGTCGCGCCTATCAATCCCTCGGTCGGCTTTCTGGTGGACAATGTGGATTTCAGCGGAGCGGCCACCATTGCCACCATGATGGATGTCGAGCAGGTTGAAGTACTACGAGGGCCGCAGGGAACGAGATACGGCGCCAATGCACTGGCTGGTCTGATCAACGTCAAGACTAATGACCCCCAGGACCAGTTTGCAGCGAATCTGAAGCTAGGCGCTGCGGATTACAATACGCAAACAATCGCGGCAATGATAACCGGACCGTTGACCGAATCAGTAAGCGCGCGATTGGCCCTGGGGAGTCATCGATCCGATGGCTACTATGAGAACGAATACCTGCAAACAAAGAAAAACAATGCACAGGACGAGGTATCTATTCGGGGGAAACTAAGCGCGGAAATGTCCGCCAACTGGAGATTGGGTCTTACTCTGTCCCACGTAGATATCGACAACGGTTACGATGCGTTCACGCTGGATAATTCACGCACGACGCTTTCTGACGAGCCGGGGAGGGACCAACAAGAATCTCTCGCATTGGCGATTGACAGTAGCTGGCAGCTGGTCAACTTTGATGTGAAACTCATCGTGGGCCTCGCCGATTCCGATATGGAATATAGCTACGACGAGGACTGGACCTTTGCAGGAATACACCCGGGCGCGTATATGTCACGGGACAGTTATGTCCGTGATCGCGAAACCCGGAGTATGGAGTTGAGGTTTTTGTCGAACGATAGTAGCCGACTATTTTCCGATTCAACCCAGTGGCTGTTCGGTGTGTACACACTCAAGAGCACTGAGTCTTTGAGGCGAGAGTACACCTTTCTGGCTGCGGACTTTAACAGCGACTACGACTTCGATACTACCGCGGCTTTCTTCCAACTGGACTCATCGATTAGTGAAAAACTGACCGTGGAAACCGGTCTAAGAGTGGAGAGGCGCGACACGAGCTATAGAGACTCAGAACTGCTTGGCTTCTCCCCCGCGGAAACTCTCTGGGGCGGCCGGGTCGCCGCCAAGTACCTTCTGAATTCGACTACCATGGCCTACGCCAGCATAGCTCGGGGCTATAAGGCCGGTGGATTTAACACCGATGGCACATTGGATGCGGATTTGCGAGAGTTCGGCGAAGAGTTCCTGATTGAATATGAGTTAGGAGTGAAATCGAATCTACTTGAGAACACATTACACTTGAAGGCTGCCTTGTTTCACGATGACCGACACGAACAGCAGGTGAAGAGTTCCACTGGGAGAATTCGTGCCAACGGAAGCACTGAGTTTATCGACTTCATAGGCAACGCGGCCGAAGGCACGAATAACGGTGTAGAGATCGAGGCGGTTTGGACTCCATCGCAGCGGCTGGCTCTAACAGCCAGTTTAGGTTTGTTGGATGCGACCTTTGATTCTTTTGTGAATTCTGAGAATCAGGATCTTTCGGGCCGTGATCAGGCTCATGCGCCGGGTTATATGGCGCATCTTGCCGCTGATTATAATCTAGGTCCCTGGTCTCTTTCAGTCTCCCTCGATACGAAGGACGATTTCTATTTTTCCGACGGTCATAACGTGCAAAGCGATCCCTACGAACTGCTGAATATGAATCTCAGCTATTCTAGCGAGCGCTGGAGCCTGAGTTTCTGGGGTCGCAATCTTAGCAATCAAGACTATGCCGTTAGAGGGTTCTTTTTTGGAGAGTTCGGCAACGATCCACGGAAAGGCTACGCGCCCGAACCCTATCTTCAATTCGGTGAACCCCGAGTGATAGGAGTTAGTTATGAGGTGCAGCTATGAAAGCTTCAGTTGATATTAGTCTCTATCCATTGGCAGATGAATATATACCTGCCATCAAGGAATTTATCGACACAGTGCAGCAATACCCAGAGGTCGCGGTGATACGCAATGATCTATCTACGCAGCTGTATGGTGACTATGATCAGATAATGGATCTGTTGAAGATCGAAGTCAGGCTAAGCTGGGAGAAGTACGGGAAGAGTATTTTTGTTATCAAATTTTTGAGAGACGATCTCCGAGGTCTCTCAAGTGATTGAGTTCCTTAACACTGTAGTGGATCAATTCCTGCGCAATTCTTTACTGGAATTAACGGCAGTTGTGTTTGCGATTGTCTATCTGGTACTTGCGGTCAGAGAAAATATCCTCTGCTGGTATGCAGCCGGCATCTCTACCAGCTTTTTTCTGTTTATCTTCTGGGATGTTAATCTCTACATGGAATCGGGTCTGCAAGTTTACTATCTTGCCATGGCTGTCTTCGGCTGGTATCAGTGGCGACGTGCCAATGATGGCTCGACGAGCCTGCAGGTTTCGATGTGGAGCGGGCTGCAGCATGTAATAGCTCTGACGCTGATCGCACTGCTTACCTTTGTGTCAGGGTATCTTCTGAACTCTGGAACCGATGCGCAATTACCGTATTTGGACTCATTGACGACATGGGCAAGCGTCGTCACCACCTTCATGGTGGCGCGTAAGGTGTTGGAAAATTGGATCTATTGGCTGGTGATCGATGCCATTTCAATCTATCTTTATATGGACCGCGAGCTCTATTTCACAGCGATGCTGTTTGCTGTCTATATAGTCATAATCATCTTCGGGTGGCTTTCATGGTCAAAAACTTATCATCAGAAGATGAAAACCACTTAATGCAGGCCTTGGCCTCGCGAAAAAGCTGGTGAGCGATGCCCGTTTATAGTTGGGTCTGGGACTGCGTTAATGTGTTCCTAGGCAGCCTCTGTTTTCCTCCACTCAAAACCACCGTATTTACACTCTGATCCCAACTAGTTACCTTTCCTGTCTAGGCTTCCAGAAAAAGACCTCCCAGTTGCGCAGCGGTTGTGCCCCCTCGTAGATTAAATCATCTATGGTTATTCCCGCCATGGCGGCCCACTGATTCATCATGCAGATGCGCTCATCACCGAATATTTCGGTGGCCTCCATCGTATAAGTCGCTTCGCCAATCCGCAGCCATCCATTACCACCGTGGTCCCTCACGTGCTGAGCCCATAATGCTCCATCTGGATGGGCGGCGGTGATTACACCATCGGGAGTGCCCACCCAGGATAGATAGGTAACAAAAGGTGGGAACCCAGCTTGCTTCATGCGTATGGGGCCCGGAAATCTCTCATTGAGTGGCGTGAAGTCGTCCAAGACCGGAGTTGGTGTTCCTCCAATAATCACGCCTGGCATACGAGCAAGTCCCTCGTTACCTAGATACGGTGCCGTGAACATCCAGCTCAGCACTCCAGTTAGTAGTAATGCTGTGATCAAGACCCCTGCGAGTTTTTGTTTATTCATCGCGTGTCCCCCATGTCGATGTGTATGCAGCAGTATCAGTATCAGTAAATAGGGAGTGACAATCAAATACAGTGTCGATTTTTTAGTGTGAGCCGGCTATTTAACCCTATCTGCGCATGGCCGGCTTAGTGTTTTCTCTTGAATTATCATTAAAACCGGCGTAATTTTGAGCAATATATTCATTTAGTTACGTGATAAAAATAGAAATATTGGAGGTTCGAATGAACAACACAATTCATGCCAAACTGATCCTAACACTAACCAGTATCGTGGTTGCCCCCCTAATTTTGGCACAAGATGATGGTTTTCCACGTACCGAGTATGGCCAGCCTGATCTACAGGGCACCTATACTTTTCGAACGCTTACTCCTTTAACTCGTCCGCGTGAACTGGAAGACTTCGAAGTGCTCACCCCTGAGCAGGCCAAGGAGTGGGAGGAGTTCGAAAATCGTCGTCAGAACCGAGACCTGATTATTGACTCTGTAGGTGGAGCGGGATATCCACCGGGTGTTATCTCTTACAATAATTTCTGGTATGAGCGCGGCGTGCAGACGATCGCTGATCGCCGAACCTCACTTATCTATGATCCACCGAATGGCAGGCGACCGGCAGTTAACGCGGTAGGTCAAGAGCGCCGGGCAGCCTATGGGCAGATGGTGTTCGAAAGTGCAGGCCCCGAAGGCCGCACCGCGGTTGATCGCTGCCTCGTGGGATTCAATGCCGGCCCACCGATGATTCCTAGCGCATACAATAACAATGTGCAGCTCGTGCAGACGCAAGACCATATCGTAATCTTGAACGAAATGGTTCACACGGCGCGGATAATTAGACTGGATAGTGAACACCACACTAAACAGCTCAAGTGGGAGGGAGATTCTGTCGCATACTGGGAAGACGATACCCTTGTTGTTCATACTCAAAATTACTATCACGACTATAACTATGCTGGCATGTCTGATCAGGCTCAGATAACCGAACGCTTCAGCAGGTTAGATGCAGATACGTTGAACTACGATTTTACGGTTGAAGACCCACAGTCATGGGACGAGACCTGGTCTGCAAAATTTCCGCTGCGTCGCGCGGGTGATCCACTGTATGAATATGCTTGCCACGAGGGTAATCACGGACTGGTTGGTATTCTTGCCGGCTGGAGACGCTATGAATCCATGGGGTTCAATGGTGATGGCTCGCCTCTGTCCGACACCGGCACAGTCGCTACGGAAGAGTGAAGAAGGGGGGCTAGGGCGAGTTAAGTTTAATTTGATCGATTTCCATAACTCGCTCTATGGCGCACTTTGATTCTATCTCGATCAAGTTACTGTGCCCCCTGTGATGACCCCTGTCAGTTCAACGGACCCAACGGTGATGCTTCGCAGTCCGGTCGCTGAATCGTCCACATGGCGTGGCCAATTTTCCACTCGTCGTCAACTTTTATCAGGTTTAAAACATCGATGCCACAGTGGGAGAATTCGCCATCAATGTAAAAATCGTAGGGCGCCCAGAATACGGCTAGCACATCCGACAATAGCAATTCCTCGTCCCAATAGCGCTCGGTGAGCTGACTATCGGAATTAAAATTCTCAGCACTGAACCAGCTCCTTTCCACGAATTCGTACTCCCCCACTGTATCTTCTCTAATGTTGAATATTTGAGCGCCGTCAACGTCAAGGCTTGCTAGCAGTTCACCATTGCCTGTATTAATGCTATCAAAGAAGTTGTCTATCACTAGCTTCACTGCAGCATACTCTGGATGTGATTGTTGGGCATTGCTAACCAGGCTAGTGGCCAGCACTAAGGTGATGCTTATGATTTTGCTAAAGATTTTTAATTTCGTTGTGTAGTATTTCATCTTGAGGTCTCTTCACATTTCTATTAGTAGCTTCTTGCTAAGCAATTTGCTGCTGCGCTTCTATCATATCCTTGAACTGACTCTGCGAAAATAGTGTCGTCTCGCAAATAGGCATACTCAACAGCGGCAACAAACTACTTCCAGTTTTCTATATCGGCCCACAGTCGCGACTGAGGCTATAGCAAATAGGTCGCAGGACCGCTCTGGGCCGACCGCGGTCATACATATAACCCGGCAGCATTACCTGAGGACCAGGCCCATTGAAAATTGAAGCCGCCTAGGTGGCCGCTGACATCGAGCACTTCACCGATAAAGAACAATCCCGGCTGATTCACCACCTCCATCGTTTTGGAGCTGACGCCATCGGTATCCACTCCGCCCAAGGTCACTTCAGCGGTGCGATATCCTTCAGTGGCGGATGGCTTTACTGTCCATTGGTTGAGCTGCCGGCCAAGTGTCTTGAGCTGTTGATCGGTGAATTCCGCCAAAATTTTTTCTGCCTGCGTAGGCCACCACAGGTGCTGTAATTCTGTTACCAAAGCCTTGCTCAGTTTCTGCTGCAAGACCGTTTTTAATAGGCTTTTACCTTTTGCGAGTTTCAATTCACAAAGCCATTGATCAGCCACTATGCCTGGTAAAAGATTGAGTGATACCGAATCACCTGGGTGCCAGAAACTGGAAATCTGTAGTATCGCCGGTCCACTGATTCCTCGATGAGTAAATAATAGGCTTTCACTGAACTTTTGTCCGTTGCAGCTGACTTCAACTTCTGCTGACAATCCGGCAAGACGTTCGCAGACGGCCTTGAAATTATCACTAAACATAAATGGCACCAGCCCGGCCCGGCGTTCGGTAAGCTTTAAGGAAAACTGACGGGCAATTTCGTAGCCCATGCTACTACCGCCAAGGCTCGGAATCGATAGCGCACCGGTGGCAACGACAAGAGATTCGCAGGAGAGCGTGTGGTTTACTTTTGGCTCGCTATTACCTCTTGAAAGCTTCAGCTTATAGCGATTGTTCTGTTTATCAATCGATGACTGCAGCTCAGCGATACTATTGATTTCACAATGGCTCCAAATGGTCACCCCTGCCTGCGTACATTCGCTTTGGAGCATTTCTAGAATCTGCTTAGCCGAGTCCTTGCAGAACAGTTGCTGGTGCTTGCGCTCTTCATAGTCGATGTCATGTTGCTCAACCAGCTTGATAAAATCCCACTGGGTATAGCGTTTGAGCGCAGATTTGCAGAAGTGAGGGTTGGCGGAAAGGAAGTTTTCAGGCTCGACACTGTAGTTAGTGAAGTTGCAGCGTCCGCCGCCCGACATCAAAATCTTCTTGCCAATCTTATTGGATTTTTCCAGCACCAGAACCTGACGGCCACGTTTGGCAGCAGTCAGCGCGCACATTAGTCCTGCCGCCCCCCCGCCGAGCACAATTACATTGCCCATATTTTGGACCCAATTCCTTTGCTTAATATTTGGCTCTATATTAGTGAGGGCCGGGGATTGAAGTAGTGTGTTCCCGCGCCAGCGGACACTATGCGTTTAAGCAGCTGCTGATAGTCATCTTCGTTGTGAGCTAGGTCTATGTCTTCGCTGTTGACTATTAACAGGGGCGACTTGTCATAGTAATGAAAAAACTCGGCATAGGCTTCGTTCAAATTCTTTAAATAGGTAAGCTCGATAAGCTGCTCGGATTCGACTGCACGTTTCTGAATTCTATCCAACAATACATTGGTGGGTGCCTGCAGGTAGATAACTAGATCAGGTGCAGGTGCATCGATGGTGAGGTGGCGATAGACGTTGAGGTAGAGTTCGAATTCATCCGGTTCTAGATTTTGCTCTGCGAACAGCTGGTCTTTGTCTATTAGGAAGTCTGCTACGCGCACCGGTTCGAACATGTCGTTCTGACGAAGGTCTTGCAGCTGCTGTGCGCGCTGGAAGAGGAAGAACAATTGCGTGGATAGCGCGTGTTGTTTAGGGTTTTTATAGAAGCGATCGAGAAATGGATTCTCCTCACTTTTCTCGAGCAATAATTCGTAGTTGAAGGAATCAGCTAGGCGTTTAGTAAGAGTTGTTTTGCCGACTCCGATGGGGCCTTCGACAGCAATGTAGCGCGGCGCAGTCTTGCTGAAATCACCCTGAATCATAGCCGGTTCCCTAACTTTCAGTCTTTGCTTTTGGCCTACGTCGGCGACGCCTCTTCTTTGGCGGCTCGGCTTCGTCACTTGCATTTTGGATGATCTGGCTTGTATCTCCGAGCTGAAACTGTGTCCACCATTCGCCGCGACCGCCTAAATCTTCACCTGCCTCTTCACGGAGTAGTAGGAAATCATAGGCGGCTCTAAAGCGTGGGTGGCCGAATGAGCCTTCGATGCTACGCTTATTATCACGCATGAGTCGCGCTTGGAGTTCCCATATTTCTTTTGCCGCGATAGTGAATCGTTTGGGTACGGCGGTGTATTGAATCTGTTCCATCAACACTTCCTGCGCTGTCTGTTGGAATAGCTGATGTTGATTGCCTTGGTCCGATTTCTGCGACTCTAAGCGAAGCTGCAGCACTGGCCAGAGTAGGGCTGCGAAGAGAAATGCGGGAGTCACAGACTTGCCTTCAGCGAGCCGCCCGTCTGTGTTTCTAAGTGCTAGCTCTACCAGTTTGCAAGGGGGGCCGGAGAGTTTGTCGAGTGCGTGGAAGGTAGGTCCGAAGAGGTAGATACCAGGTCTATAGCGTCGTAGCAATTCGAATGTCTTTTCGGCGTCGCCGCCAGTCATCAATTTAATGGTTTCATCGAAGAGTCTTGCGCTCGAGATGGACTCTAATAGATGCGCTAGCTCATTGATGGGTTTCTCTGTTTTCTCTTCGATAGTGAAGCCTAGCTTCGCTGCAAAGCGAATTGCCCGTAGCATCCTTACGGGATCTTCTTTATAGCGCTCAGCGGGATCGCCTATCATACGTATCTGCTTAGACTCCAAATCGTCTAGGCCGGTACTGAAGTCGAGAATACGGAACTTGTTTATTGTGTAGTAGAGGGCATTGATAGTGAAATCGCGGCGCAGAGCGTCTTCGTCGATATTGCCGTAGACATTGTCCCTGAGGATCATCCCAGCGGTTGAATGGGCAGATGCCTGGTTCTGTATGCGCCGCCGTGGAGCATTGTCGTCAATTTTATTCTCTGAATCATGCGGTGCACGAAATGTCGTCACCTCAATAATCTCTCGACCAAAGCGCAGATGAATTATCTTGAAGCGGCGCCCGATGATTCGGGCATTTCTAAACAGAGACTTCAGCTGCTCCGGCGACGCATCGGTTGCTATATCGAAGTCCTTCGGGCTTTTGCCGAGTAACAAGTCGCGCACTCCGCCGCCGACCAGGAATCCATGGTATCCAGCCTCGGCGAGCTTGTAGAGCACCTTTACGGCATTCGGTGATATCTGCTTGCGCGAGATCCGGTGATGATCACGTTCTAATACGGTTGCGTTCTCGATACCGACGAGATCAGAGCCTGTGGTAGGGTGGTTCATTGTTGCTCGCACTCCGGTGCGCTGCAGGGTAGCGAAGCGAAGCTTTGTCTGGCGTGGCTAGAGGAGTTGATCACGGCTTATTTTCTTTAGTAGCACCCTGGCTAGTACAAGAGTGCAGGTGTGTATGTGTTGGGTCGGCTGTATAAGCCCCTTCAACTGAATTTGGTTTGTAAACATTAATCGGCATGATACACGGAACTAGAGAAAACTGCAGGCACGGCACAAGCAGAATAGGGAACTCTCAAGTAGCATGGATGATTTTGGTGGTTAGGGGATATTATTGAGGGGTGAAAACCACCCCTCAACAGGAAGCTAGATCTTATTATTATTAAGTGCGTACCCACATTGGTACTGCATAAGTAGTAAGGAGGTAATTATGCAGTTAGATGACAATCGTCAAATCCAGACTACAACCCGACCTTTTATTATTTAGTGCATTAACCTTAGTTTTTAACTCAGTAATGCGATTTTTATTTTTATTAAGATTTATTAAGATTTATTATTATTGTTATTGTTATTGTTATTGTTATTTATTGTTATTGTTCTCTACACGTAGCACGTATTGTGCCAAGCCAGACAATTCCTTAGTTATCAACAATTTAGGGTTTTAAGAATTAGTAACTTTATTCTAAATACCCACTTTTGTTACAAATATTCCCTTTTTTGTTGGGTAAGAAGGTAGCGGTAACAAATTACGACCTAGCGCGCGTGTAAAGTCCATGCTCATTAGTTAGTTTTTTAGAAGCAAGAAAAAGCTAAGTAAAAGTTAGTTCTGTGCTGTTCGAGGTGGGGGGGGGTAGTGGAGCCGAGTAAAGGTCGATTTTTAGCCTTAGTGCTTCTTCGTGCGGGGAATGCCGAAGCGCTGGCGGCGCTCCCAAAGACACTTGCGGCTTATGCCTAATTTTTTCGCGAGTTGGGTTTCATTCATGGCATCCTGGTGCTCAATAACGAAGCGCTGAAAATAGTCTTCCAAAGAGAGCTCTTCGGTAGGTTCGGGGGCACTCTGCAGGTTCTGTAATTCAGGCTTTCGAGTCGACATGGGGCTCTCTTCGTCGTCAATAGCAAGAAGCTCTTCTGAAATTTCCAATTCTTCTGCCAGCACAACGGCGCGTTCTATCGCATTTTCCAGCTCACGCACATTTCCTGGCCAGCCATAATTAAATATGGCACGTCTAGCACCTTCACTCAAACTGAGCATCTTGGTTTTAAGGCGCTTGCAGGTCCGCTGCAAAATGGCTTCGCCGAGCTCCAAGATATCGTCACCGCGGTCTCTAAGTGGCGGGATCAGGAGTGTCATCACATTAATGCGGTAATAGAGGTCTTCACGAAAGTGGCCATCTACTACCAATTGCTTTAGATCGCGATGAGTAGCAACGACTAGGCGCACGTCGACTTTCTTGGACTGCACAGAGCCGACTTTGCGAATCTCACTTTCTTGCAGAACTCGTAGTAGTCTAGCCTGAGCCTCAAGCGGTAGCTCACCTATTTCATCGAGGAAAAGCGTGCTGCCATTAGCGGCTTCGACTAAACCGGTTCTGGTTGCAGTGGCGCCGGTAAAGGCTCCCTTCTCGTGGCCGAATAATTCAGACTCAATTAGGTTTTCTGGGATTGCTGCGCAATTCACAGAAATCATTTCCTGTGCACGGCGATTGCTTAAGTTGTGAATCGCTCGCGCAACAAGTTCTTTCCCCGTTCCCGATTCTCCATTGATTAGGACGGTAGAATTGGTAAGCGCAACTTTACGAATTCGCCGAAACAATTCCATCATCGGCGGGCAGCTACCGATCATGCCATGAACGGGTGGCTCAAATTCGACAGGTGCATCAGTAGATTGTTGTGGCGTTTTAGCGTGTTCACGAATTACTTTGGCAACGGACTCGATGAGCTCGCTGTGTTCAAACGGTTTGGCGATATAGTCGACGGCGCCAAGTTTCATCGAATCTATAGCAGAACGAATACTGGAGTAACTGGTCATGATTAGAACCGGCGTGGTAGTAGCCTTGATTAGATCGGTTCCAGGTGCGCCGGGCAGACGCAGGTCGCTGATTATTACGTCGAAGTCATCCATGTCGAAATTGTCTATCGACTCTTTGACTGTTCCCGCTTCGCTAACTTTGTATTCGTGGCGCTCTAGTAATCGCTTCAAAGCAGTTCGAATAACCACTTCATCTTCCACTACTAAAACTTGTTTCATTTTTGTCATGTGACTACTTAATTCGGTTGTGGCTGTTGAATCACTATCGGGTTGCGTTAGTGCGTAGCTGGACCACTATGGTAGCAAGGAAACCGCAGTAATACCCGCGTGCCGCCTGTGTCTTCGTTTGCGGGGCTGATTATATCAATATCACCACCTAAGTCTTCAATTATACTGAAAACGAGGGAGAGCCCCAAGCCAGTGCCTTCACCCGCCTCTTTGGTGGTGAAAAAGGGGTCGAAGACGCGGTCCCTTATCGCTACGGGAATGCCTATTCCTTCGTCGACGACAGCGATTTCGACCATCTCGCCTTTTACTGACGTCTGCAAGAGGACTTCGCCATTTGCTTGGCTAGCATCACGAGCGTTATTGATTAGGTTAATTAATACTTGCAGGAGACGCTGTGAGTCACCGAGAATTTTTGCATTGGAGTCGCAATCAATGCGTAGATTCAATTCTTTGCTCTTTCTATCGAGCGATACCAGAGTTTGAGCTTGTGCCATACATTCACTAATAGTTACTATTTCGCTTTCGTATTGAGTCTTGTTAGTGCCGGCATGCGCAAAGTTGACCAATGATTGCAGAATCGTTGATGTGCGATCGGTTTGCTCGATAATTTGCTCGGTTAGGTTGAGCAACTCTTTGTCGTCGTATTCGTCTCGAATGGTTTGTGCGAGGCAGGCAATACCGGTGATCGGGTTTCCAATTTCATGAGCTACGCCGGCGGCTAACCTACCGATGGAGGCAAGCCTTTCACTGTGTGTAAGCCCCGCTTCCAAAATTTCCATTTCGGTAATGTCTTCTAGAAGAATGATGACGCCTTCGTGAATAGAATCTGGGTTACTGGTTTGTTCTATAAGAGCCTTGTGCAGGTTGACTGTCCGCTTCTGGCTTTCTAATTCAAATACATACTTATAGGAATGACTGGCGCCGTCATCGATAAAATTGGCAAACAGGCTTAGCCAGGGTTCTGACAGATCGATAAGTTGGGAACCAACGACATCGGCACTATTCAACTTTGTAAACTGCTCCATTGCTCGATTCCACATGATGACTTCACCTTCGGTACTGAGCGAGCAGACCCCTAAAGGCAGATCAAGTAGGATCTGACGATGATAGCGCCTTAGATTGTCGAGGTCGGCCGCCATGCCAGACAAGTTGCTACGATAGGCTTCGATACGACTCTCGATAACATTAAGATCCGAGCTGCCGTGTTCAGAGACGATGCTATAGGGAAGGTAGCCATCAATTATCTCTCGTGCGATCGAAGGGCCGAGTAATCCCGATAGGTTCGCTTCCAGCTTTCCGCGCAGTTGTTGCATCGCGTAAGGTCGACGATCGTTCTCGCTAATATTTAGATTCTTTAGTGCTTGGCCTACTTCTCGATTTGCGGTTCTTTCACCCAGCGGCTTGCTGAGGCTTTTAATAAAGTCGCGTGGAGATTTCGCGACCAGACCGCTGCGTTTGCGGCGCTTAATGGTATCGAGCGTGCAGATATCAGCGGAGCTGCGGTCCTCGTCGCTGCTGGTGCTGAGTAGGGAGGTGGCAACGAAAATTACACAGTTGCTAATGAGTGAGAGGGCGGTTATCTCACGCCAGTTGACTGAAACCAGAGCTAGGGGATCAGCGTCGGATAGCAGCGGTAGCATTAGGAATAGAAACCAGATGAGCACGCCGGTGCCCAGCCCCCATAAGAATCCTTTTTTATTTGCCGTTGGCCAGTAAAGAATCGCGATTATGCCCGGCATAAATTGCAGGCAGGCGGTGAATGCAACAATGCCGATCACCTGAATGCTTATTTGCTCGCTCGGTAGGTAATGAAAGAGAAAGCCAAGCCATATAATCGCGGTTATAAGGGTGCGCCGCTTCCAGAGCAACCAGCGGTAAATGTCCTCATTCGCCTTCGGTTGATAGATGGGAAGTATCAAATGATTCAAGCACATATTTGAAAGTGCTAGGGTGATGACGATGATCAAACCGCTCGCTGCGGACAATCCTCCTAGGTAGGCGAGTAGGCTGATCATTGGTACTTGATAGGCGGCACCGATAACTATCGGGAAGTATTCCACCTGTACACTGCTGCCTGACTGTAGGCCGGCCCAGAGAATGGGAAGGACTGGCAGGCTAAGCAGTAAGAAATAAAGAGGCAATCCCCAGCTTGCAAACGAGAGAGCTTTCTGCCCATTATTACCGGTTAAGGTCACGTAGAACATATGTGGCATCGCGACAGCCGCGGTAAAAAACAATAACACCATGACATGAAAAGAAGAAAAGTAATCGGTGTTCTTCAGGCTGGCCACCAGCTCGGGTTGTTCCTGCAGCCACAGATCGAGGCCATCGAAACTGCCGAAGGCGCCGTACACAGCGAAGGCTCCTACCACAAGGAACGCTATCAGTTTTACTAGTGATTCGAAGGCAATCGCCATGACAAGGCCGTCATACTGTGTCCGCCCAGCCCTTCTAGACGTGCCGAAGAGGATCGAAAATAGTGTAATTATTACGCAGAAACCGATAGCGAGTGAGCCTTGCACTGCCTGTGGGGAGAGTAAAAATGCTGTGTCTGAAACTGCTCTTATCTGCAGCGCGATAAGCGGTATAACTGTGATTAGAATGACCAAAGTGGTAACGGTTCCCGCCCAAGGAGAGCGGTAGCGGAACGCCATTAGATCCGCCAGAGAGCTCAGTTGGTAGGTGCGAGTCAGCTGTAGCAAAGGGCGTAATAATAAAGGTGACAGTAGAAAGGCTAGTGAGATACCAATAGAGTTGGCGAGATAACCATAGCCATCACGCAGGGCATTGCCGATGGAGGTGTAGTAAGCCCAGACGCTGGCGAATACGCCGAGAGAGAGAACATAGACAATCGGATGGCGAACGATTTTTTCGGGAATCCAGCCGCGTTCCGTCACGAACGCTATGCCAAACAGCAGCGCGAGATAGCCGCTTCCCAGCGCGATGATTGTGCTGAGCTCAAAATTCATCGGAGTCCTGTTCCCGATGAGACCAACTCGCGATTAGGATAACTATGAAACCCACGAAAAACGGACGGTACCAGGCACCGGCGCTCTGGTTGATCCAATCTACACTGAGCAGGAAAAGCAGATAGATTATGAGTAATAGGACCAAGATTGATCGGGGTATGTACACAATAATTCCTTGCCAGTGATAACGCTTGTTGGATGTTATAAGGAGCGCCTGGTCAAGTCTATGGCTACGCTGTCAGCCACATGGAATTGACTCGCTATTCTAAGGGTAGGCTGCTGACTTTTGCTACCGCCTGAGAGTCCCAGTTCGCTATAGCCCACTGCAGTTGCGACTCGGGGCGCTCGATTGCTATTTCCGCCGGTGGTACTTGGCCAAGAAAAACCAGCGCCTTGTATATCGCCTCTGATGCTCTATCAGTTTCAATTGATGGTGCAAATGCCTGCTTACTGAGTTTTTGGCCCTTTTCATCGACAATGATCGGAATGTGGATATAGCTCATTTCTTGGTAATTGAGCACTCTTTGTAAATAGATTTGTCGCGGGGTTGAGTCGAGTAGATCCCAGCCTCTAACTACATGAGTGATGTTCTGAAATTCATCGTCCACAACGACGGCTAGTTGATAGGCATATAGCTCGTCTTTTCGACGTATGACGAAATCGCCGGCATCAAGCTCGAGTTGTTGGCTGAAATGCCCCTGAATTACATCATCGAAGCCTATTTTTAGCGCCTCGGTTTTTAAGCGTAATGCATAGGGCTTTTCTGGTGGAGTGCTCCGCTCACGGCAGGAGCCATTATAGACTAGTCCCATTTCTCTAATCTGTGGCCGAGTACAATCGCAGGGATAGGCGAGGCCTTTATCTTGAAGCTGGCCCATAACCTCTTCATAGACGCCCAAGCGCGTGCTCTGATAGAGCACTTCATCATCCCAATTCATGCCAAAATCTTGCAGTTGCTGCAGGATTAGCTCGGCGCTACCAGCGGGCTCTCTGGGTGGGTCCAAGTCTTCTATGCGCATTAGCCACTTACCTTGGTTGGCGCGCGCATCGAGAAAACTCGCTAATGCGGCAAGCAGCGAACCAAAATGAAGAGGGCCTGTGGGCGAGGGAGCGAAGCGACCGATATAGCCTGACTCGGATTCCGTATCGGCCTGAGAAGTTGCTGGTTTTTGCATATTGAGTAGTTTAATACGGATTGGATCCGTAGTTATCCCTCAATTTGAAAGACAGAAAATAGCTGATTCTGAGGCGCCCCAGATGATGAGATTGGCCGCAATGCGCTGTTTGTTGAATTAGCGCATGCGGCTACAAGTAGGAGCTTAGCTACCGAGTTGCTTTTCTTTAATCTCGTCTAGAGTCTTGCAATCGATGCACTTATTAGCAGTTGGTCTAGCTTCTAAGCGGCGGATACCAATATCGATCCCGCAAGAATCACAGTAGCCATAGTCATCCTGAGCGATGAGCTCGATGGTGCTATCGATCTTCTTGATTAGCTTGCGTTCTCGATCGCGTGTGCGCAGCTCGAGGCTAAACTCTTCTTCTTGAGTTGCACGATCGGCGGGGTCTGGGTAGTTAGCAGCATCGTCTTGCATGTGATGCACCGTGCGATCGACTTCCTGCATCAATTGCTCGCGCCAGTCTA
>Ga0115003_10001271_pt1 | contig 22190 bp, 19 predicted proteins | sample ArcticOcean_MG_C_7_FD_88736 | JGI IMG/M metagenome (GOLD analysis project Ga0115003, IMG submission 88736) | Marine microbial communities from western Arctic Ocean - ArcticOcean_MG_CB11_88 | ecosystem: Environmental > Aquatic > Marine > Oceanic | place: Arctic Ocean: Canada Basin | collected... | reverse complement strand
TTTCAGCTGGTGTACCCCTACTATGAATTTTTTCATCGCTAAGCTTATGGTTGCGAGAGGCAGGTGTTGATCGTGCAGCAGTGACGTACTTTAGTTGGGCTGCGTTAGGTTATTCCTTTAAATTTGTTTGGGCACCTTTGGTGGATAAATTGCCTCTACCACTATTAACAAAAATGCTCGGCCGGAGAAGGGCCTGGCTATTATTATCGCAATTTATGATTATGCTTGCCATTAGCACGATTGCTCTGATTGATCCTGCAACAGATACGCTTTCGGCTATGGCATGGGCAGCTGTTTTTTTAGGGTTTTGGGCTGCCACTCAAGATATTGTCATTGATGCTTATCGCATTGAGTCAGCAGAAACGGATCTACAAACCTTGATGGCCTCAAGTTATATTGCTGGTTATCGAATAGGTATGTTGTTGGCAGGTGCGGGTGCGTTGTACCTAGCAAGTTACTTAGGCTCGACTAAAGCGGTATATAGCTACGAAGCCTGGCAGTCGACGTATTTTATTATGGCAGCCGTTATGTTAATCGGGGTATTAACAACAGTATTAATTGAAGAACCACATGAAAGAGAAAGTGAGGAATTGGTGCATTCGATAAAAGACTATGTCTCTTTCTTTGCATTATTTTTTGTGGTTGTTGCATCTTTTATTACAGTTTTTTATATCAGCGGAGAGTTGACGCAAACAGCCAAGTTAAATTTAAGCGGTTTGTTTGGAAATAATAATTTATCAAGCTTTCTCGTTGAGTTAGGCCGTCTTTCTTTGGCTTTAGCTATTGCAGGCATAGTCGCAAAACTATTTGTCTCTCTTGGAATAGTTCAGCAGCAGCAAATATCTCAAACTTATATTGCGCCGGTGAAAGACTTTTTCGATCGCTATGGTCTTTCACTCGCTTTTTTACTACTAGCACTAGTAGGCTTATACCGCATTTCTGATATTGTTATGGGGGTTATCGCGAATGTCTTTTATCAGGACTTGGGGTTTACAAAGCCTGTAATTGCAAGTGTGGTGAAAAGTTTTGGTCTAGGGATGACCATCCTGGGCGGTTTTTTAGGCGGGTTACTTGCTATACGTTTTGGTGTGATGAAAATTTTATTTCTAGGAGCTGTGTTGTCAGCATTAACTAATTTATTATTTATGTTACTGGCGCAAGTAGGTCAAGATATTACAATGCTTTATGTGGTTATTGCAGCGGATAATTTGTCTGCTGGACTTGCAAGTGCTGCTTTTATTGCCTTCTTATCGAGCCTAACTAATATTTCATTCACTGCGATGCAATATGCTATTTTTAGTTCATTAATGACCTTGCTACCAAAAATATTAGGCGGCTATTCAGGCACAATAGTCGAGAGTATTGGCTACGAACAGTTTTTTCTTATTACTGCAGTGATGGGGATTCCGGTCTTAGTACTTATTGTATTAGCGAATAAATATTTAGACATAAAAAACCCTCTGTAAATTAGAGGGTTTTGTTTAAAATATTTAACTATGCCATCAGGTGTACCTTAAAATGGAATATCATCATCTAAGTAATCTGCTCCACCGGATGCTGACCCATAATCTGGCCCTGCTGAGGGTGAGGCTGGTTGAGGTTGTGATCCAGAAGGCTGTTGGGGTGAAGATTGATCAGAACCGTTATTACTAGCTGTACCACGACTATCTAACATTGTCATGCCATCGCCAATGATTTCAGTTGAATAACGATCTTGCCCACTTTGGTCTTGCCATTTTCGTGTTTGGATACGACCTTCAATATAAACTTGTGAGCCTTTCTTAAGATATTGCTGTGCGACTTCACCTAAACGGTTTCGTAAAACAACACGATGCCATTCTGTACGTTCCTTACGCTCCCCTGTTTGTTTGTCTTTCCAAGACTCTGAGGTCGCTAAACGTAAGTTACAGATGGATCCACCATCAGGAAAAGCACGGCTTTCGGGTTCAGCGCCGAGTCTTCCGACAAGTATAACTTTATTGACTGACATAGTTTTCTCCTGAATCTTGTTTGTATATAAAAGTAGTTATTCTACGGTGAATAACTGAATGCATCTAGTTCATCGATATTAATTTCTTCAGGAACAAATTTAACATAAGCGACTTGTTCATTGGTGACAATCATTGTTTCAACCACGCCTTTAATTCCATTAAGTTGTTGGGCAATATCATCAGCATTATCCTTTGAGAGGTTAATTAATTCGAGAATACGGGTTGATAAATGTTGTGGCTGACGCATTGGGATAATAAAAATTAACCAAATAACAGTGAGACATGCACCTGCTACGAAGACACCTGTGGAACCAAATTCTCCATATAAGAACCCGCCAGCAGCACCTCCAATAAAAGCACCCAAAAATTGGGCAGTAGAATAAATACCTAATGCAGTTCCCTTATTTTCTAATGGGCTCAACTTTGACATTAATGAGGGTAAGCTAGCTTCAAGAATATTAAAAGCTGTAAAAAATAACCAGAGTCCGATCAAAATACCAGTGATAGAGTTGGCAAATAATGCCCATACCACCTGTACAAGGCCTAACACAACAACCGAGCCAATAAAGACAGGCCGCATTTTACGGTATTTTTCCGCAATAATGATAAATGGCAGCATGGCGATAAAAGCTAATAGCAGCACAGGTAAGTAGGCCATGGCATGTTGATCTCTTGGCAAACCAGCCTGTTCGAATAAATTAATAGGTAATGCAAAAAAGCTGGTTGTTAAGAGTAAATGTAGGATCATAATACTGAATACCATGCGCATAATCTCAGGGTTACGCAGCACTTTAGTAAATTGCTGTGGTACTGGCTCCATATCTCGATGACTTGTGCGTCGGATGGGTGAGGGGACCCAGAGATGTAGGATCGCAATGCCAATCAAAGCAAAAGCAGCCGTAGCCCAGAAGATGCCAGATAAACCTACCCACTGCTCTAAGGCAGCTCCGAATGCTAAGGCAATGGAGAAGGATAAGCCGATACTAATCCCAATACTAGCCATGGCCTTGGTCCGCTGTTCATCACGAGTTAAATCAGCGGTAAGAGCCATTACAGCGGCAGAGATAGCTCCGCTACCTTGCAACAAACGACCTAGGATCACCATCTGAATGCTATCCGCGATAGCAGCAACAACGCTGCCAGCTGCAAAAAGCAATAAACCTGCAGTAATCACTCGTTTTCGGCCGATTCTGTCAGAGAGCATGCCAAAAGGAATTTGGAAGAGGGCTTGGGTTAGCCCATAAGCGCCAATAGCTAAGCCAATTAATAAGGGTGTTGAGCCACTATATTGCCCAGCAGCTAGAGAGAATACGGGCAAAATCATAAACAAGCCGAGCATACGGAATGCAAAAATACTAGCTAGTCCGGTGATACTGCGCTTCTCAAGTGAGGTCATGCTGTTTGAAGAGTTTTGCTTTTGCGTCATTGTAGTGAGTAGGGGTATATTAAGTGGTTTGGCCTTATTCTATACGGAAGCTTAATGAAAAGTATAAGTATTCGTGGTGCACGCACGCATAATTTAAAAAATATCGATCTTGACCTACCGCGTGACTCTCTCATTGTTATAACTGGTTTATCAGGATCGGGGAAGTCCTCTCTAGCTTTTGATACGCTATATGCTGAAGGACAGCGGCGTTATGTTGAATCCCTATCAGCCTATGCAAGGCAATTCTTGTCGATGATGGAGAAGCCGGACGTCGACCACATAGAGGGACTGTCACCAGCAATTTCGATCGAACAAAAATCAACTTCACATAATCCTCGCTCGACCGTAGGAACAATTACAGAGATTTATGATTATTTGAGATTATTATTTGCTAGGGCTGGAGAACCACGCTGCCCAACACATGATCAAGCGTTGGCAGCACAAACAGTAAGCCAGATGGTCGATGCTGTACTAGCTATGCCAGAAGGCGAGAGAATGATGCTACTGGCACCGGTTGTACAAGATCGTAAAGGTGAACATAAAGACGTCTTGGAAAACCTAAGAGCTCAGGGATTTGTCAGGGCACGTGTTAATGGAAAGATTATTGAGTTAGAGAGTCCACCTGAATTAGAGTTACGCAAAAAACATACTATTGAAGCCGTAGTTGATCGTTTTAAGGTGAGAGCAGATCTACAACAGCGGCTTGCGGAATCTTTTGAAACAGCACTAAAAATAGCGGATGGTATTGCCCGAGTGGCCTCAATGGATGATAGTGACAACGAGACACTATTTTCATCTCATTTTTCATGTCCAACCTGTGGTTATTCAATTCTAGAACTTGAACCGCGCATGTTTTCGTTTAATAACCCGGCAGGGGCATGTGGCACTTGTGATGGGTTAGGAATCAAACAGTTTGTGGATCCAGAGCGAATAGTCGCGCATCCAGAAATGAGTTTATCTGCCGGAGCTGTTCGTGGGTGGGATCGCAGGAATGCTTATTATTTTCAGCTGATGAAATCTTTAGCAACACATTATGATTTTGACTTAGATATACCGTTTGAAGAGTTATCTGATGGGATTAAGAAAGTAGTGTTATATGGAAGTGGCAGAACAAAAATTGACTTTAATTACCTAAGCGATCGTGGGAAAAGTGTTAAGCGGAGCCATGGATTTGAAGGCGTCATTCCTAACATGCAGCGCCGCTATCATGAAACTGAATCTAATAGTGTGCGAGAAGAGTTAGGCAAGTATCACACTGTGCGTGAATGTCCAGATTGTGATGGCGCAAGATTAAATGAAGCATCACGGCATGTCTTCATCGGTCAAACGAATTTATCAGCAGTGACCGATATGCCTGTTGGCGAGGTTAAACAGTTTTTTGAACAATTGACATTACCTGGTAAACGCGGAGAGATAGCCAGTAAAATTGTTTCTGAGATTGGTGAGAGGCTAACATTTCTCGTTAATGTAGGGCTTGATTATTTAACACTTGCTAGGAGCGCTGATACTTTGTCTGGTGGTGAAGCCCAGCGTATTAGGCTTGCGAGCCAAATTGGTGCTGGGTTAGTTGGAGTAATGTATATTCTTGATGAGCCTTCAATTGGCTTGCACCAACGTGACAATGATCGTCTATTAGCGACTTTGACTCGACTCCGTGACATGGGTAATAGTGTGATTGTTGTGGAGCATGATGAGGAAGCTATTCGTGCGGCAGACTATGTATTAGATATCGGGCCTGGTGCAGGTGTGCATGGCGGTGAGATTGTTGCTCAAGGTACGCCAGAAGATATTATGAATAGTAAGAATTCTTTGACAGGCCAATATTTATCTGGCCGCAAGAAGATTGCGTTGCCAGAAGTTCGAAAAACCTATGATAAAAAGAACTTGATCAGTTTGCGGGGTGCTTCGGGCAATAACTTACAGCATATTGATGTTGATATTCCGATCGGATTGATGACTTGCGTAACTGGAGTCTCGGGTTCAGGAAAATCTACTCTTATTAACGATACCTTGTTAAAACTAACTTCCAAAACCCTTAATAACGCTTCTGATGAGCCTGCTAGCTTCGATGAAGTGATTGGTTTACACCAATTGGATAAAGTCATTGCTATTAACCAAAGCCCAATTGGTCGTACACCCCGCTCTAACCCAGCAACCTATACTGGAATTTTCACTCCTGTACGAGAGTTATTTGCTAATACACCAGAAGCGAGGGCAAGAGGTTACACTCCTGGTCGTTTTAGTTTTAATGTCAAAGGTGGACGCTGTGAAGCGTGTCAAGGTGATGGGTTGATTAAAGTTGAAATGCACTTTCTACCTGATATCTATGTTCCTTGTGATGTTTGTAAAGGAAAACGTTATAACCGTGAAACTCTAGATATACGTTACAAAGGCAAAAACATTAGCGAAGTATTGGATATGACTATTGAAGAAGCAAATGAGTTTTTCACGAATATTCCTGTTGTAGCTAAAAAGTTAAACACGCTAATTGATGTTGGTTTGACCTATATAAAGTTGGGTCAGAATGCTACTACTCTCTCGGGTGGCGAAGCACAAAGGGTCAAGTTAGCAAAAGAATTATCTAAACGAGATACTGGGAAAACACTTTATATTTTAGATGAGCCAACTACAGGGCTCCACTTTTTTGATATTGAACAGTTATTAAAAGTACTACATAGGTTAAGAGATCATGGCAATACCATCATTGTCATAGAGCATAATCTTGATGTTATAAAAACAGCTGATTGGATAATTGATATGGGCCCAGAGGGTGGTTCTGGTGGAGGGATGATTATTGCTACAGGTACACCGGAAGAAGTTGCCAATAACAAAAGCTCTCATACAGGCCATTATCTGAAGCCACTATTGCACTAAAACATGGTATTAGAACAAGAAATAAAGTTGGCTATTATGAGTGAGGAGGTGTTGGATTTTTCCGCTCTTCCCATAGTAGGTTACCAACGTAGTAGCATTGAAACCATGCATCTAGTGAGTACTTATTTTGATACACCAAGTTTTAATCTAGCCAAGCAAGGTCTGGGACTTAGGTTGCGCTTTGATGGCAAAAATTGGCTACAAACAGTTAAAGAGAAAGGCCAAATAGAAAATGGACTTCATCAGAGGTTGGAGTGGGAGCATCTTCTGCCGGATAAGACTTTTAACGTGGCATTACTAAGGCAAACACCTTTGCAGAAATTGATCGAAGATGAAAAAAGTTGGGAGACTCTATCCCCAATATTTACTACAGATTTTTATCGAAAACATTGTTTGTTGGAGAAGGATGACCAAATAACGATAGAGCTTGCTTATGACCGAGGCCGAATATATACAGAGGTTTCAGAACGGAGGATTCATGAGTTAGAGCTGGAACTAAAGAGGGGTGATCTCCACTACTTAACAACGTTAGCTGAAACATTGTGTTTAACGGAGCCTTTGCAGCCAAGTAATTTTAGCAAAGCCCAGCAGGGTTATAAACTAGCATCATAAGTAAAATTAAGTCATTAATTTTCATAGACATTTCACCATTAAGGTTTAGTCAAGGGGTCTTAATAATCCTAGGTGTATTTTCATTAAAGAATTTAATACGTTGGTACATTTTAGGGCTGAGCTCTATATCACCATTAGGTTTAATGAGCATAACATGAAGAATGCCCATTTTTTTGGCTACATTAGGCCAGTTATCACCGGCTATAAATAAAGCGGTTGCTGCGGCATCGGCAATAGAAGCATTGTCATGAAGGACGGTCACAGATATTGCTTGGTCGGCTGGCCAGCCGGTGCGTGGATCAAGAATATGGGGGTACCTAGAGCCTTTAAACTCAAAGAAACGCTCGTAATCACCAGAGGTGAAAACAGATTCACCGTGTTGCAAGGAAATAGAAGCAATCATGCCGTCTTGTCTTGGGTGGCGAATGCCTATTACCCATGGCCGTTTTCCCGGCATACCTATTGCGCGTAGATCTCCTCCGATATTGACCAAGGCATTGTTTATACCTAATTTTTGTAGTGATGCAATTGCATCATCAACAGCAAAGCCTTTGACGAAGCCACCAAACCCCAACTTAGCATGTGAGTTTTTACTATGGAGTACACCGTCTTTAATGACAATATCCGCCATGGAGGGCTTATGATTAAGCCAGTTGTCAATATCAACCTGAGATGGTGGTACACGTGAGCTAAACCAGTCATCTTGATGAAACCCCCACAGCTCAAATAGTTTGCCAGCAGATGGATTAAATAAGTGGCCGCTTTGCTCAGATAAAGTTTGGGCAAGGATAATTAGCTCAGAAACATGGGGCGTAACAGAAATTGACTTATTATTTGCAATAGCATAGTTAATTTGACTGAGTGTGCTGGGTCGCCACGCGTGCCAAGTTTTATTAACATTAGAAAAGCTATGTTCAAGAGTACTGAGAGTATTGTTAGCAGTGTCATCATCAACACCATAAATGCTAATATTTATTTCTGTTCCAAAGGCATAAAGTTTAGCGTGTTTAACGCCCTGCTTGGCATCACAGCCTGTGAGAAATAAACTCAAGGTTATAACGATGGAGGTAATCAGTCGCATGTTAATTGCTGTTCAATACAGTCCATTAAGTCCCTAGAAATATTAAGACTAAATTCTGTGTCCAGCTCTTTAATACAGGTTGGACTAGTAACATTTATTTCAGTTAAATAATCACCAATTATATCCAATCCGACGAAGATAAGGCCTTTTTCTCGTAATTTAGGACCAACTTGTTGACAGATCCAGAGATCACGGTCGGTCAGTAGGCGGCCTTCAGAACGGCCCCCAGCAGCTAAATTACCGCGGGTTTCCCCGTCGGCGGGAATACGGGCTAGAGCATAAGGAACGGGTTCGCCATTAATCATTAAAATACGTTTGTCACCATGATGGGTAATATCAGGGATGAATTTTTGTGCCATGATCGTTTTTTGACCATTTTCGGTGAGCGTTTCAAGAATGACGCTTGTGTTAGGGTCATTTTTACTGAGTTTAAAAATAGAAGCGCCGCCCATGCCGTCGAGTGGTTTTAGAATAGTATCACCATGATATTCTTGAAAGTCACGCAACAGGTCGATTTTTGGTGTAACAAGAGTCGGTGGGCAGCATTCAGGAAACCAGGCTGTAAAAAGTTTCTCATTTGCATCCCTTAGGCTTTGCGGGTTATTAACCACTAATACACCGGCAGCTTGGGCTTGCTCTAATAAATAAGTGCTGTAAATGTATTCCATATCAAATGGAGGATCTTTCCGCATAAGGATGACATCTAAGTGATTGAGTTTAATGGTTTCTGCTTCTTTGAGTTGATACCAACGCTCCGTGCTATCAAAAACTTGAAGTTGTTTTACAGTTGCTGAGACACTACCTTCTGATAAAAATAAGTCTTGTTGTTCCATATAAAAAAGTGTCCAACCTTTTGCTTTCGCGGCTAGTAACATCGCGAAGCTACTGTCTTTTTTGATATTAATGGCTGAGATGGAATCCATTACAATTCCTAGGCGATATTGACTCATGGCTACCTTCCTGGTTTCATAGATATAATATAATTTTACCTGAATTTTATTTTTTACAGTTCTGATTCTAATTAAATATACTTAACTCATAGTTCTGTAGCGGACATAGCACATGAATATTAGCTATAATCGACGAGTTTTTGATAATAGACTGTGATTTTTACTAATGACGACAAAAGCTGATCTGGTGGCAGAAACGCCAAACACTTTCCAAGACTTGATATTAAGACTACAAAAATACTGGGCAGAGCAAGGCTGCACACTGTTACAGCCGTATGATATGGAAGTGGGTGCAGGCACATTTCATCCAGCTACATTTTTACGTGCTATTGGGCCTGAGCCATGGAGTGCGGCCTATGTTCAGCCATCACGGCGCCCAACCGATGGTCGTTATGGTGAAAACCCAAATCGCTTACAGCACTATTATCAATTCCAAGTGGTTCTAAAGCCTTCTCCAGCTAATATCCAAGAACTGTATTTGGGCTCTTTAAAGATGTTAGGTCTTGATACCACTGTTCATGATGTTCGGTTTGTTGAAGATAATTGGGAGTCGCCGACATTAGGTGCATGGGGCTTGGGTTGGGAAATTTGGCTTAATGGTATGGAAGTGACTCAATTTACTTATTTTCAACAAGTAGGCGGCATTGAATGCCGACCAGTGACAGGTGAAATTACATATGGTCTAGAGCGCATTGCCATGTATTTGCAGGGTGTTAGTAGCGTTTATGATTTGACCTGGTCAGACGGACCGATGGGTAAAGTCACTTATGGTGATATTTTTTTACAAAATGAAGTGGAAATGTCTGAGTATAATTTTGATCATGCAGATGTTGATAGCCTTTTTTCTACCTTTGATAGCTGTGAGCGTGAAAGTGCACGGATGATTGAAGCAGACTTACCTCTGCCTGCGTATGAATTAGTGCTGAAAGCATCACACACGTTCAATTTACTAGATGCGCGCAAGGCGATTTCCGTAACAGAAAGGCAACGTTTTATCTTGCGAGTTAGAACACTGGCACGTGCAGTAGCCCAAGCATATTATCAGCGTCGAGAATCATTAGGCTTCCCTCTAATTAACTCCAAAATGCTGGAGGAAAAGTCATGAGTGAAGTTCAAGATCTATTAATTGAACTTGGCACAGAAGAGTTACCACCCAAAGGTCTCGGTAAGCTGATAAAAGCATTTGAGGTAAGCATTGAACAAGGCTTAGTAGAGGCCAAGTTAGGCTTTAAAACAGTTCGAAGCTATGCGGCGCCAAGACGATTGGCAGTTATTATAGAAGATTTAGAGACTCAGCAAAGTGACCGTTTAAATGAGCGACGTGGACCGGCTACATCTGCAGCATTTGATGCATCAGGACAAGCTACAAAGGCTTTGCAAGGCTTTGCTCGCTCCTGTGGTGTAGATGTTGAGGCTCTAGAAAAAATGGAAACAGATAAAGGTGCATGGCTAGTTTTTAAGCAGCAGCAACCTGGCGCTGAAACAAGTAGTTTAATTGGTGATATTTTACAAAAGTCCTTACTGAACTTACCGATTGCAAAGCGGATGCGTTGGGGTGACTTACCAGGAGAATTTGTACGTCCAGTGCATTGGTTGGTTGTCTTGTTTGGCCAAGACGTGTTGCCTGTTAGCCTATTAGGAGTAACTTCAAGCAATACATCGCGAGGTCATCGCTTCCATCATCCGGATGATATTGAAATTGAGTCAGTACGAGGTTACGTGAGTCAACTAGAGGACCAGGGAAAGGTACTCGTTGATATGTCAGTGAGGAAAAATAGAATCCTTGAGCAAGTAATCGCATTGGGAGAAAAGCTAGGTGGAAAGGCAGTGGTTAACGAAGCATTATTGAATGAAGTGACGGGACTAGTCGAATGGCCAGTAGCTTTATCTGGAGAATACGACAGACGGTTCTTAGATTTGCCAGCTGAAGCATTAATTTCATCGATGGAGGAACATCAAAAATATTTTGCTGTGAGAGATAACAACGATGTCTTATTGCCGTACTTCATTACGGTTTGTAACATTGAAAGCAAGGATCCTTCGCAGGTAATTGCTGGTAATGAACGTGTTATTTTGCCGAGGTTGAGTGATGCCGCGTTCTTCTGGGAAACAGACCGGAAACATTCATTAGCAGAGCGATCTGCTCAACTTAAAACTATAGTTTTCCAACATAAATTGGGCACAGTTTATGATAAATCAAAGCGTGTTGCTCAATTGGCAGCAGTTATTTCTCGAGAGATTAATGGCGATAGTAAATTGGCTGAACGAGCGGCCTTATTAGCTAAGTGTGATTTAGTGACAGAGATGGTGGGTGAGTTTCCCGATTTACAAGGGGTTATGGGCCGCTATTATGCCGAACTAGATGGTGAAGAGGCCGAGGTATGCGAAGCTCTAGATGAGCAATATTTACCTCGCTTTGCGGGCGATAAGCTACCGAAAACAAAAACAGGTCAAGCGCTGAGTTTGGCAGAAAAATTGGATACTCTCATTGGTTTATTTGCAATTGGACAACCACCATCGGGTGTCAAAGATCCATTTGCTTTGCGTCGTTCTGCATTAGGCGCGTTGAGAATAATTATTGAAAATAAATTAGATCTAGATCTGAAAATGCTGCTAGAAAGAGCTCTTAAGGGACTAGGAGAAATAGCGATTGAAGAAGACTGTGTTGAGCAGGTTCTCCAATATTTATTTGAGCGTTTGCGTGGTTATGCTGGCGAAGAAGGTTACCAGAATGATGTTTTTGAAGCAGTACTTGCGACAAAACCAACCAAGCCTGCTGATTTTATGCAGCGACTAGCAGCAGTAGCTGGTTTTAGAGAACTAGAGCAAGCAGGAACACTAGCAGCAGCTAATAAACGCATTGGCAACATATTACGTAAAAATGATGTAGCAGAGAACACCTTGGTGATTAATAATCAGTTATTTACTGAGAAGAGTGAACAGGTATTAGCCGATAAATTGATATTAGTAAAAGCTAAAATTGCACCGTTATTAGCAAAAGCAGATTATGCCGGTGTATTAACTGAATTATCAGAAATGCGAGATACGGTTGATGCTTTTTTTGATCAAGTCATGGTGATGGCCGATGATTTAGCTGTCAGGAAGAATAGATTGGCCTTACTGAATCAAACTAGAGCTTTATTTTTAGAAGTGGCCGATATTTCATATTTACAAACATAAAGTGTTGTAGTGGCGAGCAAAAATTTACGATATTGCTTAACAGATAAATGAATGATTAAATAACTTATCAAACTGATCTTCATATCTCTGGGTATCAGCATTTAGTTGGAGAAAAGGGTATGTCACTGATAATATTAGACCGCGATGGCGTTATCAATCATGATTCTGAGCAGTTCATCAAGGCACCCTCTGAGTGGGAGCCAATCGAGGGTAGTCTTGAAGCAATTGCTAAATTAAATCATGGGGGTTACCGGGTAGTAGTTATTACAAATCAATCCGGTATTGCTAGAGGCCTATTTGATGCTGATACTCTTGGTAGAATTCATAGCAAAATGCGCAGAATGGTGTCCCAGGTAGGTGGTAAATTAGAAGCGATAATCTATTGTCCACATGGGCCCGGAGATGGCTGTAATTGTCGAAAACCAGAGATAGGTGCCTTTAATGAACTAAGCAATCGTCTGCGAATAGATTTGAGCGGTGTCCCTGCAGTAGGTGATTCCCTCAGAGATCTTCAAGCCGCGCAGGATGCAGGAGCTAGACCTATTCTAGTCAAAACAGGAAAAGGTGATAAAACATTAGCAGATCCTGCTTTACCCGCAGATATCGCGGTTTATGATGATCTCGCTGCTGTAGCAGATGCCTTGCTGGAGATAAGATTTTAATGCTGTTTACGAGATCTTTATTATTTGCAGCTTTGCATTTTTTGTCAGTTATTTTTTTTTCAATATTTGCATTAATTTTATGGCCACTTCCTTTTCAGTGGCGGTATAAATTAGTGAGCCAATGGGCAGTATTTAATTTATGGTTATTGAAAGTGATCTGTGGAATACGCTATGAAGTAGAAGGTGGCGAAAATATTCCTGATGAACCTTGCATTATCATGTGTAAACATCAGTCCTCATGGGAAACGCTAGCATTACAGGCATTATTTCCACCCCAAGTCTGGGTATTGAGGCGCGAATTACTATGGATTCCTTTTTTTGGCTGGGGCCTAGCATCATTGAAGCCGATTGCAATTGATCGTAGAGCTGGAAGAAAAGCATTAAATCAGGTTATAGAACAAGGCCGAAAACGTCTTGATTCAGGTGCATGGGTTGTAATTTTTCCAGAAGGTACACGCATACCATCAGGTCAAATAGGTGAATTTGGGATGGGCGGAGCTTTTTTGGCTGCCAAGACTGGATATTCTATTATTCCTGTTGCTCATAATGCAGGTAAAGCTTGGCCAAAGCATGGTTTTCTTAAATACCCTGGTGTGATTAAATTAGTGATTGGGAACAAAATAGTAATTGATGAAAATATGAAAAAAGTATCTGATATAAACAAACAGGTTTATCAATGGATGGAGAGTCAGATGACTCGGTTGGAAGGTGATAAACCTGAAGTAGTAATTTTAAATAAGGAAAAGAATAAGTGAGTATTTCTTATTCGATTTATTAAGGAGTTTTTCGGTATTTTACGAGCCTTCTGGCTATACCGGCTATAAAATATGTAGATTAATAGAGAGCCTCGATAAGACAGCTAGAACGTGAGAACTTTCATGAGAAACTGTTGTAATGATGAGGTCCTGACTGCTAGACATCTTCTCAAGTAGGTTCCAGCATATTATAAATGTGATTTTGGACCTTATCACGAGACTGTGTAAAAGTGAGTTGGGAATCGACAATAAGTGCAGTGCAAAGGGGGGCTTTTTTTAATATCAAATGACCGGGTAGAGGGATATCACGACACATTAAGGGCCATGAAATATTATCAGGAATTACGGTGTTGTACCTAGCAAAAATGTAATGTAGGTAAGTAGAGTTGCTTTTAGGGTGAGAAGTCATCCCAATGCCTTGGTCCTCCTGGCATGCATTAACGTGTAAATTGAACAGCTGTGGAAGTTTCGTTAGCAATTCTGCTGAAGCACTGGGCCTCGGATTGACCTCTAACACTAAAATATCACCAGAATCAGTGATGATAAAATCAAGACTATTTAAGCCATATAAATTTATATGGTTGAGTAAGGATTTAATTATATTCTGAAGCATAGTTTGTTGGGAATGAGATAAAATGAGAGGTGTCGCTAAGCCACTCAACATGAATGGACTGGCGGGATCATTAACTAAAAATTGCTGATTAATACTAAGCAACTGACTAATTTTCCCACTAGCTAAGAATAAGACAGAACCACTAATACCATTGATATACTGCTGGTAATAGGTATTTGAGGACTCAGACCCTGCCGTTAAATACTCGATATGAGTACCTCCGAAGCCAGAAGCTGATTTACTTAGCCAGCCTTTTTCATCCATTGGCGGTGTTAGCGTTATTTTTGGATATGGAATATCTAACTTATTAAGAGTATTAAAAAAATATGAAGGATTTTTAAGTTTTTCGACTGTATGCTGATCGTTGCCAAGCAGTTTAATATGTTTTGGTAGGCGCCCTAAGAGGCTGTGGAAGGATTCAATACCACTGCCATAAATTAAAGTACAAGGGTCTTGATTACTAAGTGTGATAATAGTTTCAAGAATAGAGAGCGTGTTGCTGATATCGTTGATGGGTAACCAGCGAGAGGCCACACATAGGGTGTCGCTGTCTCCGAAGCAGTCAGCAACCCAAACAGGATAGCCAGAGTTATTAGCTATTTGGGCAAGAAAGCGTCCACTTTGTGAAACAATTAGTATTGCTTGCTGTTGCACTGGACCCTCCCTTAATTAGACAAGTTTTTTAGCACCTTCAAAAGCATGGCGGAAATCTATGTAGACAGGTGTTTTAGTTTCTAAAGTTTGACGTAAGAGTTCATGCTGTAAATTGTATTTTACATTCCCTATCGCTAGAGCTCCTATTGCAACTGCACCCTTAGAATTAATTGCATGAGTAAGAAGAGCACCTGAGTCCATTACTTTAATACCTTCAATTCCTAATGGAGGCACGGCGTTAACATCACCCGCAACTTTAAGTTTTTTAGCATCAGATAAAACGGAAGCATTTAAGACTTGTATGCCTGCCTTTGCAGTACAAAAAATAATATCAGCATTGGTTATAAGTCGAGCTTTATCTGCATCGGATGCCGCTGTTGTTGCTGTTAAATCTACGTTATATCGGCGTTTTGCTTCCGCAGCAAATTCTAAAGCGGTATCTAATGAAAAATGGTCAACAATAGTCGTATCAGCACCTTGCTGTGCTGCGATTATAGCCGTGGTAAAACCAACGGGACCGGTACCACCGAATACAATTGCCTTGGTACCCTTAAAGCCATGTTGTGTCTTGTTTTTTAGCTCGTGTCCAACACAAGCGACTAAAGATGCAGCAGTAGTAAAGGCACCACTAGGATCGGCGAAAACAGAGATCTCAAATGGCGAAACCATCGCTTTTTTAGCAGCATCGAGCATATCCATAGCGACTCCAACATCTCGACCACCAATAAAAACCCCTGTTTTTTTTACACCCTTAGGCCCTCGCGAAAAGATAGCATCTTGCGTCATACCTGACACTTCAGCTAATTGCATATTTTGGTGTGGAAATGCCATATCATAACCAGCGTCTATGGCCATATTAATATCAAAAGGGCTGGTATGCGCCATTGGTGTGAACATGTGCATGATGGATCGTTTAGACATTGTTTTACCTTATTATTGATCGCGTTTAGCCAACGCCTCGTTCAACTATAGAGCCAGAAGAGTTAGCATTGGTCATTAAAATACTATAATCAGTTTCTAGTTTGAAGTACTGCTCAATATAATCATTTAATTTACCTATGAGTAATGTAGCAGCTGCTTCATTATTGACAAAAACACAGCCGGTAGGACCCCAAGAGGTTTGTGCTATACCTAAATGACCTAGTTCAGTAGCGTAATTAAGTAGAGTTGCTACAGAATTGCTAGTGTAGCGGCCGCCTTGAATAGTGGAGAAATGGTCACCAATTAAGTGCTGGATATCAGTGACTGATTGTCCGAAAACATTAATGTCTTGCTCAACCAAAGCGGGTAATAGTTTCATCAGAGTGAGATGACATATGGCACGAGATTGGCTGATAGGGAAAGGTGGTAATGATTTAAAAGCCTTGGACTCTTCTGTGCCGTGAATGCCTTGACTATGAGATTCCATAATGAGCACGATGCGCCATTCTTCAGGATAGGTATAGCGGGCCAATAACGGCGGAGTGGCTGAAGAAGGACCTAAGCCACCATCGACTATGAAGCCACCCTGATTAAATGTAGCAATGCCGATGCCAGAACGTGCACCGCGGTCGAGTGCGGTCGCAATATCAAGGGTGCCGGCATTGATATTGTATAGTCTACTAAGGGCTGTTCCAACAGCAAGAGCAAGTTGTGTGCCTGAACCTAACCCTGCATGTTCTGGAATAAGTTTTTTAACGACGAGTTTACAATGCTTTTTTGGCAGGGGAATTTGTTCAGAAAAAACACTAAAAAATGCATCAATTAGTTGTTTTAATTTTTTTTGTATATGTTTTGGTGCATCATGACAGGCTTCGGACTCTGAGTAATGGGCCTCAACAATGGTTTTGTGACTATTGATAGCCACACCAATACTACCAAACTTCCTACCTGTAGTGCCATTAAGGTCTAGAAAGCCTAGATGAAGACGTGCGGGGGCAGTGACTCTAACAAAGTTGGTCAGCTGAGGCTTAATTTGCAAGGGAGATACTATTTACTAGTGATTTTACAAGCAATATCATAAATGGTACTTTCATTTAAAAACTGATTATTGCTCTCATAAAGTGATTTAATAGCGGCACGGTGAACCTTCATTTTGAAGTTGCCAATAGTGAGAGCCCCATAAAAGCGAATGCCTTTTTTGTCTGTACCGTTGTCCATGACATCCAAGCCAGCGATTCCCTGAGGAGGGACGGCATTAACGTCGGCAACGACTTCTAGAGTATCGTTACTTTCCCAAGCAGATTGAGGGATAACGCAGACTCCAGGAGGACCACAGGCTATAGCGATATGAGCATCGTTTAACAATTTATTAACAGATTCATCATTAGCGGCTTCTCCTGCAGTGATATTTACACCATAAGCACTTTTCATCTGGAGAGAAATTGCTGCTGAGCGAGTGATATCACGGCTAGTAATAACGACTTCACCTGCTCCTTCTTTAAGAAGGAATAATGCTGTTCGCTGGCCAACGGGTCCGGATCCTATAATTACGACTTTTTTATCATTAACATCATAATTAGTCATCACCTTGCGGACAATGGCTGCGGCTGTTGTATTTGAGCCATTAGGATCTAGCATAACTGAGACAGTCATTGGTCCAAAAAATGCTCTCTTAACAGCGGCCCCAACTAAATCACTAGCCGAGACGTTGGAGCCGCCGATGAAAATGGCGCTATTTTTTAAGTTGTCTACGCTTCGAGTGAAGATCATCCCATGCACATGAGATGTCACGTTATCGACTGTAATACCACCATAAGCAATAATATTATCTACATTTGAATCGTAAGCTACAACTTGGTCAAAGGTGCTAGGACTGATATCCGTATCAAGGTGTAGTAAAAGCTTTTTCATTATACTGATCATCTCTTAAGGGTTTTAAGGTCGAAGTAGAATTGGACTTAAATACTGATTAATTTTACCTCAAGCGGATGCTTAAGGTGTAATTAAAGTATCGATATCCAGCTCTTCATGAACTTTGTAGAGGTTTTTCTTTTAAATCAAGGAACAAAGTCAGCTGAAACTATAGCCTACCCATTTTCTGAAAATTTGTAAGGAGAAGTAGTATTAGCATGCTGTTACAATAGGGTTTATTTTGAGTCAAGAATTTTGAGAGCCGCATCATGACAGTTCGTACCCGATTCGCCCCAAGTCCAACAGGATATTTACATGTTGGTGGTGCTCGCACAGCCCTTTTTTCATGGTTATACGCAAGAAAACATGGCGGCCAGTTTATTTTAAGGATTGAGGATACTGATCTTGAGCGTTCAACACAGGCATCAGTTAATGCCATTTTCGAAGGTATGTCATGGTTAGGTTTGACTCATGATGAAGGCCCATTTTATCAAACACATCGCCTTGCTAGATATAAAGAAATAGTTGCACAGTTAATTGAACAAGGCGACGCTTATCATTGCTATTGTTCCAAAGAATCATTGAATGAAATGCGAGAGGAGCAAAGAGCGAAGAAAGAAAAACCGCGTTATGATGGGCGCTGTCGACACTTAAAGCATCCACCAGAAGGTGTTAGTGCAGTTGTCCGTTTCAAAAATCCGACAGAAGGGGTCGTGACTGTAAAAGACAATATCAGAGGTGAAGTCACTTTCCAAAATACTGAACTGGATGATTTGATTATTGCACGCTCTGACGGGTCACCAACCTATAATTTGACAGTTGTAGTTGATGATATGGACATGGAGTTGACGCATGTTATTCGTGGTGATGATCACTTAAATAACTCGCCAAGACAAATTAATATTTTCAAAGCATTGAATGCTGATATACCTATTTTTTCTCACGTACCAATGATTCTAGGTGCAGATGGTGGGCGCCTCTCAAAACGTCATGGTGCAGTCAGTGTTATGACATACCGTGATGAGGGTTACCTACCTGAGGCGTTACTAAATTATTTAGTTCGGCTAGGTTGGTCCCATGGTGACCAAGAAATATTTTCTCTAGATGAAATGATTGAGTTGTTTGATATCACAGATGTGAATAAAGCATCATCAAGTTTTAATATAGATAAATTGTTATGGCTTAACCAACACTATATTAAAACTAGCTCGCCAGAACACATAGCTAATCATCTAATTTGGCATATGGAGCAACAAGATATTGATCTTGCTGATGGTCCATCATTGATAGATGTTGTAAAACTTCAACAAGAGCGAACTAAGACATTGGCTGAAATGGCTGTAAATAGTGTGTTCTTTTATCGAGCAGCTAAAAATTACGATCAAAAAGCTGCGAAGAAAAACTTGACAGCGAAAAGTGCTGAGCTTCTAACAAATATGTTACTACGTTTATCAGCATTACCAAAATGGAAGGCGACATCTATTCATGATGAAATTGAAGCCTGCTCGGGTGATAACGCAGTAGGAATGGGAAAAGTAGCTCAACCAATAAGAGTCGCGGTAACAGGTACAGCAATTTCACCGCCATTGGATGCTACATTAGAGCTACTAGGACGTGAGCGAACATTAGAGGCAATAACACAAGTAATAGGTTGGATTGAAAGTAACGATTCTGAATAAGAACAGCTCGTTATTTAACGATCATTAATTTAGGCTTGCCTTTTTCTTTAGTAGAGTTTGACGGTGGTGTAGGAGGAGAGGTCTGCTCCTCGCTGAAAAACATACCCTGGTTATTCTCTTTACCGTAAATGCTGAGAACGGCTTCAATAGGGATGAAGAGCTCCATGCGCTTACCTGAAAAACGAGCAGAAAAATAGATGTTTTTATTGTTGACCTCATAGTGCTGAACTGCATCTGGAGCAATATTTAAGACAATTTTGCTATCATTGATAAAAGCTTCAGGAACTATGACTCCTTCGAAGGAAGTGTCGACTAGTAAGTAAGGCGTTGCACCATTATCAATTAACCATTCATAAACTGCACGAATCAGGTAAGGTTTTTGAGATGTCATTTTAATTATCTCATGGCTCGTTCTTTATCACTTAAACCCGCCTGAAAAGTAGGCCTAGAAAAAATCCGTTCTGCATACTCTTCGACAGCTTTTGCTTTAGCGGGGAGTTTAATATTAAGCATAGGGAGGCGCCAAAGCAAGGGTGCAAGGCTACAATCTAGTATGGAAATGGTTTGACTCATAAAGAAAGGCGTGGCCTCAAATAGGGGTGTAAGTATAGTAAGATCCTCACGAAGTGTTTGTTTTGCGTGAGCCATCTTACCTTTTTTGTTGCCAATTAATGCCTCCCATAAGGCATACCAATCAAGATCAATACGTTGTAACATCAAACGAACCTGTGCTTTAGAGGCTGGGTCAGTAGGCATCAAAGGATTTTGTAAGAATCGTTCATTGAAATAGTTAATAATAATATTGGCATCAAATAAGATGAGATCTCGCTCAACTAAAACGGGACTTTTTCCGTAAGGAATAGAAGCTGCAATATCCTCAGGCCAATGTTGCTGGCTAATATCGAGGATATTAACTGCTACTGCTTTTTCTTGAATAACAAACCTAGTCCGATGACATAAGGGACAAGTTGGATCGGAGTAAAGAGTCATCATATTCTACGATTGCCATTAGCCATTTTAATAATTCTCCTGTGAATGCGATGTCGTGTGTGTATTTCGGGGTTAAATCGGATTGTCAGATCAGGACGGTTGCACACATCTGACACTAAATTCTTATTTAGTAATATCTTCCCAGATAACTTTTTTTAATGGGTAGGCGACAAAGAAAAACAATGCCAAGTATATCAGCACCCACTTTCCTAAGGCTAAACGTTGTATTTTTGATGGCTCACCAATATAGGCCAAAAAATTCACTAAATCTCTTGCCATCTCATCGTACTCATCTTTTGATAGGTCACCTTCTGATAGGCGAGTTAAGTCACCATTAGTGCCTTTTTGTAAATAACCTTGATCTTGCCAGAGAACGTGGGGCATACCTACGTTTTTAAAGGTTGAATTATTTGTTCCCATTACTTTTTTATTATCTAGATAAAAAGTTTGGAAGTAGCTGTAAAGCCAGTCTGCGCCGCGTGCACGTGAAATAACTGATAAATCAGGAGGAATAGACCCAAACCATTTTTTTGCATCATCCGGACGCATGGCGATAGTCATTGTCTCCCCAACCTTTTCTGAGGCAAACATTAAGCTAGCCTTGACCTGCTCATCAGTTAAGCCTAAATCTTTACCCATGCGGTTATAACGCATGTAACTCGCGGAATGACAAGTTAAGCAATAGTTCATGAAAGTTCTGGCGCCGCGCTGCAAAGATGCTTTGTCAGAGAGATCAATGTCAACTGGTTTTAGTTGCAACTGAGCTGAAGCAGTATAAGCAGGGTTAGTGGTAAAAAAGGTGAGTAAAAAAGTAAGAACGGTAGTGACCTTTGTCATTTCTCCGTTACCCGCTGCGGTACTGGTTGGTCTTTATCTAAGGAGGTATAAATTGGCATTAAAATGAAAAAAGAAAAATACAAAACAGAAAAGACTTGAGCTAAAGAAGTATAGAGGCCTGTAGCCGGTTGTGTACCAAGGTAACCTAGTGCTAGGAAACTAATTGTAAATATAGTCAAAGCTATACGAAATAAAGGACCTCGGTAACGAATAGACCTTACGGGGCTTCGATCCAACCAAGGAATGAGGAACAGCACTACAATTGCACCACCCATGGCCATAACACCAAAGAGCTTATCTGGAACAGCACGTAAGATGGCATAAAAAGGTGTGAAATACCATAAGGGCACGATATGTTCAGGTGTTTGAAGAGGATTGGCAGGGATAAAGTTATCTTTTTCTAAAAACCATCCGCCGAACTCAGGCATGTAAAATAAAATAAGTGAAAAAATAAACAAGAAAACAATAAGACCAACTAAGTCTTTAGATGAGTAGTAAGGGTGGAATGCGATACCATCGAGTGGGATGCCTTGCCCATCTTTTGTTTTTTTGATATCAACGCCATCGGGATTATTCGAGCCGACCTCATGTAAAGCAGTAATATGAGCAACGACAAGTCCTAATAATACTAGCGGTAAAGCAATGACATGGAAGGCAAAAAAGCGGTTTAGTGTTGCATCTGCAACGACAAAGTCACCTCGTATCCACAAGGCTAGGCCTTCGCCGATGTATGGTATAGCTCCGAATAAAGAGATAATAACTTGAGCTCCCCAAAATGACATTTGTCCCCATGGAAGTAGATAACCCATGAAGGCTTCAGCCATTAAAGTTAAATAAATCAACATCCCAAAGATCCAAACTAGTTCACGAGGTTCCTTGTAAGAGCCGTAAAGTAAGCCTCGAAACATATGAAGGTAGATAACTACAAAAAAAGCGGATGCTCCCGTTGAATGAAGATAGCGGATAAGCCATCCCCATGGGACATCTCTCATAATATATTCAACAGAAGCAAAAGCAAGCGCCGTGGCAGGTTTGTAATGCATGGTCAAAAATA
>Ga0115003_10001270_pt1 | contig 22191 bp, 20 predicted proteins | sample ArcticOcean_MG_C_7_FD_88736 | JGI IMG/M metagenome (GOLD analysis project Ga0115003, IMG submission 88736) | Marine microbial communities from western Arctic Ocean - ArcticOcean_MG_CB11_88 | ecosystem: Environmental > Aquatic > Marine > Oceanic | place: Arctic Ocean: Canada Basin | collected... | reverse complement strand
CGGTTGATGCCGCGGCGGCGCAAATCGACTTCAAGCGAGGTGCCGATGAAGCCGCTGTTGACGCCTTTGTCGACAACGATCTCACCTTCACGAATCTCGAACCCTGGCTTTTGATCTCCGGTCGGTAGGGAAAACTTCAGTGGGGATGCTTCTTCGCGCGAGTCGTGGCGAGTCCAGGCGACCTGTCGTCCGGCGGTGCGCCAGGCGGCGAGGAGGTCCAGCATGACCTGTTCGGCCCCAGGGTTGTTGCGGCGGCCAGTTGGCCCGCCCCAGTGGTCGAGCACGTCGACGCCGACCTGCACATCAATCAACAGCAAAGCCGTGTCGGGCCCGAACATAGGAATCACACTGCGCAATCTACGACTGCTCTGATGCCCACGTTCTCACTTGACTGAGTTTCAAGATCTGACCTGGAGTTGTGCCGGACGGAGCGGCCACAAAACTCATCGGATAACAGGCGTTTCCGTTTGTGCCCGACCTGCTTCGCTGACCGGCCGAAGCCGGTCAGCGAAGCAGGGAAACATTATTCAACTCGCTGTTTTGAAACTGCAATTTTTATTTTTGAAGTTTCCGTCGTACACCTGAAAACACTCGAGTGTGCTGTTGTTAGTTACGTCAGTCACAGCACCCCTCAGGAGAGTGGTTGCCACTAAGGCTCTCGAGTTACTTACGAGGGTGATGTCACCGGTGATCTCCGAGTTCTGAATCTTCGTCTCTGACCCAGCGTTGTACACGCCATGGGTGCCGCCTTCGAGATACGAGTTCCGGATCGTCGGAGACGATCCGTCCTGGTTGTACACGCCGGCGCTGTTCACGCCGATGGCGATGGCAGTCACATTGTTCATCAACGGCGACGAACCAGAGTTGACGACGCCGGCGCTGATCGTGCCGATGCCGATGGCGGTGGCGGTCACATTGTTCATCAACGGCGACGACGAAACGTTAGTCACGCCGGACATGGAGTTGCCGCCGGTAGCGGTGGCGGTCACGTTGCTCATCGAGAACGAGTCGCCCTGCTCAAACGTGGCCACACCAGTGCTGTACGTCGTCTCGACACTACCGGTGGTGTTGGCGATGGTGAGGTGACGGATCTCAGCATGGATAACGTTGAAGGCTGAAACTGTCGCAGCAGCAAGATCCGTTTCGTAGCTACCGCATGCGCAGGTGATGGTGGTGACGCCCTGTCCGGAGCCTTCAACATCGACAAAGCTTCTCAACGCGACCGTTTCCATTTCTTCGTAGGTGCCGGGTGCGATCTTGATCACATACGGGTTGTCCGCTGTTGCTTCGGGCAACGTCGCGACGCCACTTGCGGCTGGATCGTCGACCGACTCTTCATCATCGGAAGGACCGGAGATAGCGGCCAACGCATCTGACAATAACGGGTACGTGTTGTCACCCGATGTTGCGACCCACAAAACTCGGGCAGGATCGACTGCTGGGTCGCCGGCCTCGCCCATCGGGCCGACTCGGCCTTGCTCGCCTTGGATACCCTGGGCGCCGGTGGCGCCGGTGAAGCCGGCTGGGCCTTGCTCGCCTTGCTCGCCTTGCTCGCCTGTCGAGATTGTCGCGGCTGCAACGCCAGGACTTTCGAGTTTTTCGACGCGTTTGGCGAGGTCGATGAGTCCGGAACTGGTGGTGTAGCCGACAACATCGATAATCACATGCATCGAGGCTCCTGTGATGGCGCCGTAGTACAAGTCGATTTGGCCGGCGTTGTCACCGGTGGTGGGCAGGGCAACAAGGACGCCGTTGGCCAACACCGTTCCTGTATCAAAGTTCAGTCCTCCTGTCGCAGGTACACCGGACGCTGCGCCGGGGCGGATTGCCAAGAATCCTGGTTTGCCCGGTGCTACCACGGTGACGTTTAAGAACACACCGGTGGCGCCATCGGGCACGACCTGCTTGGGAACTTTTGTTGAGGTCGAATCAATGTAGGTGTCGATCACTCCAGTGACGGTGAACTTGGCTGCCATCTCGGCAGTGATCTTGCCGGTAAGGCCAATGTCGTAGCGGGTGTCAGCAATACGAGTTGGATCGATCGTGACCACCGATGATTCTGCAGCACCAGGCAAAGCCAGTGTTTGTGCCGGAACAGCAACAGAGCCAACCACAACAGCAGAAGCTGCCAGGCCGACCACGGCAGCCGCGCCGATAAGGCGACGAATAGAGAACGAAAACATAAGAACCCCCCTGGGTCATGAGATGCCAGCACCGCTGGCTAGCGGAGACGGTAGCGGGTATCGACACTTTAATGTCAAAAGAATCTGATGTGCCGCTGACACAGCCCCATCGGGATGCTCACCGCGAGCAACGCAAGCCCATCACGGGCACAACAACGATGCCCGCAAAAACCAGAACGCGCCCGCAGCACCTTCCAGACAGCTACAGCAATACGCTGATCAACATGAGTTCGCGATCGGTCGCAATCGTCGGTGCCGGCATTGCCGGGCTCGCCGCCGCCGAACAACTGACCCGCGACGGCGACATCGCGGTCACACTCTTCGAGCGCTCCGACCGCGTCGGCGGCAAGCTCATTGCATCCCCGTTCGCCGGTCTCGCGCATGTCGATGAAAGCGCCGACGCATTCTTGGCCCGTGTTCCCGACGCAACAAATCTCGCATCAACTGTCGGCCTCAGCGAATCACTCGTCCACCCAGAAGCCGTAGGCGCTGCAGTCTGGCACGACCGGCTGCATCCCATCCCCGACGGGCTTCTCCTCGGCGTGCCCGGAAAGCTGGGCCCGCTTGCGCGGACCGGGCTGATCAGCTGGAAAGGCAAACTTCGCGCCGCCCTCGAGCCAATACTGCCGCGACAGTCACTCGCCCACGACTCCGTTGGCCAATACGTTCGCGGACGGTTCGGGACAGAGGTACACGAGCGTCTCGTCGACGCTCTCGTCGGCAGCATCTACGCCACCGACACCGACCAGTTCAGCCTCGCCGAAGTTCCGCAACTCCATGCCCTCGCCTCCGGCCATCGGTCGGCCTTGCTCGCAGCAAGTCGCACACGCTCAGCTGGAACCGCCTCCGCTTCGGCCAGCCCAATCTTTGCGAGCCCGACATCCGGGGTCGGCGCCCTAGCAACAGCAACAGCCGACCACGCCGTTACCGCCGGACTCGAACTCCGCCTCGACAACCCGGTCGGCACGATCCGCGAGGCAGGCTCCGGCAACGGCTGGGAGCTCGACGGGCAACAGTTCGATGCCGTCATCGTGGCGACCCCTGCTGATGCAGCAGCATCGACACTCAGCGCCGCCGCCCCGGCAGCGGCGCAGGGCCTGGCGGGCGCAGAGACCGCCGATGTAGTCCTCGTCACACTCCACATCGCCGCCGACGAATGGCCCGATCGGCTCGCCGGTCGGAGCGGATACTTGATCCCGAAGCCGATGCAACGGTCAATCACAGCCGTCTCGTTCGGTACCCAAAAATGGGCTCACTGGGCCCCACCCTCTGGTGGCCAGATCCTGCGAGTATCGCTCGGCCGCGACGGCAAGCCAGTGCTGCATCTGAGCGATGAAGACATCATCGCCCGAGTCCTCGACGACCTCCAGTTGCATCTCGGCGTGAGGTTCACCCCACGCGAGGTCAGGGTTTCCCGCTGGCCCGGCGCCTTTGCTCAGTACCGGCCCCACCACCGACGTTGGGTCGACGGCATTGAGGCCACACTTCCTGCAGGAATCTTCCTCGCCGGCGCCAGCTACCGAGGCATCGGCGTCCCGGCCTGTATTAGGAATGGGCAAATAATTGCGAAGACGAGTGCAGAGTTCGTTCGTTCTCTGACATGATTTATCGAGATGCCAGCCGCTGAGCCACAGTTCGACCCTGTGGCGGCGCCGCGTGTCGAGCCAGCCAAGCCGGCGAAGCGTGGAGCGGTATTCGCAGCGCTTGCCGCCACGACACCAGCCACGGCGCACCATTCCTGAAGCGCATCCGCCTCAACACGCTCCACAATGGGCCCGGGCGCTGGCCCGGAACGGCAATGCCAGGCCAAAACGGCAGCGTCGTCGTCGCTGGACATCGAACGAGTCACGGCGCTGTATTCCAGACTGACGACCCCGAGCGATTTGTTTCTTGCGTCCCCACGGTGTTGAGTTGTCGCCGTGTCGAGCCCTGATGTTTCTGGTGTTGCCCTGTCGGACGACAGTGCGTCGCGCCGCCGTCACCGCAACCGTCACCGCAACCATCACCGCGACCATCACCGCGACCGTCACGTTCGGCTCGCCCGACCAGCACTGGCGCTCGGCGCCGGAGCACTCACCGCATTTTCGCTTCCACCCTGGGGTTTCTGGCCGCTGGCGATCATCGGGGTCCTGCTCTTTGATATCAGCCTCGGAGTAACGCCGACTCGGCGCGAACGACTCCGGCTCGGCGCGTTTTTTGGCGCCGGCTGGATGTACCTCGGCATGGGGTGGATGGTCCAGCTCACCCTCCCCGGCTACATCGCAGCCTGCCTGATCTTCGCTTCGCTGCACGGCGTCGCAGCGATGGCCGCACCCACGGGCCCGTGGCGGGTCATTGCTCGACCAGCCGCACACACCCTGGTCGAGGCACTGCGTTTCTCATTTCCGTTCGGCGGCGTTCCGTTGGCAACGCTCGGTATCTCCCAGGTCGCTGGACCGCTCTCTGGCATCGCACGTGTCGGAGGAGTCATCGTCATCACCTGGGTCGTGTTCCAGATCGGTTTCGCCCTTGCCGACCGGCGAACGGCACTGTGGAATCTGCCCGCCGCCCTTGCCAAACAAGACTGGTCCGTGCTGCCAAACGCGCTCGGCCGTGCCGGTGTGGTGTTGGTGATCGCACTGTCACTGGTTGCACCATCAGGCCGCTCAACAGGGCAAACGCTCGATGTGGCCGCTGTACAGGGCGGCGGCGAACAGGGAACGTCAGCGCTTGAAGTCCCGTCGTCACTGGTGACCCAGCGACACCTCGACGCCACTGCCACGATCCCCACCGGCACCGACCTCGACCTCGTCCTCTGGCCGGAGAACACCATCGACATCAACGATCGGCGGGCAACCGCGATCTTCGAAGATTTCTCGAATTCAGACATCCGTGGCCAGGTCGCGGCTGAAGCCGCCCGGCTTGGCGCCCCAATCGCTGTCGGCATCACCGAAGATGCCCCCGCCGCTGACGGTCAGCGCCGCTACACGAACGCCCAGATCATGGTCTTGCCCGACGGCGAACTCGGCACCCGCTACGACAAGGTTCGTCGCGTACCGTTCGGCGAATACGTTCCGCTCCGCGGCGCGCTCGAAAAGGTCACGAGTGCGGTCGATGTCGTCGGCGAAGCCGTCGCCGGAACTGAACGCGCCTACCTCGACCTGCCCGCCACGACCGAACATGGCAGCGTGCGCATGGCCACCGTCATCTCGTGGGAGGTCTTCTTCGGCGGGCGGGCACGCGAAGGGGTAACCGACGGGGCCACCGTCATCCTCAACCCGACCAACGGCGCGAGCTACACCGGCACCATCGTGCAGACTCAGCAGGTCGCCTCCAGCCGCCTCCGCGCGATTGAAACCGGTCGCTGGGTCGTCCAGGCCGCACCGACTGGTTTCACCGCGATCATCAACGCCAACGGCGATGTACTGCAGCGCACGTCCGTCAGCGAGCAGCGCGTCATCTACGCCACCGTCGATCTCCGCACCGGCGACACCTGGTACGTCAGCGTCGGCGACGGCCCGTTCATCTGGCTGTTCGGGCTCGTCTTCGCCGCATCGGTGCTCTTGAGCCGCCGAGCCACCGGCAAGTTCGACGACGAGACCGACATTCCGTCCGACATTCCGTCCGACATTCCGTCCGACATTCCGTCCGACATTGAACTCGGCGAAGCAACAACTTGAAGTTGCGGATCGCTGCGATCCGCTGCCGGTCAGCCAGGTTCTCCATGATGGAGAGATGATCGATCGCCCGACCACCCCACGCATCACCCCCGTCGACCTCAGTGCACCCGACGTTGACCCCGAGCTCACCGCCATCCTCGAAGGCGCGCTGACCCACGACGGCAGCCCGCTGAACATCTTCGGTGCCCTCGGCCGACACCCGAAACTACTCAAGCGGTTCAACCTCCTCGGTGGGTTCTTGCTGAACAAGGGCCTCCTGCCGGCCCGCGAACGCGAGATCGTCATCCTCCGGATCGGCTGGAACGCCCAAGCCATGTACGAGTTCGGTCAGCACACCGTCATTGGCGAGCAGGTCGGCCTGACCAACGCCGAGATCACCGCAATCACACAAGATCCCGGCGAACACGCTTGGTCGAGCAACGACCGGGCGCTGCTGACAATGGCTGACGAGTTGGCCGAGCACGACTGCGTTTCCGACGCGACGTGGGAGTTGCTATCGACCCGGTGGTCCGAGCCAGAGCTCGTGGAGTTACTCGTTGTCGCAGGTTTCTACCGACTCGTATCGGGCTTCCTGAACAGCGCTGGCGTGCAGCTCGACGACGGAGTCCCAGGTTTCCCGGGATGACCTGACCGGGCCCCCGCTTGTCGTGCGGCGTTGCGACCAGCACAGCGTCATGATCCAATAGGGACTATGACGGAATATGCCCCGCCACTGACCGACATTCGCTTCGTGCTCGAAGACGTCTGCGATCTACCCGAGTTGCTGCAACAAGACGATTTCAACCACGTCGAAGCCGACATGATTTTCGCCGTGCTCGACGAGGTCGGCCGGTTCGCCGCCGAGGTCATTGCACCAACCAACGTCGACGGCGACCAGATTGGCGCGCAGTGGCACGCTGGCAACGACGAGACCGACGGCTGGGCGCATGTGACCACGCCAGACTCTTTCCGAAGCGCCTACTCGAAGCTCGTCGACGCCGGCTTCAACGCCATCCCGTTCGAGCCCGACTACGGCGGCGGCGGCTTCCCCTGGCTTGTTGCACTCGCAGTGCAAGAGATGTTCACCTCGGGCAACATGGCCTTTGCGCTCTGCAACCTGCTGACTCAGGGTTCGATCGACGCACTCCAGCATCACGGATCGTCTGAGCTGAAGTCGACGTACCTCCCCAAGATGCTGACTGGGGAATGGTCAGGCACGATGAACCTGTCAGAGCCGCAGGCCGGATCAGACGTTGGTGCCGTTACTACCAAGGCAGTGCCGACCAATCGCGGTGACGGTTCCTATGCGATCACCGGCACCAAAATCTGGATCACGCACGGCGAGCAAGACCTCACCGACAACATCATCCACCTTGTGCTCGCGCGCACCCCCGATGCCAAGCCAGGCACCAGGGGTATCTCGATGTTCCTGGTACCGAAATACCTGCCCAACAACGACGGCACCCTCGGTGAACGCAACGACGTCGAAGTGGTGTCGATCGAGCACAAGCTCGGTATCCACGGCTCGCCCACCTGCGTGCTGAGCTTCGGCGAAAAGCACAACGTCGACGATAACGGCGCCATTGGCTGGCTCGTCGGCGACGAGTTCACCGGCATGGCCAACATGTTCACGATGATGAACAACGCCCGCCTCTCGGTCGGCCTCCAGGGCCTGTCGATGGCCGAGATGGCCTACCAGCACAGCCTCGCCTACGCCCACGAGCGCCTGCAGGGCACCGCGCCTGGCGCCGAGCGCGGCGTACAAAGCCCAATCGTCGAGCATCCCGACGTCCGTCGCATGTTGATGACCCAACGCTCCTGGATCGATGCCATGCGGTACCTGATGTACTTCAACGGCGCCACGATTGACCGTTCGCGCTCTGGCGATGCCGAGGTGGCTGAATGGTCAACTCGCCTCGCAGCGCTGTTGATTCCCATGTCGAAGTCAATCGGTGCCGACGTCGGCAACGAGCTCACGTCGATGGCCCTGCAGATCTTCGGCGGCATGGGCTACGTCGAAGAGACCGGAGCGTCGCAGTACATGCGTGACATCCGGATCGCCGCGATCTACGAGGGCACCAACGGCATCCAGGGACAAGACCTCGTGATGCGCAAGCTCGGCGGCGACGCCGGTTCGACCGTCAACACATTCCTCGACAGCTTCGATGACACAATTGCGCACCTTGCAGCTGACCCATCGACCGCCACGTTTGCCGAACAACTCACGTCCAGCTTCGGTGACGCCCGCCGTGCCAGCGACTGGCTGAATAGCGCCGACTCGACCACCGACAAGCTCGGCGGAGCAACGCCGTACACCCGGCTCCTCGGTACCGCGCTGGCCGGCGCGCTGTGCGGCAAGGCGCTGCTTGCTGCCAAGGCACACCTCGATGCTGGCGAAGTCGGCGGGGCCGACCGTGCCTTCTACGAGGGCAAGATCGTCAACGCCCGATTCTTCGGTGAGCAGATCCTGCCGGCAACATCAGGCCTCGCCGTGACCGTGATGGCCGGCTCAGCGGACCTCTTTGCCGTTGACCTCTGAAACCTGAAAACAAGAACCCGAAAGCACGCAGCAGTAACGGGCTGGCTCACCACGTCTCAGGGCTGCAGGCCAGGACTCGACCTTTACGTTCTGAACTCGTGTCGCACACCGATTTTCGACTCGGGTCGGACGGGATAACTCGAGGTTACGGAATCGGCAGAATCGCCATCTGCTGAGCGCGGGGCAATCGGAGAAAGTCCTCGAACTGCACCATGAACTCGTCGATCGACAGGCCGAAGGAAAGCTCGAAGGCCCGGTCGATGCCTTTCTCGGACGCCCGGGGGAAGAACCCGTGGAACACTTCATCGACAGACGTCTTGTTCGCCAGCCAAGCTGTCGCCCACTGGCCGGTTTCATACTGGAGCACTCCGAAGCAGAGACCGCAGTAGTCGTTGACCCGTTCTCTGTCGGCGGCGATGTCGGCGATGGTCAGATTTGGGACCGTCGTACGTAAGTTAAGAGCCCTATCAAGCGACTCATCCATGCGCTCCTCGAACGACAACCACCCGTTCTGGTCGGCCAGGTAGAGAGCGAGAAACTCTGCTGCGCCCTCCTCTAACCAGATCGGCCAATCCAATCCGTACTCGTCGGCTCCGTCGTACAACTGGTGGGCGGCTGTGTAGACGTGCACGTACTCGTGGACGGCGATTTTTGCACCGTCGGCGGCGCCGAGTTGGGCTGGGTTGCCGATCACGAAAGCCTGAGTGGGTGTACCTCTGGAGCGGCTGTGCTGAGCGAAGGCGTTGGAACCCTGGTAGTGGGCTATCTCCCAGATGGCAACACCCTGGTCGGACCGGCAACGCTCTTCATAGTCGGGGTCATACGCCCAGGCGCAGTAGTCGGCAATAGCCGGTTCGGTGGCCTCCTCGTCCGATCCAATGACATACACCCGCATCGGCCCGTAGGCGCCGAGGTATTGCTCGGCGACGCGGATGCCGTCACGGACGATGTCAACGTCAGCCTCGCCAAGGTCGGAGGTCTTGAAGTAGGTAGCTGCCGTGTCAACGGTGGCGTTCCACCCCAGCTCGACAAGGCGTTGCGCACGGGACTCAGCGTCGGCGTCGACTGGACGGGTGCTCGAATCTTCAGGATCAAGCGAGACGTACGGCTGGTACACCTTGTATTCCCAGCAGAACTCATGATCGTTTCCCGGACCACAATCAGTGTTATTGACGGCTTCGCTGGACCATTCCCAGCACGTCTCCTCGCCGCCGAGACACTCCTCGAATGACATGCGAGATTCTTCGTCACTCTGCCCCGCAGCGGCAACATCGATGCTCTCTGCACCAACATCAATGCTCTCTGCACCAACATCAATGCTCTCTGCACCAACATCGTTCGCGTCCGACGCTGCGACAATCGCACCGTTCTGCGGCTCCTCGACAGGATCTGCGGCAAGCTCTGATTCGACCGGCGCTGGTTCCGCTGCTTCGTTGCTTCCGCACGCGACCGCAACCATGGCCAAAGATAGAGCAAGAAACAGAGCCAGAGACCTCACCACTGATTGCTTCACGGCCCGAAATCTACAGCCCTTCCCTCTGAACCGACGGGTCGAGATCCTGCTGGCAACCTCAGATTTCGAGCAGCAATGTGACGGGGCCGTCGTTGGTCAGGTCGACTTCCATTTCGGTTTGGAAGACCCCTGTTTCAACGGTGGCACCTGCCTCCCGGAGTTGAGCGACCACGCGATCGACCAACGATTCGGCATGTTCCGGTCGTGCTGCGCCGATCCAACTTGGCCGTCGACCTTTGCGGGCATCGCCGTACAACGTGAACTGGCTGACAACGAGCACCTCAGCCGATTGCCTGGCCGCCGCAGCATCAGACAGCGAACGGTTCATCACACCGTTTATGTCGTCGAGGATCCGGAGCCCCCAGAGCTTGGCAGCAAGACGGTCAGCGTGATCAGGCGTGTCGTCATGAGTCACCCCAACAAAGACACACAAACCGGGCCCAATCGCCCCCGCCAACTCAAACGGTTCATCAGCTGACGTGCGGCTCCGCACCTCGGCCCGCCGAACACGTTGCACCAGTCCTCGCATGGCCACAGCCTGGCATCGCCGCAATAGATTCATGCAGGTGAAAGATGATCTCGAGCTCATGCTGTCTGGCGAAAAAGGCATCGCCACCGTGACCATCGATGCCACCAATGGCGGGCGGATCGTGCAGATCGACCTCGATGGCATCCAACTGTTGATCCCGTCGCCCACAGTCGAACGTCGCGACTCGACGTCGTTCACGTGGGGCTCGTATCCAATGGCACCTTGGGCTGGGCGAGTGAGAGACGGCCGCTTCTCGTTCTTCGGTGTCGACCACAAGCTGCAGCTGAATCAAGACGACAGCAGCGATGGCACCCCTGGTCGCCAGCACGCAATGCACGGCACGGTCATGTCGCAGGCCTGGACCGTTGCCGAACAGACCGCAACTTCCGTCGTGCTGAGTGCACCGCTCGACCAGCCCGATTCTGGCTGGGCGCTCGGTGGCATCGCACACCAGCGGTTCGAGGTACTCGACGGCCAAATTCGGTGCGAACTGTCGATCAGCGTCGGCCCTGACGCTCGCCCGATACCGGCCGAGGTCGGCTGGCACCCGTGGTGGAACAAGCCCGATCGCCTGACGTTCCACCCTGATGCAATGTACGAACGCGATGCGGTCGGGCTCCCAACAGGCCAGCTCGTCGCACCGTCGCAAGGCCCCTGGGACGACTGCTTCGTCAACACCGCCCCGGTCACGCTGCACTATGACCGGCCAACGCACCCTGACATCACGCTCAGTTCAGACTGCGATCACTGGGTGGTCTATGACAAGCCTGGCCACGCAACATGTGTCGAGGCCCAATCCGGCCCGCCTGATGCGTTCAACGTGCGGCCTCGACTCGTTAGTAACAGCCACCCCCTGCGACGGAGCATGACCATCAGCTGGTGATTGCCGGCATGAGGTGGGGCAATGCGACCGTGACTGGGCATTCGTCAGGCATTCGTCACAGAGTGACGACGCTTGTCACTCCGGGTCACTCCGTTACCCGACGGTAACAACGCGCCGATATCGTCCGTCAGATGTCATCGGGGGAAAACCACCGGCTCCTGGATCCCAGTGAGCCTCTGAAGCTCGCGTACCTCACATACCGAGGTAAGCCGCACGTCGGTGGGCAGGGCGTCTACACACGCCACCTCACGAGGGCGCTCGCCGATCTTGGCCACACGGTTGAAGTGCTCGGTGGCCAGCCCTACCCGGTACTCGACGAGCGTGTGCCGCTCACGAAGCTCCCCAGCCTCGACACATTCAACGACCACTATCCGGGTCGCGTACCCGGATTCTGGGAGATCAAGAACCGTGACGATCTGCTCGAGATGGCCCAGTATCTGACCGGCGTCTTCCCCGAGCCAATGGCCTTTAGCTCGCGGGCCAAGCGCAATCTGCTCCCTCGGGCCACAGAGTTCGACCTCGTCCACGACAACCAGTGCCTCGGTTACGGCATCTTGAAGATCGAAGAAAAGATCCCCACGATCGTCACGCTCCACCACCCGATCACCAAGGATCGCAAGCTCGAGATGGAACACTCGAAGAGCCGCTACAAGCGTTGGTCGGTCGGCCGCTGGTATTCGTTCGTGAAGATGCAGGGCAAAGTTGCGTCGAAACTGCCGCGCATCGTCGTGGTCAGCCAGAACTCGATCGACGACATCCATACCGACATGGGTGTGAGTAAAGACCGCATGCGGCTGGTGCCAGTGGGCGTCGACCCCGACCTGTTCAAGCCGCTCGAGGGTGTCGCACGCCGCCCCAACCACCTGCTCACCACGGCATCGGCCGACGTGGCGCTCAAGGGTTTGCCCTACCTCCTCGAGGCCATGGCCAAGCTGCGCGCCGAGCGCGAGATCACCCTGACCATCATCGGCAAACCCCGTCCTGGTCATTCAATGGACCTCATCGAATCGCTCGGCCTCAAGCCGTACATCGAGTTCGTGTCGGGCGTGACCGACGAGCGAATCGTCGAGCTGTACTCCGAGGCCGAACTCGCCGTCGTCCCATCGCTCTACGAAGGCTTCTCGCTCCCCGCGATTGAAGCGATGTGTTCCGGCACGCCACTCGTCGCCACCGACGGCGGCGCACTTCCCGAAGTCACTGGCACCGACGGCGAAACGGTGTTCGGTTGCAAGGCGGGCGACGTTGACAGCCTCGTCGACGCACTCAAGCGCGCCCTCGATAACCCCGAGGCGCGAGCGCGTATTGGAGCGGCTGGTCGCCAGCGTGTGCTCGAACGGTGGACCTGGCGTCTCTGTGCCGAGCAGACGGTCGAGCAATACCGCGAGGTACTCGCAATGCCCGACAACATCGCCAAGCTCAAACGCAACGGCCGAATCTGATCGATACGGATCGCAGGAAGACCCCTTTCACATGTTGACCATCAAGTTCGACAAGCTCGGCCTCGTGCCCGGCGACAAAGTCCTCGACGTGGGCGCCGGTTTTGGCCGCCACGTTTTCGAGTGCGCACGACGTGGCGCCGATGTCGTGGCGCTCGACTATGCCCAAGACGAAGTGGAGCAGACGCGTGCCACTCTCGGCGCCATGGTCGAAGCCGGAGAAATCAACATCGATCGGTTCAAGGGCGTCTTGCGCGGCGATGCCACGAAGCTGCCGTTCAACGATGGCGCTTTCGATGTCGTCATCACTTCCGAAGTGCTTGAGCACATTCAAGACGACGTGGCAGCGATAACCGAGATGGTGCGCGTCCTCAAACCCGGCGGCATGTTTGCCGCGACAGTGCCTGCCTGGTTGCCTGAGAAAATAAACTGGATGCTCAGTGAGGAATACCACGCCCCAATCAGCGTCGGCGGCCACGTACGGATCTACTCGGCCACGGAGTTGAAGGCGAAGCTGGTCACCGCCGGCCTCGATCCGCGGGGCACGCATCGCGCCCACGCACTGCACTCGCCGTACTGGTGGCTGAAGTGTGCAGTCGGCCCCACCAACAACGATCACCCGATGGTTGCGAAGTACCGCAAGTTCCTCGAGTGGGACATCATGACGCAACCCGCCTCGACGAGGATTGCTGAGAAGGTGCTCTCGCCGGTGCTCGGCAAGAGCGTCGTGTTGTACGGGCACAAGCCAGTGAGCATGGCGTGAGCGCAGTTCCTTCGCTTGAGGGCGTCATCACTGCCGACGAGGTTCGAGAAACTGCCGACCAACTCGCATCACTGCAGCTGCCGAACGGAATGATTCAGTGGTTCCCCGGCGGCCACAGTGATCCATGGAATCACATCGAGTCCGCCATGGCGCTTGATGTCGCCGGGCTTCACAAAGAAGCCGAAAACGCCTACGAGTGGCTCGCCGACATTCAGCGCCCAGACGGCAGTTGGCACAACTACTACCGCCCAGATGGGTCGGTCGAAGACGCCAAGATCGACACCAACGTGTGCGCCTACATCGCGACCGGCGTGTGGCATCACTGGCGCAGCACTTGGGATCGCGGATTCGCCGAGAACATGTGGCCGACCGTCGAACGAGCGCTCGACTTCGTTCTCAGCCTGCGCCGCGACGACGGTGTCCCACTTTGGGCAGTTGAACCCGACGGCAAGCCGTGGGACTACGCGCTACTGACAGGTACTGCCAGCATCCAGCACGCCCTGCGCTGCGGCGCCCACCTCGGTGAGGCCATCGGTTCGCCCCGGCCCGAGTGGAGCAGTGCTGCCGCCACGATGTGTGAAGTGATTCGCTCGAAGCCTGGTGCTTTCGAACCAAAGACCCGCTGGGCAATGGACTGGTACTACCCGGTGTTGACCAGCGCGCTCACAGGCACTGCAGCCAAAATTCGGATGGAGAGTGGCTGGGATCGTTTCGTGATCGATGGTCTCGGCGTTCGTTGCGTCGACGACGAACCGTGGATCACCGCATCCGAAACCGCAGAATGCGCGCTCGCGTGTGCCGTGATGGGTGACGTGTCGACCGCAACCGATCTGCTGCAGTGGGTCCGCCCGCACCGCAACACATCGGCGTCGGGTGCGCCGTTGACCGACAGCGACCATGCTGCCTCACCGGGCGCCTACTGGACCGGCATCGTGCACGACTTGAGCGAACCCACCGGCGGACCAAGCCGCGTCCTGTTCCCGTTCGACGAACACTCGTCGTACACCGCAGCTGCGGTCATCCTTGCCGTCGACGCGATTACTCAGACAACGCAGGCCAGCAACCTTTTCGTCGAACGCACCGGCTTCTTGGACTCCAACGGCCACTCCGCGATCAAAGCGTCAGCGAGTCGAACGGCAGCCCGAGATCAGACCTTGATGTAGCCGACGGTTCAAGCTGCTCCGTTACGCACCCGCGTCGCCCCGCGTCACACCCGCGTCGCGCTCTCCTCGCACCCGCGTCAGACCTCGGCGTGACAGACAGTGTGAGGGGATGGGCGTGACGGAGCTGCTTGCCTAAGATCGAACCAATGGAAACGAAGCTGGCCAGGACGGTCTTGAGCATCTGGAGTTGGATCGTTCTTGGACTGCTCGTCGGTGTCTTCACGCCCTTCGTTGCAATCGTCCGGCTGGTCACGATGCCGTTCGACAAGGGCGCCTACGCGGCTGGCTACATGTTTCGGAAGCTGACAAGGATCCATTCGGCACTGAACCCACTCTGGAGGTTCTCGACCTCGGGCACGCTGCCAGACGACATGCGGCGTCCCTACGTCGCCGTCGCGAACCACGAGAGCTTCGTCGACATCTTGCTCATCTCGCACCTGCCGACCGAGTTTAAGTGGCTCTCGAAGGCCGAGATTATGAAGATCCCTGTCCTCGGTTGGATGATGCGGTTGGCGCGTGACATTCCGCTCGAACGTGGCGACACCACGTCGGGACGCGCCGCCCTCGATCAGGCGCGCGAGCGGCTTGCCACGAACGTCTCGGTGATGATCTTCCCCGAAGGAACCAGGTCGAAAACCGGTGAAATGCGCAAGTACCGTGCGGGTGCGTTCAAGCTCGCAATCGAGGGGCAGCATCCGATCCTGCCGATCGCAGTTCACGGCACTCGCGATTGTCTCCGCAAGGACGACTGGCGACTAGGTCGCGCTACTGCTGAGGTCCGCGTGCTTGAGCCCATCTCGACCGAGGGAATGACCAACGACGACCTGCCGGAACTCCGCTCCCGAGTGCGCGCATCAATCGAGGCAGGCCGCCAAGCCCTGCGCGACGAACACGGCTACGTGCCACCGGTGCAATCCGCAGCCGAAACGCTTGCTGCCGAGGCACGCGACGCTCAGGCGAGCGGGAGCTACAAAGACTCCGACTGACCGTTCGCGTCCGTTCGACAACTGACCGCAGCATTCATGCCAACGTCCGACACAATGGTCATCATGTTGATCGAGCAGATCCGTTCCGACCTCAACGATGCGACGCGTGCTCGCGACGCCGCCACACAACTCACGTTGCGGTCAATCATTGCTGCCATCCAGGAAGCGCAGGTCGCTGGCGACGAGGCAATCCAACTCGATGACGACGGGATTCTTGCAGTCTTGAAGGCGCAGGCAAAGCGACGCGTCGATGCCGCCGAGGCCTTCGAAGCGGGCGGAGCCGTCGAACGCGGTGCAGCCGAGCGCGCCGAGAAGCTCATCATTGAAAAATATCTGCCAGCTGCGCTGAGCGAGAGTGACGTTGCCGCCATCGTTGAACGCGTGATGACCGACAACGGCTTCACCGAAAAGTCAGACATGGGCAATGCCATGAAGGCTGTCAACGCTGAGGTCGCCGGCCGCGCCGACGGTCGCATCGTCGCCGCCATGGTCAAATCACGCTTGGCGTGACGGCGGCGCCTGACCTCGCCAATTGGGCGGCGAGCTGATGCTGGTCCCCGTCAGGCTGCTCTGAGCGTTCAACCATTGGTTGCTCCAGCACTTCTGGTGGCGATTGCATCGAGCACCGTGGTGTTCAGCGGCGTTGCCGTTGTCGGCCCAACCCTCGTCACCCCATAATTACTCACCGCAGAGAAACTCGCCACGTCGATGTTCGAGCGTCGTTCCCAGCGCCGCGCTGCCAGACTGCCACCATGGACGACAGCACGACGGTCCTCGCCGCGAACCAGGCGTTCTACAACGCCCACGAGGCCCGCGACCTTGATGCCATGACGCAGGTGTGGGAGCACTCGTCACGGGTGGCATGCATCCATCCGGGTTGGCCAATCCTGCGTGGGTGGGACAACGTGATGCTGAGTTGGGAAGGCATCTTCCGAGGATCTGGTCGAAACCAGTTCATTCTCACCAACGAATCACATGTGGTGATTGGCGACGCGGCGTGGGTGCACCTCGATGAAAATCTGGTCGACACCGATGGCGCCGGCACCATCGCCGCGACGAACATGTTTGCCCGCTCACCGACTGGCGTCTGGCAGCTGGTTGCCCACCACGGTTCTCCTGTGATGAATCGGTGAGCCCTGCACAGGGTGTTGCGGGCGTCTCGATGGCGGCCCAGCCGTTCGCTGTCTTTTGACCGAACCGTCTCGGCCAGACTGAGCCAATGACAATCGAACTCGACACCTGGTCGACCGTTGCCGTGAACCTGCCTGATCACGCCAACAACGCCATTCATACCGATGGCGGCGCACGCGCTGCCGGCTTTACCTCGGCGCTCGTCGCGGGCGTCACTGTCTACGCGTACATGACTCACGTTCCTGCTGTGGCGTGGGGTCGCGAGTGGCTCGCGAGTGGTGGTGGCCATGTGCGATTCCGTACACCGGTGCTCGAAGCCGAAGTCGTGGATTTCGTTCCCGTCGACGGCACAGTCGAAGCGCGCGTCGCCGGCGCAACACGTTCCGAGTGCGCAGTGTCGTTGGTGGGCTCCCGACCACCGAAGTGCACCGGTGCCGGCGAACATCTCGATCCCATCTCGTTCGTCGCTGATCAAACGTGGAACGACTACGCCTGGCGCGCCGGTGATGATCTCGCCATCTACGCAGACGAACAGATTGTGCACCCGGTGACCTGGATGCGCGTAGCGAACGACTTCTTCCACACACAGGTCGTGCGCGGTTCCTGGATCCACGTCCGGAGCGACCTGCAGCATCTCGGCGTCGCATCCGTTGGTGCACAGATCGACGCCACCGCCGTCGTCGTCGAGCGATTCAACTCGCGTGCTGGCAAGCGCGCAATCCTCGATGTCGCAATCAGCGCCGATGGCTCACCGGTTGCACGGTACGAACACGAGGCGATCATCGAGTTGCCCTGATCCGCGCGCGGTTCGTTACATAGGCCACCGATCCTGAAGAATAGGGCGATATGGCTGCATCGCTCTCGTACGAAGAACTGGTTGCGTCTCGGCGCAGCATCCGTGGATACCAGCCCGATCCGGTGTCGAAGGAGTTGATGGCCGAAGTCATTGCCACGGCGAAGCGCGCACCCTCGTCGATGAACACACAGCCGTGGAACTTTCACGCAATCACCGGCGCCCCACTCGAACTGATCCGTGAGGGCAACACCGAGCGGATGCTGGCCGGCGCTGCGGTTGATCGTGAGATCAAGATGGCTGATCACGGCTACCAGGGCATTCACCGCGATCGCCAGGTCGAGATCGCCGTGCAGTTGTTCGAGGCAATGGGCATCGAACGACACGACAAGGAGATGCGCCAGGACTGGGTCATGCGTGGTTTCCGTCAGTTCGACGCGCCGGTATCGGTCGTCGTCACGATCGATCGTGAACTCGCTGATGACACCGTGGCTCACTTTGACTGTGGCGCTGCGACCTACGGGTTGGTGCTCGCTGCGACGTCGAAGGGCTTGGGCTGTGTGATCAACGGCCAGGGCATCATGCAGTCGACGGTCGTTCGCGAACACGCGAACATTCCCGAAGACGAAGTGATCATGACCTGCGTCGCCATGGGCTGGCCCAATCCCGACTTCGTCGCCAATGACGTGGTCTCGCGCCGCGCCGAGAACAACGACGTCGTCAGCTTCGTCGGCTGGGACGACTGAATCACACCCCCATCCCCCGAAATGGAGACCATTTCAACGCGCCAGTGATGCGTCGCGGCTCGATTGGGAGTGGGGTGAGATGAGCGAGATCGCTAGGTTCGAGAGATGACTGAGCCGCTGCAGTACGCGTTGGAGACTGAGGCGTTCATCGCGTCATGCCATGTCGATGGAACAGCTGGGTCGACCTGGGCCCGCGTGCCGGACGGCAGCGGGTCGAGTCGTCACAATCTGTACCACGGCAGTGCTGGTGTGGTGCTCTTCTATCTCGAACTGCACCGTGCGACCGGCGAGCAGCAGCATCTCGACGCCGCTCTCGCTGGTGGCAACGAGTTGGTTGCAGCGCTTGTTGACGGGGCCGAATCGATCGCCATCTACAGCGGCGGCCCTGGATACGCCTTCGTCCTCAACGAGCTGGCCAAAGTGAGCGGCGACGAGGCGTTTCGAGACACCGCAGCGCGGCTCGTTCGTGAGATGGCCGATATGTCCGATTCGCTGGGCTCGGGTATCGGCTGGATCGAGCCGATTCCGTTTTCCGACATCACCGGCATCACCGGGGAACGCGAAGTACTCGACCTCAGCATCGGCGCAGCCGGTGCCGGCATCGGCTTCCTTTACGCCCACCGGAACGCGCTCGATCCGAACGCGTTGGAGTGGGCGAAGCAGACCGCTGACCGGCTGATCGAAATGTCAGTCGACGGCGAAGGCGGCCCCAACTGGCTGATGATGGCCGACATGCCATTTCCCTTCGATGCGCCGAACTTCGCGCATGGCGCATCAGGCGTCGGCTACTTCCTCGCCGACCTGCATCGCGCGACTGGCGAACAGCGCTATCTCGACGTCGCTGTCGCTGCAGCCGGCTACGTCGAAGCTCACACCACACCATCGGGCGGCGGGCACCTGGTCTGGCACACCGAGCAGCAGCCTGAGCTCTTCTACCTCGGTCAGTGCCACGGCCCGCCCGGCACAGGTCGCTTCATGTTTCTGCTCTACGAGATCACGGGCGACGATCGTTGGCTCGCCTGGATCCACGGCAACATGCGTGGACTGCTGGCAACGGGCGCACCCGAGAAGCGCAGTAAGGGCCTCTGGAACAACCACGGTCAGTGCTGTGGCGATGCGGGCATCGGTGACTATGCACTGTTCCTCCATCGGGCAACCGGCAACCCTGCATACCTCGATGTCGCTCGGCGTGTCGCAGCCGTGATTGTCGAAGCCAGCACGATCACCGACGGCCGACGGTCGTGGGGGCAGGCCGAACATCGCAGTCGCCCCGACTTCGTCGAGCACCAGACCGGCTACATGCAGGGTGCTGCGGGCATCGGGAGCTTTCTGCTCCATCTCGCAACCGTCGACAGCGATCTGCCGTCCAAGATTGCCCTCCCCGACGTCCCCTTCACCAGCTGACTCTCCCTCGGCACTCGGATCTGCCGAAACTCAGACCATCACTGGTGCGCGGATACGCGGGTGCTGGGTCAGGCTTCGAAGAGTGCGTCGAGGCGAAGGAGTGTCGCCTCCATGTTGGCCGGGTGCCTCTTCGGGTGTCCGGCCAGCTCGATGGCCTTGGGGATCCGCGCCGTCGACCAGTCGAACGTCTCAGTCACATTGGTGGCAGGGGCGCCGTCCACTTCGGTGGCTTCGAGCTCGTAGCGCCAACGGTGCTTGCCGAAGTGGGCCCAGGCAATCAGCTCGTTCTCTTGGAACTCGACGACCATGCTCGAGATCTTGTATCGAAGGGGACCCAGCTTCATGTCCATCGCGAACTTTGCGCCGAGCGACAGCCGTGTGGCGTCTCCGCGTACCTTCTGAACCGTGCCCGAGCCATCGAAATCCGCGTGGCGGGCCGGGTCTGCAAGCACATCGAAGATCGCCTCCGGGGATGCTTTGATCACACGGGACACGGACACCCTCTGCTCAACCATCATTCAAAGATACGCCATTCTCCGGCGGACTGCATCGGCAAGCTACTGAGGCAGAATGATGACCATGGTAGATCGTGATGCGACCTCAAAGCCTCTGACCAGCGTCCGGATCGTTGGGACAGGGCGCTCAGGAGGGTCGTTCGCGGGTGCGCTGGCATCGGTCGGCCTTGACGTCAAAGTTGCTGATCGTCACGACCTCTCCACCGCTGCGAGCGACGTCGATCTCGTCATGATCTGCACGCCCGACGATGTCATTTCGGAGGTCGCTCGCTCGATTGACCCTGGGCCTGCGGTCGTTGCGCACTGTTCCGGTTCCCGCCGACTCGACGTGCTCGCCCCACACGGACGCCGATGCTCGGTCCATCCACTCATGTCATTGCCCAATCCGACGATCGGCGCAGCACGCCTGCTCGATGGCTGCCGATTCGCCGTTGCGGGAGACCCCGCCGGCCCTGCGGTGGTATCCCTGCTCGGGGGCATCGCGTTCGGTGTCGCCGACGACGATCGTGCGACGTATCACGCAGCTGCGTCGGTCGCGGCAAATCACCTTGTTGCGCTCTGTAGCGAAGTCGAAGCGCTTGCGGGTCGGCTGGACATCGACCCAGCCGGCTTCTGGCGAATGATGCAGACAACACTCACCGATGTCGCAGAACGTGGAGCGACAGCTGCGCTGACCGGGCCCATCGCACGTGGCGATTGGGTAACCGTTCGCGCCCACCTCGATGCGCTCGAGAAGGACCAACGCGAGCCCTATATTGCGCTCGCCCGAGTTGTCGCACGCGTTGCCGGGCGCGTCCTCCCGAGCGATCTCACCTGACGACATCCGCTGGCAAGGAAGAGGCCCAGGGTGTGCTCAGGTAGCGGAGCTGCTCGGATACACAGACAGCGCGGCCAGGTGGCATGATCCTGCAATGCCTGTTATCGAAGTCAACGACATCGAGATCTGTTTCGAGAGTTTCGGCCCGCAGGACGCGCCACCGCTCTTGCTCGTCATGGGGCTCGGTGCCCAGATGACAGTGTGGAGCCCTGGCTTTATTTCGGAGCTACTTGAGCGCGGGTTCCGGGTCATCCGATTCGACAATCGCGACGTTGGCCTCTCGACCAAGACCGTTGGAGATCCGCCCGACGTGATGACGCTTTACACACAGGTGATGGCCGGCCAACCGGTCGAGGCTCCGTACAACCTGTCGACAATGGCCGCCGATGCAGTCGGGTTGCTTGATGCCCTTGGCATCTCCGCTGCGCACATCGTCGGTGCGTCGATGGGCGGGATGATCGTCCAGACAATGGCGATCGAGCACCCTGGCAAAGTCCTGTCGATGACCAGCATTATGTCGACGACCGGTGCCATCGACGTCGGCCAGCCCGAAGCATCAGCGATCCTGGCGCTCCTCACCCCGCCACCAGCCGATCGTGATGGGGCAATTACCGCAACCGTGGCGATGTCAAAAATCATCGCCGGATCGTTGTTCGATGAGGCCGAAGCCCGTGCACGCGCGATCGAAACCTATGACCGCTGCTTCCATCCCCAGGGTTCCGCATTCCAGATCGCCGCCATCGCGGCGTCTGGCGACCGCACCGAACGGCTGGGCGCCCTGCAGATGCCCACTTTGGTCGTGCACGGTCGCGAAGATTCACTCATCACCCTGTCGGGCGGCGAGGCCACGGCCGCAGCTGTGTCTGGTGCCGACCTGATCGTGTACGGACAGATGGGCCACGACATCCCCGAGCTGTACTGGTCGCAGCTTGCCGATGCCGCGTTCGGCACCGCCATGCGTAGCGAACTCTAGGTAACGGGCTCTAGGTAACGAGCTCTAGGTAACGGTGCAGCCTTCAAGGTCGCCCTGCTCACGCCAGTCACTCAGTATCTCAAAGAACCTCACAGGGCCGGCGCCGTAGTTTGCACTGAAGAAGCCATTGGGGTTCTCAGCGACACCTTCGTTGTTGTAGTAGCCGGGCGTGCATTCGG
>Ga0115003_10001268_pt1 | contig 22209 bp, 20 predicted proteins | sample ArcticOcean_MG_C_7_FD_88736 | JGI IMG/M metagenome (GOLD analysis project Ga0115003, IMG submission 88736) | Marine microbial communities from western Arctic Ocean - ArcticOcean_MG_CB11_88 | ecosystem: Environmental > Aquatic > Marine > Oceanic | place: Arctic Ocean: Canada Basin | collected... | reverse complement strand
GTAATAACCTTGGTGTTTATAACCTTGTTTTAATAGTTCCCAGTTACCTGTATTTTGTACAATTCCATTTACACTAGGAACACTATTTAAATTGTTTTCTAAACAAGTGTACACATAGCCGCCGTAGAGTACAATATCGCCTCTTTGATATTCTATAGCTTCGGACCAAACTAATTCATAACCAAACCCTGGAAGCCATGCTGTCCAATATGATGATGCTTGATCGGTTCTAAACAATGTTTCAGAAGTGTGACCAGTAGTACATTTCCATACTGTTTCGCCGTATTTAACTAAGTCATTTTTTATATATCTAATACCTGCAGCCCAAGTCGATCTGTATTCAATACCATCAATTACTTGTTCCCACTTAGATTGATCTGCTTCTAGCCCAAGTGCAGGAGTTGCTGCTGATTCGTGATGTGTTGTACAGCGATAAACAGTACCGTTATACTTTACAACATCTTCGAGAACATATCTTGTGCTTACAGTCCAATCTGTTCTCCAATTGTCAGAACGTGTTACTATTTCCCATGACGCTTGATCGTCTTCTAGTCCAAGTGCAAACGTGGCTGCTGAATTATGTTTTGCAATACAACGATATGTTATACCGTTATATATAGCTACGTCACCTAGATCGTAAAAAAAGTTTTGTTGCCATGCATTTTGCCATTTGTCACCAGATGCAACAATAGTCCATTTTGAGTAATCTGTATGCACACCTTGTGATGTAACAACATTTGACGTGTGGGCAGTGATACATCTATAAATATATCCTTCCCATTTAACCATTTCGCCAGTGCTGTAATAAGTTTGGTTAACCCAATCCCCGCGCCAAACAAATCCATCAAGTTGCAATTCCCATTTAGGATTTGCATGTTCTAGGGCTGTATAAAATCCACCACTAACATCACTTGATGAAGTATGTCCAATTAAACAAACAAATGATTTACCTTGATAGATAACAATATCATCTTTTATGTACGGAGTAGAAATAGCCCAGATGTCTTTCCATCTAAACCTAATTCTTTCAATGTTAAATTCTGCCATTAGTTTTTCCTACCTAGTATACTGTTTCGCCGCTTGATGATGAGCCATCATCATAAGTGTGGTCTTCGTTAACTCTTAGACATAGTTCACCTTCATCATTAACATAATAAAACATGTCTCTGTCATCGTGCTTAAATTGTTCGTAATTAAGATTTTCATACACTAAATTATGTACGTAATCTCTACCTTCAAAAAACTGTTGCCCTTGTTCAAAGTTAGGAAAGTTTTGTGTAGGATCACCAATCTTATTAATCTGTACCATATCGTCTTGATCTAGTTGATCTATTTTAGATAAAAATAATTCACCGTTATCAGTCCTACGCAAACCGTAAAAATATCTCTCCCCATTTTGTAGGAAATATTGTTCTTGTGATGTTCCTATATATGCCATTTACTTTTCCTTAAACAATGTCTACGTAACTTATAACAGCATCAACTGAGTTTTCTTTGTTTGACTGCAATAGTAATGTGTTAGTTGGTGCTAAAATTAATTTCTCTGCCGGTCCTAACGGTTTTAGTGTTGAGTTAGGTGGCAAGAATACATCTTTTAAATAATACCCTTCACTGCTTGCATCGTCACCAATTAGTATGCTTACACTTACTGCACTCCTAGTTGTATTTGCTAGGCTAATTCCAATAATCGTTGAGCGTGTACTACCGTTAGTTGTTATTGCAACTATTTTCATAGTTCCAATATCTTTTACTACTTTATTTCTAAACGTTGTTGCCATTCTATTATCCTAAACTTATGATTAATTCTAATGCAATATTTTCAGCATCGCCTTGAGAAATACCTGCACCTGCGCCAGCAACTGATCCCCACGATCCGTCATAAACTTCTACTCTTGATTCTTCTGTATTATATCTCATCATTCCGGTTTCAACTGCTGCAGGACGTTGTGCTGATGTTCCTACAGGCATAACAAATCCACCTGTTCCTGCAAATTTTAAATAGCCTGAGCCGCTTTGGGCAAAAGTAGTTATTCCATTATTAGTTAAGTTTGTTATAGTGTTGTCTTTAATACTTAGCGTACTATCAAATACTACGCTACCTGTGCCGTTTGCATCTAAGTTTAAATCTGTATTAGCAGTAATAGTACTAACAGTACTTCCATTAATTACTATGTCATCTACAGTTACTTTTGGAGCATTTAAACGTGTGCTAGTGATATCTACTATTGTACTACCAGCAACATTAAATCTTATAGTATCGTCATTTGCACCAGGTGTTAATTCTGCTGTAACATTAGTATTGCCATCAAGGTCTTGCACACCGTTAAGTACAATCCAGTTAGAACCATTGTATCCTTCAAAGCTGTTTGTATCACTGTTATATCTTAATTTACCAGGGGCAGCGGTCGGACGTTGAGCTGTTGTACCAGCAGGAAGTTTTAATGATCCTGTTCCTGTTATACTTACATTTCCGTTTGCAGGAGCAAGTGTAAGGTCGCCTGTACTTGTAATTACTGCATTTTTAAAACTTAAATCATCTACTACTATACTACCTGTGCCATTTGCACGTAACTCTAAGTTTGCATTTGAAACTGATGTTTGTATAGTAGATGATCCAATGTTTATGTCACCTACGTTTGCTTGTGTAACTATAGCATCATTAATATATGCATTATTCCATTTCTTTGTAGCAGACCCTAAATTATATGTGTTAGTAGTATCTGGTATAATGTTACTTGCAACGTCAGCATTAAATGTTACGTTGTCAGTATCAGCATCACCAATAGTAATATTACCATTTGCTGTAATATTTCCTGTTGCTGTAATATTTCCGTGAACATTTGTGTTTCCGATTATTTCAACAGTACCAGTACCGTTCGGAACAAATTCTATATTTGCATTAGATGCGTTTGTTGAAATGATATTATCTGTAATATCAATTGTGTCAATAGTTAATCGTTTGTTATAAACAACGTTGTCTGCTGTTCCTAATACAAGTGTATTAGCGGTTGTACTAATTGTACTTCCACTAAATTGTACATTGCCAATAGAAGCAGTTCCACTAACTTGTAGACCGGGTGTTCTGGTTGTTCCTGTAACATCTAAATCGTATTGGGGGCTTGCGTTGTTGATACCAACGCGGCTGTTATTAACATCTAGATATAGTAAATCTGTCTCAAAAGCTAAGTTTACTCCCTCACGAAGTAGATTTGCTTTTAAGAGCGGACCACTAATGCGACCAATAGCCATCTTCTCTCCTCAATACGGGGATCCTGTCCCTCTAGCCAAACTCTCATCCCCTAAGGGCTCTTTGCTGGTTAACCACAGTGTGTCACTGCATGTAAGGTCATACGTTGCAGCAATAGTATTTATCGAAATGGGGGATTAATTAACCTAGTATAATTGTATACTGTAAGAAGAGATCAGCAGCGTATTCTGCGGTAACTGTGCCGCTGGCTCCTGCTGAACCAATATATTGTGTGCCGTTCCAAGTTTCTAAAATTGACAAATCAGTATTCCATCTAGTATCACCTATTGCAGGTGCAGCCCAGCGTTCGCCGTCAGTACCATAAGGAATTACAACTCCGTTAGTTCCTAATACTTTATGATAGCCTTGTCCTGTAGGATCAATAGTTAATACAGTATTAGTAGTATTAGTAATAGTACCATCACTATTAAAAGTAATATTATCAATAACTATTTTTCCAGTTCCTGCTGGTACTAAGTTTAGATTAGTATCAGTTGTTGTAGTAGTAAGAGTACTTCCGTTAAAATTAACGTCACCAACTTGTAACGCATTTAGCTCTATTCCTGTTGAGTTTACTACTCCAGAAGTAGTGTTGTTTGCACGAAATAGTATAGTATCATTAGTAGGGTGAGCAGTTAAACTAGTTTGACTATCATCTGAGTATACTCCTCCTAGTGGCATATATCCTGTATCTGCTCTGCCTTCAAACAAAGTTGTAGCATTGTTAAATCTAAGTCCGCCTTCAGTAGTAGGGCGAGCTAAACTATCACCTATTGGTAGAGTTAATGCTGTAGTTGATATAATACTTAACTCATTTGTTACATCAAATCCTAAAGTTATTCCTGTGGTTGATATAGTGCCATTTTTAAGTAGTACTAAATTAGCGTCAACTGTTTTACCACTAACTGTGTGAGATAAGTTTAAATTAGTATTAAGTTGGGTTGCTGTTATTACATTTGTATTAACATTAAGTCCTGGCGTTGCAACAGATGCAGAGTTTAATGTAGATGCACGTAACTCATTCCAGTTTTTACTAGACGCACCTAATTCCGATACATCATTAACATCAGGAAGTATATGACTATTTACATCGCTTTGAAAAGTAACTGTGTCATCGTCATCGTCACCTAATACTAAGTCACCACCGAAGGTTATATTTCCGCTTGCATGTACATCACCAGTTGAATTCCAATCTGAAAATATTTCAACTGTTCCTGTTCCACTAGGCTCTAAACTGATAGTTTCATTAGATTGATTAGATCTAATTGTATTCTGTCTAACTGTTAAGTTGTCTGTTAGTAGTCCAGAAAGGAATACACTGTTTGCTCCGCTAAGATTTATATCTCCGCTATTTTGATATATCCTGCTAGTATCAATAGTCCAGTTTTGGGTATTAACATAGTCTGCATTAAAATGTTGTGTGTATAAAGGAGTCGGTAATGTTAGTGAATAACCAGATGCTGCAGATTCTGTATTAATTCCAACTCTTGAATTTACAACGTCAAGATGGAGTAATGCAACAGCACCGCTTGTATTTTTAAAATTTAAGTTTGATCCGTTGCGTTCTAAATTATCTTTTAGAACGCCTCCACCAATTCTACCTAGCGCCATTATTAACTCCTATACTATATTTATAGGAATTACTTATCGAAGTTATGTATAACTGTTACTGGTTTGCCGGTTGGGACTGCTGTTCCAAAAACAATGTAATAGCCTGTAGCATAAGGTGCTCCTGGCCCTGAACTTGGATTTTGTACAAGTGTATAGTTTGTTGTACTAATTTGAAAAACGTTTTCTATTAATACTAAAACATTTTGTGCAGCTGCCGGAACTGGATAATCTGGATCTCCACTTGCTAATGGTCCAAATGTAGTTTCTGAGCCATCACCTGTGCCTACATTTTGTTGAGTAATTCCAACTGGGTTTGGTTCAGCGTATCTTAAATTCTTCCACTCATTATTCTCATAAACTTCAAACTCATTGTTTGTTGTGTTATATCGAATTTGTCCATTAATAGCCGATGACGGGCGTTGGCCTGTTGTTCCTATTGGTACAACAATTGCTTCTGTTCCATCAATAACTGCTTGATTATTAGTAGTGTATCTAATACCAGTGCCAATTGTGCCACGTGTGTTAGTACTTTGTTGTTTAAGGAATCTCATTTTTAGACTTCCAAATAGCTTACAGTTGCAGACAAATTAGATAATCCTGCTCCAATGTCGGGCGAGCCAATAAGCACAATTTTATCACCTTGATCTAAAATAATTTTTTCAGTGTCAAATGTAAATGTTTCTTTTGCTGGTAACGATAAGTCATGTGCTATTCTTGTTACTGCATTAGATAGTGCTGTACCGCTCTTAACTAAATGAATATCAAGTGTTGCAGCAGCACTTGTGCTGTTATTGCAAATTATCATATTTGTAATTGCATACGTTTTTCCAGTTGGTACTGCGCCTGCAGGCGAACCTACACCAGTTGGGTCTAGTATGTCAGTGTTTGTTGTTTTTACTTGTGCGGATATAATTGCCATGTTTTTTCCTAAAATATCATACTATAAAGTATGCTTCTATTCTTACTTATTAGTTCATCCCTAGTACCTTGTGCATTTACGAAAAACATTCCTGTTTGTCCATACGCTTCAGTAGCCATATAAAGTTTGTTTCCATCTGCAGGTGCTGTTGGAGTTGATACTGCTTGTCTTATATGCAGAGTATCATCAACTTGTACTACACCAGTTCCTGGAGAACTAATAATCATGTCTTGGTTACTAGAAGTAGTTTCAATCAGTGAACCTACTATTCTAACCTCTGGTAGTTCAAGTCTATCTTCATAAAGTCTAGTATTAGCAACACCGTCAATAGCGAAATCAATATAACTAGGTACTCCAGAAACATCTACGTCTGCAATAGCAATAGCTGTTTGTGTTCCTACACTACCTTGTCCAATTGTAGATATATTAACAGTACTAAACGCATTAGTAATAGCATCATCAACATATTTTTTATTAGTAAGATCGTCGTCATCTGAAACGTTAGCTTCGTAATCTACTGTACCAGTAACACTAACAGTACCAGTGCCGGCGTTTATTAAATATAAATCACCGCCACCAGTATTGATGTTATTAGTCCTAATACCTATTAACGCATTATTTGCATCTTTAAAAACAAAGCCGCCGGTTTTTGTAGTATCCGTTACAGGATCTGACCATTGAATGTTTTCATTAAATGTGAATAATGCATTAACAAATGTACCACGATCCATTTCTAAACCTGAATCGTCAAGTGTAATACCTGTTCCAGTTTCTCCTGAATTTAGTGTTAAGATATTATCTTTAATCTCTAAATTCTCTGAAGTAACTGTAGTAGTACTACCTTGCACAGTTAAGTCACCCGTAATTATTACTGATCCTACTTGAGGACCAGTATTGAGTGTAATAGTTCCGCTGTTTTGTACAGCGAGACTATAATTTCCTGATGGTACATTTACATACTTAGACATTAGTTATATCCTATTACGATGCTTGAGCGTCTACTACAATACTGCCAGCTGTAGTAGCTGCAGCTGTTGCTACGCCACCTGATGTATAACCAGTAAATCCACTACCGTCAACTCCTGCTAGTGCAAAAGTATTTGTTGCAGTTGCAGCTACAGTGTATGCAGTTTCAATGTTAAGCTCTACCATGCCAACTACTCCGCGAATCGAAACTTTAGTTCCGTTTGCAAGGTTGTGACCGTTAGATGTAATAACAACTGGGTCAGCTGCTGTTGCGCCTGTAATTGCTTTTTCAACTGCTGTTGAAGTACCTGTGGCACTTCTGGCCCACTTAGCACTTGAGTTACCTTCAACTTGCATTGTTCTGTTGCGAAGTTTAGTAACCTGCTTAGTAACACCTGCACTGTCTGCAACGTTAATGCAAAATTCACTTGCAGCTAACGCTCCAGGTGTTTTGTTAACTAGTGTACAAACTTCAGTCTTGGTTCCGTCAGTAACGTTAAACTTGTTAGTTGAACGCTGTGACACAATATGTGACTCTGTTGCCGCTGCTATTTCTGCGCCGGCTGCGAATCTCACTGCTGTTACTTGAATCTTTCCTGTACCGTCTCCGATATGTTTTTTATTAATTGGTCTTCCCATTGTTTTTCTCCTTAATAAGTTGACGTTCTAGGTCTACACGGCGGGTCCGCATAAGTCCTCATCATCGAGGTTCTTCTCTTTGACAATGTATTTATCAAAGTGAAACACAAGTCAAAAAAATAGGCCCCCTAAAGGACCTATTTTAATTAGTCTTACTACAGTGTAATATTAGCTAAAGCTAACGTTTCCTGAAGTAATAGCTACTGCACCAAGATAGTCAGCTGCATTACCAAGTGACGATGCTGTGTTGTTTAACTCCACATAACCGTAACGTGTCATAAAGCTTACTGTTGGCTCAAATGTACCTGGATCCAGTACTACACCTGAGGACATTAGCGGAATGTATGGGCAATAGAATGCTGCCGCATCAGACTCGCTAGAGCCTTTGTAACCAACAACAATGTTAGCGTTGTCTGCAGCATATGTGTTAACATATACTTTCATTGCATTATTCAAAGTACCAACCATCTTAGTGTTAGTTGGAGCTTCAAAAGTGCCTTCAGTTGTTCTTGCAAACGCTGAAGTTGTAGCAGACTGTAGAATTGTTAGTGCAAAAGGACTAACAACAGCCCAGTTACCTGCGCCTCTACGTGTACGCTGAGCGATTTGGTTTGATACTCTGTTGATTTGAACAGCTAAAGCAGCATGCTCGTCACCAACAAAAGTAGCAGTACCAGATACCGCTGCTTGGTCATAAGTTTGTCCTGCTGTACCAGCAAGAGTAGTTAGACTCGAAATTACTTCCTGATCAATTTCAGCTGTAATTTCTTGTGCTAAAGCAGCCATAATTTCTGCTTCAACGTCAATGCCATGCATTGATTGTGCATCTTGAGCAGCTTCAAAAGTCCAACGAGCACTCAACTTACGAGTTTTCGCTTCAACTGTCTGCTTTAAGATTTGGATCGAAAGCTTATTACCAGCTGCACCTTCTAGAACGGCTGTGTTAGCAGCTACTCCAGCAGTTGTACCTGAATAAGACTCAGCAATTTTAAACGGGCTAAGTGCTTCTTCACCAGCAGTTGCACCTGATGCACCTGCGTTGAACGTATCCGAATAACGAACACGTAGCGTGTGGATTTGACCCACAGGACCTGTCATAGGCTGAACACCAACTAATTCGTTAGCAATAACGGTTGGCATTACACGTCTGATGACGGGTAGGATAACTCTGTTAAGAGTTGCGACATTACCGGTGGATGTTGTACCTGCAACGGCTGTTTCAGACAAATACCTACGGGTATTTTCTAAAGTGGTAGCCATTACGCCTTTTTTGTTGCCTGTTAGGCCTTCCAAAAGTGCAGTTTTCGTATCCTGCCAGCGGCTTTCTAGTAGTTCTGACATAATTATCTCCTTAATTTAAACCAGCTAAACGTTTGATGTCAACGACGTTGTCGCTTGACGTATCTACGCTTGCTTGCTGTGATGAACTAGTTGTAGTTTGTTTTCTGTTGCCTGTTACTTCAGTGCCTTCTGTTAATTTAGCCTTCTTAGCTGGAGTATTACCGTCGATTACCGCTGGTAGGTATTTGTCAAACTGTGTTCTTAATTTCACGGTCTGAACTGATTCCAGTAAATCTGTCATAATTTCGCGTTGATCTTTTGCCAATGGCCCAAGTAAATCGCTAATTAAGTCTTTTCTTGTTGCTGCTTCAACAATACGCTTTTTATCTGCGTGTGTTGATTCAGCGATTGCTTTCGCCTTCTTTACAAACTGTTTCGCTTCGTCAAGTTGCTTGTTTTTCATGTCCACAACTTTAATTAGTTTAGCAGTCTCTGAATTTTCATTTAGGTAGCTAGTACCATATTCAGAAGCAAAGCTTTCGAAGATTTTACGACCGAAGTCATTTTTTCGTGCTGTGTCAATATCTTCTTTCAATGCGTGGATTTCACCTTTCAGTGATTTACCAACCATTTCAGATACTGCTGTAGCACTTCTTTCGATAAAGTTTTTCTTAACTTTAGCAAAGTGGTTCTTAGCTTCACGTACAAGGCGTACCTTGGTTTCGGCTAAGTCTTTTTTGTCTTCTTGGAATTCGGATATTTCGTTAGCCAAGGCATCTACAATAAACTCTTCTAGTTTGGCATAATTATCAGCCATAACCTTTTTGTCTTCATGTAAATCTTTGATTTCGTTTACTAATTGCTCAGCAACAAAACCTTTGAGTAAGTTTGCATTCTCACGTTGTGCAACAGCATACTTCGCTTTTGCTTCTGCAAGTTGTTTGCGGTCGTCAGCAAACTCTGCAATTTCTTCTTGAAGTCGCTCAGACAGCATGTTATCGATAGCTTCGACCATAGTCTCTTTATCGTGTTCATACTTTGTAGCAAATTCTTCACGTAACTCAGCAGTTGCCTGCATTTTGTTTTCCTGAATCTTGCTATTCCATGCTTCTTCAATCTCAGCCTTGATTTCAGATGATACCACGTCATTTTCAAAAAGTGTTTTTAGTGCATCTATCATACTTTCTTCTCCTAGTTTATTGGAGTTTGCTAATAATATTTATTAGCGATTCCTTTAGATACTTCTGTGCCTTTGGATCGTGTCTTGTTGCCTGTGCCATTTCGTATGCCTTCATTCCGCCACGTGCATTCATTAGGTGCTCGTATATCGGAGTCGGGTAAGCGCCTGGAGCACTTGGTTGTGCTACTACGTCTACCGTAATTATTTCGAAGTCGGAAACTTCGCCGCTTCCGTCTTCTGAAACATTACCCGATCCCCTAGACGAAACACCTAGTTTAACTCCGCTCTCAAGCATTGTTTTAACTAGTTGTCCCATAGGGGTCGGTAATATCTTCATTTTTCCATAACCATTTGCATCTTCCATCCACGTTTCCGTAATCATGTGCGATACCCGGTCAAGGTTAACGTTAAGTCCATCTGGATGATCAACTTCTCCGAGAACGCTATATCCTCCAGTGATTTGATCGTTGAGAGTTTTGACAGCCCTGCCAATTTCATTTACAGGATACACTCGCTGATTAGCATTTCGAATTCCACCTTGGATAATAATACCTTTTAAATAAAGGTCTTTACCTTCAGTGGAAGATTCGACTACCATCTTCGCCTGGTCAAATGTCAAGTTCTCTTGTAGCTGTATCATTCAGTCTTCCTTAACTTACTTGCTGCCGATAAGCGATGACTTGTCAGCTGCTGCTTCTGGCTTGCCTTTTTTCTCTGCACCGTGGCCTGGAGCTGCTTTTAAAGATTTAGAAGCTTTTCCGCCTGGTACATTTACATTGCCGCCGTCTTGGTCCTTAGCGTTCATATCGCCTAGACCAGCATGCTCGCCACCTGACTCTTCAGTACCTTGTACTAAGTTGCCTGCTGTGCCGCCCATGTTATTTGAGCCTGCAACTGAACTTTTAGTGTTTGCTCCGTTGTCGCCCATTTTAGCTGATACTTTTTCTACGTATTCACGCATTTGCTCACCAGCTGATAAAGGTGTAATTGTTGCCTGGAAAGGCTCTTCGCCTGCAGACTCTTCAGTTTCGTCGTCCATACCTAAATCTGGCATGCCCGCATCATCTTCTTCGCCGCCTTCAGCATCGTCGTCAGCTTCTTCGCCGTCGTCTTCGCCTTCGTCACCTGACATCATTTTTTCAAATTCTGCTTTTAGTTCGTCTAGTGCGTCTTCTAGGTCTTCAACACGATCTTCAACATCACCTTCTGGTGCGTCATCGTCGTCGTCATCACTATCGCCGTCTAGATCTTTTTCTAATTCGTCAGTTGCATCGCCGCCTACATCCATTGGATCAGCTTCGACTTCAAACTCGTCTAAGTCAAAGTTTTCTTTAACTTCTTCGTCGTCGTCTTCTTCAACTTCTTCATCGGAAGCTTCATCAACTGCGTCATCTTCATCTTCGTCATCATCTTTAGAAGCTTCTTCAACTTCTTCGTCTGATGCTTCATCAACATCTTTGTCGTCTTCTAAAAGACCTTCATAGATATCTCTGGATTTTTCTACCACAATCTCGTGGAATAATTTTTCTGCTGCTTCCTTGTCTTCATTGACAAGCAATTCTAGCATATGTTCAAATTTATTGCGATCTGCCATTTTTACTCTCCTATTAAATGTATTGTACATACCGATTGGGTATGGGCTGTCATAATATATTTACTCTATTCACAGAAAAGCACGTAGTTATAGGCTCAAAACGAACCATTTCAATATTTTGTCAGATATTAAAGGAATTTTTAAAATCCTTAACATACATATTCTCGATATTTTCTAGTTTCAATAACTCCGGAGGAGTAATAAAACTGTCTCCTACTACTCTTATATATCTCTTTTCTGGATTATTCTGGCAAGTAATTATGGTCTGCTTGAGCCAATTGCCATAATACGTTGCTTTTTCTGTTGGTGCCTTATAGTTTTGTGTGCCTGCGTAAATATTATTTACTAATGTACCTGTTCCTTCGTAATCAAATCCTAAAATATAGATAGTATCATATTTTGTTGTATCAGATGCTAACCATAGTGCTGTAGGGCCGCTACTCCAACCTTTTGATGGTTGAAAGAAGTTAAATCCTGTCATTTCATTGTATGCACGATTAGGATTAGTCCATGTAGGAACACGATGTTGTATTCCTGCCTTGTTAATTTCAAGAACCATTTTTGTATCAACTGCTACAAGATGATCAGGCATAAAATCCCTGTATACAGCATTACATCCGTATATTTCGCCTAATGGTCGTAAACTTTCTAAGCTTATTGGATTTCTACTGGTACCATTGCCAATTACAAATGCAATGTTATGTTGATTAGTTACAGTCTTAACTGTCTCTACAGTAGTTTGTTTTGTTGTGTTAGGGTTTTTGTTTAGATTTTTGCGGACTTTACGCTGTGCTTTAGTTTCACCAGGAATATATTTTTTCATTCATCTCTTTATACAGCTTCTGCGTTAGCTGCAATACCATACATTTGCTTAACGAACTCAAGTTCTTTTTGCTTTTCCTCTGTATGTAGTTCAGATGATTTACGTAACCTGTTAATTTGAAACAGTTTTAAACGAGTCTTACGTGTGTCGCTCTTTTTCATAGGTGAATCGTCATACTCCGGCTCGTAGCGTTTATCGTCTACTGCCTCAACAGACTCTTTATCAAAATAAAATAATTCTCGTAGTATCATACTGTTATTTATACCGTTTGGTCCGTTGCCGGTGCCGCACCTAATTCAGCGCCTGTAACTGTATCCGGTGATGCACCTTCGCCACCGTCTACTGGCATTTCGCCATCGCCTTCAACTTCGTCTTCCATGCCGCCGAGATCGCCACCAATTGTTGATGGACTAATACCAGCATCTCTCATTTCAGTTGATGCTTCACCTGGAATAGGCTCTAAGTTCTCTTCATTTTCTTCTCGCCACATACGTTCATTCTCTGCAACTTCCTCGTCACTCATACCTAAGAAACGTTTAAGTGCAAATCTATTTGACATGTAAGGAATAGCTGCCATTTGTGTGTATGTTGGTACACGAGCATTATCTATTTCAGCTTGTCTATAGCTTGCAAAGTTCTGTGGTGGTTGGAATTTAAGATCAAACATTGCTGTGTCGATATTAATTCCTCTTTCAAGGATATATCGTTTAAACTCTTGATCAAACTCTTCAACAACTAAGTTTTGTAGCCTTTCACAATATGTATTAAATCTTAATTCTTGTATATAGGCTGTTCCGACTCTTCCATCATTGTATTGAGCAGCACTGTCGTCAGCCCCGGTTGGTAGATAGCTGCTAGGGATTCGTAAACCACGTACGAGCTTATTAGTAAAATATCTAAGGTCATCAATTTCTCCAAGGTTAGTACCGCCTGGTAATGTTTCAACTTTTGATCCACGCCCTTCAGCAGTTTGTGGAAAGAAGTAATCTTCGTTGATTGACAAAGGATTGTATGAACTGTCTATGACATTAGTTCCGCCCCCAGTCTGCGATGGAATTCGTCTTTGATGAATTTCCGTCTTAACACGCTCTACAAATTGCATAGCAAGGTGAGATGGCATATTACCCACATCAACATAGAATACTCTTCTTTCTGGAGCACGTTGTACTCTGTAAATAATAATAGCATCTTCTAATAATTCTTTTTGCTTGTATACTTTAAAGATAGTTTCAAGTAAGCTATTACCAAACGGATAGTTGTTGTCTAATCCTTCTGATAAACTTAAATGCACTACATCTTTTGCATCTACTGTCATCTCACCATCGTCAGTAGTAAATCTACTTCCGCTAGCTGATGCATTAGGCTGTCCTACTTGTCCACGGCCGCCAGTTAGTGTGCTTCCTGGATTAGTTCCTGCGTTTCCAATGTTTCCGTTTGTGTTATACGGAGTAGTAGCAATACCGTCTTTAAAATTAAAGTTTACATTCTTAATAACATACTGCTCAGGAGTTTTGCCTTCGCTTTCGTTTACAATAATACGTGTTACGTTTGCTGGATCAACATGAAACCAGCGTTTAGTTTCTGGATCTCTTACAAAAAACTGATCTCCATATTTAAATACGTTACGAAGTATTCTAAAAATCTTTGTTTCAAAGTGTTGTAGTTTATTCCATTGCTGTAAGTACTGTCCAATAATGTTTATTTCACTGTTGGTTGCTTTATTTTTATATTCAACAAGGAAAGGTGTATTGTTAGACTTATTTTTCTGCGAACAAAACTCAGCAAGGATGTCAAGTGCAGCATTAACTTCACTGTCTTGGTCCATAGTGTTATATTGGCTATAACGCTCAACTCTGTTTGGACTGCCAACATATACATCTGGCAAGTAGCTAGAATAATTTGTTTTTGCAGGGCCTGCAAGGTTGCCACTGTTACGAGCAGTGAATGGGCTGTAACTACCGTTTTGATTATCGCCTGTTGGAACAGGTGTAAAGTATTTTTTCCAGCTCATCTTTTATTTTTCTCCGTACTATACTTCATCAGCAAGTTGCTTAGTAAACTTTCGAGTATCCTTTGCATCAGAACTCAGTTCTAACAAAATAGTCTGTATGTTTGTCATCGTAGTATTTAACTGATCTGAGCTTTCTGAGGCCGCCTTGCTGGCAGCTCTGCCAGCACGAGTGTTGGCAAGTTTGTTTGACTTAGCCATTTCATCGTTTAATTTTTTGAATTCATCCTTTAGTTCTACAATAGAATCTTTATAATCGTCAGCTGCATCAGCATCTAATGCAGATTTTAATGTTTTTAAGCTTGATTCTAGTCCAGGAGCAGATCCAAGACTTGCTAATGCTACGCCTACAGCTTTTATTCCGTCTGGGTTAGTCTCGCCTAAGTCTTGCATTCTACTAGCAAAGTGCTTGTGTAAGGTTATTTCTCCCATTCCAGTTGGAAGTGAAGACATTGCGTTACCAAACGATACCATAGCTTCTGCATTTATTTTAACCTTTGCAGAGTTAAGATCCATATCACCAAAATCTTTTACTTGATCAAACGGGGTGTCTGCACCAAAGAAGCCAGCAATAGCTTTACCAAAAGATGCAAACGCTCCATCACCTGGCATCTTACCAGGCATTGCTGACATTGCTGTTCCAAATGCTATCATAGATTCTGCATTTGACTTAACTGCAACACCGTCAATAGCTACTGCTGCAAACTTAACAAGTTGATCTATTGGACTATTTGCCATTAAGGTGTTTATTGCGCCGCCGATAGCTCCTGAAATAGTTTGGTCAATAGTTACTGCACCGCTCATTGCTGTATTAAACGCTATCATAGCGCCAGCGTTAGTAGCAACCTGGGCTGAATTAATTTTAGTGTCACCAAATAGTTTTAATTGCTCTACTGGATTAGTGGCGCCAAAGAATCCAGCAATTGCACTACCAATTGCTGATGTTACACCTTCTGGAGGTTTTGTAGCAGTAGCCATCGCTGTACTAAATGCTATCATCGCAGCTGCATTTAATTCAACTTTCTTAGTATCAATTACTGCTTCGCCAAACTTCTTTAATTGATCTACTGGATCTGTTGCTCCAAAGAATCCTGCAATACCACCGGCAATTGCACCGGCAATATCTGAAAGTCCTGCATTAGATGCACTAGACGCTGCTGACATAGCAGTACTAAATGCTGTTAGTGCTTCTGCATTTGTTTTAACCTTTGCTCCATCAATATTAGCATTAGAGAACTCTTCCATTTTAGTTAATGGATCATCTGCTCCAAACAGTTTACCAATACCTCCTGCAATACCTCCTACTAAACTTCCTAGTCCGCTAATTGCTGACCCTGCACCAAATGCAGCCATACCAAGAGCAATTGCTCCCATGCCTTTTCCTGCTGATATTAATTTAGCACCGTCTAATTGTTCAAAAGACTGCATGCCGTCTGCCATAGTAGGCAATGATTTACCGACCATCCAAACAGCGCCTGCAATTGCGCCGCCTATTAATACTATTGCTGCACCTAATGCCGCTGCACCTAATACAACTGCTGGATTAGCAAATGCTGAAATACCTCCTGCTAGACCTTTTAGTATGCCGCCAAGGCCTTTACCTATTCCTTTACCGATGCCGCCAATGCTTTTTCCAAGGCCACCACCGCCACCAGCTTTGCCACCGCCGCCCATGCCGCCACCGCCTCCACCCATAGGAAGAGTTTTACCTGATGTTGCAGGATTGCCTCCAAAGCCTAATGATTTGCCGATACCGCCAAGTGATTTTGACAGGGCATTTTTAACTAACTTGGCTGCAAACAATGCTCCAACTGCAATTACAAGTCCTTTAATTACTGTTCCGCTTGAAAACATTGAGCTGAATATATCGCCAAGCATATCTTTTAAGCCACCAATTGCTTTATCCCAAACAGCTTTTAGTCCGCCTTCTTTAAAGACAGCCATCCATTCGCCGATAGTAGTTTTAATAACTTTTGCAATATCTTGAATACTTTCTTTCATTTCTGGTGAAGCAAACAGATCTCCAAGTTCGCCCATTGCTGTGCCAAGCATTTCAAATAATCCACTATCCATAAGTGCTGTTTGAATAGTGCCGCGTAATCCCTTAATAGAGTCTTCGAACGTAGTCATAGACTTTGTTGTTGCGTCTGCTTTCTTTTGATCTTCTTTAGCTTGCTTGAGGTTCATTCCCCCTAATTCTTTCATCTGAACAGCAGCATCTAATGCAGCGGCTACTTCAGGTTGTGACTGTCTTATGCTTTCAATAAATGCTCTTCTAGATTGTGCATCTGCAATTTTATCACCAGTGTCAATCTTAGCAAATTCTTCTAAGGAGCCACCAGCAGTCTTAAACGCATCTAGTAAGACTTGCGGATCAGCACCTTGTCCTATTTGTTTTAAAGCTTCTTGAACTGCTGGACCGCCGTCACCTAATGCCGCTAAAAACTTACCGGTTGCTTCGTGGTTCATGGTGCCATCTATCATGTCTTTCATAGCGTCACCTGCAACGCCGCCGACTTTGTCAAGTAGTCCCATACTGATTTGAAGATTTTTACCACCTTCACTTAAGGTGCCGTCAGCATTTCTAAATGCATTTAGCATTCCCCTTAGTCCTGCTTCAGTAGCCTGCGATGCTAATGAAGCTTCTGCTTCTTTCCGGGTCATGCCTGTTACTCTTGCAAGCATATCAATTTGTTTTAAATAATCAGCTGATCCTGCAGCTAGTTCTTCATCAGTTTTCTTTTCAAGCGTACCTAAGTTTCTCTGCAATTGAATATAGTCTGCCATACCTTCGTTAACTTCAGTAACAGTAAAACCTAAATTCTTTAAAGATGAAAAGTCTCCCGACTTCTTTATATTCTCATTCATCCTTTTAAAACGTTCTTGTCCTTGCCCTACTGTTCCGCCTAGCATCCTTAACGCTTCTGAGTTTCCTACAATAAAGGAACTATACTCATCCATGTTCATTTCCATAGCCGCAGCAGCTTTTCTTACACCTGTTATACTATTTCCTAAGTTACCACCTACACTAGATAGCTGTCTATAAGATTCAACACTATTATCAATTAATCCAGCAAGAGGTGCAAGAGCAGAACCAAGTAACGGAATGTGTTTAGTAAAGTCGCCAACGTTATCGCCACCTTGTAGTAACTCGTTGCCTATTCCTTTAAGTGCGCCTGCAACTTGAGACAATGCTCCTAAAGTTGCACCCATAGCTGCTCTAGAAAATTTATTTAAGCTTGTTGTAGCTTTACCAGTAGATTTGCCAAACTTGTTTAAACCTGTTCTAGTATCATCGAATGTAGTAATGCCGCTTTTAACTGCTTCATTATGTAGCTTCTGTAATTTGGCAGCTTCAGCCTTTGGATCAACGCCAGATTTCTTTGCCCACGCTTCAATCGTGCTGACAAGCCTTAATAGAGTAACTTCACTAGCTACACCATCACCGCCTACATTACTAATTTCTGTTTGTTCTGCCACGTTCTATCATCCAAGTTAACTACGTATATAAATAATTGACATAAGTATTTACATATTGTATTTATACGGAGAAATGTTATGGCAGATTCGAACCAGACTTCAATGGAAGCAAATCCATTAAAAAAATACTTTAGGCAACCTAAAGTATATATTACTTTACCTAGTAAAGGTAAATTCTACACAGATGGTACACTTAACCTGCCAGAGAATGGCGAATTGCCAGTGTACGCAATGACAGCAAGAGATGAACTTACTATGAAGACTCCAGATGCTTTGCTTAATGGGCAAGCTACTGTTGAAATGATTAAAAGTTGCATTCCAAGCATTGTTGATCCTTGGCAAATGCCTAGTATTGATCTAGATGCTTCATTAATTGCTATACGTATTGCAACTTACGGTGACGACATGGAGATTACTACTAAAGAGCCTGGCACAGGCGAAGATAAAACTTTTGGAGTAGATTTACGTCAAATGCTTAACAAGCTAGTAACTGTTGAATACGAAAACGTTGTTACTATTAACGATATGCAAGTTACTATTAGACCATTAAGCTATAGAGAATTTACCGATAGTAGTTTAAAAACGTTTGAAGAGCAACGTATCTTTGCGTTAGTTAATGACGAAACAATGCCCGATGAAGAAAAATTAGGCAAGTTTAATCAAAGCTTTAAGAAACTTACAGATCTTACAATTACAGTTCTTGCTAAAAGTATTCATTCAATTCAGATTGGCGATACTACTGTTAGTGATAGAGAACACATTGACGAATTTATTAAAAATACTGACAAAGAGTTTTTTAAGTTTATTACAGATCATCTTGATATTCAAAGAGCTAAGTTTAGTCTTGAACCTATCCAAGTTAAATCTTCCAAAGAAGATATCGAAGCAGGTGCTCCTGCTGAGTGGGAAATTCCAATCACCTTTGATCAATCAAATTTTTTCGCATAAGGATCCTAGCCTGGTCGGTGGCTGAGATCCTAGAAGAAGTTAAGCATATGGAAAACCAACAAAAAGAGATTAGATCAGAAGTTATGAAACTTTGTTGGTATATGCGTGGAGGTATGACTCTTGATGAAGGCTTCGCTACTTGTCATGATGATAGATCATTAATGAGTGACATTGTTAAAGAAAATTTAGAAACAACTAAAACAAGCGGTCTCCCATTCTTCTAACGCATAACTGCGTCTAATTCAGCAATCAACGAATCAATTTCAGTATCTATACTTGCGGAAACTTTCTTACGCCTAGCTGCAACATTAGCTGCTTGAGTAGGCGCTCCAGGTGCTTTAGCTTTAGCTACAGGAGCTTTAGCAGGTGCTGCAGGAGCTTTAGCTGTAAGTTGAGCTATCACTAGTGCTACTACTTCTGGACCTGCTTGTTTAATTTCGCCTGCCAATGTTTTTAAGTCTATAGCTGTTGTTGTTCCTGGGTCACCAGCAGTTGCAGGTTGTCCAGCACCAGCGGGTTTCATTGGCTGACCAGTTGCATCATCTTTACCGTCTTGGTCAGTGTCTGCTTGTGGCGGTGCTGTATCTTTGGCAGCTCCATCCTTAGCAGGATTTCCTAATTCTTGTGCAATAGCTTTAGTTGCCATCTTCTTTGAAGTATTGTTTTGCCACTGGGCACCTAACCAAGTATATTCTTGACCATCACTAGCTTTAGCTACTTTACCTGCGTCTGCACCTGGGGCTTTTGCTTTCATTGGCTCACCGGTTGCATCATCTTTACCATCTTTATCGGTATCTGCTTGAGGTACAACTTTGCCAGTTGCTTTCATTGGCTCACCGGTTGCATCATCTTTACCATCTTTATCGGTATCTGCTTGAGCAGGATCTGCACTAGTTGCCGCACTAGGTGTTAATTCAATTTTGTTTGCTTGTCCAACTGCTGAAATTTGATCATCGTCCATACCTGCGTCTTGCATTATGTTCATGATCGAACCAGTGTCCATTGGCTCTCCAGCTTTTTTCCAAGCTTTTTGTAATTTATTAGCAGTTACTTTGTTGCCTAAGTCTTTACCAACTTGTTTAACTGCGCCTGTAGCGGAAGCAGCCGCATCTTTTGCTTTACCTGCTAAGGCTCCTGCGCCACGCTTTAGTTTTGCACCAAATGTGTTTGGATTGTCTAAACCTAATTCACCTTGCTCAGGATCAGCTTCAGCAAGATACAAATCTAATCTTGCTGTCATTTCTTCAATAGACTCTGTACCTTTAGGGTTTTCACCACCTTTAAGATCTAATTCACCTTGCTCAGGTTCAACTTCTTTACCGTCAACTTTCATTTCACCTTTAGCATCATCACCTGATGCTTGCAATGAACCTTGTGCAGTTGCGGCCATAACCTCTGTTGCACCTTTAATCGCTTGTAGTGCAGTGTCGTTAGCTTGTGCTACTGCCGCAGCAACCTCATTTGTAAAAGCTGCATCTTCAACAAACTGCTTATATGCGTCACTGCCTGTATTAAATTCTTTAGCCTGTGCCCATAGCTTATCAAAAATATCTATGCCGCCAGCATGATCACCTGCGGCTGTTGCTTTACTCATTTCAGCAACCATGCCTGTAATTTCTTCAGCCATACTATCTGGAACAATCATATTAACTAATTGTTGTTCGTGAGTCATGCCCCAACTTGATACTGTCTTAGTAAAGTCTAAATTAACTGTAGACACGCCTTCGGCTTTTTCAAACGGAACTGCATCTGCTCTAATGCCTCCAAGCCAATCACCAAGTCCGTTAATAGCCCAACCTGCAATAGCACCATAAGCTGCTGTTTTAACTGAATTACCAATAGCACTTGAAAGGTCTTCACCTTGTAATAGATCTTTTGTTGCCCGTAGTATTAAACCTGCGGCTGCACCCCCTGCTGGACCGCCTGCAAATGCTGCAATAGTAGTTAAGATACCAACAGCTAGTGTAGCTTTGCCGGGATTTTCTTTTGCCCAGTCGCTTATTGTTTGTATACCTTGTACAACTTTACTGTCGCTATTTTTAGCACTAATATCTTTCTTAAGTTCAGCAAACTTAGCGTCCATATTTTTAACAGGACCAGATTTTTTAGCCATTGCGCCAAGTTCTTTAATTTTAGCATCAATCTTTTTAGCAAGGTCAACTGGAAGTTTAGCAGCTGCTGCAACGCCTGCACCAGCTTTACCTAATGCATTTTTATTGTTACCTGTGGCCATTGCATTTTCTTCAGCACCTTTAAAGATAGCTAGAATTTGATCTTTAGTAAGTTCTGCTTCAGAAAGTTTTTGGTACTGCTCTAGTAAAGGCCAAAGTTCTGTTTCCCAACGCCCTATGTGCTTCTGTTGACTTTCTGTTAGGTCTTGCCAACCTTCTTTAAGAATTCTGTGTGATTTGTTTTCGTATAGTGCTACTTCATTAATTTTCATTGTAACATTCCTGCCAATTGTTGTTTTTGCTCAGGATTCATTTGCTTTAGTTGAGCTAATATGTTATCAGGTATTACTGCTTTGCCTTTACCGCCTGCTCCACCTTTAACAGGTGCTCCACCAGCAGCTCCACCTTTAACAGGTGCTCCTGCTGTGCCCGGTACTCCGCCTTTACCAGCTAGTGCTTCTTTGGCAGCTTGCATTAGTACAGCATCAAGTTGTTTCTTTTGTAAAACACCACTAGGAATAGTAGCAGATGTTTTATGTTTTTTAGATTGTAAAAACGCACTTAGCTCTTCGCCAGTTGCTTGGGCCATTTTTTTGCCCTGAGTACCTAGATATGTATTAAACTCTTTGTGTAAGTTATTTGCTGTATCACCTAAGTCAGCTTTGCCAGCCATGTTGCCAGCTTTGGACTTTGCAGCACCACCAGGTATCTTACTTAATATCTTTGCACCAAGTTTATTACCTAGTTGAGATAAGCCACCAGCAGGTACTTCATCAACTTGCTGTGATCTCGATAATTCATTAATCTTCATATCTATTCCTTTAAGCACTATAGTTACTTATATGTATTTATAACATATTTATTTCAAACTTAGATAAACTATTAATGTATGAGCAAGCTCATACAAGTTTTCGCTAACGCTCAAACTACTTACACTTCGTTATTAATAGTAGTTATTGAATACATTAAAGCATTATCATGTAAATGATAATGTGTTAACTTCATGTAGATTGTTTTTGTCAGACGGAACTATTTCTAGTCCCACCTAATCTTAAAACCTCATGTGAGTCGCACATTCGCCAAGACATTGGAAGTAGGTATTTGTTTATACACAAGTTTGATGGGCTCTGACCTTTCCCAACCTACGTCGACATTATGTTGCTTATAATATACAATGTACATTATATGTAACAATATTCCCCCGCTTCGTTCCTGTTGCTAAGGGGTTTCTACAAACTATATAGTGTTTTTCGACTGCCAACAATTCAATCTATATCAACTAGTGAGCCCAATTTGTTTGGTGGCTTCCACACTCTGGTGTGTCAATCAATATGTACGTGTG
>Ga0115003_10001265_pt1 | contig 22246 bp, 22 predicted proteins | sample ArcticOcean_MG_C_7_FD_88736 | JGI IMG/M metagenome (GOLD analysis project Ga0115003, IMG submission 88736) | Marine microbial communities from western Arctic Ocean - ArcticOcean_MG_CB11_88 | ecosystem: Environmental > Aquatic > Marine > Oceanic | place: Arctic Ocean: Canada Basin | collected... | reverse complement strand
CACCCTCGATCAAAACCGGTGCCGTACCCCCTTTCAGTTTGCCCATCGAGACATAAAGCAGAACCACGCTGGCCTGAAAGATGTTCAGGCCCATGATCTTCTTCACGAGGTTGCCCCGAGAAATCGTGATATAGAGCCCGATCATCATCAAAATGATGACTGCCCAGTAGTTCCACAGACCGGCCACAGTGTCCAAGCTCATTCGCGCCGTTTCCCTCGCCCCGCGAAGGCGTAGAACAAGCCGACCATCACCGAGACTACGGTCATCCCAACCCCCAGCTCCACCCAGAAGATTCCGCGATGTTGGCCGTGGATCGTATTGTGAGGATCGAGCGCGTTGTAGTCGAGGAATTCGCCGTTGCTGAACATCGCATAGACCCCCACGCCGCCGTAAAGCAATACGCCCAGTGCACTAAAGACCTCGACCCAGCGCGGAGGCAGCATGCGTTTCATGTCGGCCAAGCCGAAAACCAAGCCGTAGAGGATAAAGCCCGCTGCCATAATCACGCCTGCCTGGAAGCCACCACCGGGACCAAAGTCTCCGTGAAATTGCACGTACAGACCAAACAACAGGATGAAGGGAAACAGGGCCTTCGCGACAACGCGCAAAATCAGGTTATCGCGTAAAGGGCGCGGTGTTTTGACCTTCTCCATCACAGAGCCTCGGGCTTGTCTGGCATTTCGGGCGCTTCGTCTTTGTCTTTTCTAGAACCGCCGAGCAATAACATCGCGCCGATCAGAGCGGTCCACACGACCGTCGTTTCACCAAAGGTGTCGAAGCCTCTATAACTCGCCAACACCGACGTCACGATGTTGGGGATTTCGAGGTCCGTACGCGAGCCTTCGATGTAGCCAGGCGCGACGTGATTATGAATCGGAGCATCGGGGTCCCCGTAGTACGGCATGTCGAACGTTCCGAAGATCAACAAAGCGCCAGTCGTCACAACGACGAGCTTCGCGGTCCATTGATTTTCGGTTGACCTCTTTTCAGAGGCATCTGTCAAACTGAGGGCACTCAGAATCAGAACCGTTGAGACGCCTGCGCCAACGGCCGCTTCAGTAAATGAAACGTCAACCGCGTCCATCATCAACATCATGCCTGAGGACAGTAGGCTGAAGATGCCAAACAGCATCGCGGCCGCGAACAGGTCTCGAACAACCACGACCGTGAACGCAGTGGCGATCAGAAAGGCGAAGAGTACGAATTCAATTTGCATTATCGCCGTCACCCTCCTTGTTCGCACGTTTCTCATGCGCTTCAGCAGACACATCCCACCGCACCCCTCCAGCGTATGCCGACTTGAAAAGTGCGTGCGTTGCCGTGGGGCTGGTGACGTAGAGAAAGAAAAATACCATCGCGAGTTTCACTGCGACAAGGGTTAGCCCTGCTTGAAACATCAGGCCAATGAGAATCAGGCCCGCACCGAGGGTGTCAGTCAACCCGGCTGCATGACCGCGGGTATAAAAGTCGGGCATGCGAAGGATGCCGATCCCGCCGATCAAACAGAAGATCGAGCCGCCGAGAATAAACAGCCAACTCAGGGTATCGAGACCAAGCGCTAGAAGTTCATTGTTCACTTCCCTTCCTCACCGTCGCCCGCCAAGCTTCCAAACGCACTGAAGCGCAACAGCGCCAACATTCCGATGAAGTTGATCAGTGCGTAAAGAATCGCGAGATCGAGCCACTCGGGACGACCAGACAAGAAGCCAGTAACCGCGATCAGCAAGACCGTCTTGGTCCCCATCATATTCACAGCCTGGACGCGATCGAAAACACTTGGCCCACGAAACGCGCGCACCAGTGCCATCAGCATCGTCGCGAGAATTGCGGCGGTTGCAACAACGAACATTAAGCGCCGCCTTCCATGACGGCGACGCGACGGTCCATTTCACCGTTTTGAAGATCGTCCGCGAAATCATCGGATAGCGCGTGCACGACGATCTCGCCTTGTCGGACCGCCAACGTGATCGTGCCTGGCGTGAGCGTGATCGAGTTCGCGTAGATCACGCGGCCCACGTCAGTCTTCTGGGAATAGCCGACGCGAATGATGTGCGGACGCATCGGAAGCTTTGGGTTAAGGACGATCTTGGCAACGGCGATGTTCGACTTCACGATCTCGACCAACAGCCAAGGCAAATACGCCCAGGATCGAAAGATCATGTGGAACGGGAGACTTTCTCGGTCGAGGGTGCCCGCCCGAGACGTCATGAAAACGACGAACGCACATGACATCGCGCCATAAGAGAGCAGAGCAAATTCGAAGTAGCCCGACCAGAGCATCCATACGACAGCGAGATGTAGAAAGAGCATTACCGCCTGCAACCCGGAACTCCTAATCAACTCGCCCACTGCCGTTCATCGAAATAACATAAAACCATCCACGTCTTTGCCCCGCAGCTTACCCGATCAATCGCGAAGGACTGGCACACGGACGGACGGAGTCTAGACAACTATTTCGCATGGGAACCGGGAATCGGTTCAGACTTGTAGTTGCGCTCCTATTTTTTCCATCGTCAAAAACGCGCAACAAGCTGCGCGGCGTGCAACAATCGCTGTGAGAAACCCACTCGGCATGATAAACCACAATGACTGACAATTTTGAGCGCGCAGATGAAGCGCTGCGAGTCGCACGCGAACTCGTCGAGGCTTCCAAACACATCATCCTTCTCACGGGTGCTGGAATTTCTACGGATTCGGGAATCCCCGACTTTCGCGGCCCCAAGGGAGTCTGGACCCAAAACCCGGGCGCCGAAAAGATGGCGACGCTTCAGAACTATATGACTGAACCTGACGTTCGCGCCGCTTCTTGGCAAATGAAACTCGAAAGTCAATTCGAACGGCGAGAACCGAATGCCGGACACCTCGCATTGGTCGATCTCGAAAATCAAGAGCGACTCGACACGCTCATCACCCAAAATGTCGATGGCTTGCACCACAAGGCGGGCAACTCTCCCGAGCGCATTGTCGAAATCCACGGGACGATCCGCGAAGTTGTCTGCATGGCGTGTGACGACCGGGGCCCGATGGAAACGACTCTTGACCGGGTGCGAGCAGGAGAAGAAGACCCCGAATGCAACAAGTGTGGGGGAATCTTGAAATCGGCCACCATTTCCTTTGGGCAAGGCTTGGTTTCGGAAGATCTCGAACGCAGTGAGCAAGCGGCGCTGCGCTGCGATCTGGCGATTGCGGTCGGCTCAACGCTATCTGTCTATCCGATTGCGAACGTGATTCCCGTCGCGAAGAACGCGGGCGCAAGGGTGATTATCATAAATGGCGGACCGACAGAAATGGATTCGCTCGCCAACGTTCTCTTGGCAGGTAGCATAAGCGAGTTGCTGCCCAAATTGGTCTCGCAGCCCTGACCTCAACTTAATTTCACGAAACCCTTCCTCGATCTCCAATCGCGGGCCGGCGACACTCGCCTGGCTTCGCTTCTGAGAGCCACCACCCGGAGCCTCCTCTTGTCCGATCGCGTGTCTATCGATATTCAAAATGGCGTTGCAGACGTTCGGCTCAACCGTCCCGACAAAATGAACGCCCTCGACGGCGCCATGTTCCAAGCCATCTTCGAGGCCGGCCACGCACTCAACGAAGACCCGGATGTGCGCGCCGTGGTGTTGTCCGGAGCGGGCCGCTGCTTTTGCGCCGGGCTCGATGTGGGCAATTTCGCAGCAATTGCAAACGGCGGCGGCGGTGGGGCCGATGCAAGTTCCGCGCGCAGTCTTTTCGACAAGCCCGAAGGCGCCATTGCAAATTACGCACAACTCCCCGGGTGGGTATGGCAAACCCTCAACGTCCCGGTGATCGCAGCCGTGCACGGCGTTGCATACGGGGGCGGTTTGCAAATCGCGCTCGGCGCCGACATCCGTATTATTGCGCCCGACGCGCGCATGAGCGTGATGGAAATCAAGTGGGGCCTGGTCCCCGATATGGCGGGCACCCAACTCCTTCGAAACTTGACTCGTCTCGACGTCGCCAAAGAACTCACCTTTACCGGTCGCGTCGTGTCTGGCGTCGAGGCCGTTGAACTTGGCTTGGCGACCCGGGTGAGTGATCAGCCCCTTGAAGATGCCCGCGCGATTGCGGAACAAATCGCGCGCAAATCTCCGAGCGCCGTTCGAGCAGGGAAGCGACTCCTCAACGACGCAGTCGTTGGCGAATACGCCGACGGGCTTTCCCTCGAAGCCCAACTGCAAAAAGCACTGATCGGAAAGCCTGAACAAATCGAAACGGTGAAAGCGCAGGTCGAAGGCCGAGCGCCTTCCTACGCACTGGGCGCCAAGGCCGACAAGTAGGCCCTGCCCTCGCCGTCCCAACGCACGCATCCCACTGCATCTAGGAGAAACATTCGTCATGACACAAGAACTCAAACTCGGTCTTCAACTCGGATACTGGGGCGCGCAGCCCTCTGACAACGTCGTCGAAACGGCACAGCGCGCGGAACAGCTTGGTTTCGATTCGATTTGGACCGCTGAAGCGTGGGGGTCTGACGCCTTTACACCGCTTTCCTGGATCGGCGCGCACACGTCGAAGATTCGTCTTGGCACTTCCGTCGTGCAGCTTTCTGCGCGAACCCCCACGGCGACCGCCATGGCCGCACTCACCCTCGACCACCTTTCCAAAGGGCGCATGATTTTGGGACTCGGTGTTTCCGGTCCTCAGGTCGTCGAAGGTTGGTACGGACAGCCTTTCTCGAAACCTCTTTCACGCACGCGCGAGTACATCGGCATCATTCGTCAGGTGCTCGCTCGCGAAGGACCGGTCACGAGTGACGGCCCCCACTACCCACTTCCGTACAAGGGGGAAGGCGCCTGGCAACTCGGCAAACCACTCCGCTCGATTACCCATCCCCTACGCGCCGACCTGCCGATTTTCATGGGAGCTGAAGGCCCGAAAAACGTGGCGCTTGCCGCCGAAATTGCGGACGGCTGGCTGCCGCTTTACACGAACCCGTTTCGCCCGGAAATCTACGCGGACTCCCTCAAGGACATGAAGCCGGGGTTCGAGATTTCTCAACTCGTGATGGTCAACATGGTCGACGACCTCGAGCAGGCGCTGATGCCAGTCAAAGCCATGCTCGGGTTTTACATCGGCGGCATGGGGGCAAAAAGCCGGAACTTCCACATGGAACTCATGGGGCGCATGGGATACGAGCAAGAAGCATTGAAGATCCAGGAGCTTTTTCTCGACGGCAAACGCGCCGAAGCCATCGCCGCCGTTCCGGATGCCTTTGCCGACGAGATCTCACTTTGCGGTCCGAAGGAACGCATCAAGGAGCGCCTCGATGCTTGGCGGGAAAGCCCGGTAACCAGCTTGCTCCTCGGCAGTACCGATCCAGATGCCATGCAGACCATGGCGGAGTTTGTGCTGTAACACCGAAATACCGAGCAGCCCATTCCGCGACGGCGAAGATTTTTCGTATCGCCCCGATGCAAAAGCGGCGATGACACACGATTGCGCGCGGGGTCAAAAACAGGGTTCCTGCACCTGGAATTCGTTCGCCCGAAAAATCCCTTTTTCGCTTCTGAAGTTCCGGCTTGACCCCACTTCGCCTCGCGCGAGATTTGGCCCATCCACCCGTTTCCCTGGGAAATTGCGCACTCTTCCAAGGTGGAATGGGAGGCTGCCTCATTCTCCTTTGCAAAAGCGTACTTCTTCTGTAAGCCCCGCGACTCTCCAGCCTCAAGATGCAACTTCGACAGCGCGAGCGACTACAACAACAGCGACGACGAGGACGTGATCACACAAGATGTCGATGAGAGCGGCGTTCGTGATTTCCAGATGAGTTCAATGACACTCTTGTCCGTCTCAGTTGAGCAACCCGCTTCCTGCCGAGCGGGGTGCCATTCAGTATCGCTGGCGTCATTCGCTAGCATGAACCGATGCAAGCGATCACGCCCGCTCTCCCAACTGCAACAACTCTCTTCGCCCTCGTCGCACTGCTGATCGCGAAGCGCCGCGGCTCGCACATGGGCGTTTGGATTTTTAAGCCTGTCGCAGCTGCTGGATTTGTCGTCCTCGCATTGGTCACGGGTGCACTCAACACCCCCTACGGCGCAGGCATTTTATTGGGCCTCGTGCTCTCCATGGCCGGCGACGTTCTTCTCATCCCCGAAAACAACGACAAGACCTTCAAGGCCGGACTTGTCAGTTTTTTGCTCGGACACGTCGCCTACGCCGCGGCGTTCCTTTCGATTGGCGTGGACTTCCAAGCCGCCGCGATCGCCCTCCTTGCTGTCGTCGTCATCGGCCGAGGGGTTATGCGCTGGCTTGCACCCAACGTAGATACGGGCATGCGCGTTCCAGTTCTCGCATACACGATCGTCATCTCGAGCATGGTCGTGGCCGCAGCGGGAGCCGCTTCCCTCCACGATCGACCCGACATCTTCGTGGGCGCCCTGCTCTTCTATCTTTCGGACTTCGCCGTCGCGCGTGACAAGTTTGTCGCTCCGGGGTTCTGGAACAGCGCCTGGGGCTTGCCGTTCTACTTCGTGGCGCAATTGAACTTAGCCTTCGGGGCCCACATATGAGCGAGTCGGTCAATTCGGAAAGTGCACTGGGGAGCCCGCCAGTGACGTCCGGTCGCGACTCCATACTCGCGGCTCTGCTCGGAGCGGTCTTCGTGGTCAGCCTGCTCTCGATGCCGGCAGTGCGGTACGACGGCGACGTCATCGCATGGGAGATGGAAGCCGAGTCTCTGGTCTATCGAGGCACCCTCGAAGTGCGCGCGAGTGTCGCGGAAAGTTTGCCACCGAGTGCGCCGTACTTCGTGTTCAACCCCAACTCGGGAAAGTGGTATTCGAAGTACGGCATCGCGAACACTTGGATCTACGCAATCCCGATCGCGGCCGAGCGCTTGATCTTCGGCGGCCGCCCTCCCGACTCACCGACTTCGATCTTCGGCAAGCCAACAGGTCCGTTCGAAATCACTCGGCGCGTCGAGCTGTTCAATGGCTTCAATTTGCTGCTGACGCTTCTGCTCGCGACGGTGCTCTATAAGCTCGCCAATCACTTCACACCCCGTCGCGAAACCGCCGCGGTCTTTGTGCTCACTTGTCTCTACTCGACGTATCTTTGGCACTACTCCAGGGCGCAGTCGTCTCAGATCTATCAGGTGCTGTTGTTTTCAGCAGCCTTTCTGTATCTCGTCCGATGCGTCGAGGAAGCCAAAAACAACGCGGAGGTGAAACCTCGAACGCTTCTCTGTTGCGTCCTTTCCCTCGCCCTGCTCTGCGCCGTAAAGACGGTTTTTCTTCCCTGCATCGCAATCTTCGGTGTGGCGATCGCGCTCGCGGATTGGGATGGAACTGCCAATCCGATCTCCCACTTCACTTCTAATGTGCGCAACAATTTCAGCACTTACGTGCGCTGCGGCGTCGTTCCGCTGCTTATCCTTCTGGCCGTGCTTCTTTGGATCAACAACTTGAAGTTCGGCTCTCCCACGAACATGGGCTACGAGCGCGAAACCAATCTCTTCGGCGGAAGTCTCGCCAATTCGCTGCCGGCTTACTTGTTCTCACCCCGGTTCAGCATTTTCATCCACTTCCCCATGCTCGCAGTCGCTCTTTTCGGGATGCGCGCGTTCTGGAAGCGTCATCGCTTCGAACTCGTCTTGGCATGGGCCCTCTTTCTGACCATGTTCTTCATCTACGCCAACTACACCTACTGGAGCGGCGAGGCGAGTTACGGCACGCGCTATTTGCTTTTCGGCCTTCCCGTGGTGTCGCTTCCAGCGCTGATCGTATTCGATCGACTTCGCACGCTAGAACCGAGTTGGCTTCGCATAATCGGAGCGGCGAGCGTCATCGCGGTGCTGCTCGCGGGCAGCGCAGCCCAAGTCATGGTCAACCGTTTGGAGTTTCACGCCTTCTTTCGGCTTCGACATCAGTTTCGTTTGACCGACGACCGCGATCCTGAACTCTGGAACTACCTTCGCTCCACGAACACTGCGACCTTCAATCGCGAGTTCATTGCGTACGGCAATGGCGGCGCCGAGCCGCTCCCCATGCAACGGGTCAAGCGCGTCGCAAGTGCCGAGCGTTACGCGAACCTCGAAGCCGTAGTGCGCGCGCATTTGTCGAGTAATCACTACTTCTGGTAACGCGTGAACTCCGGGCGGACTACTGCGGCGGATAACAAAGACCCGTCCCGCCTAGGCCGCAGTACCCATTCGGATTCTTCGCCAAGTACTGCTGGTGATACTCTTCGGCGTAGTAGAACGTCGGCGCGTCCAGCACTTCGGTCGTAATTTGTGGCCCACTCGCTTCGCTCACAACCTTCTGGAACACGTCGCGGCTGTGCTCGGCTGCAGCGCGGTCCGTCGCACTCAACGCGTAGATCCCCGAGCGGTACTGCGTGCCGGCATCGTTGCCCTGACGCATCCCTTGGGTGGGGTCATGCGACTCCCAAAAGACAGCGAGCATGGCCTCGATATTGGTCAGCTTGGGGTCATAGACCACGAGCACCACTTCGTTGTGCCCAGTGCGTCCAGAACAGACTTCTTCATAGGTCGGGTTCGGCGTGGGGCCGGCCGCGTAACCCACCGCGGTCGAGAAGACACCGGGCGCTTCCCAAAATTTTCGTTCGGCCCCCCAAAAGCAACCCATCCCTACGATCAACTGTTCCATCCCCTCGAAGGGGGGCACGGTCGGGTTGCCGTTTACGGCGTGGACGCCGCCAACGGGCAAGGGTTCACTGCGGCCAGGAAGGGCCTCGTCGGCGGTCGGAATCTCAGCGGGCTTTCGGGAAAACAACATAGGCGCAATGCTGAACGATTTCGCTCAAAATTTCAAGCGAAGCTGCGGGTCACGAACCAAAACAACCCCAGGCCGCACACCGCAGCCGAGCCCAGTTCGGTAGCCCAGCCGTGAACCCGCGCCGTCGAAGGCCGCGCAAGCAACCGGAGCACCGGCCAAACCAGAGCCACGACCGCCAACTGTCCTAGCTCGACTCCGACGTTGAAGCCGAACAAAGCGGCGATCAACCGGTCGGTCGGGAGTGACATCTCGACGAGAATGCCGGCAAAACCGAACCCATGAATCAAACCGAAAGCGAAGGCGACAGCCACACGGAGATTTGCGGGCGATTGCACGGTTGCGAGCAGGCCAAAGTGACAGGCCGTGAAGAGCGCGATCCCGAACAGGATCATCCAGGGAATGAGACCCATGCCGGCGAGCGACAAGCCCATCATCACGAGCAGTCCAAGAACCGCGACGGAAGGAATTGACCAACCGCGCCCCGCGATGAGCCAAGTATTTTCTGCGGCCACGAGCGCGATCGAAAATCCGATCAGCGCTTCGATCGGCGCGGGCTCCGGGTTCAGGACACCCAACACCGCGAGCGCCAAGGTGACGCTATGCGCCAGGGTGAAGCCCGTGACCAGGCGCGCAACCTCACGGGCGCTTCCCGCAAGAAGCAACAGCGCAAAAACGAACGCGAGGTGATCCCAGCCAGAACCGATGTGTTCGACACCGATACGCACGTAGCCGGCGACAGACGTTCCCGCCTGCGCTTGCCCCGATGCATCGCCCAATTCGTCCTCGACCGACCAACTCGGTTCACGCGCGCTGAGCACGCGCTCGCGCATCGGTACGTCGCTGGCGTGCACCCGCGCAAAGTGAATGTGGCTCGGCGCCGCATCGAGCAGGATCGAGCTTTCGATTATTTGCTCGCCTGACACCGCACAGCTCGATTGCCATTCGAAGATCACCCAACCCTGGGGAGCCCTGACCTGCTTTGCCGGGGTCGCTGCAGCGCAGCGCTCACCGCCCGAAAAAAAACGCAGCCGATCCTCAAGGTAACCGCCGACTTGCTCGTCGTCGATTTCGCCGTTTATGACGACGCCCAGTCGCGAAAGCTCGAGTAGCGAGACGCGCACGCGAACACTCGCGCCGTCTTCACTGAAGACCCAACTCGAATACGAAATGCTCTTGGTGTGGGCAGCGGCGTGGGTCGCAAAGACGCAACCGGCGGCGGCGATCAGTGCAACGGCAACGGCAAGGGGCACAACGTTTCTTCGAGGGGTGATCTTCACGGCGGCAGATCATAGGACAACCGCAGCGAAGCTTGATGTCCGATTTATTTCGGGTCGCGTCCCTCGCGCGATGTAGTAATGAGGGCTTCGCGTTCGATCCTCGCAGCGTCGGGGCTATCGGCCTTGATCTGGTCGTAACCACGAATGTTGCCCGGCAATCCAGCGATTCACAGCGCCAAGTCGGAGTTGGCTTGGGCCAGGTCGCGCGCAACTTCGACAATCGTCGCTTCGAATTCGTCCCGCAGCGCCCGCGCGAGAACCCGATCGGGCAAACGCCCGAAGATGTCGAACGGGGTTCCGCGCAAAAAATCGAACTTCGCGAGAAACAACATCGCGCCAACCATCCAGGCCCCAAAAGCCTTCTTGCGAAGTTGGCCGGTGTTGGGATCGCGCCGCGCGAACAGCGACGGAGCGAGATTTAGTTCCGCACGCAGATCGCCTTCGAACTCAGAAGAGACTCGTGTTTCAAACTCAGCGTCCGAATACAGCCGCGCGACTTCGTCCTCGTACTTGTAAGCCATGAGCTTGTCGCCATGCGCGGCCGCCGAACGCGAGGTGACGGCTTTACGTCGAAAGCGCCCGGGGCGCGACGCGATAGACTCGCCCGCGAAACCCGCCCACCCGCTTCGAGGTTATCACTTGGCTCAACAAAGTTACGGGGCTCGATTGGAAGCCCTGGCAATCGCAGCCCCCGCTGCGCCCGCGATCATCTGCGATGACGGTGCGCTCACGCGCGGCGACTTCGACAAAGCCGCGAACCGGCTGGCGCGTGCGTACGCCGCTCGCGGTCTCGGCTTCGGGGATCGCGCGACGATCACACTCCCGAACTGCGTCGATTTTTTTGTCGCGTGCCTCGCGGTATGGCGATTGGGTGCGGTTCCGAATCCAGTTTCAAATCGGCTCGCGGCCCCGGAGCGCCGCGCCATCGTCGAACGTGCTCAACCAAAGCTGATCATCGGCGCCGACAGCGACGACAGCGGCGTCTCCTGCATCCCGGTTGGCTTCGAGCCAAGCGCCGATCTCTCCGATGCTCCACTTCCGGATCAGATCCCGCCCAACGAACGTGCGATGGCGTCGGGTGGAAGTACGGGTCTTCCAAAACTGATCGTGGCGTCGAACCCAGCCGTCTATGACGAGAACTTCGCATCGGCCGTATTCAAAGCCAAACGTGCAGTATTGGTGCCCGGTCCCCTTTATCACGCGGCACCGTGGAGTTCTGCTTGGCAGGCGTTATTCGCCGGCTGCATGGTGGTCAGCATGGAACGGTTCGACGCGCGTCGCACGCTCGAACTCGTCGAAAAGCATAGTGTCGACCGCCTCGGTTTGGTGCCGACGATGATGCACCGCATCTGGCGCTTGCCCGCAGAAGAACGCCAAGCCTTCGACGTCTCGTCACTCGAATTTGTGATGACGGGCGGCGCGCCCTGCCCTGCATGGTTGATGCAAAATTGGATCGATTGGTTGGGAGCCGACGTCATGCACGAAGCCTTTGGTCCTAGCGAACGCATCGGCGGCACCTTTATCACCGGCCGTGAATGGCTTGAACATCCTGGCTCCGTCGGCACACCGGTGGGTGGGGCAAAGATCAAGATCTTGGATGATGACGGCCACGAGGCCCCGGCCGGAATCATGGGGGAGATCTACATGATGCCCGCAGGCGGCCCCGGCTCGACATACCAGTACGTTGGCGCACAGGCACAAACGACCGATGACGGATGGGAGTCAGTCGGGGACATGGGCTACCTCGACGCCGACGGTTATCTCTACCTGGGCGACCGTCGCAGCGACATGATCTTGTCCGCTGGACGGAACATCTACCCGGCCGAAATCGAAGCGGTGCTCGACGCGTTTGTCGGCGTCTCGAGTAGCGCGATCATCGGCTTACCCGACGACGACCTCGGGCAGGCGATCCACGCGATCATCGAGTGCGCGAACGACTTGGAGCCGGCTGCACTTCGCGATCACGTGGCCTCGAACCTTGTCCATTACAAAATCCCGAGCACATTCGAGTTCGTACGCGAGCGTCTGCGCGACGACGCCGGGAAACTGCGGCGCGCGGCCCTTCGTAAGGCGCGGACGGAAACCGACAACCCGAAATAGCGTCGGAATGAAGATCAGGCGCGGCTCCCGAGCGCCAGACAAAAAAATCGCCCACAAGCTCCAGAAGTACGTTTGGGCACCGCGTTGGACTTAAAAACCTGGAGCCAGCGGGCGATTCAAACGGATAATAATGATTATCTTAAACGAATGCGAGGTTTTCTAAACGCGAGCCGCAATTATTCTGCCGGCAGGCATAATGGGGATCCGAGCCACGGTCCTCCCCTTTTGACCGCTTCGAAGTGGAGCCCTATGTCAAAGTCAGCGCCCAATAACCGCATTCGCGAAGCGCGACGCAAGATGTACCGGCAGGTCATCACCCAGTCCGCCGAGGCCGTCTTCGCGAAAAAAGGCTTTGCGGACGCGAGGATGGGCGAGGTCGCCCTCGAAGCGGGGATCTCGCTCAAGACCCTGTACGCAACGTTTCCGGGCAAAGTCGAACTCTTTGCGGCGATTCGAAATCAGCGAATTGACGAGGTGATGGCCCTCTCCAGCGCCGTTTCAGAAGGACCTCCGCTGAAGGTCATGATGAATCGCGTTCGGGTGACCGTCGAATACCTGCTCGCGAACCCAGACTTTCTGCGAATTCACCTGCGCGAAGGCAACGCCTGGGCGGTCGGTTCCGGAGACATGCCGCAGCCAACCCCCGACTACTGGCACGCCAACGTGAGCGAGCAAGCCAAGACGATCCAGCGCGGCATCGACGAAGGTGTGTTCGAAGACGGTGATCCGGAACTCCTGGTCAAAATGGTGAGCGCCGTCTACCAGGTCCAGCTCGCGGACTGGCTCCAACGCGAAGTAGACGATTCTCCCGACATCCTCGTCGAACGAATCCAAGCCTTTGTCGCCCGAATGCTGCTCTGCGCGCCAGCACGCTAGCGCCCCAGATTCGCCGGCCCAGTTGCATTCAGTACCGACGATTCCGCCACACGCTCGCGCTCTCAAGTGGTAGGGTTGGGTGAATCTCAAGCCCGCCTGAGCGTGGGAACTACCGAAGGGGATCGGATGCGCGCGCTTCGAAGTCTGCTGCTGGCCACATGGGTTGCCATGCTCACCACGTTCGGGCTCGCCATGACCGCAACTGCGGAAGATCCGGACGACGAAACGAGTTCCAACTATTCTCGCACGGGCACCTACGTCTCGGTTTCCGGAGTCTACGTGGTCGAATCCTGGCCCCGGAGCAATCGCAAGGCAGGTGCCGAGGACACGGGCGGGTTCAACTTCCGCGTCGGCCAACGGGTCAATCAGTGGGTATCCGCTGAGTTGGAGTTCGAATGGGTCGACGATTTTTTCCCCAACGAACGACAGGACCTGCAGCTTATCAGCACCAGCATCAATACCCGCATCTATCCATTGGGCGGGCGGGTTCAGCCCTTTGTTCTCGGAGGCCTCGGAATCGTCTCAACGATCGTGAATCATCGCAACCGCAGTAGCTCGATCCGGCAGAGCAATGCAGACTGGCAGTTTCGCGGAGGCGGGGGCGTTGACTTCTACTACACCGATCATCTTGCTCTGACCGCGGAGGCCACCTACGTGTGGACTGTCGGCGATGTAAAAGACCTTGAACACGTCTCGATTGGGCTCGGAGTGCTGTATCGGTTCTAGTGGAGTGCTGCGCGGAGCTCGTCTACGAAGGATATCTGTTGTCGGACCCCACCGACCCCGAGACCTCGCTCCTCGCGGAACAACTGGACCCCGATCTCATCGTGAAGCGGTAGAACCCTCCTCACTGAAACCATCCGCAATCCCGGTCAAGCGGTAAACAGCAACAGAAGTGTTCACGAATTCGAGGTCGAGAATCGACGTCGTTCGCGGACGACACGCCGACGTCCCCTCACTTCGGTAGATCAAGACATAGGGGTCTACGTCCCAAGCGAGCCCAATGGCACGCAAGGGGGCTAGGTCGGCTTCCTTGAGACGGCAGCGTGATGTGGCACGCACCACGCGCTGCACCGCGTCGACAAGCGCTGCGTGATGCGTGATCGCGTGCGTGAATGGCGACGCCAGCTGCGCGACAACGCGACGTTGGGCGACCACTGGAACCCGATCCACGTCTTTGGCAACCGGCTCAACCAACACCGCGGCGCGGGTCGGAGTCGAAGACCGCAACCATGTGTAAGCCGCGTCGAGTTCTTGGCTTCGAGGATCACTTTGATTCCCCAGTGAGGTCACTTCGCCTTCGAATCGAAACGGCTCTTCGCTGGCCCAGGGCGAAGCGACATACAGCAAGGCGATGGTTGAAGCTGGCACCAGCGACATCACGATGAGAGCGGCAGTGAACGTGCGCCGCAGCGCGACCGACCGCGCCCGTCCTTCTCCATAGCGAGCCCATAGCAGGCGCCCAACTTCAACTGCAAGCAGCGAAGCTGGGAGCGCGCAGAGCAAGACAAACTTGTACTCGTTCGGATCTTCACTCGGGGTCACGAGGCACAGGGCGGCCAACGCGTAAAACAGAACACTCAAGGCATCGACTTTTGCGTGGGCACTCAACTCGCGGCGCAGCCAGAAGCCAAGGAGCATGACGATGATGCTCGGGACCAGCGCCCAACCGAGGGCGGCGGCATGACGAAAGAGCCCTGTTCCAGGACCGAGCACCGCGAAGGAACCTTGATAGGCAGACGCCACGGGCAAAATGAATGGCAGCGCGCACACAACGCCAAGCCCACTCCCCGCGGCTGGCCACAACACTGAAGATGGAAAGCGAGGCTCCCCACCACCCTCCGGGCCGGCGAGCTTCGCGCCGGCAACAAGCAACGTCGCGAAGACGGTCATTCCAAAGGCCGCGACCGGAAGCGGGCTCACCAATGCCATGCACACGGTCACAAAGCCAAGCGCAACGCCCCGAGCCAGCGGGTTGCCGGCTGCACGAAGCAGCCCATGCGCCGACGCAAACAGCGCGAGCGCAAGTGGAAAGCTGTTGAAGTTCAAAAACTTATTGATCAAGTGCCCCGGGCGATCACTGAGCTGCACAGATTCAAAAAAACCGACGCGCGGAAAAAGCGTTGTCAGGCCGTTGTCGGTCATCTGAAGCGACGAATGATGGCGCGCGATCGTAACCAGATGGTCGAAGAGTCCAGTTTCGACTGCGCTACTTCCGTTCAAAATTTCGGGGATCCAAACACTCGCGAGCCGAAGATCGAACTGGATCAAGCCGAGCGGATTCAAAATAAAGAAAGGCAAACCACAGGCGACAAGGCGCAACCCCGGCCGCTTGATAACCGCCCCAAACAACCACCACATGGCGCACAAAAACCCCGAGAGCCCGATGGCATTGCTCACCAAACTCATTTCAAACGGCGTGGCATCGAAGGTCGCCATGCAGGAGGCAAGCGCCGCGTGCCAGAGCCAATAGAAATTCGCCGGCATCTCGAGGCTCGACGGATTGGTGGGTGGCGTCAGCCCGTTCGCAATCTGGTAGACATAGGCGCTGTGATGCAGCCCGTGGTAACTCTGCATGACGCGACTCGACGCGCCGCCAACCGAAAACACGAATGCCCAAGCCAAGACCACGAGCAGCGTGGGCGCGAGCAATGACGTGGGTTTGCGGGCTAGATTGACCATGAACTCCTTGGGCGTCCGCGCAATACACTCGAACGCAATCGAGATGTCCGGATGGAGGCTATGATAAGCGCCCCGCGTATGCAGAACCAATTCACACCGACGACGAGTTTCGCTTTCGCACGGAGAGCACTCGCAATCTTCCTGCTCTTGCTTGCCGCCGGCTGCGACGGCAACACGAATGCGTCTGCGCCCCTGTCCGCAGGCACGCAGGCTACTGCAGCGCACATGGACGCCGAACCGCCAGAAATGCCTCCGGCTCCGATCGAAGCTTCTCGCCCCGAGCCACAGCCAAGCGTAGAACTCGCGAAGACCCCGAATATTTTATTGCTCAGCGTCGATACGCTGCGAGCCGATCACCTTTCGATCTACGGCTACGAACGCCCCACCAGCCCGGCGATCGACGCATACTTCGCGAACGCCACCGTATACAACAACGCCTATTCCGCCGAGGCAAACACCCCACCCAGCGTCATGAGCATATTGTCGGGTCTGTACCCGAGCCGGCATCGCGTGCGCCAGTTCTACCAACGGATCCCGTCCGCAATACCAGTACTTCCGAACTTCCTCCGCGCCGCGGGTTACGAAACCGCAGCCGTCGTTTCCAATGTCGTCTTGACCAATGAAGCCACGGGCCTCGCGACCCGCTTTGACATGTACGACGACTTTGTCGACGAACGCGAAGAGAGTCTCAAGGTCTACGAACGTCGCGCATCGCGCACGACCGACGCGGGTCTCGCATGGTTAAACGAACGAACCGACAGTGAGCGTCCCCACTTTCTCTGGTTGCACTACATCGACCCCCATGGCCCTTATGAACGACCGATCGACGCCAAGACCGCGACCTTTGACCACGACACGCCACAACCGATCGACCTCAAACGTGTGATCGCATACCAGCGCAAGCCAGGAGTCACGGACGGCAAGACATACATCGATCGTTACGACGAAGAAATCGCCTATACGGACGGAGAAATCGGACGCTTCCTCGCGGCCTATGACGCTCTGGGCTACGGCGCGACCGCGATCGTCGTGCTGACCGCCGACCACGGCGAAAATATGATTGAACACGAGGTCTACTTCAATCACGGCCACCAAGTCTGGAACTCGGTCATGCGGGTGCCGCTCTTGGTCCGCGTTCCGGGCGGGAACCGAGCCATCGTCGACCGGCCCGTGTCTCTAACCGATGTCGCTCCCACACTACTTGACATGATCGATTATCCCCTCGTTCCTCGCTCAAAGCCGTTTGACGGAAAGCCCGTAGCATCGCGATCCGATACAGACTCTATTTCCCTCGAAGCAGGCGCGGTCAACCAAACGGGATCGGGCAAGTGGGTCTACCGACAGCACCGGGCGCTCGTCAGCGGTCAACACAAATGGTTCGCCAGTGTCGACCGAGCAGGCGATGTCGTTGCCAGCGGAAGCTTCGACCTCGTTTCTGACCCAGGCGAAGTCAATCCAATCGAATGGAGGCTCGGAGGCAAAGCCAACACGTTGCTCGGTTGGTTTGAAGCCGACCCCGACCCGGTTGGCCTGCCGACAAGCGGATTGAAGGGCGAACGCCTCGAGGGCCCCAAAATCGCTCCGGGTCGGACTCCAGATCAAATCGAAGCACTACGCGCTCTAGGCTACGTCGAATAGATGACCCGGCACTTGGGCGACCGTGGCATTTTTAGAGGCTCGGACGTTGATCGTCGCTCACGAGCAATGCACCCAACTCCGCGAGCAATTGGCTCGGACCGCCGAACTGTGTAATCAGGTACTGCGCCCAGAGAAAATAGCGATGGATCGGATAGTCAATGTCGACCCCAATCCCCCCGTGCAAGTGCTGTGCGCTATGTACGATCCGGTCGCCGGCCCTAGAAGCCCACCATTTGGCTGCGCGAACTTCCGCCCCGGAACGAATGCCGGCATCAACCCGCCAAACGGCCTGCCACAACGTAGATCGCATGCCCATGAGATCGATGTACGCGTCGGCACAGCGCATCTGTACGGCCTGAAAACTACCGATCTGTCGACCGAATTGTTTTCGCTCCGACAGGTACTTCGCCGTACGCTGCAATGCTTCTTCGCCCACGCCAAGCAAGAGCGCGGCTTGCCCGAGGCGCGCATGATCGACGATCCAGTTGACGATGCCAGCACCGGTGTCGGGATCGCCAAGCATGTCCGCGTCGGACACCGCCACGCCGCTGAACTTGACCAGCCCTTGCAGCTGCCAATTGATCGAGCGCTGTTCTTCGATCTCAAGTCCGGCTGCGTCGCCGGCCACGAGAAACACGCCGACCTTGCCACCCTCGATGGACGCAGGAACCAAGATGCAACTGGCTTTGCCCACCGCAGGTACCGAAAACTTCTCACCGTCGAGTCGCCAACCGTCTCCGTCTCGCGTTGCCTTAAGCTTGGGGCGCGATGGATCACTGCTCCCGTGTTCCGACAACGCAGCGGTGAGTACCGCTCCGGAATCGACGACGGGACCGAGCCAGCGTTTTTGTTGCTCCGGGTTGCCAAACTTCGCAATCGGCAATCCACCCAGAACCAAGGTCTCGAAAAGTGGCGCAGGAACACAATGGCGCCCAGCTTCCACAAGCATAAGCGCACACTCGGTGAGACCGAGGCCGCTGCCACCGCAACTCTCAGGCACGGTGACCGCTGTTAGGTTTGATGTGGCGAGTTCGCTCCAAAGCTTGTCGTCCATCCACGCGCCGGCGTCTTCGAGCTCACGCGAACGGTCGTGATTGCAAGCGTCGGAGAAGATCTGGCCGGCCAGATCGCGGACCGCCTCCTGGTCTTCGGTGAATGCAAAATCCATTTCAACTCCTGTCCTGTACGCGACGAAGGTAGCTCACGGCGTCACGACATCTAAATCTGTTAAGAAGCGGGCTTGTGCGCCCGCATCAAAAAACAACTCGGTTAGCGCGGCGCTCTGGGCATTCGCAAACCAAGCATCGCGACAAGTTCGCGCTGCACTTCGTTGACACCACCGCCAAATGTATTGACGGTCGCAAGGCGCACCTCATGTTCGAGGTCACCGTGAAGCGCCGCTCCAGAAGAGCCCTTTTTCAGAGTGCCAGAACTGCCAAGCACTTCGATTAGCAAACGAAACACATCGATCACCGATTCGGTGGCCAAGACCTTTGCCGCCGACGCGTGCGCGGGGTCGAGGTCACCCGTTTCCAAGCCAGCCGCAGTATTCCAGTTGGTCACCTTGATGGCTTCGAGCAACGAATACGCTTCGGCAAGGGCCATCTGCACCCAGGGCTTGGCTGCGACGCATTCTCCGGTTTCGTCTTTGGTGTCCCGAGCCCAGTCGATCGTTTCGTGCAGCAGGCGAATGGCGGCATTGGAAAAAGCCGCGAGTCCGACCCGCTCGTGGTTCAACTGCAGTGTGATGAGCTTCCACCCGAGGTTCACTTCGCCCACGATCATTTCCGCAGGCACGCGAACGTTTTCGTAGTAGGTCATATAAGTATGACCCCCGTTGATGATGTGAATCGGACTCGATGTAAAACCTTCGGCCTTCGTATCGACGATGAGGATTGAAATGCCCTTGTGCTTCGGCACTTCGGAGTCGGTTCGGCAAGCGAGCCAGACATAGTCCGCATCGTCGGCACCGCTGGTGTAAATCTTCGTGCCGTTTATGATGAAATCGCTGCCGTCCCGGACCGCCGTCGTGGTCAGTGTCGCAAGATCGGTCCCGGCGTCTGGCTCGGTGTAGCCAATGGCGAAGTGAAGGTCTCCACTCATGATGCCTGGCAAGAAGCGCTTCTTCTGCTCTTCGGTGCCCAGCTCCATCAGTGCCGGGCCCACGGTGTTGATCGTGACGAACGGGATCGGTGCTCCGGCGCGCATGGCTTCGTCGAACCAGATCTGCTGCTCAACCCACGTCTTGCCCAGCCCACCAAACTCTTCCGGCCAACCGACGCCAAGCCAGTTGTCGCCACCCATCTGTTTGATGATTTCGCGGTAGAGTTTGCCGCCTTCCATGGCGCCGAGTTCCGAGCGGACTTCCGGCGTAATCAGTTCGGCAAAGTACTCGCGCAGTTCGTCTCGAAGTTCGATTTGTTTATCGGTATAGGCAATTCGCATGGGGTGTGAGTCTATCGGAAATCACGACCGATGAAAGCCAACATCAGTCGAGCATGTCCAAATTCGACCCCTTGTTCGGCTGATTCAAATTTGTGTGGGCTAGTCGATCTCCGCTCTTGGTTTCCGTTCCGGTCGGTACGGAGATGCGGTTACTTCTTCTTTGTCCAGATTCCATTGGCATCGAGCAACAAATCGCCCGGCTTCGCGAGCCCTGCGAGTTTCTTGCCCGCCACCTCGAGCACGCTTTCAAGAGACGAGCCGCGCATGAGCGCCACATCTTCGTAGCGTGATTTTCGGCGCTCGTTCGTATCGATGACCATCTTCTTGATCATTTCGGACGCGTTCTCATCGACGAGACCGAGGTACCCGTCGGGCTTTTCTCCAACCTGAGAATCCGCCTTCGCCTGTCCTAGCAAGTACACGCCTCGCTTCTTGTCCTTGTACTTGCCTTGAGCCGAGGCACTTCCCGCGAAGCCCGCAAGGACTAGCCCCATCATGCAGGTCATTGCAACAGCAGCGCGCAAAAGCCCGCGCCGGGACGTCCTGGTTGCTTGTTGAGTCTTGTTCTGAGACTGAATTGTTGCCGACATCAAACGTTTTCCTCTTCTTTTTTCTATTGCTTCTTGTACGGCCAATTCGGACAGGCGTAGCCAAAGCGTACATTTCCGGTTCTTGCGCGTCCAGCGCGAGGGTCTTCCGTATTGTGACGACGTGCTTCGTCACTTGGTTCATCAACATTCGCTCCAGCTACTTCGTCATTCTGCGCCCAATTCCTTTGGGGTTCCCAGCTTTCATCTTGGACGTTGCCTACCGCCAATCCATTCGATGCCGGCGCGAATCACCCGCGCCGAGAAAGCCCATCTGGACCTCAACTTTTGGGTGCGTCCAAATGGCAAATCAAATGCAGATGATCGTCGCCTCGCGCCCCATAAGCCGGTGGGCGGCGAGCCGAGCATCGGGATTCCAAGGCAAGGTCTACCTCCTGTGCACCTGCCCCGGCTCCAACCAATCGTGTCTGGTTCGCGGGGCTCTTCAACCTTCAGCACCGGTCATCTGAATCATGAGTCAGCAACGCCGATCCCCAAAGAACGGATGCCCCTCGTCCAGTACGAAAACCGCGCAAGTTTGTTCGCCCAACTGGAAGTGGAAATTTCCACCCGCATCTCTTCCCCCACCGCAGACGCCCTACGCGAACTCCTCGACTGGGCACAGAGTACGACTCAGAGCGACTAGCGGAGTAGGTTCTCAAGTAGGTCCCGACCATCGTCGGCACTAGCGGGGACGCCGCTTTTTTTCTTTTTCTTCTTCTTCTTGATCTTTTTCACGAACTTGCCCAAGGACATCCTGACGACGTCCTTCGCGGCACCCCCGCCGAGCTTCTTCGCGATAGCACCCGTGTCGGGGCGGGCGCTGATTTCGGGGAACGCGCCGGTAATGGAGATCGGCAACTCGACGAGTCCCGTCTCACCACGCAAGTAACTCAAGAGCTTTGCCTCGTCGATCAAGTCTTCTGAAAGCCGCTCGCCCAACACCAGCCGTGTATTCAATTCGAACTCACCGTCGAGGGATACGCTCCCCCATCCGTTCATTCCAAAGTCCTTTGCATCGAACTCAACGCCAAGGATATGAACACGCCCTTCCCGCACTTCGACTTTGCCCTGTATTGATCTAAAATGCGTGTCTCCAGTGCTGAACAGCGTCGGATACTTTTCACCCAATTTCGACGAAAACTCTCCGGAGAGGCCGGGAACACCCGTCAGACCGCCAAGTACCTCTTCCACCAGATTGATGTCGTGCAAAACCCCGCCTTCGATCTTGGCGCTCCCGAGCCCTTCGAGACCGGGCTTGATCTCTTCCCAGCTGGTGCCGTTGCCAGTCACCGTGAGGGTCATGCTGAGTTGACCGTCGAGCACCTTCGCGGCTTCTTGCGCAAGCACTGACGCCATCTCTCCGAGTTCAAGACTGTCGATATTTACCGTTAGGTCAAGCACACCGTCTTGGTTCCAGCCGCCGTCAATTTCGATCTGGCCGCCAAACACGTCGACAAGGAGATCAACGATCGGATCGTCTACGTTTTGCAGCGTGCCGCTTGCACGAAGCTTCAGCCCTTCGAGTTTGAATTCAGCGGAACTGATTTCAATGTCTTTGCCCTTCATCGCAACGTCAAAGTCGAGGCCGAGCGGAACCCCACGATCTTTTCGTCCGTCTTCGGCGTAAGTCAGGAGTGCGTCGGTTCCGTCGAATGAAAGTGCGACTTGCGGGTTTTCGACGCTGCCACTTAGCGTGCCGCTGACTTTCATGGTGCCGTCGAGGGGGAAATTCGGATCGATCGCATCGGCCATTCCGGGCAGACTACGCAGCTGTTCGACAACGATCGGGTTCAGGGAGAACGTCAGATCAACCGGTGTCTGCTCTTTGGACGTTGCCGCGAAGGGCCCAACGCTCCCGACAATACGAATGTTGGTATCTTT